>Ga0209578_10001109_pt1 | contig 26272 bp, 22 predicted proteins | sample tdAd472_FD_187127 | JGI IMG/M metagenome (GOLD analysis project Ga0209578, IMG submission 187127) | Marine sediment microbial communities from the Atlantic coast under amendment with organic carbon and nitrate - tdAd47.2 (SPAdes)... | ecosystem: Environmental > Aquatic > Marine > Coastal >...
TCCGGGTAGCGAATGCGGATATCCACCTCTTCCTCGGTGTCGTCCGGCCGGTATTCTCCCATCATCACGCCGTTGGTCATCAGCTGAATTGCGGTGCCGATTTCCGCGATGCTGGCGCCCATCATGGCTGCCCGGGCCCGATCAACCTGGATTTCCCATTCGATTCCCGGCACCGGCATGGTGTCGTCGATATCGATCAGACCGGTCATCACATTGGTCATGTAGTCGCGAATTCGCCTGCCTTCGGAAAACAGCAGATCCAGGTCGTCACCGCTCAGTTCAATCTGAACTTCCTTGCCCACCGGTGGTCCCATTTCAATGGTGGCGACTTCCGCCTTGATACCGGGCAGCGTGGCGATGGCGTCACGGTACAGGTTTTCCAGTTCGAATCCGTTGACATCACGGTCCCGCCGATCGGTGAATTCAATGAAAATAGTACCCACCAGATCGGGTGCACTTTGCTGGCCGCCACCGGTCTGCTGGCCGGCGCCTGATTGCGTGACTATGTTCTTGTAATAGCCGATTTCCTCGATTCGCTGCTCGACGTCCAGCATGACATCGCGAATCTGTGCCGGTGAATAATTGCCACGGGCAAAGACCTGAATCTGGGTCATATTGGGTTCGACGTTGGTAAAAAATTCCACGCCCCGTCCGAACATGCCGTAGGTGATGACTATCAGAACCAGGGCGGCAATAGACGTGAAGAATACCGTGATGGGCCGCCGCACCGCTGACCTGAGGACGCGGGCGTACACGCCGGTGATACCCCCCACCTTGTCCGGGTCACCTTCCTCCAGCTGCCTCAGGCGCATGGCTGAATCCTCCGCGGCCTGGGACTTGCCGAAGAGGGCGCCGAGGGTTGGTGCAAACAGCAGGGCATAAAACAGTGAGCCCACCAGCACGGCGAATACGGTGATGGGAAGGTAGCGCATGAATTCACCGGACACCCCCGGCCAGAACATCAGAGGCAGAAATGCCGCCAGGGTAGTGGACGTGGATGCCACGATGGGCCAGAACATTCGCTTCACGGCTTCCCGGTAGGCACGTCGACTGTCCAGCCCTTCGGCCATTTTCCGGTCGGCGAATTCCACCATGACGATCGCACCGTCAATGAGCATCCCCAGGCCCAGGAGCAGGCCGAAAATAACCATGAAGTTGTAGGTGAAACCCAGTGCGGAAACGATGATGAACGCGAAAAAGAAGGAAAAAGGCACCGCCAGGGTGACCAGGATACCGGAACGTATGCCCACGGTTGCAATCACCACAATCAAGACCAGCACCATCGCCGTGGCCATGTTGCCCTGCAGGCCCATGTTCTGTTCGATTACCTGGGGCGCGGTGTTGTTCAGGTAGTCTATCTGAACCGCCGGGGGCAGTGTGGGCCTGATGCGCTCGACGAAGGCATCGATGCCATCCATTGCCTCGATCAGGTTGGCACCCTTGCGCTTGTTTATATTAAGTGAAATGGACTGGTAGCCATTGGCATAGGAATAGCGGGTGGCATCCTTGAAGGTGCGCCTGACATCGGCGACGTCGCTGATGGTGAGTACGCCCATGCTGTTGGATGCAATGGGCAGGTCAAGCAGGTCGTCGCTGGTTTCGATAAGCCCCGGGACTTTTACCGAAAAACTGCCACGCCCGGTATCGACGGCACCGGCCGGAATCAGGCGATTGTTGGTGGCCACCGCCTGCACGATCTGACTGTTGGTGATGCCATAGGTTTCCAACTGTGCCGGATCGATGACTGCTTCCAGCAGTTCCTCGCGATTGCCAACCATATCGGCAGACAGAACCTGGGGCAGGGTTTCGATGTCCCGCTGCAGGTCCTGGGCAACACGCAGCAATACACGCTCCGGTACATTCCGTCCGCCGATTGCTATCTGTACGATTGGCAGCGTGGCCGCCGCCACTTCCTGGATAATAGGCTCCTCGGTGTTCTGGGGGAATTTTGCCTGGGCACGGTTGATGGCCTCCCGCACTTCGATCAGGGCGTTGTCGGAATCGAAGCTGACGTCGAATTCCGCAATAATGGTGGCAGCACCCTCGCTGGAAAAAGACGACACCTGGGTTATGCCGTCGATGGTTTTCAACTCCACTTCCGATGGCTTGGAAAGCAGTCGCTCCGCATCTTCGGGTGAAATACCCTCGTGCATGATGGTGCTGACGATCACCGGTACGGTGACGTCGGGGTTCAACTCCACCGGAATTGACCGGTAGGCCAGAATACCTGCCAGCATGACTACCACGAATACACTGATGGTGGTGCGTGCCCGGGATACTGCGGCGTCAAGGTAATGCATCGCTGCCGTTCCTGTCCGTTGATCGTTGTGAATTTAGAGGCTCGACTGTGACCAGTCGAAGTCTGCCCTGACCTGCTGTCCTGGAAATACGATTTCCTGGCCGTGAGTGATCAGGGTTACCTGCGCCGGCAGGTCCGTGACCCATACGCCAGGCTCCATTTGACCGGTCTGGTCGCCGATCAGGGTAACCGGCATGAATGCGACCCTGTTCTCGGCATCCAGGATCTTGACGCCGACATCGCCGTTGTCATTCAGTGTCAGCGCCGACGGTGGAATCAGGTGAGCACGTGTCTGTGAAGCGGCAATAAACATTTCCGTGGTAATTCCGTCACGCAGGCGCTTCTGACTGTCCACGGTGGCTTCCACCCGGTAGCTTCGCGACAAAGCATCGGCGCTGCGCGCCAGATAGGTGACTGTTGCGGTGACCTGTTCACCGGTGAGCAGGTCGGCATTGACCACCGCGCCGGCTTCCAGCTTGCCGATCTGTTGTTCGGGGACCATGCCAACCACCAGCATGGGATCATCGTCCATTACGGTGGCGCAGACCGCACCACGTTCAAGGAGGTTGCCGATTTCCGCGGCCCTGGTTTCAACCACGCCGTCGAACGGTGCCCGTATCCGGGTATTGTCCAGGGCGAGCTGGGCCCGCTGGACCGCAGCCCTGGCTGCTTCGTGGGCGGCATTGGCCTGGGCCACTGAGACCGCCGAAGTCAGACCCTGTTGCCGCAGATCACGGGCCGCTTCCAGCTCCACCCGGGTCTGTTGTTCACGGCTCTGCGCTTCGCGGAGGTCGCTGTCCCGGGTGTCCACCGCAACCTCGCAAAGTACGTCACCGGCAGTGACGCGACTGCCTTCTGCGACGGGGGTCGCGACCACGCGTCCCGGCTGTTCCGCCCGGACATCGACCCGGCGGAAGGCCTCGGTCCGTCCTCTTACCCGGACATACTCGGTATAGTCCCGGGCGGTAAGTCGTGCCGCCCGGACCACAAAATCTGCTGCTTCATCCGCCGAGGCACGGTCCTCGCTGACGGCAACAATCGTCTGTTCCCCGGTGGACGCTGGAGATGCGGTGTTTCCAGCGGGGCGGGGTATCAGCATCCACAGTGCCACCAGGGCGGCGATTCCCAGCGCTACCAGTTTTTGCTTGTTCACATTGTTCTCCTAGACCCTTGGAGCCAGATCCCGGTTACACGGCTTCACCGTAACAGGGCCGACCTGATTTCCGGTACGTTGAACTGCTTTCGCCGGAACTGACAAAACTGCCGATGCCGGGGATAGGACCTGCCGGACCGGATTCACTTGACGAGCTGTTTTGTCATCCCTGTTGTTGGCTGGGGCCCGGAATCGGGCAGGTTTTTACCATCCCTGATTATGCCGTTACAGCGCCTGGCAATTTCCGCTGCTGCACCGGTGTTACGTATTGTAACCATCGGTCGCCGAATTGCAATCTTGCTGGTCGTCACCAGCTGCCAGTGGACCGGGTTTCCGGACAGATTATGTGTTTATATTTACAATTCTGTTACAGTCCTGCGCTGACTGTCCCGCAACAGGAAATCTACACGCTTCCCGGAGAATTACAGCCATGAAAGACTTTACCGGCCAGGTCGCTATTGTCACAGGGTCCAGCAGTGGTGTCGGCGCGGCCACGGCCAGGCTGCTGGCATCCAAAGGATGCAACGTGGTGATCAATTACAGTTCCAAGAAGCAGGCAGCCGAGCAGGTGGCAGTCCAGTGCCGGGAGCACGGTGTCGAGGTGCTGGTAGCCGGTGCCGACGTTGCGCTGGACGATGACTGTTGCAGCCTGGTCCGCCAGGCCATGGCGAGCTGGGGCAGGGTAGACGTGCTGGTCAACAATGCCGGAACAACCAAGTTTGTTGAGCACCACCGGTTGGATGGGCTGGATGCGGCCGACTTTCAAAGAATCTACGGCGTGAACGTGATCGGTGCCTACCAGATGACACGGGCAGTCAATGAAATCATGCAGCAGCAGGAAACCGGGGGCAGTATTGTCAACGTGGCTTCCACTGCCGCCATCACCGGGATCGGCAGCAGTATTGCGTATGCAGCGTCAAAAGGTGCCATGGTGACCATGACTCTGTCCCTGGCCCGGGTCCTGGGACCACAGGTGCGGGTCAATGCTGTCTGTCCGGGATTCATCGAGGGAGACTGGCTACGCGAGGGCATGGGTGACGAGAAATACACGGCACTTATGCAGGCAAACCGCGACAGCGCTGCACTTAATGTCAATGCGACGCCGGAAACCGTTGCCGAAGCCATTTTACATTTCATTGTCGGACCGTCGGTGGTCACCGGTGAAACGCTTATCGTGGACGGCGGTCGACACCTGAACCAGGTGCCGATGGCAAGGCGATAAACTACTTCGCTACCGGTCTCTTCTGCAGCTTCCGCTGCAGAGTCCGTCGATGCATTTTCAGCTGTCGCGCGGTCTCGGAGATATTGCCGTCGTTTTCCTTCAGGACTTTCTGAATGTGCTCCCATTCGAGTCGACGAACCGACATGGGTTCCTGGGGAAGGTCGGTTTTTTTCGATTCTCCGGGTTTTTCCAGCAATGCGGCCAGTATTTCTTCCGTGTCAGCCGGCTTGGAGAGATAATTCGTGGCGCCAAGCTTGATGGCTTCCACGGCGGTGGCGATGCTGGCATAACCGGTGAGAATCAGGGTTTTTATCGTCGGGTTCTGGCCGTTCAGGATCGGTATCAGCTCCAGGGAGGTCTGGCTGCCCAGGTTCAGATCCAGTATGGCGAAATTGAAGGTTTGTTTCTGCACCAGTTCCTTTGCTGAACCCAGCGATTCTGCATGAGCCACGTTATAACCTCGCTGGTTCAGGGCGCGGGTGATTACCCGGGCAAACACCGGATCGTCTTCCACCAGCAACAGTCTTTTATCCATCCCTCATTCTCCCGGATTATCTTTGTCGGGGGATGCGATGGGCAGGCGGACAACAGTCTGTGCGCCACCCGATTTCCGATTGAACATTTCGATACTGCCACCGGCCTTCTGCAGGGTCGCGTTGGCCAGGTAAATACCGAGGCCCATGCTGTCTTCCCGGGTGGAAATAAAAGGCTCTCCCATCTTTTCCATTACCACGTCAGGAACGCCCGGACCGTCGTCCTGTACGGAAATCTCCACGGTCCTGACCGGATGTTCAAGAACCCTGGTAAACACCCGGGTCTCCGACGTGGCGGCCTTGATTCCGTTTTCAATGATATTGATGAGGGCATGGTTGATGCTGGGGTCTCTTGTCAGGTGGAATTCTTCAGCCTTACTGTCCAGCTTGAAGTGTATGTTTGCACCGGGATGGATGTTGGTGATGTAGTCCTTGATACTGTCAATGCATTCACGAAGACTAATGATCTCCCTGGAAGGATCGTATTCCTTATTGTAGTAGTCGGTAAGCTGGCTCAACGAATGTTTACAGCGTTGTACCTGTTGTCGAAGGATCGAAATATCCTCTTTCAGGTCCTCGCTGCCCACTTCCTCGGCGCTCAGCTTGTCCATTTCGCCCAGCAGCACCGACATTGTTGAAAGCGGTGTCCCCAGTGCATGAGCGGTACCTGCTGCCAGCGTGCCGATAGCCACCAGTTGTTCATTGCGCATTTCAGTTTCCCGGGACTGGGCCAAGGTCAGTTCCCGCTCTCTTATTGTGCTGGCCATGCGGGTCACGAAGACGGAGATCAGCACGGCACAGACGACGAATATGGCCCACATACCAACCAGGTGCAGCTGGAAACTCATCATGGCATCGCTGTCTGCATAGTCGGTGCGTATGTCGATCAGGATGAAAATTGTGTAGACGGAGATACAGCCCAGGGCGAACAGGTTGGCCTGGGTCCGGGTCAGAAAGGTTGCGCCCACGGCCAGCAGCACCAGCAGGTAGGAAATCAGCGGATTGCTGGCGCCACCAACGGTGATCAGGACCAGGACCAGAAACAGGACGTCGATCATCAGGTGGATAAACAGCTCGCGAGTGCTGATAACCCGCACTGATGACAGGCGCCAGCTGCCCAGAGAGACCGAAATAAAAATACCGATAAAGACCAGTGCCATGGGGGTCACCGGTACAGTGTTGCCGGAATAAGCCCGGTAGATAACCAGACCCAGGGCACCCAGCACGGTGGCGAAGGTCCGGATCAGCAGCAGCAGTAACAGGGCCTGCCTGGCAGTGCTGGTGCCGTCGCCCAGGGTCAGCGAGGCGAACAGGTTTCTGAATCCCGTTTGATATAGCGGTGTATCCATGGGGGGATTCTACCGTAAATACCGGGCTCATGGTGTTGCCACGGTCAATGCCCAGTGGTTCCCTAAGCCTGTTGGCGGGGTATTCTCAACCCCGCCAGCGGGTGCGGGTCACGCCGGGCATTGCAAATCACCGCAGCGTTGCTCATTATTCTCCTGGCCGGGGATCACTACACCAGGATCTCGAACCCGATAATCAGAAGAACAGGTATGGATCAGTTATGAGTACCGATAATATTTACCAGCAGTCCCTTGATCAGAACGCCGCCAATTACGCGCCGCTGACGCCACTGACATTTATCGAGAGGGCCGCCAGTGTCTTTCCGGACAGGATCGCCCTCATTCATGGAGACCGGCGTCAGACCTGGGCCGAAACCTACCGGCGCAGCTGCCTGCTGGCTTCTGCACTGATCAGGCGCGGCATCGGGGTCGGCGACACCGTCTCTTTCATGGCCGCCAACACGCCGGAAATGTTCGAAGCCCATTTTGGCGTGTTAATGCCCGGCTCAGTCCTGAATGCACTGAATACCCGACTCGATGCCAAGGCAATCGCTTTCATTCTGGAGCATGCTGAAACCCGGGTCCTGTTTACCGACCGGGAATTCAGCGAAACCATCAAGGCTGCCCTGTCCATGCTGTCGCGACAACCGCTGGTGATCGATATCGACGATCCCCTGTACGAAGGGGGTGAACTGCTGGGCGAGTTGGACTACGAGGCTTTCCTGGCCGAGGGCGATCCGGATTACGCCTGTTTCAAGGTCGAAGACGAATGGCAGGCCTGCTCGTTGAACTATACGTCCGGCACCACCGGCAATCCCAAGGGCGTGGTGTTCCATCATCGTGGCGCTTACCTGAATGCGATCTCCAATGCACTTTGCTGGGATTTGACCAGCCATCCTGTCTATCTCTGGACATTGCCGATGTTTCACTGCAACGGCTGGTGTTTTCCGTGGACCCTGGCGGTTATGAACGGCACCAGCGTGTGCCTTCGCCATGTGCGCGACGCGGCGATTTTCGATGCCATCCGGCAACATCGGGTCAGTCACTTCTGTGGCGCGCCGGTGGTTCTGAACACGCTGCTGAATGCCGACGACGCGCTGAAACAGGGCATTGAACACAAGGTCCGCGCCATGACGGCCGGCGCAGCGCCACCGGCGGCGGTAATAGCCGGCATGGAAGACATGAATTTCAGTGTCACTCACGTCTACGGATTGACCGAGACCTATGGTCCCTGCGTGGTCTGTGCTCCCCAGGAGAACTGGGCTGAACTGCCGACTCCGGATCGCGCCGAACTGCTGGCCCGGCAGGGAGTCAGGGCTCCTTTACAGGATGAGCTCATGGTGGCTGATCCGGAAACGCTGGAGCCGGTGCCCAAAGACGGTAAAACCATGGGAGAGATATTCATGCGTGGTAACCTGGTGATGAAGGGTTACCTGAAAAATCCCCCTACTACTGAAGAGTCGTTTTCCGGGGGCTGGTTTCATTCCGGTGATCTCGCGGTCTGGTATCCGGATGGCTACGTGCAGATCAAGGACAGGTCCAAGGACATCATTATCTCCGGCGGCGAGAATATTTCGTCGCTGGAACTTGAATCGGTACTGTTTAAACACCCGAAAATCATGGAAGCGGCGGTAGTGGCTGCGCCGGATGAAAAATGGGGCGAGGTGCCCTGTGCTTTTGTCACGCTGAAAAAAGATCAGGAGCTTACCCGCGACGAGTTGGTAGCCTATTGCCGGGAGGAACTGGCCGGGTTCAAGATACCGAAAAAAGTAGTGTTCGGCCCCATCGACAAGACCTCCACGGGTAAAGTGCAGAAATACAAACTGCGGGAACGGGCAGCACAGGCCGAGTGACCGGGCAGTAATGAGCCCGTGCTATTCAGCCGCCGGTGGTAATGCCATACCACCGGTTCAGGCTGTTGCCGGGAGTCAAGTGAACCGATGCCTAGTAATGGCGGATAACCTGGCCGACCCGGGCATCTTCGGCGATGTTCAGTTCCACCCGGCGATGCAGGTGGATGTCCCCCGATACTCCGGAACTGCTGTCGATGGTTACCCGGGGGTAGCGTTTATCGCCGAACAGTCGCAGCCGATTCCACCAGCCACGCTGTTCCCTGATTATCAGGTCACCCTCCACCTGGGAACCGCGGCGCAGATCAACGTCGCCACTACGACTGCTCAGGTCCCCCGAGATCCTGGCGTTGTCCAGGTTGATATCGCCGTTGCTGCTGCTGACCTTGTCGCCCACCAGCGCGCCGGATTCCAGGCGGATTTCGCCATTGACACTGGTTACTGCTCCCCGGACGGTGACGTTGTCGTGAAGCTGGATACCCCCATTGACGGTTTTCAGGTTGCCATTCACCCGCGACCCCGGTGCCACGTGAATATGTCCGTTGACGGTCCGGGCGCTGGCAATCTCGCTGTCCCTGGCGAGTTCGATACTGCCATTGACAGTTTTAACATCCCGGGCCGAGGCGCCGTCGGCGATATTGATCGAGCCGTTCACCGTGGAAACATCCGCTACCTGCTGGAAGTCGTCCACGTCGATGTGGCCATTCACCCTGGATAGGTTTTCCAGGAGGTCGTCTGCATTGGCGTCGGCATTGAAAATATAGGCACCCAGCAATAAGGCCAGCAGGGTTGCCGTGGTCAGCCTGGCATTATGGTTGATCGCTCGCATTTTCTTCTCCTGGCAGGTTTGTTCAGTTAGACGCATGTCGACAGGTTTGTGTTACAGGATTCGAGGTCAGATCGACTAAGATCCCGAGTAAACAGCTGGATTGAAGTGTTGTTAGCAATAGCCTTGCCAGTTTTGAAAATAGCAGTAAAAACAGAAAGATAAGGATTGTTTCAATAAACTTGACCAAGTCCGGGTCGGGGCTGACGGGTCAGATTTGCCAACTGGTTAAGCAATCTGCCACATTTCTGGTGAATTTTGCCAGGTTGCAGGCAGTCTCGCCGGTGTAACGACAGGGGAGCGGCGTCGAGTGCGCCACGGCGCAGCCATTCACTTCACCTGTTGCGTCCCGGACAGGGGCAATGTCGCCACGGACACCGCCATTTCCATAACTAATAAGAGGTTCCCTAGGTCCGGATAATTCGTTACGATTCGCCATCATCGCTACAATCCAGATTCCATTCCCGGAGAGACCTGCAATAACATGACCCGACGTCGAACTGCTTCTTCGCTTATCAAGCTGACCATTGCTGTTTCCACACTGCTCATTATCGCCGCTGGATACGCCGTCAAGGCCCATTCGCAGCCGGGTCGGGTCGTGGAATCGGACACACACCGCTTTACCGAACTGGCCGAAGGCGTCTGGCACGGCGTCGGCACCGGAACAGTGCATGTCATGAGCAATATCATGGTACTGGTGGGGGAATTTGACACCCTGGTCGTGGACTCCCACGTGACACCGGCAGCAGCCCGCTCTCTCCTCGACTCCCTGTCGGTACTTACCGACAAACCGGTCCGGTACCTGGTCAACAGCCACTATCATTTCGACCACGCCCACGGTAACCAGGCATTTCCCCGGGAAGTCGAGATTATCGGCCACAGTTTTACCCGTCAGAAGCTTAGCGGCGAGGCCGGCAGCGTTCTGGAGGAAATGACCTTTCGCAGTTTCTCCGATGGTGTGCCTACCACCGTCGCCAACCTGGAACGTCAGGCTGCGGCCGAGCAGGACCCGGACCGTCGAACACAGCTTGAGGCCCGAGCCCGGGTGCAGCGGGATTACATGAACGCCATTCCGGAAGTGATGCCGACCCCACCCAATATCACCCTGGAGGAGAAGATGACGCTTTTCCAGGTGGTGAGCCGGGGCAGTCGGGAGATTCAGCTGCTGCACCTGGGGCGGGCTCACACCGGTGGAGACGTCGTGGTCTACCTTCCCCAGGAACGGGTCGTGTTTACCGGCGATATGATGCTGCCGTTCCTCTCCTATATGGGCGATGCCCACGTCGACGAGTGGCCGGGCACCCTGGAAGCGCTGAAAACACTGGATTTCGAATGGGTACTTCCTGGACATGGCCAGCCGTTCAACGATCGCACTGTCATCGACAACTTCCAGGCCTATCTCGCCGATTTGTGGTCAAGAGTCGCCAGTCTCCGGGAACGGGGTCTGACTGCGGAGATGGTCGCCGAACAGATTGATATGACCGACCACAGCGACAACTACCCTCAGCTTCGCGGTCCCGGCGCCGACCCCCGTGCTGTCCGCCGTATCTACCAGTTGCTGTCAGCACGTTGATGATTCCGATTACCTGCCACCGGGGCAGAATGCAGTTTCGTAGTGTGGCTGCACGGCCAACGAGGAATATCCAGTGATGCGTATGCTATCCCCCCTGGTCCTGGTCCTGGCACTGGGCAGCTGTGCCGATCAGGCAGAACTGATCAGGCGCGCTACCTACCCACCTGATTTCAATTACGTATCCGGACAGGAGTTGCGAAACAACATGGATCAACTGGGCTACCAGCTGCAACGGCTGGATCTTGCCCTGGCGCCGGCTGCCGCCGGTGGAGCGGTTTCACGGGAAAGCGTAATTGATGCGCTGCGTAATATCGAACGCATCGGTGCCGGTCTGCGTGCAGGCGAGGGTGGCTCCAATCATCCTTTTCTGGAAGACCATATGGCTGACTTCGTGGTCAACGTGGGTCGGGCGCGCATCGCGGCGATGCGCAACCCGCCCAGTTACTACCTGGCTGGACGCGTGGCCGGTGGTTGCGTCAACTGCCATCGGGTCAATCGACGTTGAGCCGACGCCAGGAGCTACATTGAGTAACCCTTCTCGTCGTGGTCGCTGATGTCGCAACCGACCTGTTCCTCTTCATCGCTGACGCGAATTCCCGAAGTGAGCGCACCGACAATCTTCAGGATTACAAACGTCAGAACAGCCGTGTAAATACCGGTGGCGAGGATGCCTGTGACCTGGACAAGGGTCTGGGAGCCCATGGTCATGCCATCGGCGTAGCCGTTACCACTGAACACGCCGAGATTCTGTGACACCAGGATACCGGCGAGAAAAGTTCCCAGCATGCCACCTACACCGTGAACCGGGAAAACGTCCAGGGAATCGTCTATCTTCAGTCGGGTTTTCATGTAAGTGGTGGCGAAATAACACAGGGCACCGCCACCGATACCCACCAGCATGCCGCCAGCCGGTCCCACCGAGCCGGATGCCGGCGTTATGGTGGCAAGTCCCGCCACCATGCCGGTAACGGCACCCAGTGCACTGGGCTTGCCGAACTTGATCCATTCGATGCTCATCCAGGTGAGGGCTCCTGCGGACGCAGACAGGTGCGTAGCCAGCAATGCCATACCGGCACTGCCGTCCGCCGCCAGGGCACTGCCGGCATTGAAGCCAAACCAGCCAACCCATAGCATGCCGGCGCCGGTGATGGTCATGGTCATGTTGTGGGGCACAGTAACCGATGACAGAAAGCCTTTGCGCTGACCCAGCATCAGTGCCGCCACAACGGCAGCCACACCTGCGGTGACGTGGACCACGGTACCGCCGGCAAAATCGATAAGCCCCATCTGGCCCAGCCAGCCGCCACCCCAGACCCAGTTGGCAACCGGGAAGTAAACCAGCACCGCCCACATGCCGCTGAACAGCATCATGGAGGAAAATTTCATGCGTTCAGCAAACGCGCCTACGACAAGAGCCGGGGTGATGATGGCAAAGGTCATCTGAAACGCGGCGAACACGGTTTCGGGAATATCGCCGGAAACCGATCCCACGACTACGCCGTTGAACAGCGCTTTGCCAAGCCCCCCCCAGAATGCGGACTCGGAATCGCCGAAGGCGATGCTGTATCCCACCAGTAACCACAGGATGGAGACCATGATGGTTATGGCGAAGCACTGCATCAGGATGGACAGGACGTTCTTGGTGCGAACCAGTCCGCCATAAAATAACGAAAGCCCGGGTATCGTCATGAACAGCACAAGGGCGGTTGCGGTTAATATCCAGGCGGTATTGGCGCCGTTAATCTCGCCCTGGGCAAAGGCCAGGGTCGGCATCAACAAGGCAGCCAAGGAGACGGACAGGGCGGGTGCCATTATTTTTGTTTTCATAATCCTTCTCCCGATTACAGCGCGTCGTTGTCAGTTTCGCCGGTTCGAATACGAACTGCCTGGTCCAGGGTGCTGACAAAGATCTTGCCATCACCTATCTGACCAGTTTGAGCAGCCCTGCAGATGGCTTCAATTGCCTGTTCGACCAATCCGTCCTCAATGGCAACTTCGATCTTGGTCTTGGGTAAAAAGTCGATGACGTATTCGGCGCCACGATAAAGTTCGGTATGACCCTTCTGACGCCCGAATCCCTTTACTTCAGTTATAGTCATACCGTTCACCCCCAGTTCTGACAACGCTTCACGCACATCGTCGGATTTGAACGGTTTAATTATCGCTGTAATCAGCTTCATGGTTTATCTCCCGCCATTTGGGTTGCAGTTGTTGTGAGAGTCGGGTGAGCGGCACTCGGCAAATATTGTTTCTTGTTCACTGTCCGAGCACACCGCTACAAGGCTGTTGAACCTCGGAAGCCAGTGATTACTGGTCTCGTCCGGCTCACAGAAATGATTCTTATCGGGTGGCATATATCAGGGTTAACTTTCTATTTTTTGTGTGTTGTTGTTCTTGATCAGGTGAGCACTCCGGAACGTCCATTTTCCCTGTGCCTCTCTTTATGCTTTATGCTTTATGCCGGTGATCCTGGCCAACGGCGCTTCAGTCTGTCAGCGCGCTGCCATCAACAGGTCTGCAACAGGTTCGCGCAAACCATCCGGTCCGGTTTTTCTGGTCCCGCTGGACTCCCGGATTCATTTCAGTTTCCGGGCTCACGACTTTACCATGACACCTGTCAAAGCACCAATGGGCTGCGCTGCGAGGCCGGGGACCGGGCAGCGTGTTCGCCCGGCCTGCCCTGGACGGCGGGATTTCAGCCTGCATCAGTAGCCTGATCCGACCAGGACCAGGAACTTCGCCGGAAGGTCAACAACAGGTCGACAGCCTGCCGCCGGACCGGCGCCTGTCCGTGACAGCGTAGTTGACGGTGTGCCATCTATCGATGCTAAAAAAAGGGTGGGTATCCGAAGGGGGGGATTATCGGATACCCACCCGAGGGGGGGAGGGATCAGCTACAGGTAGTGGCCTGCTGCTGCAGCGACCTGACCGACCTGATCAGCGGCAGCATGATGACTGCATAGGCCAGTACAAAGGCGACACCAAGCAGGTTGAACGCCACCGGCAGGCCCCGGCTTTCCGCGACGAACCCCACCAGGGGGCCAGTAGCGATGAAGCCCAGCCTGAACATAAAGCTCGTCAATGAATTGGCTGTTGCTCTAAAGTATCCCGGGACGCGTCGGTTGAGCGCGTTTACCAGAATCACCTGCACCAGCCCGCGACCGAAAAACAGCACCAGGCAGATGACTATGCCTGCCCAGCCACTGAGCCAGGCCATGCCGAAAAAACCCAGTATCGGCAATATACCAATCAGGCCAAGTGCAGCTACGGCGCCGTGTTTACGTTCGATGTTGAAGCTCCATTTGCTGGCAACACCGACGGTCAGGCTCTGGGTAAACCACAATGCGCCGAATGCAGCCAGGGAAATGCCCCGGGACTCCCAGTAGGGCTGCACCAGCCAGGCAACATGAATCGTTGCCAGGCTGTATACCGGTATGGCGATAAACACATTGCGCAATACCGGATCGCTGCGCCACATATGGGCAAATATCCGCGCAATGGGAATCGCCAGGGTGTCCTGCTCTCCGTTTTTGTACGGCGGTTCCACCACCAGCAGCGCAAGGCCCAGGCAGATCCAGGCAGCTATCGACTGAGCGATAACCATTGCCTCGAATGACCACAGGGCCAGCAGTCCGCCAAGCAGGGCGCCAAGGCCCTCGGCGGCGGACTTGATAAAGCCCAGCTGTGCGATTCCGCTGCTGTGTGGCGAACTGTCGTCCGCGTCCAGGGCCTTCTGGGAATCGTAAAGCAGGGCCAGGTCCGCTCCGGAAAGCAGGCTGGCGGCCATACCGACAGTAATCTCGAAAATCACCAGGCTGGAAAAATCATCGGCGAAATTCAACATCAGGTAGCCGGCACCATGTACTACGCTACCAGCCAGCAATGCCACCCTTCTTCCGAACAGGTCGGCGAAATAACCTGAAGGTGCCTCCAGCAGGACGATAGTCGTGGCGTAAATGGTCTGCAGATAGAATATATCTGCCAGGCCAAGTCCTTTGGACATGAAGAAAGGCACGATTACCGGGACGATGATCATAAAGCAATGAAAAAACGCCAGGCCATACACCAGTTTGATGTTTCGTTGCAGTTTTTTAACCACAATAGTTCCCCTGCACCTGAAAACCGGTTTCAGGCGAATCGCAAATATAAAAAAAAAGACCTCTAGGCGGCTGGTTGGCTTAGAGGTCTTTTTTCAGACTCGGAATTCAGTTTATGACTGATAATTCACTCCAAGCTTGACCTCCAGGTCGCCACCACGCGTGAGCAGAACTGATGACCCTTGAGGGTCATAGTTGCCGGCAGGCCGTCAATCATGAGGTTGAAGAAAATATTCATGGTGCTCACGCGATCTGTGTTAATTAGTCCAAAACAAATAATGCTTTACGGGAATCGGATTCTATGCTTTTTTTACGGCAAGTCAACCGTTGCCTTGATTTTTTTGATTCTGGTGTGATTCTGGTCACCTGCAGCGGGTCACCGGGTGACCCCGACCTGTGTTCGGAAGGAGATCAATCATGGTGTGTCAGCGGCATCACCGTCGACAATGACGCCGGAAACAGCAGGGTTGTTGCGCCAGCGGGCTGCCAATAGCGAGCCACTGATGTTATGCCAGATACTGAAAATGGCGCCCGGCAAGGCCGCGGTAGCGGAAAAGAATTCCAGGGCCAGGGCCACGCCCAGCCCGGAATTCTGCATACCCACCTCGATGGCAATGGTTCGGCTCCACGTCTGATTCAGGCCAAGCATCCGGGAAAGGTAAAAGCCAAGTCCCAGGCCGCAGCAGTTGTGCAACATGACTGCCAGCAGCGTGATCAGTCCCACCTGCAACAGGCTGTCGGCGTTCAGCGCCACGACGATGGTGATTATCCAGAGTATCAGCAGGATGGAGAAAGCCGGCAGCAAGGGTTCTACCCGGTCAACGACATGGCCCAGGTAGCGGTTCAGCAACAGCCCGTTCAGCAAGTGTTAAGACGCATGGGGACAAAGTAGGAATCGGGTACCCGGGTAGGATTCGGATACCGGGGAAAGTTCGGACGTTCGGTTGGCAGGCTGATAACGCCCGCTGCATGACCACCGGAAATTTCACCAGGGAACCCACTGCCGGGGCAGTTGGTCATGTTTTCTGTAACTTTCCGGCAGGCAACGACGTCTAAATCAGGGCAGGTCAGAATTTACCGACCGGCTTCAAGATGCTCACTTACTGAAACGGGGACTGACATGACAAGACTTGCAATTCTACTAATGGCGGGATTGGCCCTCAACGGCTGTCTTCTGACGGTGGACTCCGACGGCCGTGTTCTGGATGCCACCTGGGACGAAGGCGATGTCAACCGGCTGCAGGTGGGGCGCTCTGATTCGGAATGGGTCAGACTGACCTTTGGCGAACCCACCAGCAGGCTTCGCTACGCCGATGGCACAGAAATCTGGAAATACCGTAACCGGTCAGAAAAAGACACAGAGGTCGGGATTTTCCTGCTGTTCTCCCTGGACGTGGAGCAGGAGCGGATAGAAACCCTGTCCATTGAATTCGATCAGGACCTGGTCAGTAATTACTGGATCGAGGAAGATCGTTACTAGCTGACGGCGCAGCGCCCGGGTACGGGACGTCGGCAGGCATTCAGTCCTGCCGGCGATCCAGGGTCAGGGTGCTAAGCCAGCGGTCCAGCTCGTCCAGGTCGACCTTGATGATATGTCGAGCGTCTGGCACCAGTGCGGCGTCGACCCGGGCGCCTGCTGACTCGAGGCGTTGCGTCATATCCTGCATCTTCTTGTGCCAGCGGAAATAGTCTTTTTCGGCAACCCGCAGGAATACCGGTAATCCATCCAGGGCCGGCAACGGGCCCGACTGCTTGATGCGACCGGGAACAGCGACGACGCCGTGATAGGCGGCGGGATTCTTGCTGGCAATTTCCAGTGCCGAGCTACCGCCGCTGGAGACACCCAGCAGCAGGGTCTTGCCCACGTCGATGGTGTCGTCCTGCTGCAGTGCGGCGATTACCTGGCTGATATTGTTCTCGCTGTCACCGACAAAGGACAGGCCTTCCGGTGAAACCGGCACGGCGACGACCCAGCCACGCCGGGTCATTTCCCTGCCCAGCCAGGACTGTGCCTTGACGGCATACTCCTGGCCACTGCCGGCGGGAATCATCATCGCCAGGGGCCACGGGCCGCTTCCCGCCTCCCGTGGAGTGAACACCCAGATGCGCACGTCGGCTTCCCCTTCCAGGCTGACCATACGCTCTGCCGCCGCTGCCATATGTGGCAGCGCCAGCAGAAAAAGGGTGATAAGTGTGCGATAGAAAAGCATATTATTGTCCATCCCCCTTGAACCAGTGGAGAGTATAGCAAGCCAGCCGGTCGGCCTCGCATGGCAATGAGATAAAACCACCGTCAGGGCGGTCGGGCTCCCGAAGTGGAGCAGCCGGTCCTGCCGGACCGGGGCAATGTTGTGGCAATTCGCTGTTGTCCCGCACACTGTGTCGACGCGCCCTTTGGTCGCGGCCTGTCCGGGGCTGATGGGCCGCGCCGAACGGGCGTTGAAGTTTGCGTGCGGCAACATGTCACGAGGCTGCGTCTCCAGGCTCGACGCCCGCGTTTCTGGGGGAAGCTGTCGCCCCTGGCACAGCATTCATGGTCTGACAACTGACCTGGCAATTGACCTTACAACAGGCGGGCAGTAATGGGTGTAACTAAATTATCGGCACGCCGTCTTATTCGAGTATGTTGACGCAATATCGCCAGACAATCGATCAATACCGCCAGCGGGTTTTCTCCTTTGCGTTTTACAGTCTGCGAGCCCGGGAAGATGCCGAGGATATCACCCAGGACGTCTTTATCAGGCTGTGGCAGCACTGGCAGAAAATTGACCACGACCGGGTTGGCGCGTGGCTTATGCGGGTGGCGCACAATGCCATTGTCGACCATCTGCGTCGCAGCCGGCACGAGCGGTCACGGGTGGACCTGGCGGACAGACTTGAAGAGGCGGTTACCGTCGAGGATCCGGGGCCCGAGGCCGAAGAATTCCAGCGCCAGCTCGAAGCGGCCATCGGCAACCTGTCCGACCCGCACCGAAGTATTGTCATCATGCGGGACATTCAGGGTTTGAGCTACCAGGAAATCGAACAGACACTGAACCTGAGCCAGAGCCAGGTAAAAGTTTACCTGCACCGGGCCAGGCGCCAGCTCCGGGAGAACCCGATATTGAGACAACTGGCCAGTGACGAGCACCTGCTGAACGATCGGGGTGCCAATATCGGCCAGGGTCGTGGCAACAGTCGTAGTGACGAGGGATTAAGCCATGCAGAGTAACCAAGGTAATAACCAGGGTAATAAAGGAAATCACGGCAACAGGTCTGCTAAAGGTTCACAGTGCCAGCTCTTCCAGCTGCACATCGATGCCTTTCTGGACAATGAACTGGAAGACTCCAGGGCGGCCGAACTGAAACGCCATCTGCAGGACTGTGCAGGGTGCCGGCAGGAACTGGACTATGCACGGCGGCTGCACCATGCCGTGGTCAGCCTGCCGATCCTGGACTGTTCCGATCAGGCCCTGGAACCGGTTGACCGGCTGTTCAACGCCGGCGCAGGTCCGGTCAACTTCGCGGAGGAACCCCGTGGGCCTGAGCAGTCCGGCGGTTTCGCCGCAGCGGTGGACCGCCTGCTGGGCTGGATACCGATACCGGTACGGGTGGCCGTACCCGTGATGGCAGTTCTGGTCCTGCTCCTGGGCCCCGGCAGGACGCTGCTGAACCAGCCCGGGGCACCGGAAGTTGCCCTGTCACCCGGTATACAGTCTGAAGCACCCCGATTCACGGAAGCGGAGATCATGCAGGCGCTCCAGGACCTGGAGCTGGCGCTGGACTACCTTGGCGAAATCAGCGCCCGTACCGAGGTGATGATCGAGGACCGGTTTCTGCTTCGCCAGTTGCGGGAGTCGATGAACGCGTCACTGTCTATTGATCCGCTTGACCGTCCTGTCGACGACAATGGCAACGGACCCATTTGATTTTACGCTGCCTCAACGGCAGTCAACGAGAGGTAAGTCTATGAATACGAGAATACTGATAGTTGTAGCGCTGCTGGCATCTGCCCTGGTCAGGCCGGCACTTGGGCAACAGGACAGCCTGCTGGATCATCCCGGTTTTGTGGATTTCAGCGAGCTGAACGAGATTGCCGGCGGGGAACCCAATATCGAAGTCAGTCTCAAGGAGCCGTTGCTGAATCTCATTACCAATATACTGAAGAACAACGACGAAATGGCCGCCCAGTTTATTTCCACGCTTTCCCGCGTCAATGTCCGGGTTTTCGACAGCAGTTCCATCGATACCGACCTGATGGCTTCGGCCATGTCGGCCATCGCCCAGCGTCTTGACGCCAGCAGCTGGGAGCGGGTGGTAAGAGTGCGGGAGGGTAGCGACCACGTGGATGTCTATTTTCGACTTTCGGACAACGCGGAAATGATCCACGGCATTGCCATCATGGTAACGGAACCCCAGGAAACGGTGCTGGTCAATATCGTCGGAGATATCAGCCCGGATGACATCAGCGCCATTGGAGCCCGGTTCGATATCGACGAACTTTCCGGGGTGAATTTCGAGCAGGCGCACAATGAATAGCGTCAGGGCTATGTTGCTGCTGACGCTGTCCCTGGTGACCGGCTGACGGTAACGTCCACGGACTTGAATGCCGGGGTACAGCTGCGCTGATCGATGGCCTGGGGAATCAGTACATTGGCCTCGGGGAAATACGTCATCACGTTGCCGGGGTGAATATCAAACCCGGTCACCTGCAGGTTTTTCATGCACCCGGTGGTGTTGTTCAGGTCAACCCGGTCTCCTTCGACCAGTTTCAATTTTTCCATATCAGCGGGATTCATGAACAGAACCTGTCGGTGGGTCTGCCGACGGTAGATGTCTTTTTCGTTGAAAATGATGGTATTGAACTGGCCTTCGCTGCGAACCGTGGTAAGGACGAACTGATGCGGTTGCGGATTACTGTGTCCACCGGTCATCCCGGCGAGCGAGGAGGCTGGCAGCCTGAAATTGGCGCGACCGTCAGGTGTCCTGAAATACGGACCCTCGAGGTGACGGCCCTGGATATGGAATTCCTGTCTGCTGGCATCGATATCGGCCAGATCCCCGAAGCCGGGTATCAGCCTGGCGATGGCCTGCCTGATGTGCCGATGCTGGTGAAACTCGCTGAAATTAAAGTGTTCCCGGGGTATTACCCGTTCCGCGACACCGGCAATGATGCTGATCTCCGACAGAATATCCGGCAGTCGATCGAATCCGCCGTCGCTGAGCCTGACAAAATTGAACATCGATTCCTGGCTGGTGGGCTGGGTTTCCTCGTCCCGTGCCCGTACCGGGAGGACTATGTTTTCCTCCTCCACACCGCAAACATGAGTCTGGTTCAACGTGGTGCTGAGCATGACCTTGAACGGCACGGCTGACAGGGCCCGATGGGCAAACTGACTGTCCGGCGTTGCCGCGAACAGGTTGCCACCCAACAGGAAAGCCACGTCCATTTCACCGCGGCTGGCGGCCTGCAGGCAGGCAAGCGTGTCAAGACCGGCGGAATCCGGCAGCGTGATATCCAGTTCCCGTTCCATGGCCTGGAGAACCTGCTGCTTGAGTGCCGGGGTAAAGCCCATGGAACCGAGTCCCTGGACATTACTGTGTCCCCGTAGCGGCAACAGCCCGCTGCCCGGTTCACCCAGCTTGCCCCGCAGCAGGGCGAGGTTGCTGACCGCCTCAATGTTTTCGGTGCCGTGGCGATGATGGGTCAGACCCATTCCCCAGGAAAAGACCACGCGCCCGGCTGCAGCGTATTCGTCGGCAACCTGTTCCATGGTCTGCCTTGGTACGCCGGAGAGCTGTTCCAGTTCTGTCCAGTCCAGGGAATGCAGGAACGCTTCGTAGGCCTCGAAGTCGTTGCAGTGTTCCCTGGTGAAATTCCTGTCCACCGCGTCCCGCTGCAGCACTGCCTTGCCAACGCCACTGAGAAAAGCCGCGTCACCGCCCACCCGGGGTTGGACGTACAAGGAGGCAACTTCGGTACCGCCGCTGATCATGGAGCGGAAATTGGCCGGCGAGGCAAATCGCACCAGTCCAGCTTCACGCACTGGATTGACCACGATGACCTTGCCCCCGCGCTGACGGCACTCGATCAGGGTTTTCACGAAGCGTGGATGATTGGAGGCCGGGTTGGCCCCCAACACAAATATCAGATCGGCCTGGTGCAGATCGGCATACTGGATGGTGGCAGTGCCGCTGCCGATGGCGGCACTAAGGCCGACACCGGATGCCTGGTGACAGTAATAGGAACAGTTATTGACATGATTGCTGCCGAATACCCTGGCGAACAGCTGAAGCAGGAAAGCCGCCTCGTTGGACGAACGCCCGGACGCATAGAAGAAACTTCGCGTCGGCGAAGCCGAGCGCAGTCGTGCTGCCGTGATGTCAATGGCTTTTTCATAACTGATAGGTTCATAATGGGTGGCGCCGGAAGATTTATATAGCGGCTGGCCCAGTCGACCAAGATCCTCAAGTTGTTTTCCGGTCAGCGCTCTCAGCTCGGCAATGCTGTTGTGGCTGAATATTTCAATGGGGATAACATCACGGATATCACTCAGCTGAGCCTGAATGTTCTTGTTGCAGATTTCCACCCTGTTGCTGTATTCATTATGCAGGCCGCCCCGCTGGCCACCGGTTCCGAATGCACAGGCTTTGCAGGCGTTACGCGATTTCACCGCCGCGGCCAGTTTTCCCGGTCCGATTTTATTGGCACAGGACAGGACATATTCGATAGCCTTGAAGCCACCGCCTGTGACCGGGTCAGCCTTGCCTTCCGCTTTGCTCATACTGTTGTAATCCGGGTTCTCCACGGCGATTTACCGAAGAGCTTGCTGCTGCCATGAACCCCGGCAGGTTCAGTGAAATTTCTATTGGGCCTGGGGATGGCGTTTCGTTGTATGCCCTGGTGTGCCCTGGGCTGCTCAGTCGCTCAGGGCTGTATATACGCTCAGGGCTGTCTATACGCTCAGGGCTGTCTATACGCTCAGGGCTGCTCCAGCCCGGTAACCTCCATGCGCTCGCTGTCGGCGACTGTTATTCTGATGCCGTCAATGGTAGTGAATGAGCGTGAATCCAGCTCGGACTTGTACACCTGGTAACTCACCGGCTCAGACTGCCCATCGCGGTACAGGTTTACGGAAAGTACCGTGTGATCATCCTGCCACCGATAATAGTACACCACGCCGCCGGTGCCGAACATGAGGACGAGAAACAGGTAGGCGGCAAAGCGCAGGTCTTTGCCCATTGACGATTCTTCCGCGGGGACAGCCCTGGCTGCCGGCCTGGCCTTGCCGGATTCCCCTTCCTTGCGCTGCCTGACAACCACAACGGCGATGGCAATTACCGCCAGGGTGACGAGAATTTTTCCCAGCATTCCGACTTGACCCCAGACTCGACAAAGGCCCGATGATAGCAACCGGCGTCCAGTGTTGACCAGTTTCGCTCCCCGTGCCCCGGGCGTTGCTTAACTCCGGCTGATGGTCCGCCCGGCGGCGCTTCCACCTTGTTGTTGAGGCATGAACGGCGGTACGATAGCCAGGTGATACTGTCGGTACAGCCGGTGTCCATGCGACGCGAAAGCCATCGCCATTGAACGAAATTCCCCAAAACCGCTTTCCTCTCCCAGGTAAAGCGTATTCAGCATGTCAAGCACTGGAGTGGCAGACGGGATAACGCGTGCCGGCCTGACAACAACAAACAGGAACTCGAGTGTGGTGATGACCGATCAATCCCGGGGAAAGGCGTTCGTGCCAGCCGGCATGCCGGAACTGGACACTACCGGTAAGCCGGTCTCCTATTTCGAATTCTGGCCCACGTGGTTGATGTATCTGCCGGTGGCCGTCCAATGGCTGGCGCTGGCGGTCCGCTATCGCAGCCTGACGCTGCCATTGATAGCCAATCCTGCCATTCCGCTTTCCGGCATGGTTGGTGTTCCCAAAACAGCGGTGTTCAAACAGGCGGGCGACAGCGCCCGCTGCTGGATCCTGCCCTGGGTGGAATACCAGGTGACAGATCGGTCGCCGGCTTGCCAGGCTGACGAAGTCAAGGCTTTGCTGACCGCCCGCGGACTTGCCCTGCCAGTGGTGGCCAAGCCCAACCTGGGCTGTCGCGGTGCCGGCGTGCGCCTGCTGCAGAATGAAACCCAGCTGCGCTGCTACCTGGAAAGTTTTCCCCGGAAGGCCACTATCCAGTTCCAGCAACTGGCGGAATGGGAAGCGGAAGCTGGTGTATTCTACGTACGACACCCGGACAGCGACTCGGGGGAAGTGACGTCGCTCACCCTCAAGTACATGCCCTATGTTGTCGGCGATGGCGTCTCGACACTGGGTGAACTGGTGGCCGGCGACCCCCGGGCGGGACGACTTGAGCACCTGTATCGGGCCAGGCATGCCGAACTGTGGGACTCGGTGATGGCGGCGGGTGAGCCCTTCCGGCTGGTATTCTCCGCAAGTCATTGTCGCGGCGCCGTGTTCCGGGATGGCAGCGACTATATAACCGAACAATTGCAGGCCACGCTGGACGACATTTTCGACGATATTCCCGGCTTCTATTACGGCCGACTGGATATCAAGTTCAAGGACCATGAAAGCCTGGTCAAAGGCGAGGATTTCGTCATTATCGAAATCAATGGCGCCAGCTCCGAATCAATTCATATCTGGGATCGGAATACCAGTCTTGGCGATGCCGTCGTCACGCTGCTCAGCCAGTATCGAACCCTGTTCAGTCTTGGGCATGCCAATCGCCGGCGTGGCCATCGTCCTCCGGGACTGCGGGCTTTGTGGGATGCCTGGCGCCACGAGAGCGGGCTCCTCAGACAGTACCCGAGCAATGACTGACAGGGAAACATCAGTCGAACCAGAAACGGAAAATCGATCATTGCCATGAGTAATCCATTCGAACTGCAGCTGGGCATGCCCATGGCCGATCGCGTCGTCTCCCGGTGCCTGGGGCTGGACAAGCTGTCACGCTTGTATCGGGAGCGGCCTCGGGGCCTGGACACGACTGATTTCCTTCAATACACCCTGGATGTTATCGGCGTCACCATCGACGTACGCGACCGGGACAGGCTGGCCATGGTGCCGGAACAGGGACCGTTGCTGATCGTTGCCAACCATCCGCTGGGTGGCCTGGAGGGTGTTGCCATTGCCAGGCTGCTCATCAATCGAAGGCCGGATCTGCGTGTTCTGGCCAATGCGCTGCTGAGGCGCATTCCGGAATTGGCCGATCTGTTCATCGGTGTTGATGTGCTGTCCAGCAATGCCACGCAGCAGAATCTTGCCGGTGTCAGGCAGGCGCACAACCACCTTGATAACGGCGGCGCATTACTGATTTTTCCCGCCGGTGTCGTGGCAACTTTCGAGCCCGGTCAACGCGTGATTACCGATCGCCCATGGAACCGGATTGCCGGACAGCTGGCCAGGCGTCATCGGTGTGCCTGCCTGCCGATACATGTCGGCGGGTTGAACAGCTGGTATTTTTATGCGGTCGGCCTGATTCACCGTCGCCTGCGGACAGTGCTGCTGCCGCGTCAGCTGATCAACAAGTGGGGCCGCCGTCTGCCGCTGTCCGTTGGCAGTTGTATTCCCGCCCAGGAGCTGGATGTGTTCCAGAGTCCCCGGGCGATCACCGAGTACCTGCGCATCAGCACCGAGGCGCTGGCTCCGGGGGCGGCCGCGGGGCAGGACGTTCAGCAGCGGAAAATGGCGGGCTTTGCCGCCGATGTGCAACGCGGAAAGCTGCAGACAGCCATTGCCGCCCTGGATGACCTGTTGCTGGTGGAGCAAGGGGACTTTGCCGTGTACTGCAGTCCCTGCCAGCGCCTGGGCGTCATCATGGATCAGATCGCGGTTTCCCGGGAGCTGACGTTTCGCATGGTGGGCGAGGGCACCGGTCAGGCGATGGATTCCGATCGTTTCGACTCCCACTACCTGCACCTGTTTCTGTGGGATCGTCAGGACTGTCGAGTTGCCGGCGCCTACCGCATCGGGCTGGTGGATAAGATAGTCAGCGAACGGGGCATCAAGGGACTGTACAGTCGTTCCCTGTACCGCTACGACCGGGCTTTCCTGCGTCAGCTTGGATCCGCCATCGAGATGGGCCGTTCCTTTATACACCCGGACTACCAGCGTCAGCCGGCGGCGTTGAACCTGCTCTGGCGGGGCATCGGCGCATTTATCAGCGCCAATCCGGGGTACCACACGCTGTTTGGCTCAGTGAGCATCTCCAGGGAATACACCGACCTGGCGCGGGCACTGATCGCGGATACGCTGATGACGAATTACCACGCGGACGGCTACAGTGACCTGGTCCGTCCGCTGACCCCGTTGCGGGTGCGGAACCGGCTCTGGAGCAGGGAAACCCTGGCAGCCCTGGCCAATATCAAGATACTGAGCAAGCTGATCGGTCGCTGCGATCCGGGAAAAGCCGTGCCCGTGCTGCTGCGTCACTACCTGGCACTGAACGGCCGCCTGGTCTGTTTCAATGTTCATGCTGATTTCAACGATTCCCTGGAAGGTCTGATCATCGTGGATCTACGCCACTGTGATGCCAAGACCGCCATTCGCTTCATGGGCGAAGCAGGGTACAATCGTTTTCTCGACACCCACAGTCTGACAAAATCAGCATAGGATCACCTGACATGAACCGATTCCTGGCAGTGCTGCAGGTAGGGCTGGCACTGATTCTGTTCGTTATTGCCGCCAGTACCCTGGTAAACATGATTCTGATTGCCATGCGCCCGGAGACCATTTCGGTGGTCAATACCCTCATCGCGCAGACCCTGATTATCGTCTGCCTGGTGGCGCTGGGGCGCATTGTGCTGAAAAAAGGGTTGTCACGGTTTTCCGGAAATCCAACGGCAGGTCGCGACACCCGGACAAGCGATGGCAGTGAATCCCGCGGTTCGACGAACCCCGGGAATAATGCCTGATCCGGTAGCCGGCATGATCGACGGACCGACATGAAAATAGTCAAGGACCACACTGGTTTTTACCGGCGTTATTCCCGTTGCGTGGCTACCATCGGCAAGTTCGATGGCGTTCATCTTGGCCACCAGGCAATTATTGAGCAGCTTAAAGACAAGGCCACCCGGCTGCATTTGCCGTCGCTGGCTATCGTCATCGAGCCTCACCCGGAAGAATTTTTTGCTGCCAGCCCCGGGGATTGTCCCGCCCGCCTCACTACCCTGGACGAGAAACTGACGCTGCTGGAGGCCAAGAACATCGATTTCGTCTACCTGCTGACATTCGATCTGCCCCTCAGCCAACTCAGTGCCGAAGACTACATCAGCCGGATTCTCGTGGAGGGACTGGGGGTGGCGGCATTTATCGTGGGCAACGACTTTCGATTCGGCAACCGGCGTAAAGGGGATTTCCGGTTACTGCAGGCCAGTGGCCG
>Ga0209578_10001112_pt1 | contig 26194 bp, 24 predicted proteins | sample tdAd472_FD_187127 | JGI IMG/M metagenome (GOLD analysis project Ga0209578, IMG submission 187127) | Marine sediment microbial communities from the Atlantic coast under amendment with organic carbon and nitrate - tdAd47.2 (SPAdes)... | ecosystem: Environmental > Aquatic > Marine > Coastal >...
CGCTGCTGATTGTCGGCTCTGACGTGCGCAAGGAAGCACCGATCATCAATGTGCGCCTTCGCAAGCGCTATCTTGAAGATGGGTTCAAGCGCATCGGTGTTATTGGTCCCGCACGCGATCTTACCTATGAATATGAGCATCTGGGCGAGGGCGCCGACGCGCTCAATGGGCCGGAAGCCGCTGCGATCCTCGAAGGCGCAGAAAAGCCCATGATCATCGTGGGCCAGGGCGCGCTTCGCCGCGTAGATGGCGCGTCGATCCTGGGCAAGCTCGCGGCCCTCGCAAAAGCCACTCCCGAATGGAACGGGCTGAATGTCTTGCACACCAGCCCTGGCCGCGTGGCCGGGCTTGATCTGGGCGTGACGCCCGGTGCGGGTGGGCGCGATACGAGCGCGATTATTGACGGCATCGGGAATGGCACCGTTGAGTTCGTCTATCTGCTGAACGCAGATGAGATTAGCTTCGCCAAGCAAGCAGGCACCTTCGTTGTCTATCAGGGCCATCACGGTGATCGTGGTGCGCATTTGGCCGACGTGATCCTGCCGGGTTCGACGTACACGGAAAAAGACGCCCTGTGGGTGAACACCGAAGGCCGCGTGCAGAAAGGTCGCCGCGCGATTTTCCCGCCGGGGGATGCCAAAGAAGATTGGGCCATCCTTCGCGCTCTTTCGGCTGAACTTGATCATACGCTGCCCTTCGACACATTGAATGAGCTGCGCAAACGCATGTTTGCCGACCATCCGCATTTGGGTTCGATCAATCATGCGCCGGGCGCCAGCGCTGGCAACCTTGAAGGGGTTGGCATTACCGGCACCATCGAGGCGGGCGTTATTCCGCCGGCAGTAACTGACTATTATCTCACCAACGCGATCGCACGCGCGTCCAAAACGATGGCCGAATGCAGCCAAGTTTTGAACGTGCCGTCGGCGCAGGCAGCGGAATAGGGAGCGGCAATGTACGAATACTTCCAATCGCTGCTCGGCCTTGAATGGGGCTATCTCGCCGCCGCCGTTGTGCACATCCTGGCGCTGGTGGCGGCGATCCTCGTGGCGCTGGCGTTCTTGCTCTACTTTGACCGCAAGGTTTGGGCGGCGGTGCAAATGCGCAAAGGGCCCAACGTGGTGGGGCCGTTCGGGGTCTTTCAGTCCTTTGCGGACTTTTTCAAGTTTGTGCTTAAGGAACCCATCATCCCCGCCGGCGCGGACAAGATTGTCTTTATGCTTGCGCCATTATTGGCATTTGTGCTCGCTATGGCTGCTTGGGCGGTGGTGCCCGTGGCGCCGGGTTGGGAAGTCTCCAACATAAACGTGGGCATTCTTTATATCTTTGCGATCTCATCGCTCGGGGTCTACGGCATCATCATGGGCGGGTGGGCGTCGAACTCGAAGTATCCATTCCTTGCGAGCCTTAGGTCCGCAGCGCAGATGGTCAGCTATGAGGTCTCCATCGGCTTTGTGATCATCACGGTGATCATGCTCGCGGGATCGTTGAACCTTGGCGATATTGTCAACGCGCAGGCGGGCGGCATTTTGAACTGGTACTTCCTGCCATTGTTCCCAATGTTCGTTGTCTTCTTTATCTCGGCGCTGGCAGAAACAAACCGTCCGCCGTTCGATCTGCCGGAAGCAGAATCCGAGCTCGTGGCCGGTTATCAGATTGAATATTCCTCGACGCCATATTTGTTATTCATGATCGGCGAATACACCGCCATCGTCTTGATGTGCGCGCTGCTAACGACGCTGTTCCTGGGCGGTTGGTACGCGCCAATCCCCGCGCTTGATGTGATCCCCGGCGTCTTCTGGTTTACCGGCAAGGTGGTGTTCTTCTTCTTCCTTTTCGCCATGGCGAAGGCCATCGTGCCGCGCTACCGCTATGACCAGCTCATGCGCCTGGGGTGGAAAGTGTTCTTGCCGCTTAGTCTTTTCTGGGTGATCGCCGAAGCGGTCATCCTCGCAGTGTTTTAGGAGGGAGGAGAGCAACATGAGCCAAGTCATCCGCGTACTCCGGTCCTTCTTCCTTTTGGAATTTGTCTCGGCGTTTATCCTCGCCATGCGGCAGTACTTCACGCCGAAGCCGACTGTGAACTATCCCTTTGAGAAGGGTCCCATATCTCCGCGTTTCCGCGGTGAGCACGCGCTGCGCCGCTATCCCAATGGCGAAGAACGCTGCATCGCTTGCAAACTTTGCGAGGCGATCTGCCCCGCGCAGGCCATAACGATCGAAGCAGGCATTCGCGAGAGCGACGGCACCCGCCGTACCACGCGCTACGACATCGACATGACCAAGTGCATCTATTGCGGCTTTTGCGAAGAAGCGTGCCCGGTGGATGCGATTGTCGAAGGGCCAAATTTTGAGTTCTCCACTGAAACGCGGGAAGAACTTATGTACGACAAGGACCGCCTGCTCGCGAACGGCGATCGGTGGGAGCGCGAGATCGCGCAAAACCTCGAACTCGACGCGAAGCACAGGTAGGCGAAAGAAGAAGAGATGCTCTGGACCACTATCGCCTTTTGGATGTTTGCGTCATTCGCGGTCATTTTCGCGTTCGGCGTGATTGCCGCGCGCAACCCGGTGCATTCGGTCCTGTTCTTGATTGCCACGTTCTTTCAGGCGGCGGGGCTTTTTGTGATCCTTGGCGCCGAGTTTCTCGCGCTCATTCTTGTGGTCGTCTATGTGGGCGCGGTGGCGGTGCTGTTCCTATTTGTCGTGATGATGCTCGACGTTGATTTTGTGGAGCTCAAGCGCGGCGCGCTGCAATACGTGCCCGTGGGCGGCATGGTGGGGCTGTTGTTCCTGGCCGAGCTTGTGCTGGTTGTCGGCACGCTCGGGCTCGATCCCGCCATTGGCAACGTTCAGGTGCAGCCGATCCCCAATCCGAGCGAGGTTTCAAATATCGAGGCCCTGGGCCGCATTCTTTATACGGACTACATCTACCTCTTCCAGGCGGCGGGCATGATCCTGCTGCTCGCCATGATTGGCGCCATCGTGCTCACGCTGCGGCACAAGCCGCACGTCAAGCGGCAGAACATATCCGATCAAGTGGCACGCTCACGCGAAGACGCGATGGAAGTGGTGAAGGTCAAGCCGGGGCAGGGGATCTGACGATGATAGGGCTTGGACATTTCCTCACCGTCGCCGCGATCCTCTTTACGATTGGGATCTTCGGCATCTTTCTGAACCGCAAGAACGTCATCATCATCCTGATGTCGATTGAGCTCATTCTGCTCGCGGTCAACATCAACTTTGTGGCGTTTTCAGCTTACTTAGGCGATCTGGTGGGCCAGGTCTTCGCGCTGTTCGTGCTTACGGTCGCCGCCGCCGAAGCGGCCATCGGCCTTGCCATCCTCGTGGTTTTCTTCCGCAATCGCGGCACCATCGACGTCGAAGACGTCTCCATGATGAAGGGCTAAGAGACAAGCATGTATCATCTCATTGTCTTTCTGCCGCTAATCGGAGCGCTTATCGCCGGAGGTTTCGGGCGCTTTATGAGCCCGCGCGCCAGCGAAGTGATCACGTCGAGCTTCCTTGTGGTCGCGGCACTTCTATCCTGCGTCGCGCTTTATAACGTCGGCTTTAACGGCGAGACGCAAACCATTCTCGTTCTATCGTGGATGGATTCAGGTGCGCTTGCAGTTGACTGGTCTTTGCGCATCGACACGCTCACCGCTGTGATGCTGGTGGTGGTAAACGGCGTCTCAAGCCTCGTGCACATCTATTCCATCGGCTACATGGCCGAAGACCCGCACCGCCCGCGGTTCTTTGCTTATCTCTCACTCTTTACGTTCTCGATGTTGATGCTGGTGACATCTGACAACTTCGTTCAGATGTTCTTTGGCTGGGAAGGGGTGGGGCTCTGCTCCTATTTGCTCATTGGCTTTTGGTACAAAAAGCCTGAAGCCAACGCTGCCGCAATCAAAGCCTTTGTGGTGAACCGGGTGGGCGATTTTGGTTTCGCGCTGGGGATCGCTGCGATCTTCCTGCTCTACGGCACGATGAATTTCGACGAGGTGTTTGCCGCAACGCCTGAGATCGCCGGCACCACCATGACGTTTCTTTCATGGCAGTTTGATGCACTAACCGTGACTTGCTTGCTCTTGTTTATGGGCGCCATGGGTAAGTCCGCTCAATTCCTGCTGCACACTTGGCTGCCGGATGCCATGGAAGGGCCGACGCCTGTTTCCGCGCTCATCCATGCCGCGACCATGGTAACGGCGGGTGTTTTCCTTGTGTGCCGCCTCTCACCGGTTTTCGAGTTTGCGCCGATTGCCCTCACGGTTGTGACAATTGTTGGCGCGACCACCGCGTTCTTCGCGGCAACCGTGGGGCTCTTCCAAAACGACATTAAGCGGGTGGTCGCGTATTCCACGTGCTCGCAGCTTGGCTACATGTTCTTCGCCGCGGGTGTATCGGCCTATCAAGTGGCGATGTTTCATCTTTTTACCCACGCATTCTTCAAGGCGCTCTTGTTCCTGGGCGCGGGCAGCGTGATCCACGCCATGCATCACGAACAGGACATGCGGAAAATGGGCGGGATCTACAAGATGCTGCCCATGACGTGGATCTTGATGCTGATCGGCACGCTTGCGCTGACGGGCGTGGGTATCCCGCTTCACATCTTCAGCGACCTACCCAACATCGGCTTTGCCGGGTTCTTCTCCAAGGACGCTGCCATCGAAGTCGCCTACGCAAGCCACGGCGCATTCTCCGGCTATGCCTTCTGGATGGCGGTCATCGCCGCATTGCTCACGTCTTTTTACAGCTTCCGGCTTTTGTTCATGACATTCCATGGGCCGATGCGCGCGAGCGAAGCGGTGATCAAGCATGTGCACGAGGCGCCCTGGGTCATGATGGTACCGCTGATCGTGCTTGGGTTGGGCGCGGTTTTCGCGGGCGGGCTTTTTGCTGAATACTTTATTGGGCACTACGCGGGCGAATTTTGGCGCGAGTCAATTTTTGTCGCTGAGAGCACGCACGTTCTTCATGACATGCATGACGTGCCAACCTGGGTAAAACTTTCGCCGCTGGTTGTGACCGCAATCGGGCTTGGCATTGCCTGGTTCTATTATATCCGCCGCCCGGACTTGCCAGCCAAGATGGCCGCCAAGCAAGGCATGCTCTACACGTTCTTTTACAACAAGTGGTACTTCGACGAGATTTACGACTTTCTGTTTGTTCGCCCGGCCGTCTGGATCGGTCGCAAGCTATGGAAGGTGGGCGACGGCAAAATTATCGACGGCTTCGGTCCCGATGGCGTTTCGGCCCGCGTGGTTGACGTAACGCGCCGAGTGATCCGGCTGCAATCCGGTTACCTTTATCACTACGCCTTTGCCATGCTGCTCGGGATTGCCGCGCTCATCACATGGTTCATGTGGAATGCAGCGGGAGGCGTCCAATGATCCTCTCAAACCTGCTTTCCGTCATCTTGTTCCTGCCAATGGCGGTCGCGCTTTTGATCATGCTGATCTCTGGCGAAGAGGCGCATCATAAGACCAATGTGCGGAATCTGGCGCTGTTCGGATCGCTCTTTACTTTTGTGGTGTCGCTGCTCTTGCTCTTCCAGTTCGATGCATCGACGTCGGACTTTCAGTTTGTCGAGCAATACGCCTGGCTTGGCGGCGGCATCAATTACAAGATTGGCGTCGACGGCATATCGATCCTCTTCGTTATCCTGACGACGGCGTTGACACCAGTTGCAATCCTCTCGGGTTGGGATGCGATCCAGACCCGCGTCAAGGAATACATGATCGCGTTCTTGATCCTCGAGACCGCCATGATTGGCGTCTTCGTGGCGCTCGATCTCATGCTCTTTTATGTGTTCTTCGAAGCGGGCCTGATACCGATGTTCCTCATCATCGGGGTATGGGGTGGGGCGAACCGCGTTTATGCGAGCTTCAAATTTTTCCTCTACACGCTGCTTGGTTCGGTGCTGATGCTGATCGCCATGATCGCTATGTACGGTCTGGCGGGCACCACCGACATTGAAGTGCTTTTGAACGAAGCAAGCTTCGCACCGCACTTGCAGACCTGGTTATGGCTCGCGTTCTTTGCATCCTTCGCGGTCAAGATGCCCATGTGGCCGGTGCACACCTGGCTGCCGGACGCGCACGTGGAAGCGCCCACCGCGGGCTCGGTGATCCTTGCGGCAATCCTATTGAAGATGGGCGGCTATGGGTTCTTGCGCTTCTCGCTGCCCATGTTCCCGATCGCGTCCGAGATGTTCGCGCCCATGGTGTTCGCGCTTTCGGTGATCGCGATTGTCTACACATCGCTGGTGGCGCTTGCTCAAGAAGATATGAAAAAGCTGATTGCCTATTCGTCTGTGGCGCATATGGGCTTTGTCACAATGGGGATTTTCGCTGCCAATATGCAGGGCATCCAGGGCGGCATCATTCAGATGATCAGCCACGGAATTGTTTCCGGCGCGCTCTTTATTTGCGTCGGCGTCATCTACGACCGTATCCACACCCGGCTCATTGCGGATTATGGTGGGCTTGTGAACCGCATGCCGCTTTACGCATTCGCCTTCATGGTTTTCACAATGGCGAATGTGGGCCTGCCGGGCACAAGCGGTTTTGTAGGCGAGTTCCTGGTCCTCGTGGGCGTCTTCCAGGTGAACACCTGGATCGCGTTTCTTGCGGCAACGGGGGTGATCCTCTCCGCGGCTTACGCGCTTTGGCTTTATCGCCGCGTGGTCTTTGGCGAGCTTGTCAAAGATACGCTTAAAGGCATTTCCGATTTGGGGCTGCGAGAGAAAATTCTCATCGCACCGCTTGTTGCGGCGACAATCTTCTTTGGTGTCTATCCGATCCCTATGTTCGACATCACAGCGGCCTCGGTCGAGAACTTGATTGAGGGTTATCAAGAAGATCTCACCGCCCATCATGCGGCCACCGATGATGTTGCGCTGGCGAACGCGGGCCTCACGATGCAACTGACTGGGCGGGGGGAATAAGTCATGGAACAAATGACCGTCACGCTACCGCCGATCAATATTCTCGCCGACATGGCCGTGCTTAGGCCTGAGATCATTCTTGCCCTTGGCGCGATGGCGCTTTTGATGCTGGGCGTTTTCCGCACAAAGGAGAGCGCGCGGCTTATTTCTAGCCTCTCAGCGCTTCTTTTGGTTGCGGTTGCCGGGTTTGTGGCTTTGGGGTGGGGCGATAGCGCCATTGCCTTTAGCGGCGGCTTTGCTGTCGACGCATTCTCATCCTTCGCGAAGGTGCTGATCCTTACGGGCAGCGCTCTTGCCATCCTGATGGCGCAAGGGTTCATGCGTTCGGAGAAACTTGAGCGTTTTGAATTCCCTGTACTCATCGTGCTGGCCACACTCGGCATGCTGATGATGGTGTCGGCCAACGATCTCATTTCACTTTATATGGGGATCGAGCTGCAATCGCTCGCGCTTTATGTGCTTGCGGCCTTTAACCGGGAAAGCAAACGCGCAACCGAGTCTGGCCTCAAGTACTTCGTCCTGGGCGCGCTTTCTTCGGGGCTTTTGCTCTATGGTTGTTCGCTTCTCTATGGCTTTACCGGCACCACGAACTTTACCGTTCTTGCGCAGGTGCTGACCCTGGGCGAGCCGGGCCTTGGTGTGATCTTCGGGCTTACCTTCTTGTTGGCGGGTCTCGTTTTCAAGATCTCTGCGGTGCCGTTTCATATGTGGACGCCGGACGTTTATGAAGGCGCGCCGACGCCCGTAACAGCGTTTCTTGCAGCTGCACCGAAGATCGCGGCGTTTGCGTTGATCCTTCGCGTTTTGAGCGATCCGCTGATGCCGCTGGTCGATGAATGGCGGCAGATTGTGGTGGTGGTGTCGATCCTTTCCATGGCGCTTGGTGCGTTTGGTGCAATCGGTCAAAAGAACATCAAGCGGCTGATGGCTTATTCGACCATCGGGCACATGGGTTTTGCGCTTGTGGGACTGGCGGCGGGAAGTGCCGATGGGATCAAGGGTGTGCTCATCTATATGGCGATCTACATGATCACCAATATCGGTACTTTCGTTGTGATCCTTTCCATGCGCCGCCGCGAGGGCATGGTGGAAGACATTTCCGATCTTGCGGGACTTTCGCGCACCAACCCGATGCTTGCCTTTGCGCTTGCGGCGTTTCTTTTCAGTCTTGCGGGCATACCGCCGCTCGCCGGGTTCTTCGGCAAGCTTTACGTCTTTATCCCAGCTGTTGAGGCGGGGCTTTGGTGGCTTGCCGTGATCGGCGTGGTGGCGAGCGTGATCGGTGCCTTCTATTACTTGCGGCTTGTGAAGATCATGTATTTCGATGACCCAGCGCCCGCGTTCGAACACACAATGGGAACCGAGATGCGCCTGATCCTTTGGGGGACCACGGCGCTTGTGGTGGGCTTTATCGTGATTGCGGGGCCGGTGGGCCAGCTTGCTGGCCAAGCTGCTGCGGCACTAATCGGTTGATCTATGAACATCGCCCGGCCCCAACATTGGCCTGAAGGTTACGGCCTCGAAGAATTCTCGGAAATTGATTCCACAAACTTGGAAGCCCGCCGCCGGGCGGAAGCTGGCGAGCCGGGCCCTGTCTGGCTGCGCGCTGAGGTGCAAACCGCAAGCCGCGCACGGCGAGGCCGGAACTGGACTTCACCGCCAGGCAATCTTTTGGCGACACTAATGATCCGCCCACGGATGACACCCGCCGAAGCAGCGCGGCTTTCGTTTGCGGCGGCGTTATCAGTAGCCGATGTGCTCGATGCGTTTGTTGACCCGGCGCGCGTCAAACTGAAATGGCCCAATGATGTACAGTTAGATGGCGGCAAAATCTGCGGCATCCTGCTTGAAAGCGCTGCGGCCGCCAATGGCGTTGTGGACTGGCTTGCCGTTGGTATCGGCATCAACCTACAAAACCATCCGAACCTTGACGAGCCGCGCACGATCGCGCTCGGCGATGTAGTAAGCCCGCCCACGCCGGAAGCGGCGTTAGCATTGCTCGCAACATCATTCGCGAAATGGTTTACGGCCTACGAGGCGCACGGGTTTGGTGCGCTGCGCGAGGCATGGCTTTGCCGCGCGCGCGGAATAGGCGAGGCCCTTACCGCGCGGCTTCCGAACGAAGAACTCCACGGTGTCTTTCGCGGCATCGACGGGGAGGGGGCGCTTCTGCTAGAAACCGAAGGCACAACGCGCAAGATCACCGCAGGCGAAGTTTTCTTCGGATAGGGACCACCCATGCTGCTTGCTATTGATGCCGGGAATACGAACACAGTCTTTGCCGTTTGGGACGGCAATACTGTACGCGCCGAATGGCGCGCGGAAACCAGCGCGTCGCGCACGGCGGACGAATACCTCATATGGCTGACGCAGCTGATGGCACGTGAAGGAATTGATCCCAAGGGTATCGACGGGGCCATTATCGCGACCGTGGTACCTCAAGCGCTCTTCTCGCTCCGGCAGCTGTGCGCGAAATATTTTTGCGCCCATCCCATGGTGGTGGGCGAACGCGACGTAGACATCGGCATCGATATCAATCTCGAACGGCCTGACGTTGTGGGCGCGGACCGCCTGGTGAATGCCGTCGCCGCGCATGCAAAGTACAAGGGCGCGCTCATCATTATTGATTTCGGCACCGCCACCACATTCGATGTGGTTGCAGATAATGGCGCCTATGACGGGGGCATCATCGCGCCAGGCGTCAATCTTTCGCTCGAGGCACTTCACGGTGCTGCGGCGAAACTGCCGCGTATTGCTGTTGAGCGACCGCAAGCCGTTATCGGCCGCGACACGGTGCCGGCGATGCAGTCAGGCATCTATTGGGGGTATGTAAGCCTTATCGAGGGCCTCGTGACGCGCATCAAGGCAGAATACGAAAAGCCCATGACCGTGATCGCCACGGGCGGTCTCGCGAGCCTTTTCCGGCATAGTGTGGACTGTATTGACCATGTGGACCCGGATCTAACCGTGCGCGGGCTTCACATGATTTATGAGCGCAACAAGGCGGCCTTTGCCGCGAAAGAGTAGTGGCCCCGGTGGCAAAACATCCAAGCAACGACGAGCTTGTGTTCCTGCCCCTGGGCGGGTGCGGCGAGATTGGCATGAACCTGAGCCTGATCGGGTTCGGGTCTGAGCGTGCCCACAAATGGGTGATGGTGGATTTGGGCGTCACGTTCGGCGACGCGCAAACGCCGGGTATCGATCTCATAATGCCGGACCCGGACTTCATCGCGCGGCGCAAGGATGATCTTCTGGGGCTCGTCCTCACGCACGGCCACGAAGATCACATCGGCGCGGTGGCGCGCATCTGGCCGCAGCTTAAATGCCCCATCTACGCAACGCCGTTCACCGCTGAACTGGTGCGCGATAAGCTCGAAGAAGTGGGGCTTCACCAGCAGGCGAAAGTAACATTGGTGGAGCTGGGCGGTCACATTCAGCTCGGCCCCTTTGACATTGAACTTGTGACGTTGACCCATTCGATCATTGAGCCCAACGGCCTTGCGATCCGCACGCCCCTTGGCACAATTCTGCACACCGGCGATTGGAAAATCGATCCGCATCCATTAATCGGCGACACCACGGACGAAGCTTACTTGCGAAAAATGGGCGAGGAGGGCGTCCTCGCCATGTTGTGCGATTCAACCAATGTCTTCGTGCCCGGCCAATCTGGTTCCGAAGCTGATGTGCGCGAAAGCCTTACAGAACTCATCGGCACGTTGAAGAACCGCGTTGCGGTGTCGTGTTTTGCATCAAACCTGGCGCGCGTTGAAACTGTCATTGAGGCGGCGACACGTAATGGGCGGCAGGTGGCGCTGGTGGGTCGCTCCATGCACAAATATTCTCAAGCCGCCAAGGCGGTGGGATATTTGCAAGGGCTACCCAAACTGGTTTCGGTCGAAGAAGCCGGGTACTTGCCGCGTGACAAGGTGCTGTACCTCTGTACCGGCAGCCAGGGCGAGCCGCGCGCTGCGCTCTCGCGCATTGCTAATGACGATCACCCCGAAGCGGTGCTCGAAAAAGATGACGCGGTGATTTTTTCAAGCCGCGTGATCCCAGGCAATGACATCTCGATTTTTGATCTTCAAAACAAACTTGCCGAGCGCGGCATCGAGATCATTACCGACAGCGACCATTTTGTGCACGTTTCGGGTCATCCGTGCCGGGACGAACTTGCCACTATGTATTCCTGGGTGCGGCCACAAATCGCAGTGCCGGTTCATGGCGAGATGCGGCATCTTCTTGAGCACGCCCGGCTCGCAAGATCGTTGCAGGTCCCCGACGCGCAAGTTGCGCGTAACGGTGCCATGCTCCGGTTAGCGCCAGATCCTGCGCGCATCATTGAGCATGTGGAGAGCGGACGACTTTATCTGGATGGCCATCTGCTTGTTTCATCCCACGACCCGGCTCTTCAGACGCGGCGGCGCATGTCCTTTACCGGCCATGTGATCATGACGGTCGTGATTGATCCTGATGGTGAGATGATTGCCGACGCGGGCGTTCGGCTTGCGGGCGTGCCTCAGGAAACGCTCGCGCGCGACAAAGACTTTGTATCGAGCTTGCAGAAGGCGGCAGAGGACGCTGTTGATCGGTTATCAAACAAACGCGTGCGCGATGATATTGCGGTGGAAGAGGCTGTGCGAAAGGCCGTACGGCCCCATATCAAGCGCGTGTGGGGCAAGCGGCCTCTATTGGACATACAAGTAATCCGCACAGATTGACGAAGGAGACAAAAATGCTGGGACCCTTGAACCAGGTGGCGATCGCCGTGCCCGACGTGCGCGCCGCGGCAAAGCTGTGGCAGGAACGCTTTAATGCTGATGTCTCTGAGCCCCAGCCGGAGCCCGAACATGGGGTGACAGTCGTCTTCGTGAACTTGCCCAATACCAAGGTGGAGCTTCTGGAACCACTAGGCGAAAACTCGCCCATCGAAGGCTTCCTTCAAAAAAACCCGAAGGGCGGCATTCACCATATTGGTTTTGAAGTGGATGAGCTGATCCCCTTGCGCGATCGCTTGCGCGAAAAGGGCGTAACCATCACCGGCGATGGCGAGCCCAAGATTGGTGCGCATGGCAACCCGGTGATCTTTCTTCATCCCAAAGATTGCAATGGCGCACTGATCGAACTTGAAGAAGTCAAAACCTAATGGGCATCACAGGAAGCATCGTTGTTTTTGTCGTGGTGTGGTGGCTGGTCTTTTTCATGTCGCTGCCTTTCGGTGTGCGCGGGCAGTGGGAAGACGGCTCTGTGGATGAAGGGACCGAGGCAGGCGCACCGCAGGCCACCGGCCTTGGTAAAAAGGCGTTGATCACCACGGGCATTGCGGTGGTGATTTGGACCGTCGTTTGGCTCACCGTCCGATTTGATCTTCTGTCCTATGGGGAAGGCCTCAGCTGGGGGCTCTAATAGGACAAAATACCACATAAAATTACGTAAGATCACCCTATACAGTAATTAATTGTCTTTTTGGGGTTGAAAAGGTTCGTAAAAGAACTCAGACTTACTTTAGCTGGGGCCTTGGCAGGCCCGAGCAGCGCTTGATGGCGTTTCCTCCCTTTACTTGGGCCGCCTCCTAACTCGAGGTGGCCCTTTTTTTATTTTGATTCCAATGGCTTAGATCGGTGCCTGATTGATGGCATTTGATTCAAATCTAACTCAAATCCTGAACGTGCTCTTCAATCGGTCCTGATAGGTTCATGAGCATTGAGGCACCCCTCTTGTCCTCAACTAGCTTGGTCGCTGGGGTATGCGCCGGTGGATGGGTTACGCACCGAAACCCTGTCCCCGGCGCTTTTCATTGCGAATTAGTGAGGGACCGCCTAAACCTTGCCGCAGTGATTTGCCCTTAAAGGCACCAGTATGAGTGACATTTCCCCCAACGAGATCGCCGAACCCGGCGCGCCTCAACCCCCACACGCCACCAAAGGCGCAGCTCCCTTCTCCGCCGTCGAGTGGATGATGGCGAGCCGCTATTTGGGCTCGCGTCGGCGCGATAATTTTGTCTCGGCAATCTCTGTGATTTCCTTTGTGGGCATCATGTTGGGCGTTGCGGTGCTGATCGTCGTTATGGGCGTGATGAACGGCTTCCGAACCGAACTGCTGGACCGCGTTCTGGGCGCCAACGGGCACGTTATCGTGCAGGCCTATGGCCCTTCGTTTGAAGACTATGATTACTGGGCCGATCAAGTGCGGGCCGTACCGGGCGTTGCGCGCGTTGCCCCCGTTGTCGAAGGGCAGGTGATCGTTTCGGGCAACGAGATTGTTCGCGGCGCGCAGGTGCGCGGCATGCGCAATGAAGATCTGCGCGATTTCGATCTTGTAGCCGGGAACATTCGCCAGGGATCGCTGGATGCCTTTGAAGGCGGCCGCGCGGTCGCCGTAGGCATTCGCTTGGCCGAGGCGCTGGGTCTTACTGAAGGTGCTGAGATCACGCTCATTTCGCCGCAAGGGGACGTAACACCCTTTGGCACCACGCCGCGGGTTAAGACCTATCGCATCTCTACAATTTTTGAGATTGGCATGAGCGAATATGATGCGTCGTTTGTGTACATGCCGCTCGATCAGGCGCGGCTCTTTTTCAATACCGGTGAGGGCGTCAGTTATCTTGAAGTGATGGTGGATGAACCGGACCGGGTCACCGAGTACCGCAATGGCATTACCGAGGCGATTGGTATCCCTGCACGTATTTACGATTGGCAGCAGCTCAATTCGAGCTTTGTGGGCGCGTTGCAGCTTGAACGCATGGTGATGTTTATCATCCTTACCCTGATTATCCTGGTTGCCGCCATGAACATTGTCTCGGGGCTTATCATGCTCGCCAAGGACAAAGGCAAAGGCATCGCCGTTCTGCGCACTATGGGCGCGACCCAAGGCATGATCCTGCGGGTGTTTTTGATCGCTGGCGCGCGCATTGGGGTATTGGGATCGTTCGCCGGCCTCGTATTAGGGGTTATCTTTGCCGCCAATATCGAAGGTGTGCGTCAGTTCATCATGTGGGTAACGGGCGCGACGCTGTTTGATCCAGAGGTCTATTTTCTTTCGCGCTTAACAGCGCAGGTGAATAACGGCGAAGTGGCGGCGGTGATGATTGTTGCCATCGCGCTTTCGCTGCTCGCGCCTATATACCCCGCCTGGCGCGCGGCGCGTCTCGATCCGGTGGAGGCGCTGCGCTATGAGTGATGCCACCCACGACGAACAAAGACCGATAATTGAGCTGCGCGATATTGAGCGCACCTTTCACCAGGGCGAAAACTCGCTTCGTGTTTTGCGGGGTGCATCGCTCAAGGTTCATCCGGGTGAGATCGTGGCGCTGATCGGCCCCTCGGGCGCGGGCAAGTCAACGCTTCTCCACATTGCGGGGCTTTTGGAACAACCCGACGATGGCATGATGCTGTTGGGGGGGATTGATTGCGTGGATCTGCCGGACCGCGATCGCACCAATTTAAGGCGATCGGAGCTTGGCTTCGTCTATCAGGCCCACAATCTTTTGCCGGAATTTAATGCGGTTGAGAACGTGGCGCTGCCTGAGCTTATTGCGGGGAAGGACCGGCGCACGGCGTATGCCGAAGCAAACCGGCTTCTCACACTGCTCGGACTTGGTGAGCGGCTGATCCATCTGCCTACGGAGCTTTCGGGCGGCGAGCAACAGCGTGTCGCCATTGCGCGGGCCCTTGCGAACAAACCGCGCGTTCTTTTGGCGGACGAGCCCACAGGGAACCTCGATCCCAAAACCTCGAAGCTAGTGTTTGACGAGCTGATCGGCCTTGTGCGTCATGAAAAACTCGCGGCGATCATTGCCACGCACAATTTGGACCTCGCGGCCAAGATGGACCGCGCCGTGGTGCTGCACGAAGGCAAGCTCGTTGAAGGCAAACCCACGCAGCCGCAACAGGCGCCCCCACGCGAGAGCGACGAAAGCGAGCCCCCGCGCGCGCCGTTTGCTTGGTCATGAATTTCTCTATCCGGGAAGAAGCATCGAGCGATGCCGCGAACGTAGCGCGCGTCATCGAAGAAGCGTTCGAACAACCGGACGAAGCCGAACTTAAGCATTTGCTCGATCAAGATGGCGAGACGGTGCTCTCGCTTGTGGCAGAAAGCGCTGCCGGCGAACTGATCGGACACGTCCTGTTCTCTCGCCTTGAAACCCCAGAGAGGTGTCTTGCCTTGGCGCCCGTATCCGTTCGGCCCGACGCACAATCGCGCGGGATCGGGTCGGGGCTTATTCGCGAGGGGCTCAACCGCCTTTGCCACAGCGATTGGATTGCGGTCTTTTTGTTGGGCGAGCCTTCTTATTATGGCCGCTTCGGCTTCTCGGTTGCATTAGCGGCGCGTTTCGATACCCGGTATCCCAAAGACTACGTGCAGGCCTTGGCCTTCGACGAAAGCCGTTTCGCGGCACTCACCGGATCTCTAACTTATGCTCGGGCGTTCAATCAGATCTAAGGCCGCCGAAACAGCATCACGAACTTGTCTTGAAAGCCGTTGATCGCCGGGTCCCACACATAGATCGAGCGGTCGTCTTCGGGATTCCGGAGCGCATCGGTTTCCGCGATCAGCTCAAAGCCCGCGGCTTCAAGCTCAGCAATCACCAGCGCCTGATCGATGCGGTGGATCGCTTGGGTGGTCTCCGTCCCCGAACCATCCGGCGCGCTGTTGTCCGAAAGAAGAAAGAGCCCGCCCGGTCGCAGCACTTCAAAAATGCCCGCGTTCATCTCCGTGCGGTCTTCGTGCGCCAGCGCCGCGTCGTGATAGGTGAGCATGAACGCGATGGCGTCAAAGCTTTCGGGCGCGAAGCCGAGGTCATCAAATTCGCGCACTACGAAATCGATATTGCCGCGGCCTTGGGCCATCGCCGCGTGGCGTTCGGGCCAGCTCGCGCCGAAGCGGTCGATAAAATCTTGCGGGCTCTGGCCCGTCACGTGCCCTTCCGGTCCTACAAGGCCCGAGAGGAGGAGGGTGTAGTAACCCGCGCCCGCGCCCAAATCGAGAACGCGGCTGCCCGGTTCGATCTGGCTGAAGGTGAGCGTCACATCCGGGTGGCGCACGGCGTCGCGGTTCTGGTCCCCATCGGGCCGATCTTCAGCGTTGATCGCGGCAGCGATGTCATCGGCGTGGTGGGCGGCATACATGGCGGCGTGGTCCATGCCCTCGTAGTGGGCGCCTTCATGATGCGCGCTGGATTCCATCCCCTCGTGATGTTCGGCCTGTCCGCCCATCAACCCTGAGAATGTCGAGCAGCCCGCGAGTGCTACGGCGAGGCTTATGGCCGTCATTGATTTGAACATGGGGGTCTCCTCAATCAGATTTGTCACGGCGGAGAATGCCTCCCTATTGCAGGTGAGGTCCAGTAAACCCCGCGCTATCCCTTGATTTTTTCCTCTTGACAAAAAGAGAACAAACCAAGAACATACATACCCAAGACAAGAGGATTGCACCATGAGCCCCATTCGATTTGAAGAGATCCTAAAAGACGTTCTGGCACTTTCCGCCGTCATTGGCGTTTTGTGGGCGGTGACCGTATGGTCGGCCATCTTGGGGGGCGGCGCGCTCTAGTCGTCCTTCACTTCAACACTTCCGCGCGGGCCCCATAGCGGGCCCCTTAGAATCGACCGAGACTTCGGACCCATGTCGTCACCGAACCCATCGTTCGTGCACTTGCGGGTGCACACCCCTTATTCGCTGCTGGAAGGGGCCATACGTATTCCGGCGTTGCCTGAGCTTTGCCAGCGCTTTGGCATGCCCGCTGTGGGCATAGCCGACACGGGCAACATGTTCGGCGTGATGGAAGTATCTGAAGAGCTCACCAAGGCCGGCATCCAGCCCATCATTGGCACTTCGCTGGCGCTCAAGCTGAAGGCAGAGGGCGAGGGGCGCACGCGCCTTTCCGAGCGGCCCACGCGGCTCGCGCTTTTCGCAAAGACCGAGATCGGCTACCGCAACCTTTTGAAGCTTTCTTCGCTGTCGTACTTCAAGACCGGCTCCCAGGATGACGCCCATGTGGAATTGGACGACTTGGCGGCTCATGCGGCAGGGCTTATTTGCCTGACGGGTGGGCCGGACGGCCCGGCCAACAAGCTAATCCTCAATAACCGGCAGGCCGAAGCCGAAGCACTGCTTTCGCGGCTGCACGAAATTTATGGCGATTGTCTTTATGTAGAACTGCAACGGCACGGTCGGCGCATCGAGACCCAGGCCGAAGGCGTCCTTATCGATTGGGCCTATGCGAACGACGTGCCGCTGGTTGCCACCAACGAGCCCTATTTTGCATCGCGTGATGAGTTTGAAGCCCACGACGCGCTTTTGTGCATCAAGGAAGGCGCCTATGTGATGCAGGACGACCGGCGCAAGCTGACGGCGGAGCATTACTTCAAATCGCCTGCTGAAATGGCGACGCTTTTTGCGGACTTGCCCGAGGCGATCGAAAGCACGGTGGAGATTGCGCGGCGTTGCGCCTTTGCCCCCGAAGAACGCGAACCCATCCTGCCCAAGTTCGAAGGGACCGAGGGCCGCACCGCGGATGAAGAGCTGCGCGTCATCGCCGCCGAGGGCCTCAAAAAGCTCCTTGAAGAGAACAAGCTCTACGCGGAACTGGACGTTTATGAAAAGCGGCTCGAGTTCGAACTTGATGTCATTATACGCATGGGGTTCCCCGGCTACTTTTTGATTGTGTCGGACTTTATGAAATGGGCGCGGGCGCGCGACATTCCCGTGGGCGTTCGCGGATCGGGGGCCACATCGATCGTCGCCTGGGCCATGGACATCACGAACCTTGATCCCATTCGGTTTGACTTGGTGTTTGAGCGGTTTTTGAATCCCGAGCGCGTCTCCATGCCGGATTTTGATATCGATTTCTGCCAGGACCGCCGCTCGGAAGTGATCGCCTACGTTCAGGAAAAATATGGCCAGGACCAGGTGGCGCAGATCATCACGTTCGGAACATTGCAGGCGCGCGCGTGCGTGCGCGATGTGGGCCGCGTTTTGCAAATGCCCTACAGCCAGGTGGATCGCATTTCAAAAATGATCCCGAACCCGCCGGGCAAGCCGGTCAAGCTTAGGGAAGCCATCAATGGGGAACCGCGCCTCCGCCAGATGATCCGTGAGGACGCATCGGTGGAACGCCTGATGGAAGTTGCGCAAAGCCTTGAAGGGCTTTACCGCCATGCTTCTACGCACGCGGCCGGACTGGTGATCGGTGATCGCCCGCTTGATGAGCTTGTCCCCATGTATCGCGACCCGCGCGCCGATATGCCGGTAACGCAGTTCCACTATAAGGTTGCTGAGAAGGCCGGCCTTGTGAAGTTCGATTTCCTTGGACTCAAAACCCTCACGGTGATGGCGCGAACCGAAGAATTTCTTGCAGACCGGGGTATTGAGCTTCGAACCCAGGAACTTGAGCTTGCCGACGACGCAACGTTTGAAATGTTGTCGCAAGGGGATTCGATTGGAGTTTTCCAAATCGAAGGCGCGGGGATGCGCGAGCTTCTCCGCCAGATGAAACCCGACCGCATTGAAGATTTGATCGCGCTTGTGGCGCTCTATCGGCCGGGCCCGATGGATTCGATCCCCACGTACATTGCTTGCAAGCAGGGCCGCGAGCAGCCGATCTATCTTGACCCCCAATTAAAACCGATCCTTGAAGAGACATACGGCGTCATGACCTACCAGGAAGACGTGATGCAAATCGCGCGTGACCTGGCAGGGTATTCACTTGGCGAGGCGGATCTTCTGCGCCGCGCCATGGGTAAAAAAATTCAGTCCGAGATGGACAAGCACGAGGAAAAATTCGTCGAAGGCGCCGCGTCAAACGGCGTTGACAAGGGAAATGCGAAACAGATCTTCGATCAAGCTGCAAAGTTTGCAGGCTATGGCTTTAACAAGGGCCACGCGGCGGCCTATGCGCAAGTTGCATTCCACACCGCATACTTAAAAGCGCATTACCCGGTGGAGTTTCTTGCGGCTTCCATGACACTCGATATGGACCGCACCGATCGGCTCAATACCTTCCGACACGAGGCCGCGCGGCTCGGCGTGAAAGTCTTGCCGCCGGATGTAAACCGTTCCGGCGCGCTTTTTACCGTGGAACAGGAAGCCGATGATAGCTGGGCCATTCCTTACGCGCTTGCGGCCATTAAGGGTACGGGCCGGGCGGCCATGGCCTCGATTGTGGCTGAGCGCGAGGAAAATGGTCCTTACAAGGATATTTTTGACTTTGCGCGGCGCCTGGATCCCGCACTTGTAAACAAGCGCTCGCTTGAGGCACTTGCAAAGGCCGGTGCTTTCGATGCACTTCATCCCAACCGCGCGCAAATTTTTACAGCTGCGGATGTGCTTTCGGATTTCGCCGCGCTCTCCCATGAAGAAGCCACCAGCAATCAGGAAAGCCTTTTTGGCGGTGCCGATATGGATGTGCCGCCCCCCAAACTGCCGCTGATTGACGATTGGCCAACGCTTGAACGGCTTCAGGCCGAAATGGAAGCGATCGGCTTTTACCTCTCTGGGCATCCGCTTGATGATTACAACCGTTCGCTAAAGCGCGCGCGCGTTGTTACCTACAAAGACTTGCTCAGCGGTGCGGCGCGTCACGGCAAAGCGGTGCGGCTTGCAGGAACCGTGATTGCGCGCCATGACCGAAAATCTGCACGCGACCGGGCCTTTGCATTTGTTGAAGCCTCCGATCCAACGGGCCAGTTCGAAGCGCTAGTTTTTTCCGATGTGCTTGCGGCCTCGCGTGAACTTCTGGAGCCGGGTCAATCGGTCGTCTTCAATGTGACAGTGGATCAAGCCGAGGAAGATGTGCGCCCCGTGGTGCAATCGGTCGAGCTACTTGATCAGGTAATCGCTGGCGCCGGTGCAGGGCTCAAAGTATTTGTGGATAGCGCCGAAGCTTATCCGGGTATCAAAACCTGCCTTGGCAATACTGGGAAGGGGATCGTCACCCTCGTTGTGATGGCCGATGAAGGGCTCAAAGAGGTCCATATGGACCTTCCGGGGCGCTACAAGGTGGACCCCAAGGTGCGCGCGGCGCTGAAATCGCTCAAGGGTGTTGCTCAGGTCGAAGAGGTCTGACCGCGAAACTCCGCAGAAATCTGCGCTTTAACGAGATATTGAGAGCGGCCACGCTAGCCCTTGCGCGGGGCGGGCGGCATCAGTATAACCCGCCCCACTAAACCACACGCGGGCGCATTTCGGGCGCTGGACCAGCTTTGACATAGGTCCTCGTCCTTCCGGTGGGCAGATTGCCTCACATCGCACCTGCGGAGGAGAAACCGGAAAAGGAGAAAAGCCAATGGCTTTGCCGGAATTCAGCATGCGCCAGCTTTTGGAAGCTGGTGTTCACTTTGGTCACCGTACCCACCGCTGGAACCCCAAGATGGGGCAATACATCTTTGGCGACCGCAATAACATTCACATCGTTGATCTTTCGAAGTCGGTGCCGCTTTTGCACCAGGCGCTCGTTGCTATTCGCGACGTTGCTGCCGGTGGTGGACGTGTTCTTTTCGTGGGCACGAAGCGCCAAGCACAAGATCCGATTGCAGAAGCTGCGGGCCGTTGCGCACAGTACTACATGAATCACCGTTGGCTGGGCGGCACGCTCACCAATTGGAAGACCATGCTCAAATCGATCAAGCGGCTTCGCGAGCTTGAAGAAACGCTCTCGGGCGATGCATCGGGCTTTACGAAGAAAGAACTTCTTGGTCATACGCGCGAACGCGACAAGCTCGAGCTTTCGCTCGGCGGCATCAAGGAAATGGGTGGTCTTCCCGACATTCTGTTCGTGATCGATACGAACAAAGAAGCGATCGCTATTCACGAAGCCAACAAGCTGGGCATTCCCGTAGTCGCTGTGGTGGATACGAATTCTGATCCCGATGGCATTAACTACCCAATCCCGGGCAATGACGATGCGAGCCGTGCGATTTCGCTTTACTGCGATCTCGTCTCCCGCGCTGTGATCGATGGTCTTTCAGCGGGCAATACCGGCGCGGGCGAAGACATTGGCGCCGCAGCTGAGCCGACCCCTGAAGTTCTGCCCGACGAAAGCGCAGCCGCCAAGGAAGAGGCACCTGCCGAAGCTCCGGCCGAAACGCCGGTTGAGGCTCCTGCGGAAGCTCCGGCCGAATCAAAGGCTGAAGAGCCAGCGTCTTCCGATGACAGCGAAACTGAACAAAAGGCTGAATAATCCGCTCCCGGATTATCAGTGCATGTGAACGACAGATAGACAGGGGAAACCCATGGCACAAATTACTGCGAGCCTGATCAAGGAACTGCGCGAGAAAACCGGCGCAGGCATGATGGATTGCAAGGCGGCGCTCAATGAAAATGGCGGCGACATGGAAGCGGCTGTTGATTGGCTGCGCACCAAGGGCCTTGCCAAAGCAGCAAAGAAAGCTGGCCGTGTGGCGGCAGAAGGTCTTGTGGCCGTCGCAACCGTCGACGGCAAGGGCGCCGTTGTGGAAGTGAACGCCGAAACCGACTTCGTTGCGCGCAATGACATCTTTCAGGCGATGGTAAAAGACATCGTCGATGTAGCGCTTGCCGAAGGCGGTGATGAGACGCAAATCCGTGCCGCGGAATATCCCGGTGCGGGAAAGTCGGTTGATGATCAAGTCACCGAGATGGTGGGCAAGATTGGTGAGAATATGTCGTTCCGCCGCTCTGCCGGCCTTACCGTTTCGCCGGGCGCTGTGGCGAGTTACATCCACAACGCCACGAGCGATGGCATGGGCAAAATTGCCGTGCTGGTGGCGCTGAAATCCGATGGCGATGCCGATAAGCTTGCCGCGCTTGGCAAGCAGGTTGCGATGCATGTTGCCGCAACTGGGCCGCTTGCCGTTTCTGAAACGGAGCTCGACCAAGAACTCGTCGAGCGTGAGCGCCAGGTGCTGATCTCGGAAGCCAAAGAATCTGGCAAGCCGGATAACATCATTGAGAAGATGGTCGAAGGCCGCATCCGCAAGTACTACGAAGAAGTGGTGCTCCTGAAGCAAACCTTTGTCATTGATGGTGAGAACACCGTCGAGAAAGCGCTCAAGGCGGCCGAAGCCGATGTGGGCGCACCTATCGAAGTCGCGGGCTTTATTCGGTTTGCTCTTGGTGAGGGCATCGAAAAAGAAGAAACCGACTTCGCCGCAGAAGTGGCGGCTGCGGTAGGGTCCTAAACGAGCGACGGGAACGGAAAGGATCACGGCGATGGGCGAAAGCGGAGAAAATTCCAGCGGCGGCCCGAAATATCGCCGGGTCCTTTTGAAGGTTTCGGGCGAAGCCCTTATGGGCGAGGAAACCTATGGCATCGATCTTAACACAGTTGAACGCATCGCCGGCGAAGTGCGCGATGCGACAAATATTGGCGCGGAGGTTTGCCTCGTCATAGGCGGCGGCAACATCTTCCGCGGTCTTTCGGCGGCCGCCGAAGGCATGGAGCGGGCAAGCGCCGATTACATGGGCATGCTTGCTACGGTCATGAATGCTCTTGCCATGCAAAACGCGCTTGAAGGTATTGGTGTGGACACGCGGGTTCAGTCCGCCATTCCCATGACATCGGTGTGCGAAACCTATGTTCGTCGCCGGGCGATGCGCCACATGGAAAAGGGTCGTGTTGTCATTTTTGCTGCCGGTACGGGGAATCCCTTCTTTACGACCGACACGGCTGCGGCCTTGCGCGCTGCAGAGATGGGGTGCGACGCGCTTATGAAAGGCACGCAGGTTGATGGAGTTTATACGGCGGATCCCAAGAAGGACCCCCAGGCCAAGCGCTACGAAAAACTGAGCTTTCATGATGTACTAGCCAAAGATTTGCGCGTCATGGACGCTTCGGCTGTTTCGCTGGCTCGTGATAGCGATATTCCCATTGTGGTCTTTTCGATCCATGATATGGGGCGTTTTGTGAATGTGTTACGCGGCGAGGGGCCGTGTACGGTGGTTGGGTAATCGATCCGTATAGGAATTAAGGGAGAGGAACATGGCGACAGCGGGCGGAGTTGATTTTGACGATCTCATGCGGCGCATGGAAGGCGCGCTGACGACGCTTCATTCCGAGTTTACCGGCCTCCGCACGGGCCGCGCCTCGGCGAGCCTCGTTGAGCCGGTCACAGTTGATGCATACGGCAGCAAATTGCCGATGAATCAGGTGGGTACTGTCTCAGTTCCGGAATCGCGTACGATTTCAATTAGTGTTTGGGATAAAGGTCTTGTTGCCTCGGTGGAAAAGGCGATCAGAGAATCCGGCCTTGGGTTGAACCCTGCAGCCGAGGGTCAAACAGTGCGTATTACAATTCCAGAATTGAACGAAGAACGCCGCCGCGAGCTTTCAAAGGTCGCGGGAAAATATGCCGAACAAGCAAGGGTCGCAGTGCGTAACGTGCGGCGCGACGGTATGGATCACCTCAAAAAAGCCCAAAAAGATAAAGAGATTAGCGAGGACGAACTCAAGGAATTTTCCGATCGCGTGCAGTCCATGACGGACGAACTTATCGGCAAGATCGATGAGGCGTTTACGCACAAAGAAAAGGAGATCATGCAGGTCTGAGGGCGCTGTTCGCGCTCACTTCCCTGGAAGCAAATATGCCAGGTACCTCAACCTCAGATGATTTTTCTGCGCGTGTGCCGGTGGATGCCCGCCCCCGGCACATCGCTATCATTATGGACGGGAATGGCCGCTGGGCTACGGCGCGGGGGCTTCCGCGCAAAACAGGTCACGAACAAGGTGTTGAGGCGGTTCGGCGCGCGGTGCGCGCGGCCGGTGATCTTGGGATCAAATACCTCACGCTCTATGGTTTTTCGGAAGAAAATTGGAGCCGCCCTGAAGAAGAAGTCAACGATCTTATGGGGCTTTTGCGGCTTTACATTCGCAAGGACCTGGCTGAGCTCGTTAGCAAAGGCGTCCGCATACGGATTATCGGGCGACGGGATAATCTTGCCCCAGACATTATCAAGCTCATTGAAGATGCAGAAGCACGAAGCGCGCATAACGATTCGCACGAGCTTACCATAGCGTTTAATTACGGCGCGCGGCAGGAGATCATCGCCGCGGCTCGCAAATTGGCTGAGCAGGTCCATTCGGGTGAGTTGGACGCATCGTTGATCGACGAAGATTTGTTCGCAGGCGCGCTCGAGACATCAGGGCTTCCAGACCCCGATCTGGTCATCCGCACGAGCGGCGAAGTACGGCTTAGTAATTTTCTTTTGTGGCAGTCTGCGTACTCAGAGTTTTATTTCGATGACGTTCTTTGGCCGGACTTTGACCGGCAGCATATGGAGCGGGCGATCGAAGTATTTGCCGAACGTGAGCGGCGGTTTGGCGGCCGCCCAGAGCATCAACACGGGGGCAAGCGCATTGACCGGGCAGGGTGATGTGAAAACTGAGGCAGCACCGCCCCGGCGCAGCGTCACGCTGCGGCGGCTTGGCCCTGCTTTTATTATGATTGCGCTTGCGCTCGCGACGGTTCTGGCCGGCGGCTGGCTTTTTGCGGCCATGGCGGCGGTGTGCTGCGTTCTTATGTTTCTTGAGTGGCAGACCATGACCGGGGTGGGGCGCACGTCACCTACGGGGGTTCTGCAATCTTCCGCTGGAATTGCTGCGGTGGGCCTTTCCGCTTGGGGCGCCCCTGACGCGGGCCTTGCCGTGGTGGGCTTTGGCGCTGTTGCGGCGGGCATTGCCGCTGCCATTGAGCGCAAAACCATCAGCCACGCCATTCTTGGTGTGCTCTATCTTGGACTGCCAGCGATTGCGATCATTTGGTTGCGCGCTTTGCCCGAGGTTGGCCTTGTTACGATCCTTTGGATCTATTCGATCGTATGGGCGGGGGATACTGCAGCGTACGGGTTTGGGCGGTGGCTCGGCGGGCCAAAGCTTATACCGATTATCTCGCCAAATAAGACATGGTCGGGAGCCATCGGCGGCGCGGTTGCATCTGTTGCCGCGGGCGTTGCTGCGGTGTTGCTCTTTAGTGAAATTGGATCATGGAGCATTGCGATATTGGCGAGCCTTGCGATCGGGATTGCCGCGCAAATTGGCGATCTCGTCGAATCCCTCATCAAACGGCAATTGAATGTCAAAGACAGCGGAAATCTGCTGCCCGGCCATGGCGGACTGTTAGACAGAATTGATTCGCTTCTCGGCGCGGTGACCGTCGCGTTTTTGATCTACATCCTCTTTGCGGTCCAAGGCCCGCTTTGGGGCGGGTAGGTCAATGGGAACCGTGAGCCAAGCAAAACGAATTACGGTTCTTGGATCCACGGGATCGGTGGGGTGCAGCACGCTTGATCTGGTAGCGCGCGCCCGAGCAGAAAACGAAGATGCTTTCCCCATCGAGGCGCTTACAGCCAATTCAAATGTTGCCGACCTGATCGGCCAAGCAATAACGTTTCGGCCCGCTGTTGCGGTGATCAAAGATGAAGTTTTGCTCGATGATCTTCGCGCGGGGCTCGCCGGGACCAGCACCCAGGCGGCGGCCGGGCCTCAAGCATTGGTCGAAGCCGCCCAGCACCCAGCCGATTGGGTGATGGCGGCAATTGTGGGCGCGGCGGGGCTTGCCCCCACTTATGCGGCGATTGAGCGGGGCGTGCAGGTGGCGCTCGCCAACAAAGAATGCCTGGTGTGCGCGGGCGAGCTTGTAATGGCCAAGGCGAAAGCCTCGGGCGCGACGCTGCTGCCGGTGGATTCTGAGCACAACGCCATCTTTCAGGTGCTTGAGCAGGCGAACCGGGATGCGGTGGAAAAAATCATACTCACGGCCTCTGGTGGGCCATTCCTCAAGATGCCCCTTGAAGAGATGCGCCACGTGACGCCCGCCCAAGCCATCGCCCATCCCAATTGGTCGATGGGCGAAAAGATCTCGGTCGACAGCGCTACCATGATGAACAAAGGGCTCGAAGTCATTGAAGCGCATTATCTTTTTGGGTTAGGCGCGAGCGAGATCGAGGTTCTCATCCACCCGCAATCCGTCGTGCATTCCATGGTCGCCTATCACGATGGCTCAGTGCTCGCTCAGATGGGGACGCCCGATATGCGAACCCCCATCGCTCACACCCTCGCCTGGCCCAAAAGAATGGCCGCGCCAAGCGCCCGTCTGGACCTTGCCGATCTCGGAAAATTGACCTTCGAATCGCCTGATGAATCACGCTTCCCAGCCCTCCGTTTGGCGCGGAATTCCTTGCAAATCGGAGGGGGCGCCCCTACTATCCTCAACGCCGCGAATGAGGCGGCCGTGACAGCCTTTTTGGGCGGCCAGATCGGGTTTTTAGATA
>Ga0209578_10001114_pt1 | contig 26160 bp, 26 predicted proteins | sample tdAd472_FD_187127 | JGI IMG/M metagenome (GOLD analysis project Ga0209578, IMG submission 187127) | Marine sediment microbial communities from the Atlantic coast under amendment with organic carbon and nitrate - tdAd47.2 (SPAdes)... | ecosystem: Environmental > Aquatic > Marine > Coastal >...
TGGTTGCCTCGCCGGCCTTTAACCTGCCTGCGGAGCCTTTTCAACGGGCCATCCGCGATGCCGGTTCAAACGTCGAAGATAATATCAAGGCGTTCGATCTGGGCTACCAGATGATGAGCGACGGCACCCTGCCCAGAGCCCATTTCCAGCAGGCAGAAGCCAAAGACTGGCAACAGATGGCCGATGAACGGGCAGAGAAACTCTCTCCAGCTCAGGCGCGCCAGTATCGGGAACTCCTTGCGACCGCTCAGCAGACGCTGCCCGCCCTACTCAACCAGACGCTCGCGGAGGCGCTTTATCAGTTAATCGACTTTCAACACGTCGCTTACGCTAAAGATTACCTGCGGATGCTCGCCGAGTTTAGTGACGATGAAGCCTTGCTGGCAGTGTATGCCCAGCACCTGGCACTCTGGCTCACTTATGAGGACTCACCGCGGGTTGCTCAGCTCAAAACCCGGCCTTCACGATTTACGGGTATCGCCAAAGAGCACGGTCTGAAACCGGGGCAAAAAATCCTCATCGAAGATTACCTCGCTCCCGATCCTCAGCAGATATACGGCATATTGCCGCCCACGCTGGCAAACCTGGTGCGCAGCATGGGTAAACGGTTGAACCCTGACTTCGAAAACATCACCCTCGAGATGAAAATCAAAACCAGTTCACTCTGGGGTTATTACACCATGGCCTTTATTGGCTGGACCCGTCGATTCAGGCTCAGATCCTGGCGTCACCAGCAGGAGATGAACGAAATTAATGGCTGGCAACAGGCGATCCGCGAGTGGCGCGAGCAGGCACCGGAACTGGCCGTCCTGGCCGCCGATGCTGGCAGGCTGATTAAAGGCTATGGCCGGGTTCGCGATCTGGCTCTGGCGGATCTGAATCTTTTCCTTAAAGACGCGCTGCCACTGCTAAAAAGCATTGCCGACAATAACGGGGACGCCCTGGCGGCCGGAAAAAAAGCGCTGGCAACTGCCGCGAGTGAAGCCGGAAAAGGCGCCGCCGGACTGGCTGTTCTGCAGGCCGAACTCGAAACTCTGGTCCAGCCGTCGGTCGCTTAATTGACAACCTATCAGGTCAAATTGCAACACACCGGCCAGCCGTCGGTGACATTCCATTGTCGTCCCGACCAGACGATTCTGCAGGCTGCCTATGACAACGGCTATTTACTCTCCAGCACCTGCCTACGTGGTGGTTGCGGTGCCTGCCGAGCGCAACTGATTGAAGGCACCATCGCTGAACTGGCGCCCATGTCGCGCTTTCATTGTCAGGATCCGGTTAGTGGGGAGTTCAAATATCGGCTGCTTTGTGTTGCCTCGGTGGCTAGCGACGTGGTTATCGAAACCGACCGCCCGTGGCAGACCCGTCGCAAAAATCCGCTATCTGACCGGTTACCGGGGTAATATCAACCGCTGAGGCACTAACACCCCTTACTATTTGCAAGCTGGGCACACGCTCTTTAAAGTTCACGACAGAGAAACGGCAATAACCGTCAAAACGGAAGTATTCAGGAGGAGTCATCATGGCAATCAGTCGTTTTAGTTATGCCAACGTGCGGGTTATGGACCTGCAAAAGGCAATCACCCATTACACCGACACTGTCGGCCTTCGACTGGTTGAGTCGGATGATCAACGGGCCTATTTCCAGGCTGACGAGTGCCAGGATCACCACTGCGTAATCACCACCCTGAGTGACCGCGCCGGGATCGATCATGTCGGCTTCAAGGTCAACGATCCGTCCGATCTGGTAGAGGCGGCCGAAGCAGCTTCAGCCCATGGTCTGGCCGTGCGTGACGTACCTCTCGGGGAAATTGCCGGTCAGGGGCCGGGGGTAATGATCACCCTGCCATCCGAACACAACATGCTGCTGTTTTATCATGCCGATAAGATTGGCTATGCTGGCGGCATGCACAACCCGGTGCCAGGTGTTTCAAAAAACAAAATTGGCGCCAAGGTCTCCCATCTGGACCACACCCTGCTCTCCTGTGAAAACGCCCAGCCAACGGTGGATTTTCTCACCGAGGTTTTCGATTTCAGCTGCACCGAGAAAGTAGTCGATCCCGGGGGCAACATCATTGCTGCCTTTATGAGCTGCACCAACACCATGCACGATCTGGCCCTCGGGCCAGGCCCCAACGGGGCCTTCCACCACATGGCGTTTGGCATGCACAGCCGGGGGGAAGTGCTAGAAGGCGTCGATATTCTGAAAGAAGATGAAGTTCCGGCTCTCGAATATGGGGTCACCCGCCATGGCATTGCCGGGGTAACCACCATCTATTTCCATGACCCCTCGGGCAACCGCAACGAGTTCTATAACGGTGCCTATCAGTCACCCGGCAGGCCGGGTCTGGTGCCGCCGATTATCTGGGACGTGGAGAACTTCTCCCGCGGGGCCTTCTATTACGAAAATGCCGTACCGCCCGCCTTTTTTGACGAAGTGACCTGATTTCACAATAGTGCTGGCAGTAACCGCTAATAATTAAAAACTACCCAACCTGCAAGAGGAGAAGTGAGCATGGGGCTCAAACATCGCGGCATTTTGCGCATTGCCTATGTCCGTCTGGGACTTAACGACAACCGCCTGACCCAGTCACTGAATTTCTATCGTGACCGTTTTGGCATGCTGGAAAGTATGCGTGACAGCGAACGTGCTTACCTGCGCTGCTGGCACGAAACCTTTCAGTACAATCTCGTACTCGAACAGACTGCCGAGAATCAGCTGATTGAAATCGGCTTTCATCTTCGCGACGAGGAAGACCTCGACCAGCTAACCGATAAAATCGAAGCCGCCGGCATCGAGGTAGAACAATCTCCCGCAAACGAACCTCTCAAGGGGATGGGCCGCTCTATCGCCTTCACCATTCCTGGCGGACAGCGGCTGCGACTCTTTGCCGACATGGCACAGAGTGGTTATGTCACCGGATTCGAATCGCCGGACTGGGTCACGCCCCGAGAACTACGTGGCACCGCGGCGCCCATGTTTTTAAACCACGTCGGCCTCACCAGTGCAGACCCGGGGGCAACCATCGACTTTCTCGCTAATGTGCTCGGCTTCGGCCTTTCGGAGAAAATCGTCAGCGAAGACGGCAAAACCCTTTCGGGACTTCTTTTTCGCATGTGCCGAGATGTGGGTGGTCAGGAACTGGCCATCTTTCCGGGTGAGGATGGTCACCTCCATCACATTGCCTTCACTAAAGAAGACCCTAACGACATCCTGATAATTGGCCAGTATCTGCGCGAAGACGGTATCAATATCGACGCTTACGGCCCGACCAAGCAATCCTACGGCAACACCTTTTCACTGCATTTTTTTGACGATTTTGGTATACGCCTGGAACTCTGCTGTGGCGGCCGCAATATTGACGCCCATCCCGAATCTGAGCCGATCACCTGGACTGAGTCAGACCTCGCCAGGGCACTCTCTTATTACGATTCAGACGTTAACCCGGGGTTTCTCGACCACTCGTTGTAGCAGTTAAAACGACATTTTCCACCAGCCCGCCGTTAAAACACCTTCATAATCGCGCTCGGTGCCTTCTGTAACGGCCCGAGCGGATTTTTGCTGGTGTCCAGCTTGTTGATATTCGGCGTCCCGCTCCATATTTTGTAGACCACCACATCGTGTTTGAGCATTAGCAGGGCATCAAATTCCCAGCCGCTTGAACGAGTACGCCGGCGAAAATTAAACAGGTCTGCCATGGCGTTACCTTCTCGTTTCTGGTCAAGCTGTAAAATATTGACCCAGTAGCCTTCACAATCTGTTTTTGCTGCCAGACATTCCCTGACTCCTGGATCAAGATCCTCAAACCGGATGGCCGGATTCGGCATAAATCGCGCAATCAATTCGAGATAGTTCAAAATACGGATATTCGATGCGTTATGCGGACCAAATCCCAGTTCAATCAACTCCTCCTCAGTCGTGTGGTCAAGCCGTATCGCATCAAACGCCTTCTTTGCATCATCAAAACCACCCCAGCGGGAGTCAACCACATTTCTTGAACTCGGCAGGACTCCACTACCGCAACCAGCAGCCAGTAGCACCCCAAGCGCCAACCCAGCGACCAAAACTCGATGAATACTGACTCGCTGTGAAACCAGGATAAACAGACCCATTTATGGGTTCCTCAAACAGCGGTAGACTGATAAAAAGTGGAGGGCCTGCAATTTACACACAGGTCGAAAACTCATTGTAACCACCAACTCAAATCAACGCTGACGCTTTAAATCATTTTTTGTATCCAATTAGAGGAACTTCATGCGTATCGTCATTCAGGGCGCTGGCGCCCTCGGCTCCATTTTCGCCGCCCACCTGGTCCGTGCCGGGATCGATACCATGCTACTGGCGCGGGGAGCACGCGCCGAGCAGTTACGTCAATCCGGGGTCACAATCACCGGATTGCTCGATGCAACCGTTGAAGTACCGATCGAAACCGATCCCGCCAATATCCGCTCTGCCGACCTGTTTATCACCACCGTCAAAACCTACGATACGGAATCGGCCCTGGCACCTCTGGCGGGGGCTGAATTCGCCAGTGTGCTTTCGGTGCAAAACGGCGTATTGAAAAACCAGCAGCTGGCCTCTGTATTCGGAGAAAGCGCCGTGCTCGGCTCCGCCGCCAATGTTAGTGGCGAGGTGCTTGCAGATGGCAAGGTGCTGTTTACCCAGAACCGCGGCCTGTTTCTTGGCGAACTAACCGGGGGACTGTCGTCCCGAGCGGGAGCGATCGCCACGGTTTTCCAGAACGCTGGAATCGAAACTATTGAGTCCGATCAAATCCTTAAAGTGGAGTGGTCCAAATTCATTCCCTGGAGCGGAGTCATGGCGCTGTCAGTAATCACCCAGATGGAAACGTGGAAGTTTTGCACCGACCTGCATAGCGCCCGGTTTGCGGCACAGATGGTTCGCGAAGCGGTGGCCGTCGCCAGAGCACTAAATATCGAGGTTGATGACAAGGGTCCACTGCCCGCCGCCAGTATTGCCAGTGGTAGCCATGAGGAAGGGATTGCCCTGGTGCAACAGACCGGCCAGCGATTTCACGACCAGGCCCCCAGTCATCGCATGTCAACCTTACAGGACCTGGATCACGGCAAAAAACTGGAGGTTGACGAAACTCTCGGGCACCTGCTGAACCTGGCCAGAGATCAGGGTATCGACGCCCCCGCATCTGCCCATGCCTATCAGCTTGTCAAAGCAATCAACGCTTTTCAATAACAGGGATGGTCAGCCCCAGCACAGCAGCGGATATTGATCAATTCGCCGAGATGATCAGGGCCGCCAGTTCGGCGGTGGTGTTCACCGGTGCCGGTATCAGTACCGATTCAGGCATCCCCGATTTTCGTAGCCCCGGTGGACTCTGGAGTCAGTTCAAACCCATTGATTTTGACGAATTCATGAGTTCAGAGTCGATCCGTAAAAAAGCCTGGGAGCGTAAATTTGACCTGGATGAGGCGATCGGCAGCCCCGAACCCAACGGGGGACATCGGGCAATCGCCAGCCTCCTTGAGCAGGGTAAGGTGAGCCACGTCATCACTCAAAATATTGACGGATTGCACCAGGCCGCCGGAGTCCCAGCGGAAAAAGTCATTGAGCTACACGGCAACAATACCTTCGCCCGCTGTCTTACCTGCCAGAGGCGTTACGAACTAGAACTGATCAAACAGCAATTCCTCGTCGACCAGCAACCCCCCTACTGCGACGAGTGTGGTGGGGTGATTAAATCAGCGGTGATCTCTTTTGGCCAGTCGATGCCGGCGGCGGCCATGACCCAGGCTGAACAGGCGACCCGCGAAGCCGACCTGTTTATCGCCATTGGCTCGTCGTTGCAGGTCTACCCGGCAGCGGGCTTTCCCAGGTTGGCAGCGGAGCTCAATATTCCGCTGGTTATTCTTAATCGTGATCCGACCGACCTGGATGGCACGGCGGACCTGGTCCTCAACACCGAAATTACGCCGGTGTTAATTGAGGTGACCAGAAACCAATAGGGCCGGCGATGCGGGTTACGCAGCGCCGGCCCTATTGAGCCGATAGTTACTACTGGCTGTTAAGACTGATGGGTCAACAGAAACGCCGAAACTGCGCCGGCAAAATCCTCAGGATATTCAATCATTGCCCAGTGCCCACAGTGAGGCACGATGTAGCCCCATGAATTGTCAATTAATTCAAGAAACCGGTGGGCGCTGATAAGTGGCACCACCTCGTCATCCTTGCCATTGACCACCAGGGTTTTCTGCTGAACGCGGGCAATAAAGTCCTCTTCATAATACAGTCCTCCCTGACCCCGCACCCAGTTCATGGTGGCGTCATAGGAGACCTTGTTGGTTGGGTCAATCGAATTGCCATGACGGTAGTCGACCATCTCCTGGGTAATCTCGAAGCTGTCATTAGTGAGCACTTCGATCAACCGGATCATGCCCTCTTTGGTGTAGTCATAACCGAGGACCGGGCCGAGCGCTTCGTTGATTTCGGTGTTTAAGCCGGCGCTGCCCATTAGCACCAGCTTGTCGCACAGTTCAGGGTATTCGATTGCCACGCCCATGGCGGTAGCACCGCCCATGGAGTTACCGACCAGGTTGGCTTTCTCAAAACCCATGGCCTTGATGAAACCAGCGATGTGATCGTAACGGGCTTTTTGCGAATAATCGCAATCGGCAGGATCAGGGCTGTCGGTGAGACCAAAGCCGAGCATATCCACGGCAATGGTGCGAAAGTTTTTCGCGAACAGTGACAGCGTAGTAAACCAGTTGCCGTAACCGTTGGCGCCGGCCCCGCCACCGTGGATCAAAATTAGTGGCTCGCCCTCACCCGCTTCGATGTAGCAGGTTTTAACCCCGTCCACGTCAATATATTGCTTGGGATATTCTGCTTCGTTAATCGCTTTCATCACTTACGTACTCCTTCATAAACCATTAATAATTATAAAAACGCCGGGTGGGAACCAGCGCTCTCCCGCTCCTGCCAGACACTGAATTAACCGGGTTAAATCAGCGTTTTTCTACTACCTTCGCCGCGCCTGTTTTTGGCGCCCGCTGCATACCTCGACCGTGGTCACTGGCGAGCTTACGCCATGCCACCAGGTTGTGGTCTGCTTCAAACAGCTGCTCTTCCAGCCAGCCACGATCATCATCGTAAAACCCCTGGGACGCCTCCCGGGCCCAGATGTCGTCATCATTAAAACCGCGCAACGCCAATGGCTCGTGCAGCGACGCAAACTCTTCTCGGTAACGCTGAACCTGCTCGGGTTGCGTGACTCCCTGCTTGCTTAGCACCTGGAAATACATATGCCGGCGTTCGTCGACCGGCACATAAAATTCCACCTGGGTGATATCCGGCTCGGGATGATTCTCCACGGTGAGAATGCCGGGCAACCAGAGCGAAATACGGAAAATGGTTTGATGCGCCCCCTCGGGACGTTGACTGCTCAGCGCCGGTTTGCCATTAATGCTGGCCTCAAACACTGGCTGATAATTTTCCATCAGCGGATCAACCACGCCTTTCGGGGCGTCATCACTGTCGCGAATATCCAGTTGTAGACGATTCTCGGTGGCAAAACCAAGCGGAATCGGGGCATCGCGCGCGGTGAGATAGTCCGAATCTTTATGGATAAAAATGTGCGTGGTGTCAAAGCCATTTTCGGCCCCTAACCGCCAGTTTGAACCGACTTCGCGGCGTAGCCCAAGCGCATAACGGTCCTCATCCAGAAACCCCGGCGGCAGATCCAGCGCTAACGCCGGTGGCTCCTCACCCTCGGCCACGTCCCCCAGAAAAACAAACACCAGCCCTTTGGCTTCGGCGACCGGATAGGTCTGCAATGCTCGCTGGCCGATCATTTTGCTGTTAGGGTCGGTAAGAATGTCGCAGAGGTTGCCGTCGGTGAAACTGTAGGTCCAGCCGTGATACCAGCAGGTGATCGTCTCCTTGCTGTAACACTCGATTTTTTTTGACAGTGGCACTCCTCGATGCAGGCAGGTGTCGGCCATGCAGTAGGCTTTGCCATCAATGCGGTTGATCAACAGCTTCTCGCCACCGAGTTGAAACGGCGACGGGTTGCCCTCTTCCAGTTCGTCACTAAACCGCACCGGATACCAGTGGTTTCTAAATCCCAGCTTGGCATCGACATATCGACCCCAGTTTTTAAGCTGCGCCACTACCGCTGGATCGACAATCGGATCTTTAGCGTCACTCATGTCATTCACAGATACTGCTCCCTCTATCGGGTTTATCGCTATCGCAAAATTTGGAAAGCGGATTGCACCCGGTTACAGGTGGTAGAGATCCAGCGCCGTCTGCGCCTGATCATTAATTAAGATTGATCGCCGCCGGGCGATACGCCAACGCCCTGATTCCCGTCGCAGGGTGTAATCGCTGCGACCCGCCGCCTGGGTCAATTCTTTAAAACGGTAAGCCGCTACCTGCCAGTGGCTACGCAGCTGGGCTTCGGTGTCGCTAAGGGCCTGCAAAGTGACCGTACCCACCAGGTGACTGGTCCGCGGCAAAGGAATTGCCGCCGGCGCAGTGCCACTGGTAAAGCGCCAGAGCCGGTCTTCGATCATTGCTTTGCTATCTATATAAATCAGCGACACATCCCGCTCGGGATCATTAGCCAGTTCATGCTCACCCTGCCACGCCTGCACCCAGTAGACACAGTCATCGGTGAACAGCTCGACCCAGTCATCCCAGCGCTGCTCGTCCAGTGCCGCGGCCTCTTCATTAAGCACGCCGGTGAGTGCCTGCCAGGTGCTGAAATCAGTCTCCACTGCCATTTAACCCTCTCCCGGAGTCAGCAACTCCAGCCATCGGTCATACTGGGTCATGGTGCAGCCTTCGTAGCCAATAATGCCGCTATGGGTCAGCTCAATCCCCACGCTGCGGGCCACCTCGTCAGTTCCCTCGTGTCGATTGTGCAAACCAAATCCGATATAGCTGGTGGCCAGGTTTCGTCCCTCGGCGCCCTTCTGGCACTCCTCAAACTCCGCATTGTCATCCGGCGTGCCCATGCCGCTGCCAGCAAAAAACTCCTCGAACTGGCGCAAACGTTGAATCCGCTCGTTGCGCGGTTCATTCACCGGCGCGATGCAGTAAAAGGTAATCTCCGTTCGGTCTACCGATAGCGGTCGAAAGGTGCGAATCAGGGTCGCCATCTGATCCAGCAGGTGCAAATTGGGGTAAACCGACAGGTTGCGAAATACGCTGGTCATCCAGGTCGCTTTGGTCTCGCCGTGGATTTCGGTCAATTCCGGCAGGCGTTTGTATATCGGTCGGTTTTCTGGATTGGGAAAGTTAAACCAGATACCCGAATGACCATTCCCAAACGCCCACTGGCCACCGCGTTTCTCGTGCATCTTGTCGATCTGCATGGTCTGCACGGCGCCGGCCCGTTCGAGTTTGCGATTCGCTACCCCGAGCAGTGATGCGTGGGCATAGTCCGGGTGTAACCCGTCACCCCCGCCATTTTCCAGCATCAGTTTCCAGTTGCCGTGGTAGACGCTGCTGGAATACCCCTTGAGCACCTCAAATCCCTCGGGGGCCTGATCGACCAGCATATCAATATAGGGAGCGGCCCCCAGCAGATGGTCGGCCAGAGTGGGTACCTGATCACTCAAACTGGCAAAAATAAAGCCGCGATAGCTCTCGACTCGCGGCACCCGCGTCAGGCCAACGCCGTTGATATGATCGAGCGGCTGGGGATAGCCATCCTCTTCCCGCTGAACCCACAGGGCCTCGCCGCTGCTGTCGAAGGTCCAGCCGTGATAAGTACAGGCGAAGTTCTTGCGGTTCCCCAGCTCAGTGCGGCAGAGCCGGGCACCACGGTGTGGACAGGCGTTGATAAAGCCATTGATCTCACCGCGCATATCCCGGTTGATAATCACCGGCTGGCGGCCCATGGTGAGGGTTATAAAGTCACCCTTTTCAGGAATCTGACTCTCGTGGGCGGCATAGATCCAGGAGCCTTCAAAGATATGCTCCATCTCCAGTTCCAGTATCGCCGGGTCGGTATAAACACTGCGGTCTACTCGGTAAATACCTTCATCGGGACGACGATCAAACAGGGTGGCGAGGCCTTCACGTTGCCAGCCTGGTGGTTGCTGTGGTGCATTCATAGCGCTCTCCCGTTAAAACTCTTGCTGGTCTAACTCACTCTGATCTAATCACTCAGGCTACCCACTCTCTACTCCCCGCTGACTCAGCGACGCCGAGTCTGGATACCGTGGTTAGTCTCACTTGCCAACTTGCGCCAGGCAATGAGGCACTCGTCGGACTCAAACAGCTGCTCGTTTAGCCAGCCCGAGTCGTCGTCGTAGAAGGCCTGAGTCGCTTCTCGTGCCCAAATGTCGTCATCATTAAAGCCATGGGCATACAGGTCTTTCCAGATCGTCTCGTATTCCCGGCCAAATGACTCGTCGCCATCGGGGCCCGGCACGATCTTGGTCGCACAGTGGATGTACCAATGGCTTTTCTCATCGCGGGGCACGTACCACTCAAAGTGGATCATGGTGGGATCGGGGAAGGGATCGACCTTCAACACGCCGGGCATCCAGAGTGAAATCTCTTCAGCCAGCCGTTTGTCGCCGCCATGAATCGCCCGGACCACGGTCTCACCGCCCACCTTGCCTTCAAAATGGGGAATACCGCGTTCTGCCAGACGATCATAAATACCGATCTGGCCAGCCTCGGTTTCAACCCGGTCCCAAAGTTTGTCTTTATTACCGGGTGGCGGCGCAAACCCCAGTGGCAACATGGTCTGATTACCGGGAATCAACCGCGAATTTTTATGAATAAAAATGTGGGTGGTATCAAAGCCGTTTTCCGCACCCAGGCGCCAGTCCGAATTAACGACACGGCGGAATATCCGCACCCGGCGATCATCGTCCAGAAACCCGGGAGCCGTATCCCTCTCGACCGGGGGCGGTTCTTTTCCCTCAGCCACCTCACCGAGAAACACAAATACCAGCCCTTTGGCCTCGTCAACCGGATAGGTTTGTAGCGCTCGCTGACCAATCATTTTGCTATTAGGGTCAGTGAGAATGTCGCAGAGCCTGCCGTCGGTAAAGTTATAGGTCCAGCCGTGATACCAGCAGGTAATGGTCTCCTTGCTGTAACACTCGACTTTTTCGGAAAGGGGCACGCCGCGGTGCAGGCAGGTATCGGCCATGCAGTAAACCTTGCCGTCAATCCGATTAAGTAGCAGCTTTTCACCTGCCAACTGAAACGGCACCGGTTTGCCCTCTTCCAGTTCTTCGCTGTTCAGGGTTGGATACCAGCAGTTACGAAAGCCCAGTTTGGCCTGCACGTAACCTTTCCAGCTTTTTATCTGTGCGACTACGTCAGGATCGACCAGCGGCTTTTCTACCTGGGTTGGGTCATTCACAGTGTGTGTCTCCAGCGTTTAACGATCCAGTGATTAAAGTGTCACGGCGACATTGCCGTTTATCAGTGCTCGTGTTTATCAATCGATTGATTGGCAATTTATGTCTGGCTCGAAAGCCCGCATCCCCTTTCCTGAAAGCCGCTACCAATCAGTAATAAATGGCTAAATCAGAAATGTCAGGTTGTCGAAGTGCTGTTCTCGTTCAATTAAGCGCACGGTTTTGTTAACAATTAGATAACCATCACCCTCCTGCCGTAACCGAAAATCACACACTCCCGAGAGCAACTCTTTGCGGTCACGACGCAACACCGTCATGATTAACCGGCTCCGCACTTCAATCTCATCGCCAGCGGCCTCCGTAGCGACAACGTTACCAACAATACGGCAGGTCTGGGTAACCGGCTGTTGCGCCCAGAAACGGTTGCTACCGATCCGAATTAACCGCTCTTCCAGGCGCTTTTTATTGTCGTAAATCAGTGCGACGCTTTCGTTGGGGTCGGCCTCATCGCCGGCCGGGACCCAGTAGATGCCGTCCTCGGCGAACAGAGCGACCCACTGTTCATAATCCCGCTGATCGAGTAATCGCGCCTCGGTGTAGAGGAAATCCTCGATCTGTTGTCTGGTTTCCGGATTCATGCCTGCACCTCGGCGGTCATCAGTTCAACCCAGCGGCGCCAGATTCCCCGGTGGGCGGTTTCATCGGTCACCTGAGAGGAATAACGCTCGCCCTCGCCCCGTTCCTCTCGGTGCAATCCCCGGTTGTAAAGTAACCACTGCATTGAGGGCGACCGACTCAGCCCCTGCCATTGCCGTTTAAACATTTCAATATCGTCCGGCGCGCCAAAAGAGGCCGGACCATAAAAATCTTCATGCGCGCGGACCCGCGCCACATTAATTTCCTCATCAACCTGCTCTAACAGTGCCGGATAGGCCAGCACCTCGGTATGGTTATTGGCCACCGGCTGTATCACCCGTATCTGGTTATTAATCAACACCAGGTTGGGGTAAACCAGCAGATTAAACCCGTCGCCACCGTTAACCCGAATCACCTCTTCAGCATAGTCCTGATCCTCCAGATTAGCCCTGACGCCGTTATGCCAGTCGACTTCCGATTTGGGCTGATCAGCACCAAGAATCGCTTTGCGGTCAAAGTCGCGGAAATCGATTAACGAGTGACCATTACCCAGGGCCACACTCTTGGCCGGTGAGCTACCCGACACAATCGACGCCATACTGCGGCCGATTCGGGCCTGCAGCACTTCGTCAAAGAAACTGTGGTGGGTGATGGCGGCGTGATAGCCGTCCATGGAATTTTCCACCTGCTGTTTCCAGTTACCTTCGTATTGATACCGGGTAACGCCGGAAGAGACATCCACCGACCCGGACGGTGAAAGATCGGCAAACATGGCGATAAACTTCGCCGCTTCGCCAAGGTGGTCAACCAGCGGCGGCACCTTCTCGTTAAAGCTGGCAAAGATAAAACCGCGGTAGCTATCCACTTTCGCTGCCTGGGTAAGGCCAAACTCCGCCGGCGAAAACTCGGGCGGCTGCCCCTCAACCTCCGGCACATTAACCAGACTACCTGCGCTATCGAATACCCAGCCGTGATAGGCGCAGACAAAGAATTTTTGATTACCGCCGGCCTCTTCGCACAGGGTCACACCACGGTGCCTGCAGGCGTTGACCATCACGTGCAGGTCACCGTCGGTATCCCGGCTCAAAATCACTGGTTCGGTACCGATCGTGGTGGTTTTAAAATCACCGGGGTTTCTGATTTCACTCTCATGACCCACGTATACCCAGGTGCGGTGATAGATATTCGCCATTTCCAGATCGAATACCTGTGGATCAACAAACAGGTCACGGTGAACCCGGTCGTCTTTTACCAATGCGGGTAATGCCGCGGGACTATAACGTTCATTGATCATCAAAAAAATTCTCGAATATTTGCGTAATTATCAAGTCAATAACTTATCTAATGGACACTCTCGCCGGGTGAGCTGAATACCCGGGTGGTGGCAAAGTAATCAAAATCAAAATCCGTCATCTGCCCGGCGGCGAGCCCTGGTACCGGTAATAGCCGCACCGTAAGTGGTCGATTCAGCACCAGTGATAACTGTGCGGTATCGCGCATGAGCCCCTCGATTTTCTGCGGCGACAGATCACCGCTCACCGGAATCACATCCAGCCCGGTCGCCCCCGCCGCTGCGCAGGCGAACAGCGTCGTAATGTCGTACCGCCGTTGCTCCCCACCCTCTGCTAACACCGCATCTTCCAGTGGCAACAACATGACTGCGCAATAACCAGCGCGTTGAAAATCGGCAGCATCCAGGCTCTGCTTAATCAGCGCCACCGCTGCCACCGTTCCGGGGCCGCCAAAGGATTCGCCGGTGATCAGTTCCACCACCTGCCCAAGTGATCGAGGCACACTGGGATAGGGCGACGGGGTCATATCAATGCCGCGATAATCCAGACCGGTGGTTTCAGCAGCCCTGGCCGCAATAGCATCCAGTTGCGCACCCAGCGCATTAAAATTGGCCGTTAAATCAACCCCCGCTGACCATCGCTGCGCCGGCGTCATCGGCGTCAGAATTTTAACCAGGCGATCCGCCGACTCAATGGCAATAGAGAAAGCTGCTGGACTCTCGCCATCATGCCAGGCGGCGGGGAAAAACGGACTAAAGGCCGGCATATTGGCAACCATGCAGTAGCGCAAATTGCCAAAGCCGTTGGGCTTCACTGGCGCAGCGTCAACGACCACCTGAGCGGCGGCAGACAGCCACTGGCTATTAAAACCGCCGCAATTATCCGCAAGCTGGACCGACGAAAAAACCCAGTCCGTACTGTCGATCACCGACGGTAATCCAGCTAAAAACTGCTTAATCAACGCGGAATCCGGCGCGCCGTTGCCAGCCCCCAGGGTTCCCAGTGCCAGATGTTTAAACCCCGCCTGACCTGCGGCCTGTTCATAAGCCGCGGCAAATTTACCCAGCTCCTCCGGTGTCGCTCCGTTTGGCAACAACTGCTCCAGCGGCTGTGTGGCCAGACGCAGGCTCTGTATGTCAAACCCTGCTGCCATAAAATCCTGTTCAACCTGCGCCGCCTGTCTGCCCAGCGGAAGCAAACACTCCAGCATTTCATCGCCACTAGCATGAGCGGGCAGATTGGCAAAAAACGTAATCGCTCGAATTTCCAAACAGCACCCGTTACCGATTTGATCTAAAAGGCAGCGTCATCAATCTAAAAAAGCATTCAAAATAACGAGATTAGAAGGCAGGCGCCGTCAGCGGCTGGTGGCCCCAGTCACTGAGTTGTGAATAGCGAACGACTTCCCAGTTATCGTCGTCGATGAGGATTCCACCCCAACCATATTCACAGTAAAACCCTGACGGCGTTTGTACATAAAAGGAGGTCATCTGGTCGTTAGGGTGGTGCCCCATGCCCGCCCTTACCGGCAGTTCGGCAGCCATGCAGCGATCAAGGGCCATGCCGACATCATTCAGGTCGTTTACTTCCACCATCATGTGGTCTATCCGTTTCGGACTGGGTGCTTCGGCGACCGCAATGGAATGGTGACGCCCGGTCGCAACGTGATAGAAAGTGGCGTCCAGCACCGGGCCACCGGGGAATACTTCGCCTTTGATGTAATCGCTGACGGTGAACTGCAATACCTGTCGATAAAAATTGTTGGTCTGCTCTGCACTTTGCGCGATTACGACCAGATGGCCAGCACCGAGCCGATCGGCGACAAAGCCACCGGTAACCAGAGGTGATGAAAACCGCTCGTTGAGGGCGACAATCTTGGGGCTGAAATAAAATTCATGCTGCCAGCCGTTTGGGTCTTCACAGCAGTAGAGCTTCTCTACGCGGCGGCTCTCCAGGGTTGCATCATCCGCCGCCGTCACCGCTGTGCCGCTGGCTTTAAGTTGCTCAACATAGCTTTCCAGTGCGGCCTCGGTATCAAACTCCCAGCCAAGGGCCTGCAGGTCATCGGTGCCGTCTTCCCTGAGTAGAAAGCGCTGCTCGTAATCGTCAATCCGAAGCGAGAGTCCGCCCGCCACCGGACGGGCGCCGGCTCCGAGAATATTGACGGCAAAATCTTCCCATTTACTCAGATCCGACACGCCAAAAACCATGTAACCCAAAGTAGAGATCGGTGAGGAGGTGTGCATTTTTACTCCGTTATTTAGCCATTTGTTAAGTTTGATAATTTTAATATAAAACAGTTATTTAACAGCAATTACACACCAAGAAAACCTCGATATCCCTGCCAGAAGGAACGAATCAGGGCTTCATCCACCAGACTTTCAGTGGTGTCGGTACCACGCCCCCCCAGCGCTGCGTATGAAAACTGATCAGCATCGCGAACGATGCCCTGCTGCACCAGCTCGGTCGCCTCTCCATCTTCCATAGAGATATACCCCGCAGGGCCGACAAAATTAGCCTGTTTGATACGCATGGCCCGCACTTCGGGGGTGTCATCAGCGTAGCCAAAAAAGTGGAATACCAACTCAAACTCATCGACCGATTTTGGCAGTATCTGCCGCACCGCCAGCGTGTTATGAATCTGCTGAACCACCGCGCTGGGGAAAATCGACTGGATGTGGTTAGTGAATACCGGCTCCAGTTCCGGGTAGACACTGAGAAGATCTGGATCAGACAAGGTGACAGTCTCGTCATAAGTACGAATATCGCCCTTTTTATATTCCGTCAGATCCTCGTCTTCGATACTGAACACCCGCAAAATACTGTGCATGCCGTGGGACCCACCCACCGAACAGCCACCGCCCATGGATGACCGATAAACCCCAAAAGTGGCATGAAACAGATGCAACAGACTGGCGTGGTAAGGGTCTTTGGTGTTCTCGGTATAGAGTTTCCAGTTCGATTTAATATGTTGCCGGGAGGTGCCCAGAAATTCCACCGGCTTGCAGAATACCCGCTTTGTCCAGCCGGTCATCTCTTCACCCAGGTAATCAGTGAGACCCGCCATTTCGTGATCAAAGGTGGCGAACACCAGCCCTTCCAGAGTCTCCACCCGCAACCGTTGCAGACCGTGATCCGCCATGTCGAAATCTTTGGGATAGCCGCCCTTACCCCCCAGGCCGCGGCGAAACGGCACGCCGATTAATTCACCCGCCGTATCAAAGGCCCATTGATGATAAACACAGGTATGAGTCTGGGCATTACCACGCAGATCTCGACAAACCTGAGCACCCCGGTGGGCACACCGATTCACCCAGGCGTGAAACTCGCCCTCGCCATCGCGGGTAACCACCACGGGCGTATCACCAACAAACGTCGATTTATAATCAAAAGGATTGGGAAGTTCTGCCTCCAGTGCCACAAAACTCCACGTCGAACCGCGGAAAATTTTGTCCTGCTCAAGCTCATATAAAGCCTGATCGGTATAGACCTGAAACGGCACCAGAGTAGGATCATTGGGCCACTTAAGCACTGGGTTTAGCGATTCTGGATGATTCATTGCACTCTCCCGTGAACTATGTCATCGAGCGATTAGATTAAAAAAATTATCGACGCCACGCCACTTATATAAAGAAGCTCAAGTTTAGCTGCTGCAGGCTCACCTGATCGAGCTGCGCTAACCGCGACTCAATACGCAACCCTTCTGGCGTTTCAACCAGACGATCAAACCGGCGAGCCGACACCACCCCCGGCTCCGGTTCAGTGGAGCGCACCCGCACTACCAGCACATTACTCACCACCTCGATACCCTCCCCGTTGGCCACGCCGCGGATATTGGTAACAAAATGGCGGCTAATGGTTGCCGGGTTTTCGGCAATGGTAAACCCGGGGGTGGTTAGTTGCTTAACTCGAATCCCCAGGCTGGCATAGTCATCATCAAAATAAGCGTTCTCACGACCATAGCGCCGTGGTCGGGTGGCATCCAGAAACGCCGGTGCCAGCACCTTATAGGTAACCGCGGGTGACAGTAGCCCGTACCAGGTTTCATACTCGCCCAGTCCCAGACAATCCGACTCCAGGTTGAGAAAATCGTAGACCCTCCTGAAATCCTCATCACTCAAAGGCTCACCGCAGGGCAGGAGCCGAGCCATCGTTGAATCGTTACCCGGCATCAGCAGTCACTCCCGACGCTCATTACTTTCTGCCAATGCGCCAACAATGCAAATTCCGACATTTCGGAAAAGGTCGAGGGATAGGCCACGCCGGGACCGGGGAAATTCTCAATCGGCTGGTCTCGGTAATGTTTAGTGGCACGAAAATCAACTTCGTACCGGGAGCCAATCGAACCCCGACACCCCTGGTTAATGGCCGACCAGGCTTCGGCGTCATCCTGATCAAAAGTACCGCCTGCCGCAAAGGTGCGAATACCGATTTCGTAACTCTGCTGCTTAAATTCCTCGGCAGCCTCTTTCTCCACCAGCAGCCAGTTCCAGACCTCGGTGGATTGGGCGCTAAGCGGTTGCCAGGTGCGTAGATTACAAAATGGAATCGGCGGGGTTTTATCGTCGAAGGTCACCGAACTTTCCACCCAGGAGGTGTTCGGGAAATTGGTCATTACCTTGGTCAATCCCCGTGCCAGCATGCGTTGCTGAGCCTGGTTAAGCTGCTGCTGGTAAAGCGGCACCAGCGCCGGCGAAAACCCGGCGTAATCCGGAGCCTCTTCGGGGTATTCAAGAAAAATGCAGTTATGACCTTCGCCGATGACCACCGCCGGGCTATTGATCAGCTGCTGCAAAATCTGCTCGGGCGGCACTTGCAGGGTTAAATAGGTAATCGGCCCGTGGACGCTGGCCGCATGGGGGCCGTCGGCAGCGAAATTCAGGGCCCCGAGTTTCCAGTTTGCTTTAAATACCCAGCGCTGCGGCGGGCCTAACACTTCCATACCGCCCTGGGTCCGGTTAGCAAACAGATCGATGTAAAAACGGGAATCGCCCAGATACTGATCAAGTGACGGCGCCGTTTCATCCCAGGTACCGAATATCAGCCCGGCATAACTGTCGACCTGCGCCATCTCAATCAGGCTGCTCGTGGATTCGCCAATTTTTGCCGCCACTTCCGGTGGATAAACCGTCGCCTGCAGCTTGCCGTCAAGCCCATAAACCCAGCCATGATAGGGGCAGGTAAAGGTTTTCGAATGGCCCGCATCAGTGCGGCACAACTGGGTGCCGCGATGAACACAGCTGTTGTGAAATGCCCGTATACGGCCGTCCTCACCCCGCACCACCAGTACGGGATCATTCCCCAGCTGCCGGGTAACGTGATCGCCCGGCTCCGGAATCTCGGTTTCATGCGCCAGAAAAAGCCAGCTTTTGGCAAAGACTTTTTCCTGCTCCAGCCGCCAGATATCTTCGTCACTGAAAATTGCCCGAGACGCAGTACCCGCCTCAACATCGACCCATGCCCCTGCGGAACGACGCGGTTGATTAAACGAGTTCATCGTTTTTCCCTACATGAAACTGTCTGGTCATTGGCAACGTGATACCCCTCAAAAGCAAACACCGGCCGCGGCGCGGAAAAGGTGCCGAATACTCAACCCACCCGGCAAAGAAACACCCCGAACATTTAGCCGAAATGAAACTCTATCAATCGCTTGATCGACAAGCAACCCAAAAACTCTCCCCGCGATCGCAACTGCCATCAACCCTTTAAAAAACCGAGAAGGCGCCCGCAGCGCAGGGCCTGCTAGTTACTCGGCTGGTTTACCCAACAAGCCATGAACGAGTAGTTGATAGATGTGCTCACTTACCCGCGCCGGGTCATCGTATTCGTCTCGGTGCTGCGGGAATCGCTGGCGCAGGGCGGCGATCTCAAAATGATGCACGACCATGCCGATCAGGGAATTCGCGGCCATGCGCGCGTCAATGTCGGGATTAATCTCTTCCAGCAGTTGCCAGGTTTTCTCAAACTGCTCACCCAGCAACACCTTGGCCATCAATTCCATCCGCTGGGGATTACCCTCCAGCTGCTCACGCTTAACCAGGCCGACAAACTCCTTGTTCTCTGCAGCAAACTTGCAGTACTGGAGCAGATAATCGCGCAACCGCTCCAGGGGGGGTGTTGGCGCATCAAAAATCGTCTGCCACTGCTCCGCACAGCTTGCATAGCTCGCCTGTAACACGCCCAGGTAGAGCGCTTCTTTATTTGAAAAGTAGTGATAGAGCGTACCAATCGTCAAGCCCGCCGCGGCCGCAATGGCGCGCATACTCACCCCGCTGTAGCCGTGGTCAGCAAATAGCGGTAATGCATTAGCCATAATTCGCTCCGCCACTTCATTGTCCTGAGGATGCGTGATGGCTGCTGGTTTGGTCACTCTGAATCTCCATCGTTAAACCGGGCTACGGAAGGGTCCGCGACAATTCTATCGATCAGTTGATCGAACCACAATTTTACCGATTATTCGTAACCGTTCCGGTCGATCCATTACACTCACGATTCAGACAGTTTTGATTTCACCGACGGAGCAGGACATGCCCATTGCACCCACCGATAACGCCTCCCTGACCGACATCACCTGGGGCTTTGCCAACCAGGGGGGCCACCACGACTGGCCGTTCGTCATGGCCCAGGCAAAAGGGTTTTTCGCCGAGGAAGGCATTAATTTATCCACCCGGGTGGTTCCGGGTGGCGACGCACTCGCCGCAGCCATGGGCCGAGGCGAGATTCAAATCGGCCGCATGGGAACACCGCCATTTTTACAGGCGATCGATAACGGCAGTTTCCCCGGCGGCAAGATGGTCGCCAGCCACGTGATGCACAACCTGGATCATTTTTTTTTGGTGGTGCGGCCAGAAATTGAAGACCTTTCCCAATTAAAAGGTCAGAACATCGGCGTGCTTTCCAGAGGTAGCTGTGATGGCCACCTGATGAAAATGGAGCTGCGCCGCGCCGGACTCGATCCGGAGCATGACGTGACCTATCTGGAACTGCGCGAACGTTACGAATCTATCGATGGCATGGCTCGCGGCGAATACGCTGCCAAGTTAACCACCGAGCCAATGCTCGCTGCTGGCGAGCTGACCGGTGCCTGGCGTCTGGTTGAACCGGTGAGCGTTGCCGAACCTCATTTTCAATGGGGATTACTGGTCGCCCGCGATGAGTTTATTGACGAGAACCCCGAACTGCTGCAACGCCTGCTCCGTGCCCATGCCCGCGGCGCACGCTACTGCCAGCAAAACCCGATCGAAACCAGAGCAATGGTGAAGCAGGAGATGCCAGACTATGCCAACGAGGTGATTGACCTGGCGCTTACCCGCACCCTGCCGATATGGAACACCACCGGCGAACTGGATTTACCGGGCGTCGAAGTGGCTATCGAAATGATGCTCTCCATTGGCAGCATTCAACGCCGCCCGTCGCTTGATGAAATCGTCGATTTACGCGGCCTGGAGACCCTCAGTCAATAGCAGCCAATTAATCAGCGGGCAAACTGACCCGATACGCCTTCACCGGGTTTGGTGCCCGAATTAATCAACGGGCTACCCCAAACAAGTGCATATGCAGGTGAGCAATCTCGGCATCCAGGTTCAGCCGCTTACCGACGCCAGAAACTTTGTTAGTATCTCCGGACTTCGCGGTTATCCGGCGAAGCCCGGTTTTGATTTATCCACTCATTAATAGCAGACAGAGGAGCACTACCTAGATGATCATGCACATGGTTTTACTGAAACTCAAATCCACCGTTTCGAGTGCAGAAATTGATGAACTCTTCGGCAAATTTGAGGCCACCGTCACCACCATGGACGGCCTTGAGTCGTTTCACGGCGGCCCTTACTCCAGCCCGGAAGGCATCAACCGCGGCTACAACTACGGTTTTAGCATGGTTTTCAGAGATGCCACTGCACGGGATGCCTACTTACCATCGCCAGAGCATGTAGAAATCGCTGGAAGCATCGGCGGCATGCTCGATGGTAGCTTTGAAGAAGCCGTGGTTGCATTTGACTACGAGTACTAGAAAAATCGCCTGAGCGAAAAAATTCCTGATAAAAAAGGCCCCTGACCAGAATTGGTCAGGGGCCTTTTTTATTCTATTGCCTCCAGGCTATATCAGCGCACCAGGCTGTGATACTCCTCATTGGGAACCATCTCCGTTCCCGCCGCCAGACGATTAGTCATGTTAAAGAAGGCGGTCACCTCGATAATGTCCCAGATATCTTCTTCCGAAAAACCGGCCTCGCGCAGGGCCTCGCGGTCATCGTCACCAATGTATTGCGGGGCTTCGGTAAGAGCCACAGCAAAATCGAGCATCGCCCGCACCCGGTCATCCAGCCCGGCGTGGCGATAGTTCATGCTCAGCCGTTCACTCAAGGTGGGGTCACCGGAGAGCTGACGCACTTTGGAACCGTGAGAAGTCAGGCAGTAGAAACAGCTGTTATGGCTTGAAACGACCACCGCGATCATCTCCCGCTCCAGCGGGCTCAAACCCGACTCACTGACCATCAACTCGTCGCGGGTGGCAAAAAAATTCTTTAACCGTTCGGGTACGTGGGCATAGCCTTTGAGAATGTTGGGAACAAAACCCAGATTGCTCTCCGCTACCTTTGAGGCTTCCACGACAAACTCATCGAGTGGCTCGGGGGTGGGAATGTCCAGCCCCATAATCTGCTTCGGATAGCTCATTTTTGATACTCCTCGGTTCATTTGCATCGTGCACTAAAAAACCCGACCAGATTGTCGGCTCATCACCAACAACCCGGCCGGGTTCTCATACTCAGAACTACTCGATAACTTAGCTGATCGCAGCAACGAACTCGTCAGCCGAGCAGATATCAGCCAGGTAGTTCAGCGAGGTGTCGATACAGGACTGGTGAGACGCTTCATCACCGGCACAGACACAATCCTCAATAACGATACAGCTAATACCCATGTCAACCGCGGACCAGGTAGTACCTTCCACGACAAACGGTGTAGCCACACCAATCATGGCGATATCAGTAATGCCGTGTTCTTTTAGCACGTCTGCCAGGTTGGACTGACAAAAAGCACTGATCATGCCTTTTTTCACAACCAGGTCACCGTCTTTAGGAGCAACGTCTTCGTGGATAGCTGCACCCCAGGTGCCTGGCTGAAGCGCAGGCTCGCCGCTACCGAGCATTTTAAAGAAAGCACCGCGATTCGGCATGGGAGGGGAGTTTTCATCAAACTCAACAACAATATGAATCACCAGCATACCGGCTTCACGAGCCTTATCCAGTAGCGCAGCTGAACGCGGCATAATGCCGGTTTTTTCTACCATGGCGCCAAACCCGGCAGCCTGCGCTAATGGACCGTCCGGGTGGACGATGTCGTTCTGGAAATCCATCGACAACACTGCAGTGGTCTTCTTATCAACGGTAATGGCCATGCTTTACTACCTCTTCTTTATGTTAAAAACTATGGAACGATTAATTACAGCTGCCGTAAAGGCTATTTCAAACCGGGCATCACTTTAGTCGCAAACAGCTCCTGTGTCTGCTGCATCTGCTCAAAGGTTAACCCACCTCCCTCGCCGCGCGGTAGCACCTGAATAGCAAATTCATCAAGATCTTCCTGGCTGAGGAAATCCTCAGACCGACGCCGGATCTGGTCCGGCGTGCCCACCCAAACCAGGCCACCTTCGACAATCTGCTCGTAGGTCAGCGTGAGCATATCATTCATGGCGTTACTGGCGTAAAAGCCGTAACCCGACGCAATAAGACGATCGCGGTCACCTTCCTGGTCCAGGTAATTAATCGGTTTCGCGATGTTGTGATAGAAGTATTCGCAGGCGGTTTTAGCGATTTCGTGCGCCTTATTTTCATCTTCGTGAATCAGCACCGGCTGGATGTAACTTACTTCCGCGGTATTGCCATGCTCGGCACAACCTGCACGATACTCAGCTATCGCATCCTTAAAAACCGGATAAGGAGCCGGACCACCCACCGAGATGCCCCAGCCATTCTTGGCGGCGACGTCAAAGGACTTACCACTGGTGCCCGTCAGGTAAACCGGAATATCTTTCTGCACCATTTTTGGCCAGATATTGACATTCTCAACGTCGTACTCGAAACCCTTGTGGGAGAAATTCTCTTCGGTGAGGCCCTTCATCACCAGCTCCATCGCCTCCACGTAACGAGGCTGACTGAGCTCATAAGGCAGACCAGCGGCAGGATAGAGCCAGGAGTGGCCACGGCCAAAACCCAGGTCCAGACGGCCATTAGTGAGCACCTCAGCGGTGGCGATCTCACCGGCCAGAATCAGGGGGTTATGCAGCGGCAGGGTGTGACACAGCGTGCGAAAACGAATGTTATCCGTACGCTGGGCAGCCGCCGAAAAAACAGCCAGTGGATTGGAAGACATACCAAAGGTTTCGTAAAAATGGTGTTCAATCGTCATGTAGACGTCGTAACCGAGCCGGTCGGACTGCTCAATCAGCTTCACCACGTCCCATACCGCTTCCTGACTGGTGACGCCAGCCATGCAATTCATCTCGGTATAAACACCAAATTTAAGATCTGAACTCATTCCTTTCACTCCATCATTTATCGGTTTAAAACAGCCCGTGGATTAACCTTTTCAGGCATTGAAAGCCTGATATTTCAATGAATATCCGGCCGGCCACTTTCCTTTCGGCCAATCTTCCTATCTTACCCTGCCACGTGAAAAACTGGCCGCCTGCTCTCAGAAATAAACTCCCTGCTGTGATCTCGCCTCGCCTCAACCGGAAGCGAAAACGGTCAATTGCCCAGTCAAATCTAGCCCAGGAACAAGATATTTCACCTTAGACTGGATTAGAATATCCAAAGAATTTTTCGGCCATTAACCCCGCCTTATCTCGGCCGGGGGCGGTCTACCAATGGAGTCCAGACAATGAAACTCATGTATGCCCCGCCGTCACCCTTTGCCCGTAAAGCCCGTGTCGCCGCCATCGAAAAAGGCCTGCAGGACCGGGTGGAATTCGTGCTGGTCAACCCGATGAACGATGACCCCACGCTGCTGGCAGCCAACCCGGTTTCTAAAATCCCGGCGCTGGAACTGGATAATGGTTCCAGCATTATCGACAGCGCGCTGATCTGTAGCTATCTGGATACCCTGTCCGATACCAACCCACTGTTCAGCAGTGGTGAAGAGCACTGGGAAATTCAACGGGTTAACTATCTGGCCAACTCCATTCTCGATGCCGCGGTTGCCGCACGCATGGAATGGTTCCGCCCCGAAGAAATCCGCTGGCAGCCCTGGGTCGATCGCCAGCACGCTGCAATCACCCGCGGCCTGGTTGAACTGGAAAAAGCAGCCGGCGATTTTAGCTCCCAGGTGACCATGGCCCAAATCACCACTGCCGTCATGCTCGAATACCTCGACTTCCGCCTGCCAGAGACTAACTGGCGCGATAACCATCCCACCCTGGCCGCCTGGCTTCCCGGTTTTTCCAGCCGCGAATCCATGCAGCAGACTCAGCCGCCTGCCAGTTAAGGACAAACCGCCAAACCATGCCTGCTTCCAAACGCTCAGCGCCGACTCGGCTGCTGCTAGACCTTTACCGCACCATGTTACGCATCCGCCGGGTAGAAGAACGCCTGTCGGCGCTGTTTGCCGACGGCACTATCCCCGGCTTTATTCATTTGAGTATTGGCCAGGAATCGGTACCGGCGGCCATCACCCACCACCTGACCCATAGCGATACGGTCGCCATTACCCATCGTGGCCATGGCCAGGCACTGGCCAAGGGCATCAACCTGGACGCCTTTCTGGCGGAAATGATGGGCCGGGCCAGCGGTATCTGCCAGGGTCGCGGCGGCTCCATGCACATTGCCGATTCGTCGGTGGGCATGCTCGGTGCTAACGGCATTGTGGCGGGTGGCATTCCCATTGCGGTCGGCAGCGCCCTGGCACATCAGCTCGATGGTGAGGGCAACATCGCCGTGCCCTATTTTGGTGACGGCGCCATCGCTGAAGGGGTGTTCCACGAGTCCCTCAATATCGCGTCCTTATGGAACCTCCCCTGCCTGTTCGTTTGTGAAAATAACGGCTGGGGCGAATTCTCCAAAACCGATGATCAATTTGCCGGCAACCTGAAAAAACTTGCGGCCACCTACAACCTGGATTACCAGTTCGTCGACGCCCTCGACGTGGTTAAGCTGAGCAACCTGGCGGGCCGCATGGTCAAGGCCGTTCGTAAAACCAGCCGCCCGGCGATGCTCGAGTGCAAAGTCACCCGGCACCACGGCCACTATGAGGGCGACCCGCAAAAATACCGGCCGGAAGAGGAACTCAACCAGCTCGGCGACCAGGACCCGGTTAGCGCAGCCTACGACAAACTCATTAGGGGTGGCGTGACCGCCGAAGAACTCACCGAACTGGACCAGCAGATTCAGGCCGAAATTGACGCCTCAGTCGCTCAGGCAATCGCTGCCGACCACCCTCAGTTTGAGCAGGCCACTGCGGGGGTATACGCATGAGCAACGCCCAGCCCGACAATCAAACTGAAGTCCTGCGCTTTGGTCAGGCCCTGAACCGCGCCCTCGGCGATGCCATGCGCGCCGACGATAAAGTTTTTTTAATGGGTGAAGACATTGCCCTGGCCGGTGGCCCTTTTGGGGTTACCCGCAAACTACTCGACGAATTTGGCGAAAACCGGATCCGCGACTACCCCATTGCCGAAGCCTCCATGGTCAATCTGGCGGTCGGTGCAGCACTGGGTGGCTACAAACCCGTGGTCGAAATCATGTTCATGGATTTCTGCACCCTGGCGATGGATGCACTGGTCAACCAGGCCGCCAAGGCTCACTTTATGTTCGGCGAGCAGGGCCCGGTACCGCTGGTTTTACGTACTCCCCACGGCGGTGGGCTTAATGCT
>Ga0209578_10001116_pt1 | contig 26070 bp, 23 predicted proteins | sample tdAd472_FD_187127 | JGI IMG/M metagenome (GOLD analysis project Ga0209578, IMG submission 187127) | Marine sediment microbial communities from the Atlantic coast under amendment with organic carbon and nitrate - tdAd47.2 (SPAdes)... | ecosystem: Environmental > Aquatic > Marine > Coastal >...
TGAATCCCTTATGTCCACGATCCGCGAAGCCGCCACGGAACTGGACGAGCGCAAGCTGCACAGCGACGTCGGCGGCATCGTCTGGATCGCACAGCGCATCGACGCTGTGATTGCCGTTGGCGACACCACGATGGTGCATCGCTATATCCACCAGCTCAAGGCGATAGCCGAAGACATCGACACCCGTCTGGAGCGTACGAAATACCGGCATATCCACGAAGAGTGCGAATCCCTGCTCGGCGTTACGGCGCGGCTCGCAGCCGGCACCGGCATGCCGAACCGCGAAGACATCGAACTGCTGCACAATCTGGCCGCCACGATCAAACGCGCCACAGCAGCCGACAAGGAAAATGCCGACGAAGCCACGGCGCCGATGGAGACACAGACCTGAGGCCGGCTGCGTTTTTATCCCCAAACAGGGGCCGAATCCCTTCTTTACCGCCGCCATGATCCCATATATCCATCATCGGTTGAGTGTTAACCCTGCACCAAGACCAGGACCAATATGGACACCATCAGCGTCAAAGGCGCACGCGAGCACAATCTGCAGAACGTCAATGTGGACATTCCGCGCCACAGCCTGACGGTGATCACCGGCCTTTCCGGGTCGGGCAAATCGTCGCTGGCGTTCGACACCATCTATGCCGAGGGCCAGCGCCGCTATGTCGAGAGCCTCTCCGCTTATGCACGCCAGTTTCTGGAGCTGATGCAGAAGCCCGATGTCGACACCATCGAAGGCCTCAGCCCGGCCATTTCCATCGAGCAAAAGACGACGTCGCGCAATCCGCGTTCGACCGTCGGCACCGTGACAGAAATTTACGACTATATGCGGCTTCTCTTCGCCCGTGTCGGTATCCCCTACTCGCCCGCGACGGGCCTGCCGATCGAGGCACAGACCGTCAGCCAGATGGTCGACCGGGTCATGGACATGCCCGAAGGCACGCGGCTGTTCCTGCTGGCGCCCATCGTCCGCGGCCGCAAGGGCGAATACAAAAAGGAACTGCAGGACCTGGCCCGGCGCGGCTTTCAGCGCGTGCGCATCGATGGCGAGATGTTCGATCTCGAAGACGCCCCCGACCTCGACAAGAAATACAAACACGACATCGAAATCGTCGTCGACAGATTGGTCGTCAAGGAAGGCATGGAACAGCGCCTAGCCGACAGTCTGGAAACCGCATTGGGCCTCGCCGACGGTATCGCCTATGTCGATGACGCCGATGCCGACCAAACCGTCGCGCCCAAGGGCAAGAAAGGCGGCATCAAGGATCACGTCCCCGAGGGCCGGACCGTATTTTCCGCCAAGTTCGCCTGTCCGATTTCCGGTTTCACCATCGACGAGATCGAACCCCGGCTGTTTTCTTTCAACAACCCGTTCGGCGCGTGCCCTTCCTGCGATGGGCTGGGCACGGAAATGTTCTTCGATGCCGAGCTGGTGGTGCCCGACGAGTCCAAATCGCTGGCGCAGGGCGCGATTGCGCCGTGGGCCGGGTCGTCGTCGAAATACTATGCGCAGACGCTGGAAAGCCTCGCCAAGCACTTCGGCTTCAAGCTCGATCAGGCGTGGTCGAAACTGTCCAAGAAACACCGCGAGATTTTGTTGTTCGGATCGGGCAGCGAAGCCGTGACCATGAAATACAAGGACGGCTCGAAAAGCTACGAGATCAGCAAGCCGTTCGAGGGCGTGGTGCCGAACATGGAACGGCGCTGGCGCGAGACCGACAGCAACTGGGTGCGCGACGAATTACAGCGCTACCAGACCGTGGCGCCGTGCGAAACGTGTCACGGCAAGCGGCTGCGCCCGGAAGCGCTGGCCGTCAAAATCGACATGCGCGACATTTCCGACGTCACCGATCTGTCCATCGAGGAGGCCGGGGACTGGTTCACGGGCCTCGAAAAAAATCTCAGCAAGAAACAGAATGAAATCGCCCGGCGCATCCTGCGCGAAATCAACGAACGTCTGCATTTCCTGCGCAATGTCGGCCTCGAATACCTGACCCTGTCGCGCGCATCCGGCACGCTTTCCGGCGGCGAGAGCCAGCGCATCCGCCTCGCGTCGCAGATCGGCTCGGGCCTGACCGGGGTGCTGTACGTGCTCGACGAGCCGTCCATCGGTCTGCACCAGCGCGACAACGAACGGCTTTTGAAGACGCTGGAACGGCTCCGCGATATCGGCAACACGGTGATCGTCGTCGAACATGATGAAGACGCGATCCGCGCCGCCGACTATGTCATCGACATGGGACCGCGTGCCGGCGTGCACGGCGGCCATGTCGTCGCGGCGGGCGTACCGAAGGACATTCTGGCGTGCGAGGACAGCCTTACCGGGCGATACCTGTCCGGCAAGGAAGCGATCCCGATCCCGGCCAGGCGTCGCCCCGGCAAGAAAGGCCAGAAGCTCAAGCTGACGGGCGCCACGTCGAACAACCTGCAGAACGTCGACGTCAGCCTGCCGCTCGGCACCATGGTCTGCGTCACCGGGGTTTCCGGCGGCGGCAAGTCGTCGCTGATCATCGAGACGCTTTACAAGGCGCTGGCCCGAAAGCTGATGAACGCGCGCGAAATCCCCGGCCCGCACGGCGACCTCACCGGCCTCGAATTCGTCGACAAGGTGGTCGACATCGACCAAAGCCCGATCGGTCGCACGCCGCGCTCCAACCCGGCGACGTATACCGGCGCCTTCACGCCGATCCGCGACTGGTTCGCCAACCTGCCGGAAGCCAAGACACGGGGCTACAAACCCGGCCGCTTCTCGTTCAACGTCAAGGGCGGGCGCTGCGAGGCGTGTCAGGGCGACGGCGTCATCAAGATCGAGATGCACTTCCTGCCCGACGTCTATGTCGAATGCGATGTCTGCAAGGGCGCGCGCTACAACCGCGAGACGCTGGAAATCAAATTCCGCGGCAAGTCGATTGCCGAGGTGCTGGACCTGACCGTTGACGAGGCCGCCGACTTCTTCAAGGCGGTGCCGTCGATCCGCGACAAGATGGTGACGCTGCAACGTGTCGGGCTGGGCTACATCCATCTCGGCCAACAGGCGACGACCCTGTCCGGCGGCGAGGCGCAGCGCGTCAAGCTGGCCAAGGAACTGTCGCGCCGCGCCACGGGCAAGACCGTCTATATCCTCGACGAGCCGACGACGGGTCTGCACTTCGACGATGTGCGCAAGCTTCTCGAAGTGCTCGACGCGCTGGTCGAACAGGGCAACACCGTGATCGTCATCGAACACAATCTCGAAGTCATCAAGACTGCCGACTACATCGTCGATCTCGGTCCCGAGGGCGGCATCAAGGGCGGCCACATCGTCGCCCAGGGCACGCCCGAAGAGGTCGCCAAGGTGAAAGCCAGCTACACCGGCCAGTACCTCGCCCCCTACCTCGCCACGAAACGCACCAAGAAAAAGGCGTCGTGAACGGCGACGGCGAGACGCAGGCGCACCTCCGCGATCTGCGCGCCGCCAAGGCCGAGTTCGAGCATCAACTGCGGCGCTACGGCGATGCCGCCGAACGCAACGGCGGCGTGCTCGGCGCATCGGAAGCGGACGTGAAGCGCCTGAAGCGGAATGTCGCCGATATCGATGCCGAGATTGCGGCGCTTGTGCGGCGTCTCTCCATGGACCCTGAATCAAGTTCAGGGTGACGGGAGGTGTATACGAATGGCAACAAACACCACTTCGTCGTCCTGAACTTGATTCAGGACCCATGGTAACGTCGGCGACACGCTCAGAAATGGGTCCCCGCTTTCGCGGGGATGACGAAGGGGGTGGAGGCGGACATTCCTCTCCCCGGGGAGAGGATGGCGCACGCAAGCGCGCCGGGTCAGCGGCGCGAGACATGCAGATTGTGGCGTGCAATCCGCTCCCTCTCGTCCCGTGCTGGACAGCCGGGGTTTTCTTTCTATTGTTCCTGTCAAAGACACGACGCGCCAACGGAGTTTTCCAATAATGCCCACGCCGAAGTTACGCACCGACATCACCATCGACTTCATGATCGAACGCGCCAAGGGCTACCTGCCCGCCTACATGGGCGTCGAGCCAATTGAAATCAGCGAGGGCAAGTTGGTGTCGCGCCTTGAAATCAAGCCGCATCACACGGCGCCGAACGGGTTTCTGCATGCGGCGACGGTGATCGCGCTGGCCGACACCACGTGCGGCTATGCGACGTTCGCGCACCTGCCCGAGGGCGCCAAGAACTTCACCACCATCGAGTTAAAATCGAACCACCTCGGCACGGCACGCGAAGGCGCGATCCGCGCCACGGCGACGGCGCAGCATCTGGGCGGCAGGACGCATGTCTGGGACGCCAAGGTCGAGGACGAGAATACCGGCAAGACCATCGCCCTCTTCCGCTGCACGCAGATGATCCTTACATAAGGGAGATGAAACGTCCGTTCGCGCTTTTGATCCCGTTCGTCCTCGCCGCCTGTGCACAGGCGCCGGACATCGCCGACTGGCCGCCAAAAGCCCCGGACGTTTCCGAGCAGACCATCCAGCGTTACGTCGACATCTACGCGGCGACGGAGCCGGTGGCGCCGGTCTATGGCCTCGACGACATCGATGCGCTCAACCTGTTGACCCGGCGCATGCTCAGGAACGATGAGCCCGACAGCGACATCGAACGGCTGCGCGAAGAACTCGACGACATCCGCGCCGCCTCGAAGCACGAACCGGCCCAAGCCAACGTACGCTCGCGCAACGAAATCAACGCCATCAAGCGGCGCATCGAACGGCGATACGAAAGCAAGCACGATCAGCGGATGGCATTGAAACGCTACGGGCTTTGAGGTGATTTCGTCGTCCTGAACTTGATTCAGGACCCATGATTCCCGGCACGATGTGGATTAGTACCCATGGACCCTGAACCGAGTTCAGGGTGACGGAAGAGTAAATAGAAACAGCGGATATATAACTATCGTCGTCCTGAACTTGATTCAGGACCCATGATTCCCGGCACGATGTGGATTAGTACCCATGGACCCTGAACCGAGTTCAGGGTGACGGAAGAGTAAATAGAAACAGCGGATATAAAACCATCGTCGTCCTGAACTTGATTCAGGACCCATGATTCCCGGCACGATGTGGATTAGTACCCATGGACCCTGAACCAAGTTCAGGGTGACGGCACCGTATCAACGGCGGAAAAACGATCCGAAGCTTGCGAACACTTCGCGGAACAACCGCCCGATCCGTTCGATATCGCTGGAGCCTTGTTTCACACGCTCGGCGATATCGTCGGACTTTCCGGCGCTGCGGATTTCACCGGCAAGATCGAGACCGCGCCCAAGATTGACGATCTTCGCCCCGCTCGACAATTCGACGGTGTCGTGAATTTCCCGGCCCTTCGGCGTATACGGCTTTTGCTCGTTGTTCTTATAGAACGCATTGTCGCGGTGCCGCCCCAGCAATTGCTGCAGCAGGTTCTGACGCTGAGCGTTCTGTCCCGAAACTTCGACCATGCGCGGAATATACGCCTGTTTGGTTCCGGCGGATATGTAAATTGTCACAGCTTCATCCTTCGAGACGGCCCCATGAAAACATGTGGCCTCGACGGAGTTCGCACCTCATCCTGAGGAGCGGCGCAGCCGCGTCTCGAAGGATGAGCCGAACACTAAAGCCAGTCGGGATTATCCCCGTCAGCGCCGAGCGGACGCGGTGCAAGGCGAATGCTGACCGGCGTCTTCGACAGCTTGATCGGCGAACCGACGATGCGCATCCGTCCCACGGTCTCGTGCTCGATTTCCTGCACGATGCCACGCTCGGCCAGCTCCGGCGCTTCCATGACCTGATCGACAGTGCGGATCGCGCCCGCCGGCAGCCCCTCGGCATGCAGCGCCGCCAGCCATTCGTCGCGGGTCCGGGTCAGGAACGTCGCTTCAAGAACTTCATACAGCGCTTTTCTGTTTTCGACCCGGGCCGGGTTCGTCGCGAAACGCGGATCGTCGGCAAGCTCCGGATGCTCCATGGCCTTGCACAACTTGCGGAACTGCCGGTTGGCGCCGATGGCCAGCGCGATCGGCTGATCCGCCGTCTCGAACGGGCGGTAAGGACACACCGTCGGGTGATCGTTACCGAGCCGGGGCGGCCGCTCGCCGGTCATCAGGTACGCGGCGGCCTGGTTGGCCAGCAGCGTCGCCGCACCGTCCAACAGGGAAATATCCACGTCCTGTCCCTCGCCGGTCTTTTCGCGGTGGTACAAAGCCGCCAGAACACCCTGCGTCGCGAATTGTCCGGCGACGATATCCGTGACCGCCGCGCCGACCTTCATTGGTTCCTGATCGGCACCGCCGATGATCGACATCAGCCCGCTTTCCGCCTGAATAACGAAGTCGTACCCGGCGCGCTCGGACATCTGCCCGGTGCGTCCGTAACCCGATACCGAACAGACGATCAGGCCGGGGTTTTCCTTCCTGAGGTCGTCGGGTGCGAGGCCGAACCTTTCCAGCGTGCCCTTGCGGAAATTCTCGACAAGGATATCGGCGCTGAGCGCCAGACGTTTGACCAGCGCCAATCCTTCCTCGGTCTTCAGATCGGCAACGACGCTCCGCTTGTTGCGCCCGCCGACCATGAAGTATGCACTTTCACCGTTCTTGAACGGCGGGCCGAAGTGGCGCACGTCGTCGCCTTCGGGGCTTTCGATTTTGATCACGTCGGCGCCCAGATCGCCCAGCACCATGGCGCACCACGGTCCGGCGAGAACACGGGAAAGATCGAGAACCTTGATACCGTCCAGCGCGCCTTTCGGCTGGGCCTGCGTCGTCATGTGAGGATGCTCCGTCGAATTTAATCAGGCGCGGAGTTTAGCCCGTGGCCACATGAAGGCAACACACGCACAACGGATTGCCCCGCTTGCAGCGCCGCGCTATCCTCGAATAACCATTCCTTGGGAGGGGATATTATGCCGGGAGACCATAAGCCGGTGCCGCCGCGTCCGCAAAGCGCGGCCGCGATACCTTTTGCACGGCGCATCAACACCGTCAGCACGACCGAACCCTGGCAGTGGCTGGCGCTGGGCTGGGCCGACTTGCGGCGCACGCGCGGCATCAGCGTGATTTACGGCCTGATCTTCGTGGTGCTGGGCTACGGCGTGACCATCGGTCTGTACCAGCTCGGCTATTACTATCTGATCTGGCCGCTGAGCGCCGGCTTCGTTCTCGTCGCGCCGGTGTTTGCGGTCGGCATATACGAATTGAGCCGCCGGCTTGAAGAAGGCGAGCCGGTGACCTTCACAAGCGCATTGATGGCGTGGCGGCGCGCACCGGGCCGTTTCCTCGGTTCCGGATTGGCGATGGCGTTCTTTCTGATCCTGTGGGTGCGCTCGGCGGCGCTGATCTATGTGATCAACTTTCCGAACGGCATGCTGACGATCCAGAACCTGTTGAACACGGCCCTGTTTTCCATCGACGGGCTGGCGTTCCTGGCGGTCGGCACTGTCATCGGTGCGGTGTTCGCCACGGCAGCGTTTCTGGTCAGCGCGGTGTCGCTGCCGATGATGCTGGGCGAGCGTGCGGATTTCCTGCCGGCCCTGCTGACGTCGATCTTCGCGGTGACCAAGAACCCGCGCGCCATGGCCGTGTGGGCGGCGATCATCGTCGTCGTCACCGGCGTCGGCATGGCGGCGGCGCTGGTCGGTCTCGCCGTGACGCTGCCGTTGATCGGGCACGCCACGTGGCATGCTTACAAGATGGTGGTACAGTCGGAACCGCACGACAGCGAACGCGACAGCAAACAGGCCTGAACCATGGATCTTACCTTTGTCGGCTGCGGCGATGCCTTCGGCACCGGCGGGCGCTTCAATACCTGCTTTTACGTACAAGGCGAAGCCACGGCGTTTCTGATCGATTGCGGCGCCACCAGCATGACGGCGATCCGCCATCACGGGATCGACCCGAACAGCATCGATGCCATCGTGCTGACGCACCTGCATGGCGATCACTTCGCCGGTATTCCGTTTTTCATCCTTGATGCGCAGTTGTACTCGAAACGCGACAAGCCGCTGACCGTCGCCGGCCCCCCCGGCACCGAGACCAAGTTGCGCGAAGCCATGGAACTGCTGTTTCCCGGCTCCGCCGACGCGCCGCGTAAATTCGAAACGCACGTCATCGAGATGCCGAAGCTGGAAACGACGATGGTCGGCCCGCTGGCCGTGGAAACCTTTCCCGTCTCGCACGCCTGCGGCACCCCGCCCTATGCGCTGCGCATCACCCTCGACGGCAAGACGGTGGCCTATACCGGCGACACGCAGTGGTGCGACGGCGTCGCGTCCGCCGGCAAAAACGCCGACCTGTTCATCACCGAATGCCTGTTCTTCGACAAGCAGGTGAAGGGGCACCTCGATCTTTCGACCATTGCCGAACACCTGCCGGACATCGCGCCGAAGCGCCTGATCCTGACGCACTTCGGCCCGGACATGATGCAGCATCTGGCGGACGTGACGGATTACGAACTGGCGGAAGACGGCAAGACGGTCAGCATCTGAAGACAGTCCCCCTCACCTGTCCTCTCCCCCATTTCATGGGGAAGAGGGACCCTGACGCAATGCCGCAGCTAGCCCCTCTCCCCCTTCAAAGGGGGAGAGGTTGGGTGAGGGGGTAAGCCTGTTTAAGGTTAAGCCGCAACGTCGACGCCGAGCACGTCCTTGGCAAAACCGGGATAGGTATCCGCGACCTCGACCCCGACCGTGGAACGCAGCAGCGCGAGGCGTTCTTCCTCTGGCGCCTTGGTCTCGCCGACGCCTTCCGGCACATCGATCTCGAAGCCGGTATTGTCCAGCACTTCCTCAACCGTGCGGCCCGGCGTGACGCTTTCAAGACGGAAGCGGCGGCGGTCTTTATCAAAGGCCATCACGCACAACTCGGTCACCAGATACTTCGGCCCGCCCGGACGATACACATCCGGGTCCGAAACGCCGGGGGCGGAAATGAAATCGACCTTGGGCACGAACACGCGGCGCGAATGTTCGGGGCGGAACAGGATCACCTTGGGCACCGTGAAATACATGAACGCCGAGCCGAACGATCCGGAGAAGCGCTTGTCGACCTGCGGATACTCGCCGGTGCCGACAAGGTTCAGGTTGGCTTCGCCGTCGATCTGCACACCGCCCAGAAAGAACACGTCGATACGTCCCTGCCCGGCGGCATCGAAGATTTCACGGCCGCCGTCGCAGAACGGGTTGGTCGCCTTGCCGTGGATCAGCGACACACGCGGCGAACCGCCCCGGACCTTGCGCGCCAGCAACGCGGCCGCACCGGGAATAGGCGATGCCGCGCCAACGGCGACATGACGCACGTCATCGGTTTCAAGCAACCGGGCAATGGTCGTGATCAGAAATTCGTCGCGGGAATACGTCACTCGGCCGCCTCCTGCGTGCCGAACACGGTGCGCTGCAGGTAGGCGTTGAAGCCTTCCTCGGTCCGCGCCTCGCGGGCATAGGTCGCAAGCTCGTCGGTGTCCGGCGCGTAATGTTCGACCAGACCCAGCGGCTTGGCACCCATTTCGGCACGGGCCAGCGCGGTGACGTAGAAACCCGGAAGCGTACCCGCCGCCGTCGCCTCGGACGCCAGCAAGCTTTCATCCTGAATTTTTTCGACCGTCACCAGAAGCGTCTTCGACGCGTGTGCGATGGTCGCCAGCTCGCGGCGCCGTCCAATCCAGACGTTTCCGTCGCGGTCGGCCAGCGGGCTGTGAATGATCGCCACGTCCGGGCTCACCGCCGGGATCAGAACGATGCGACCGTTCCCCTCGCCCAACGGATCGTCGACCACTTTCCAGTCGTCACGGTATTTGAGGATGTCGGAGCCGATGATACCGGCGAGCGGCATGAACGGCACGCCCTTCTCGGTCGCCTGCAAGCCGGTGTGAATGGCCGGACAAGTGCTGTCGATGATCTTCACCGATCCACTTTCGACAGCGGCGGCGAAGCGTGACGCCGGGCCCACTTCGCCAAGCGACACCGCGGCGCATTCCACGGTCTTCACGCAACCGGCACCGATCAGCATGTCGGCGGCAAGGCCGTTGATCGGCACGGTCAGGATGTACAGGTCCTTGACGCCCCGGCGGATAATCGCGCGTGTCAGCGCCATCGGCACAAAGCTGTATTCAGGGGGCAGCGCCAGCATGGCGCCATCGGGCACCAGTGCGGCAAGTTCATCGACATCGTTCAGATAATTTGTCATGGCAAAATATTAGAATCTCAATTTCCGAATGGCACGAAAAAACCGACACACGGGTCAGTTTCCGGTGATCCATGCCGCGATTGCATCGATAGCCTTGCCCTCGATTCCCAAATATCCGTGGTGGCTTTTTCCCTGACACGGATCGCTGATCTCGTCGCCGCCTTCCAGCATAAGAAGCTCCTTGCGCGATGCACCGGCAAGATCGTCGAAAATTCCCTGCGCGCCCCGGGGCGGCGTGAACTTGCAACCGTCGTATTTGTGATGCACGACCAGGACCGGCATCTTCAGCCCGGACATGTCGAAATCGCGCACATTGCCGCCTTTCTTGGTCGAGGTGCCGAACGACGAGGTCAGCACGACGCCGTCCGCGGGTGTATCGCCCGGATGCGTCGCCGCGTTCGCCGCAGAGGTAGAGCCGCGGCTGGTGCCGATCAGCCACACCGGTGCGCCCTTGAACCGAGCGCGCAGTGCCGCCACGGCCTTGGCGATGTCTTCGGCATGTTCGGGTGACGACCGGTATTCCTGCGTCAATCCCGGCATGTCTTTGCGGTCCGACGGCGCGTCCATGACCGCCGTGGCGATCCCCTTGGCGACCAGCAGATCGCGTGTGCGGATCAGAAAATTCCCCTTAAGGCCCTTGTACGTGCCGTTGTCACGGATCATCACGCGGCCATGCCCGCCCGGCAGCAGCAAAGCCACCGCACGCACGTCCGACGGGGCGTCGATCAAAAGCCGCAGCGTCACGCCGTCACGCGGCACGATGTCGAAAACATCTGCCGCCGACGCCACGCCCGGGACTAGAACAAGCAACACCGCCGCAAACGCAGAACGCAGCGTGGAAAGGTACTGGCACAGCATGCCGGTCGCTCCTGAAAGTGATGAGGCCGCGATTTTAGTACCGACGCAAAGCGGCGGCATCAACTATCTGCAACGACCGCACCGGATCGTGTCAGAACCCCGGCTTCACCGCTTTCCAGTAATCCGTGTTGACGTTCATCATCATCCCGTCGAGACGCTGTTCAAGACAGCGCCGCACGCTGAAGAACCGCCCCTTGGAAGTGCGGTACTGGCAATAGCCGACGACATCGGCGGCGCGGTGCATGCCCGACCCGATGGATTCACGGGCCGTTTCGCCGAAGGTGTTCTGCCAAAGGTTTTCGCGGTCGAGCTTTTTCATGCGGCCCTGTGCCGGGATTTCGCTCAACACACGGGTGACGACCTTGATCGCGTCGACCTCGGTCGCGTGCAGCTTGAATATCCGGTTCGCGACCGGCTGCAACGAGGCCAGTGCGTGCTCGACCTCGCCGTCCCTGATCGGGTTCGGATCGCCGGCCACCGGCATCGGCACCAGAATGCCACCCGCTGCAACGTTCAGCGCTTTCGGCGTCAGCCCTTTTGCCGCCAGATCGCGGACCGAAAACTCAAGGCGTGCGGCGGTGTAGCCGCGCTCGGCGCTGACCTTGGCGCTACGCACCGCAACGTCGGCTGGCGTGCCGTCCGCATCCTCGGCAACGATACGGAACACCGACAGGTCGTGCGCCGTGTAAACATGGTGACGGTCCGGCGTATCGCGTTCCGACTGCATGCAGAACGTGGTCAACTCGACGGCACAGGTACCGCCATCGCATTGCAGCTTGAGCGGCGACGCAGACGCGATCACACCCAGAAATTGCGGTGCCGCGTGCGCCATCGCCGGTGCCAGCACGATCCCCGCGGCAACGGCCAATGATTTCACGAAAAGTCGCATTCCCCGCCTCCTCATATCCGTTTCACGGACAACTTCATGGACTGGCGCAGCACGGATACGCCAATGCCGTCCGGTGCACTCTTGGCCGCACCTTACCACACTTTGGCCAATTTGTCGGCATCGCACGCTGCGATTGTTTCAACGCCGATAACATAAAATGACAAAATGTGGCTGGAAGCTTTGCATCCGCGCCCGTATCCCTGAGCGTGCCGCAACGGGATTTCCCAGGCGGCAACGTCAGGTTGCGCCAACCATGGCGCGAAACGTTACAGTACGTTAGCATGAGCAAAAGCGCTCAGACATATGGGGGAAATAATGGCAACCAAGGGTGATTTCGATCCCGACGAGTGGAAGGTGGTCGCGTCCGCGCCGATCCTTGCCGCCGCCGTCATTTCGGCATCCGACGATGTCGGCGAAGACATGGATTCCGAAGAAGAGGAAATTCAGGCGTTCAAGGATTCGCTCGTCGAACTGCGCAAGAAATACGGCAAAACAGAGCTCGTCGCTCAGGTGCTAGACGCCATCGAGGATGAAGGCACGGACGAATTCGACAAGCTGTTCGATTCAATCGGCGCCTCGGCATCGCATGAATCACCGCTCGAAGACCGCATCAAGTCCATCGCCGAGGCATGCGATATCCTGGAACGGGTTGCAGACAAAAAAGAAGCCAAGCAATATAAGAAGTTCCTGATCGACGCGGCGACCGCCGTGGCATCGGCTTCGAAGGAAGGCTTCTTCGTCTTCGGCAGTTCGATCAGCAAGAAGGAAGAGTTTTATCTGCGCCAGATTCAAAGCGCGTTGAAAATGTAAGGCGGGGGCGTGTCAGCAACGGGAGACTTTACCGAGGCCGAGTGGCAGGAGCTTCGACGCTTCCCGCTTGTCGTCGCCGCGCTGATTTCGGCCGTCGATTACAGCACGCTGTCCGAAGGCAAGGAATACGAAGCCTTTGCGGGCTTCATCCGCACCGCCGGGGCAAAACGCCGCAAATCCGAATTCATCGCAGAAATACTGGATGCGCCGGTCGAAGCCGACAAGGAATCGTTCCTTGAATACTGCACGTCGATCGCAACGGCGATGAGCGGCGACAAGCCGGTTGAACGGGCACTGTTGCAGGCCAAGGAACTGGCACGGATGGTCGATACCAAGCTCGATAAGCGCGCCGCCAAAGCCTACAAGGAATTCATTCTCGACGTCGCGCTGGCGGTTGCCCGCGCGCACAAGGAAAGCGCCCTGCCGTTCGCCAGCTCCGTCAGCAAGGTCGAGGATTTTCACATTCGCCGCCTGAGCACGGCATTGGGGATTTAGGCGCCGAACCGATCGGACACAAAACAGCCGTCGTCCTGAACTTTAAACCGGGGCTTAATTCAGCAACCATCCTTCGAGACGGCCTTACAGGCCTCCTCAGGATGAGGATTCAAACAACCTCATGCTGAGGAGCGAAGCGTCTCGAAGCATGAGAACGGACCCCCAATCGTTTCAGGGTGACGGGCGGGTGTGCAGAAACGGTGAACAAGCAATACTCGTCGTCCTGAACTTGATTCAGGACCCATGACTCCCGGCACCATCGCAGTTCAGCCTTATGGACCCTGAATCAAGTTCAGGGTGACGCGTGAGAAAGTTTGCTGGTTCCAAACAAGACGTGCCAAGCGGCGTCAATCTTCTTCGTCTTCCTCGAATGCCTTCGGCAGATCGATAGCGCCGCGGCGGTCGGTGTTTTCGAGTTTCGTGCCGCGCAGATCGGCGCCGGTAAAGATCGCATCGGTCAGCAGCGAGCCACGGAAATCGGCATCGCGCAGATCGGCTTCGGTAAAATCGCAGTTGGTAAAATCCGCGTTTTTCAGGTTGGCGCCGTTCAGCAGCGCGCCTTTCAATTTCGCGTTGTCGAGGTTGGCGCGCCATTCGCCCCCGCCGGCCCGGGTCGAGACCATCACCTCGCTGAGATCGACGGCCACCAGATTGGCGTTGGTCAGGTTGGCGCGCGCGAATTTCGAACCGCGTAGATCGGCCCGCGCGAAGACGGCGCCGCGCAGATCACAGTACGAAAAATCCGACATCAGGCATTCCGACTTGGAAAGGTCCACGCCCTTCATCGTCGCCAACGAAAAATCCGCCGCAGACAAATTGACCCCGGAAAGATTCTGGTTGCTGAGATCGTTCTTGGAAAAGACGGCGCGCGCGCCTTCCTTGCCGTTGGTTTTCATCCACGCCGCATGCGACGCGATGATGTCCTTCAGCGACAAGTCGACGGATTCGAGGCTCTTGGCGACTTTCGCATCCGACAGGTCGACCTTGGAAAAATCGACATTGTCGAACATCGCCCCGATCAGATCTGCCCCCGACAGATCGGCCCCGTCGAGCGTGGTGCCGGTAAAGACCGCGCCTTGAAACACTGCGCCCGACAGGTTGGCGTCGGTAAAATCGGTTCCTTCGAGATTGCAGCCGGTCAGGTTCGACAGCGACAGGTTGGCGCGCACGAACTTGGCGTTCTTGAGGTTACAATCGGTCAGATCGGTCTGCACAATGACGCTGTCCGATACCTTGGCGCCGCTCATGTCGGCGCCGCGCACCTTGGCTTTTTCCATGCCCGGCGTCGCTTCGTTCTTGTTCATGGGCATCAGATCGCCCTTCTCGCCGGAGCGCAGCAACACGCCGTCGCGCATATCGCAATCGACAAGGCTGGCCAGCGTCAGGTTGGCGCCGGAAAGACACGCACCGCGAATATCGGCACGGTCCAGATTGGCACGGACCAGCACCGCATTGCGCATGTCACAGGCGAACATGTTCGCTTCTTCGAGACGGGTTTCTTCGAGATCGCAATTGGCCAGGATGGTGCCGACAAGATCGGCGCGGCTCAGGTCGCGGCCGCTGAGATCCAGATACGACAGATCCATCATCGCGAACTTGGCGCGTTCACCGCCGCGCGTCCCCTTCAGGAACTGCTCGTGCGAATCCAGTATCTCGTCGACTTCCTGCTGCGAGGGCTTTTTCCACTCGCCGCTTTCAAGCTCGTCGTTCAGCGCCATGGCGCATCCTTCTCGATATGCCTGTCCACTTCGCCGTCGGGCGTGGAGACTGGACAATCCAAGCGATCAATTATAAAGACCGCGCGCGTTGCGGTCAGTGTTTATGGTCACTACCTTGCACATTGTCGTTACGAACCCTTAAACAGGACTTAACCGGATTGTCATGAACACCAACAGCCAGCCAGATCCCGTCCACGTCATCGGCGCCGGCCTCGCCGGGTCGGAAGCAGCGTGGCAGATCGCCTCGGCGGGTGTGCCGGTGATCCTGCATGAAATGCGGCCGGAGCGTAAAACCGATGCGCACCACACCGACGGTTGCGCCGAGTTGGTGTGCTCGAACTCGTTTCGTTCCGACGACTTTGAGGCCAACGCCGTCGGCCTGCTGCACGAGGAAATGCGCCGCACCGGCTCGTTGATCATCCGCGCCGCCGATACCCACCGCGTCCCGGCGGGCGCCGCGCTGGCCGTCGACCGCGATGCATTTTCCGCAGAAGTCACGAAGACCCTGGAGCAGCATCCGCTGATTACCATCGAGCGCGGCGAGGTCGCAGGCCTGCCGCCGGAGGACTGGTCGAGCGTGATCGTCGCCACCGGCCCCCTCACCTCGCCCGCACTGACCAAAGCCATCCTCGATGTCAGCGGTGAAGATCAACTCGCGTTCTTCGACGCCATCGCGCCGATTATCTATCGCGAAAGCATCGATTTCGATATCGCATGGTTCCAGTCCCGCTACGACAAAGGCGACGGCAAAGACTACATCAACTGCCCGATGACGCATACGCAGTACGAGGATTTCATCGACGCACTGATCGACGGCGAGAAGACGCAGTTCAAGGAATGGGAAAAGGACACCCCCTATTTCGAGGGTTGTCTGCCGATCGAGGTCATGGCCGAGCGCGGTCGCATGACGCTGTCGTTCGGGCCGATGAAGCCGGTCGGGCTGACCGATCCGAACAATCCCGACAGGAAACCCCATGCCATTGTGCAGCTTCGCCAGGACAACAAGCTCGGCACGCTGTTCAACATGGTCGGCTTTCAGACCAAGCTGACGTACGGTGAGCAGAAGCGTATCTTCCGCATGATCCCGGGGCTGGAAAACGCCGAATTCGCGCGGCTCGGCGGCATTCACCGCAACACCTTCATCAACTCGCCGAAGCTTCTGGACCCGATGCTGCGTCTCAAGGCGCAGCCGCGGTTGCGATTCGCCGGGCAGATCACCGGCTGCGAAGGCTACGTCGAAAGCGCCGCCGTCGGGCTCATGGCGGGCCGCTTCGCGGCGGCCGAACGTCTCGGACTCGCCCCGTCGGCACCGCCGGAAACCACGTCGATGGGCGCGATCCTGAACCACGTTACGGTGGGCGCCGATGCCGACACCTTCCAGCCGATGAACGCCAACTTCGGCCTGTTCCCGCCGCTGGACACCGATCACCTGCCGAAAAAGCAGCGCCCGCGCGGCCGCGACCGCAAGGTCAAGTTGTCCGAACGCGCACTTGCCGACATGGACGCATGGATCGCCGCCGACGCGCTTTTGGCGGCGGAGTGAGCTCCTAGCCCATTTCCATCGTCCTGGACGCGATGAAAGACCCATGCTTCCCCGCACGATATCGATTTGAATGCATGGACCCCAAATCAAGTTTGGGGTGACGACCGGGTGTGCAATAACAGCCAACACAAAACAATCGTCGTCCTGAACTTGATTCAGGACCCATGCTTCCCGGCACGATATCGATTTGAATGCATGGACCCTGAAGCGCGTTGTGGGTGAATAAGGCGGTTGCGCGCGCCCCGATGCGAAAGCCGTCCGGCCCCGCATCCCCCACGGTTAGTACCATCCCCTAAATATCTGATCTTTGTGGATAAACACACGCCAGATGATGTGTGTTTTTTGCCCTTCACCATGTCTAAACGTTAAAAAAACGTGTATATTTGGCACAGAATCGATTCCACGCGGCAAATCTGGGAACTGCCTTTGAAACGACATGTTTTCAAGCACTTATGGGGGACGGAGGCAGCGTATCTGAAACATTGCTGATGAGCATGCGATCTTCACCCTCTAGCGGCACCATCTCCCCGGCACGGCGGCCCCGCCTGTCGGTGTTTCTGCTCGTCTGCATGCTGGCCCTGGCGTTCCCTGCCGTCCCCGATGCACAAAGCCCGAACGAGGCGTTGTTCAATGCCGTCGAAGTCAACGATGTCGATGCGGTCGAGGCTGCCATTTCCGCGGGTGCCGATCTTACCGCCAAGAACGCAGAGGGGATGACGCCGGCGGATGTCGCGGTCGATCTCGGCCATTTCCGCATCGCGCACCTGTTACTGTCGAAGCGCACGCAACCGCCGACCGCGCAAACAGCGCCGCGCGTCACGGCCAAGATCAAGGAAGCACTGACACAGCCGAAACAGCGGGTAACGGCACCCGGCACGCGTACGCATGCCGCACCCGACCCGAAGCTGGCGGACATTATCCCGCCGAAAAAACCTGTACCCGATACAACCGCCGTCATCGCGCCGCCCGCTGAAACGAGCCCGGCGCCGAAGCCCATGGCCAAACCGAAAGCGGCCCCCGCACCGGCCCGGAAAGCACCGCCACCCCCGGCGATGCGCCCCGACGACGAGATTGCCGCGGCCAAACCCGAAACTTCCACGCCGATGCCCGCCGACACGCCGACGCCCCCTGCCGTCGACGAAGGCGGCTCGGGCGGCTTCCTCACCAATTTTTGGGACGGGTTCAAGAACGTGATCACGCTGGGGGGCATGATTGGCGACCCGAGGGACCAGCACTTCGGCAGCGAAGACCCGATCAAGCGCGGCAAGAACGGCGAAATTCTCAGTAACCCTGCCGACCGCTTCACCAGTCGCTCGCCCGCCGGTGCCCCCGCCTCTGCACCGCCGCCGGAAAGCGACTCGTCCGCCGGACGCATGGTCGACCGCATGACCGGTATGGTCGCCGGCGAGAAACCTGCGGAAAACGCCTTTGGCCTGCCCGAAGGCCCGGTCGTGCCGCCGCTCGAACCGGCGACACCCGGCGACATGGCGGCCCCCGGTATGGTCGGCATCGAGCCGCTGCCGCCATCGGATGCAATGCCGGGCCTCGCCGCACCTGACCTCGCCTCGCCGGCGCCGGATTTGTCCGTCCCCGGACTTGCCGCACCGGAGCTGGGGACCGAAACAGCCGAGCTTCCCGGCTCCCCCGGCGACCTTGCCGTCCCCGTGCTGCCGCCGGACGGCAACAGCGAAGCCATCGAAGTACCAGGGCTGGCAATGCCTGAATTGCCGCCGGGTGCTGCCGATACATTGACCGGCGAAATACCGGGGCTGGCCGCGCCGCAACTGCCGGACGGCCCGGCACCGCCCGACCCGGAAGGCATGCCGGGTCTTGAAATTCCCGGACTGGCGGCCCCTACCGGTGAAGTACCTGGCATCATTCCGCCGCCGTCTGAAAGCGCCGGTGCCATTCCCGCCCTGCCGCCCGGTCTGGAACCGCTGCCGGGTTCCAATACCGGCGAGCTGCGCCGCCCCGGCGGGTTGGTCGAACCGGAAGACCCCAACGTGCTGCCACCGCCCGGTGGTGAAAACCTGACGTCGCGTCTGAAACGGATCGACGAATTGCTCAATCGCAACCCGACGCAGAATTCGGAGCGCTACCTGACGCCGCGCGGCACCGAAGCCGAGACCGGTGCGCCCAATGCCTATGTCCCGCGCACCGCGCCCGAAAAACCTGCGGTCACGAAATCCGATCCGTTCCTGGAGATACCGAAGGGGCTGGAAAAACCGCGTACCGCACCCAAGGCACGCGTGGATGATAGAGCCTCACCCGAGGAAATTCTGCGCCGCGCACGGGAAAGCGATGCCGTCATGCGCGAACGGGAAATTCATGAAAACAAACCCGGCCGCAACGTCAAGAACGTGCCGCGTCCGCTGCGCCCGTCCGGTCACCAATTGCCGCTACCAGATAAGCCGATCACGTCGCGTGCGGAACCATCGAGCCGCATGATGGCAAGGCTCGGCAACCTTACCGGCAGCCAATACCAGGACGAAGACATTCACGGTCTGCCGATTATCCGTCCGTCGATCGACAACACGGTGCCGCCGCGCAAGGACATCGAGGTCGCCGGCATTCCCGCCGACGTCGCCGCCAACGCCGATGCCAAGCTGCAAAAACTGGCACGCTTCTTCCGTGGAGATCAGGAAGAAGAAGCCGGCATGAAGGCGCCGGAATTCAAGAACGAGAACCGCGTCGAAAAAGAACCCCTGCCCCGTGTCATCGACAATATGTTGCCGGAGAATGACCCGGCGCGCAGCAGGGTGGTCGACGACAAGCTCCTCGATCTGAGCGGGGTCGAGTTGCGTCCTGACCCGGCGAACGGTCAGGCAGGCGCGACGTCGACCAGAGACGGCCAGCTCAACCCGAATTTCCTCGACCGCCTGACCACCGTGCTCGGCCCGGCGCGCGAACAGCCGGTGCCGTCCGCCGAGGCACAGGACGAACCCGGCAAGATCGGGCTCAAACAACTCGACGTACCGGCGGACCAGATGGTCAAGAAAGCCAAGCCCGCGATTCCCGACCCGTGGACAATGACTGTGGAGCGCAACGACCCCGAGGGACAGAAGCAAACGCTCGGCGTCACGGCAATCTCGCCGCAGGATGGTTCGGAGATGCGCACCGAACAGGGCGTGGTCTCGGAAATGGTCGGCCGCATCCGCCAGTTGTTCAAGGGACCGAAGGATCTCGACAAGGGGCCGCAGGTCGAAAAGCTTGATGACGAGGACCGTCAGGCCGCTGCCGAACGCCTGTTGTCCGATGCGCTTCGTGACGGCGTGCCGACGGCGCTGCCCGATCAGGGGCAATGGCCGATAACCGAAGTCGAGGCAACCAACGCCACGCCCGGCGTGCCCCCGGCACCGCGCCCGGGCGTCCTCACGCGGACCTCGCTCGACGATGTGGTGCTTAGCCTCGGGGAATCGGTGACACTGGAAAACACCCTGCCGCCGCAACAGGACGGTATCGACCCGCTCAATTCCTGCGTCAAAAAGAACCGGGGCACGACCCTGTTCTGCATCGAGCCGGTCGACTGGCCCACCGACCTGCGCCCGGCGTTCGTCGTGCCGACAATCCTCTATACCGGGCCGAGCGCAATCACGCGTTACGATCAAGGCAGTCCTTCGCGCTTCCATGCGCTGTTCGAATCCGACAAGTTCGAGCAGGTGGTGGCGTACTACCAGGCGCGCTATGGCGAGCCGACGGAAATCTGGAAACGCTCTATCGCGCCGCTGGCCAAGCCGCGCATGGATAACCCCACCGTCACCTGGCGCAGCCGCGATTCACGCACCAACGTGATCTCGGTGCTGGAAATTCGCAAGTTTGATGACAGCCGCGGCGGCTTCCCCGACACCAATCGCGGTGCGGTGATGCTGTATCACTACAATGCGCCGTCGATCTTCCCACAGGTTTCGTCGCACGAGTTGATGCGGCTCCGGCGGGCGAGCAAATAACAACGCCATCGTTCTGAACTTGTTTCAGGACCCGCAAACCCCGGCACCATATCGGTTTGAAAGTATGGACCCTGAATCAAGTTCAGGGTGACGAATGCGTAGCGCTGAATAGCCATGAATAAATCATCGTCGTCCTGAACTTGATTCAGGACCCATGATCCCCGGCACGGTATCGGTGAGTGCCCATGGACCCTGAACCAAGTTCAGGGTGACGACCGGGTGTGTAGTAACGGTGAACAAGCAATATTCGTCGTCCTGAACTTGATTCAGGACCCATGCTACCCGGCACGGCACCGGTTTGAATTCATGGACCCTGAATCAAGTTCAGGGTGACGATTGATGTTTGATTTACGCGCCGTCATTCCGGCGCAAGCCGGAATCCAGCTATTCAAATTTTCCTGGGTCTCCGCTTTCACGGGAATGACGGAAACGCCTTACGCCCGGCCCAGCATGGACCGCCAAAAAACCGTCAGCGGGCGGCGCACGCCCGGCGGGCGGGCCGCATAGCGCGCCGGGTCGCCATCGCAGCGTGCCAACCCCTTCAGATACAGCGCCGTCAGGCTGAGCGGCAGAAACGCCGGCAGCGCGCTTCTTGGCATCCCCCGTCCGGCGGCACGTGCGATGCGCAGGTGATCGTTGGCGGCGCGCAAAAGCGGCACGGTGATTTCACGCACGTCCGGGTTTTGCGGCCACTGGTGCGCCTGTGCCGGATCAAGCCCCGCCTTCGCGCACAAATCGGCAGGCAGCGTCACCCGCCCTGTCGACGCCTGGTAAGGAATGGCCCGCACCAACCCGCCGAGCGCCACGGCAATCCCGGCCGCGCGCAACATGTCGCCATAGCACGAGGGGTCTTCACCGAGAATGCGCAACGCCATCGCCATCACCGACGACGACGTCTTCGCCGCATAGTCTTCGAGAGCCGCCAGATCGCGCGGTGGCACATCGTCGAGATCTGTCTCGCGCGCATCGATCAGCGCCGTCAGTTCTGCCTCGGGGATTGCCGCACGGCGCACGGCGTCCGCCAGCGGTTCGGCAACTGCATGCGCGGGCGGCGTGCCCGCGATCAGGCCCGGAACAGCATCGCGCCAGAACTGCAGACGCATGCGGCCAATCAACGGCTCGGAAACGGTTTCGCGAATTTTCGACAGTTCCAGATTGAAGGCATACAGCGCGAACAAGTCTTCGCGCACGCCGTCGGCGGCAAAAAGCGCACTGAGGAACCGGTCGTTGTCGAAATCGCGCACCTGACGCGCGCAATAACTCAGCGCGGCCATTTTTGCACCGTAATCGAACCTTCATCGCTCAAGGGCTGGAAACTCCGCATTTGCCTCTTATATGGGACTCAGACGCCGCGTTAAAGACCGGACAACGGATGTGGTCATAAACCGCCAGCCACCGCCAATTCGTTGCACGGCTCACGGGCGTAGTCTAACGTGCCGTCTGCGTCGACGGACGCCACATTCGGTTAAGTCATTCACACTTGAGAGGGAGCACTATGGCTTTTGAACTTCCCGCATTGCCTTACGAAAAGAACGCGCTTGAGCCGCACATGTCGGCCAACACTTTCGATTTCCACCACGGCAAGCACCACAACACCTATGTCGTGAACCTGAACGGCCTTCTGGAAGGCAGCGACCTTGCCGGAAAGAGCCTTGAAGAGATCATCATGGCGACCGCCGGCGATGCCGCGAAAGCCGGCATGTTCAACAACGCCGCCCAGGTCTGGAACCACACCTTTTTCTGGAACTCCATGAAGCCCAACGGCGGCGGCGCACCGAGCGGCGATCTGGCCGCGAAGATCGATGCCGACTTCGGCAGCTTCGATGCCTTCAAGGATGCCTTCAAACAGGCTGGCGCGACCCAGTTCGGGTCCGGTTGGGCCTGGCTGGTGGTCGGTGACGGCGGCAAGCTCGAAGTCGTCAAGACGCCGAACGCCGAAACCCCGCTGACCCAGGGCAAGACCCCGTTGCTGACCTGCGACGTGTGGGAGCATGCCTATTACCTGGATTACCAGAACCGCCGCCCGGACTTCCTGGCTGCGTTCCTGGACAATCTGGCCAACTGGGACTTCGCCGCGGAAAACCTGGCCAAAGCCTGATTTTCAAACGGTCGAAAAGAATCAAGGCGCGTTCTTCGGAGCGCGCCTTTTTCGTTGTTCAAAGGATAATTTCCATCGTCCTGAACGTGATTCAGGACCCATGATTCCCGGCACGGTGCGGATGCGGACACATGGACCCTGAATCGAGTTCAGGGTGACGGGCGGGTCTGTAGTAAGGCGACGGTCGGGTCTGTAGTAAACAGCGAACACAAAACAATCGTCGTCCTGAACGTGATTCAGGACCCATGATTCCCGGCACGACGTGGATGTGTACCCATCGACCCTGAATCGCGTTCAGGGTGACGGCGAATGTTGGCGATCAGTCGACCGCGAGGATCGCCGCCGCGACCCGGCGTTCCTCGGCGACCAGAACGTTAAAGGTACGGCACGCGGCGCCGCTGTCCATCCATTCCAGAACGATCCCGGCGGCTTTCAACGCCTCGCGCAGGCCCTTGGGCACGGCAGCAAAGCGCGGGCCGCAGCCGATCAGCAACAGATCGACGGCATGGCTTTCGGCAACCACGGCGTCCAACGCCGCCATGTCGATCCTGCCGGCATCGCCGACGGACCACATTTCGGTGCGCTCGGGAAAGATCAGGATAGAACCTTCATAAACCTCGCCGCTCACCTTGAAGCGACCATCCCCATACGCCTGGACCAGTTGGCGGTCGTTTGGAACGACGGGGTTGATATCGAGGGACATGATCGGGCCGGTTCGCGTCCTGCTTACGGGGTCTCGGTTTGCGGTCCGGCGTCGTCTTCGTCGTCACCGACAAGATTGCCGCGCGCCTTGTCGTCGAGGCCGAAGTACATCAGCAACGGCACGGCGACACAGATCGACGAATAGGTGCCGACGACCACGCCCCATATCATCGCGAACGAGAAATCGCGGATCACTTCCCCACCCAGGAAGAACAACGCCAGCAACGCCAGCAATGTCGTCAACGAGGTAACGATGGTTCGCGACAGCGTTTTATTGATGGCGAGATTGAGCAGTTCCGGCAGCGGCATCGTCTTGTACTTGCGCAACTTCTCGCGCACCCGGTCATAGACCACCACGGTATCGTTGATCGAATACCCGGCAATCGTCAGCACCGCTGCCACGGTCGACAGATTGAACTCGAAATCCATGACCGCAAAGATGCCGATGGTGGTGATGACGTCGTGCACCAGCGCAATCACCGCGCCGACCCCGAACTGCCATTCAAAACGGAACCAGATGTAAATAAGGATCGCCAGGATCGCCAGCGACACCGCCATGATGCCGTCTTCCAGCAACTCGGCGGATACCTGCGGGCCGACGAATTCGGTGCGCCGATAATCGACTTTCTCGCCCAGCACTTCCTTGACGGCATTGACGGCGTGCTGTTGCGCCTCGTCACCGCCCGGCTGGCGCTGGATACGGATCAACACGTCGGTCGGCTCGCCGAATTCCTGCAGCGAAATATCGCCGAGGCCCAGCGTCGAAAGCTTGTCGCGCATCTCGGAGATATTGGCCGGACCGTCTGTCCGAACCTCGATCAGAATGCCGCCCTTGAAGTCGATGCCGAAATTCAGGCCGTGCACGAAGGTCATGGAAACCGACACGAGGATCATCAACGCCGAGAACGCGAAGAAAATCTTGCGCTTGGCAATGAACGAGATGTCGACGTCGGCAGGGATCAGATTAAGCGGTTTCATGTCCTGTCCTCTCCCTTAAATCGGCAATTCGGTGGGGCGCTTGGAACGCAGCCACGACACGACGAACAAACGCGTCAGCATGATCGCAGTGAACATCGACGTGACGATACCGATGGCCAGCGTCACGGCGAACCCCTTCACCGGCCCGGAGCCGAAAGAATACAGCAAGATAGCAGCGATCAACGTCGTCAGGTTGGCATCGATGATGGTCGACAGTGCCCGCCCGTAACCGGCGTCGATGGCCGAAATCGGCGTGCGCCCAGCGCGGGCTTCCTCGCGGATACGCTCGAAGATCAGCACGTTGGCGTCGACCGCCATACCGATGGTCAGCACGATCCCGGCGATCCCCGGCAGCGTCAACGTCGCCTGCAACAGCGACAGTGCGCCCAGGATCAGGAACATGTTCATGGCCAGCGCGATATCCGCGTACAGCCCGAAGCGGCCATAGGCAATCGCCATGAACAGCACCACGAGAACAAGCCCGACGACGCAAGCAATCTCACCGGCGGCGATGGAATCGGCGCCCAGTCCCGGACCGACGGTCCGTTCCTCAAGGATGGTCAGCGGCGCGGGCAGCGCACCGGCGCGCAGCAAGAGCGCCATGTCCTGCGTGTCCTGCACGCTGAACGAGCCGGAAATCTGACCGGAGCCGCCCAAAATCGGTTCCTGGATCACCGGTGCGGAAATCACCCGGCCGTCGAGCACGATGGCGAACGGTCGCTTGACGTTTTCCGTCGTCACCTTGCCGAACTTGCGCGCCCCTACCGTATCGAAGCGGAACGACACCACCGGCTGGCTATCGCGTCCGTCGAAGCCCGGCTGCGCATCGACGAGATTCTCGCCGCTGACAGCGACACGTTTTTTCACAAGAATAAAGGAACCACCGCCCGGCCCCGACGCGCCTTCAACCATCGGCAGCAGCAACGAGCCCGGCGGCACGCGCCCGGCCATAGCCTCTTCGACGGAATTCTGCAGATCGACCATCTGGAAGGTGAGCTTCGCCGTCTTGCCGATCAGGCGTTTGACGCGCTCGGGATCGTCGACGCCCGGCAATTGCACGATCACCCGGTCGTCGCCTTGACGCTGGATGGTCGGCTCACGCACGCCGGTTTCATCGATACGGCGGCGGATGATCTCGATCGATTGTTGCACGGCCGACGTGCGGCGATCGATCATCTGCGGCGTCGTCATGGTGATCGTAATGCGGTCGCCGTCGATGCTGGTTTCCGCCTGGCTGTCGATTTCCCGTAGCAGGTTATACGCCTTGTCGCGTTCTTCCGGCTTCGGGATCGTAACGCCGATGCTGTCGGTTTGCTTGCCCAGCGCCCGATAGCGGATGCGCTCGGCACGAAGGTCGGCGCGCGCGCTGTCGATCAGCGTTTCAAGGTATTCGTCGATGACCGCCTGCACTTCGACTTCGAGCAGAAGGTGCGAACCGCCACGAAGGTCGAGGCCCAGGTTCACTTGCTGATGCGGAATCCAGTCCGGCAGGTCCGCCGTCAGTTCCTCGTCGACGAAGTTCGGCGCCGCGAACGACAGGCCGAGGAAGCAGATCACTGCAACCAGAATCTTTTTCCAGGTCGGAAAGTTGACCATCTCGATATTCCTGTCGTTTTACGGGATCGAAGCTGACGTCAGCTCTTGTCGGCGTCCTTGCGCTCACCTTCGGCGTCGGATGCTTCCGGCGCTTCAGGTTCTGCGGGCGCTTGCGGTGCTTCGGGAGCAGCCTGCTTGGACCCGCCGCCGAACAGACCGGCCAGCAGACCGCCCTTTTTGGCGCCGCTGTCGTTCGCCGCCTGACCGGCCACCGGATCGGTGCGGTTGACGATGCCCGAGATCGTGGCGCGCTGCACCTTGACCTTCAC
>Ga0209578_10001117_pt1 | contig 26069 bp, 18 predicted proteins | sample tdAd472_FD_187127 | JGI IMG/M metagenome (GOLD analysis project Ga0209578, IMG submission 187127) | Marine sediment microbial communities from the Atlantic coast under amendment with organic carbon and nitrate - tdAd47.2 (SPAdes)... | ecosystem: Environmental > Aquatic > Marine > Coastal >...
ACGGAAATCTCAGGGATCGACGCGATCGGCGCCGCCAGCGGTGCGGAAGCCGTTGTCGCGGCCGCAACTGAGGCGGCCTGGCTGAGCACGTTGTTCGAGGGGATCCCGTACGTCACGTCATGAATGTCGGCCCCCAGCGTTCCGACTCGCGGCTCGATAATCAGTTCGGCATCCGCTTCCTTCTGCACCAGCCGGCACCCCGCCGCCAGTACCTGATTCCGCAGCGAGCTGGTCAGGTATTCGGCGTTGACGAACGTAGGATTCTTCGTCGCTTTGATGTAGGTCGTGTCGAGATAGCAGTCGCGGCCCGACAGCGGTGTGAAGTCGATGTTCCGCACCGACCGATCGACGGCGTCGGACAGAATCAGCTGTTCGGTGGCGTCGCTGCGGATCGTCTTGCCGCACCCGGACAGCAGCAGCGCGGCGAACATCACGGCCAGTAGCGAACCTCGCTGCCAGCAGATGGGCACCAGCGCGCACTGGCTCCGCTTCGCGCCAGCCCAGGCTGACGGCGGACCTGACGGTGCCGTAAGTGTGCGGGGAAATCTGGACATTCAAAGACTGAGTTCTGACGCAGTCGGGAAAGGCTTCCGCAGGCAGAACTGAAGGCGGGACACGCAGCGGCGCAGGGTGCGCCGATTGTGCGACGGCGGGAGAGGGCGGAACCATACCGGGCGGAAGACCATCCCTCCAAGACGTGTTTCACTGCCGTCTCGTTGCCCGGCGTTCTCTTTGTCATGGTGTTATCGAGCAGGCGACGCTTGGCCGGCCCTCCAGCGGGCATCAGTCCACAGCAGCAACAGATTCGCCGCTTCGGCGTGGCCTGGTTCAAAATTCGACGGACCGCTAATTTTGTGAAGCGGGATTCATTCTGCCTTAACAGTCCCGACCTATCGTCCCTGCGGCTTCGAGTCGGAAACGCACGCTGTTGTGCCATTCCGGCTGGCCGCCAACTCAGGAGGAGAGGCATCACGGACCACTGCGGGCATCGCCTGTCCCAGTTCGTCCGACAGCCTCGATCAGATTATGAGCGTACATCTGCAACGGGATATGGATTCGATTCACCGCGACCTGCTCTCCATGTGCGCGCAGGTCGAGGACATGATTCATCAGGCGGTTGACGGCCTCAAGAAGCCCAGCCGTGAGACGGCGGACCGGCTCAACGAGCTGGACAACGAAATCGACAACTGGGACGTCCGCATCGAGAACGACTGCCTGAAGATTCTCGCGCTGCACCAGCCGGTCGCCAACGACCTGCGGCGCATCTGCTCCGTGCTGAAGATCATTGTCGAACTCGAACGCGTCGCGGATCTGGGAGTGCATATCGCCGAACGTGCGTGTGCTCTGACCGGTCGGCCCGACGTCTTCGTGCCTGAAAAGCTGAAAGAGATGGCCAACCAGGCCGTCGAAATGCTGCGTCGGGCGATCGATTCCTACGTCGAACTCGACTCCCGGCTGGCGCGGAACGTTGTCGCGGAAGACGAGCAGGTTGACGAGCTGAATCGTCAGATCATCGCGGAACTGACTGGCCGGATGCAGCAGCACTCCGACCAGATCGAACCCCTCATGCACCTGTTTTCGGCCTCCAGGCACGTCGAGCGAATCGCGGATCACGCGACAAATATCGCCGAAGACGTTGTCTACATGGTCGAAGGGGAAATCGTCCGTCACCGGAATCTGGAATGAGACCGCTGCCAGTGGCTGCGGGCCGAGACAGCCAGCAGGCGGCAGATTGAAGAGGAATTGCGAACGAAGATGTCCAGTCAAACGGTCCTGGTCGTTGAAGATGATCACGCTCTGAATGAGATCCTCGTCTACAACCTTCAGAAGGAAGGTTACGAGGTGTTGACCGCAACGGATGGGCAGCAGGGGCTGGCCAAGGCGCAACGCGCGCTGCCCGACCTGATCGTGCTCGATCTGATGCTGCCCGTCATCGACGGTCTCTCACTGTGCCGCCAGATTCGCAGCGACTCACGGACAAAGCACATCCGCATTCTGATGCTCACCGCGAAGGGCGAGGAAGTTGACGAGATCGTCGGCTTCAGCATGGGCGCTGACGACTACGTCACGAAGCCGTTCAAAGTCAAACCGCTGATGAGTCGCATCCAGGCTCTGCTGCGACGATCGGCACCGGCCCAGCAGCCGCAGGATGTCGTCTCGATTCACGGCATCGAGATCAACCGCGTCGAACACATCTGTCGCGTCAATGGTCAGGAAGTCACGCTGACGCCGACCGAGTTCAACCTGCTGTGGACGCTGGCCCGCCAGCCCGGCCGCACCTACTCGCGACTGGAACTGCTCGACCTGTGCCGCGGCGAAGATGCCAACGCGCTGGAACGAACGATCGACGTCCACATTCGAGCGCTGCGGATCAAACTCGGCGACCACGCTGACGCGATCGGCACGGTCCGCGGCGTCGGCTATCGCATGCTCTCCGACTGGAAGCCGGGAACTGTCAGTCTGCTCGACGACGAGTAACGACGGTCGTCGTTTTCCGTAGCGAAAGCCGCCAGGACTTTCGGTCGTATTCCGTAGCGAAAGTCGCGCAGACTTTCGGCTCGTTGTCGGTAGCGAAAGTCGCGCAGACTTTCGGCAGGGCGTTGATTTGCGAGCGAATATCAGATGGATGCGGAAGGCCAGAAGCCGAAACTCTGCGCGAGTTTCGCTACGAGATCGCGAGTTTCGCTACGAGAGCCATCGCCGTTCGCAATCGTCGACGGCGCTTCAAACACCGTTGACGACGTTCTGCGGATGACCGCCCAGGAACGCGCGAATGTTGTCCGCCGTGCGGTCCATCATGCGCTGCCGGGCGGCCAGCATTGACCAGGCCATGTGAGGCGTGATCAGGCAGTTCTTCGCCTGCAGCAGTGGGTTGTCCGACGCGATGGGCTCCTGCGAAACAACATCCAGAGCGGCTCCCGCGATAGCGTCCCGGTTCAGCGCGTCGGCCAGTGCGTTGTCGTCAATGAGGGGTCCTCGCGCCGTGTTGATCAAGAAGGCCGACGGTTTCATCCGGGACAGAAATCCGGCATCAACAATGCCTCGGGATTCATCATTCAGAGCGCAGTGCAGCGAGACGACGTCTGACTGCGCGGCGATCTCGTCCAGCGTCGCCAATTCGAAGCCTTCTGCCGGTTCGGCGGTTTCGGGATGACGCGTCAGGCCGAGCACGCGCATGCCGAACACGTTTGCAATCTCCGCGACGCGACGACCAATCCGGCCGCAGCCGATAATGCCCAGCGTCTTGCCGACCAGTTCGATCTGCGGAGTCTTCCAGAACGAAAACGACTCGCACCGCTGCCACTCACCGTCGAAAACCGCGTCGCTGTGCAGAGCGATGTGGTGACAAAGTTCAAGCAGCAGCGCGAACGTGTACTGGGCGACCGAGTCCGTTCCGTACGCCGGCAGATTGCAGACCGGAATCCCGGCGTTCGCCGCCGCGTCGACAGCGACGCAGTCGAAACCGGTTGCCGTCACGGTGATCATTCTCAGATTCGGCAACTGAGCGATCTGATCGGCTTCGAGCCGCACCTTGTTGATGACGGCGATGCAGTCCTCGCCAGCCAGCCGCGGCACGACCTCGTCCGGCGCCGTCTCCTGATGCAGCTCGAAGCTGCCCTGCTCGGCAACTGCCGTCCACGGATTGTCGCCCGGATTCAGCGTCGAGCCATCAAGCACAACGATGCGGATACTCATCAGCAGCTCCCTGGAAAAGTCGGGCATCAAACATTCGAATCTGAACGGCAGCAGCGACACAGCGCCTTGCAGTTTCGCCGCCAGCTGTGACGGCGAATATCAGATTGGTCATTGCGCGCGACTGGATTCGCAAGAATTCAGTCCCACTGAAAACAACTGAATTCCTGCGAATCCATCTACGCGCGATCGGAATCGGCCTCGCGGTGCCGCCCCCTCGCGAGCTTCTTCAATGATGAATTACTCCGCAGGCCGACTTCGACCGGCCTCGATCAGACCGTTCAACTGAGCGATCAGTCTCTCAGCGACCTGTGGATGCTGCTCGCTGACGTCCTGTGTTTCTCCGGGATCGCTGCTCAGGTCGAACAGTCGATATCGAGCCACGTTCGTGTTGGCGAGTTGTGCGTCCACTTTCACATTGCGGGCTCGCCGGGAATCGTGCCGCTGCAGTTTCCACTTGCCAGCTCGCAACCCGAAGTTGCCGCCCTTGCCATTATCCTGCTGCACCAGATGGTCGCGTCCTTCGGCATCGTCGCGGCCCAGCAGCGCTCCGGACACGTCAAAGCTGTCAAGGCACGCGTCGACAGGCAGATCGACTCCGGCCAGTGCGGCCGTGCTGGCGGCCAGGTCGATTGTGCAGACCAGCTCGTCGGACTCGCCCGCTTTGATCTGCCCCGGCCAGCAGGTGATGAACGGCGTTCGCGTGCCGCCTTCCAGCACGCTGTACTTGCCGCCCCGATACGGGCCAGCGGGTTTGTGATCGCCGTTCTTCTCGATGGCTCCGTCCTTGTAGCCGTCATCGAGTACCGGGCCGTTGTCCGAGCAGAACACGATCAGCGTGTTCTCCGACAGTTTCAGCCGGTCGAGTGTTTTGACGAGTTCGCCGACGCACCAGTCGAGCTGCACGATCGAGTCGCCGCGGAAGCCGAGCTTCGTCTTCCCCTGAAATCGCTCGTGCGGCATTCGCGGGACGTGCAGATCGTGCGACGAGAAAAACAGGAAGAACGGTTCGTCCTGGTTCTGCTCAAGCCATTCGACCGAGCGGTTCACCCATTCGTCCGCGAGGTCTTCGTCCCGCCACCGCGCCGCGTGACCTCCAGTGTAAAAGCCGATCCGACCGATCCCGTTGTGGATGGTCTGATTGTGCCCGTGGCTCCAGTCCATTTTCAGCGTGTCGCGATGCGTGATCCCGGTCGGGTGATCGGGCGATGGTTTCCTGTTACCGACCCACAGCGGATCCTTCGGGTCGAGATTCAGCACGCGATGATCGCGCACATAAACCTGCGGCACGCGGTCGTTCGTAGTCGGCAACAGGTGGCAATGGTCAAAGCCGATCTCCAGCGGCCCCGGCTTGAGTTCTCCGTTCCAGTCCGGCCCGCCCTGGCCGCCGAGTCCGAGATGCCACTTGCCGATCACCGCGGTCCGATAGCCGGCTCGTTTGAGCAACGACGCAATCGTCTCCGTGCCCGGCTTAATCAGGGCCGACGCGTTTGGCGGCGCGATCCCCGTGCCCGGCTGACGAAAGGCGTAGGTGCCCGTCAGCAGCGAGTACCGGGTTGGCGTGCAGGTCGATGCCGAACAGTAACCACTCGTAAACCGCAGTCCCTGCTTTGCCAGCCGATCGATATTCGGCGTTTCAATCTCGGTCGCTCCATAACACGACAGATCGCCGTACCCCATGTCGTCGGCCATGATGACCAGCACGTTCGGCCGCGCCGGCTTGTTGGCTGCCGGCGCGTCTTGCAGCAGGGCGTCTGAGGCAATCAGCAGGGCCAACGCCACCACAAATCCGCAACGGACTGTTCTCTGGCTTGTCGCGCGGTGAGTTCGGTTTCCGGACAGCTCCACGAAGCAGTGCATCACGCTGTTCTTCTCCTGCAAATATAAATGTCAACGGTTGTCGTTTGGTCTTGAACGCTGCACCTCTTTCAGGAGGGGCAGACGCGAGGCATGAGCGGTCGGGAAATGCGTCCCGTAAATCGATCGTCGTCAACGAGCAGCCCATGCAAACCCTCCCCGCGGCTGAGACCGCGACCCTCCCAGAGGGAGAGTCAAGTGGCCGGCCTGGCGATGATTGCGAACGGCAAGGGCAAACTCGTGGCGAGTATCCAGCCCCGGTCGTTGACCGTCAAACGGGGTGTCGGCCCAGGGTTTCTCGCAGGCCAGGAATTGGTGGTCGGCACTTCTCGCTTCGCTCCCGGATTCGACCTCCAGACGCACATCAGTCTCCACACATCCTGAGTCGTGGTCCGCACTCGGAACTTCACTCTCCCCCTTGCGGAAGAGTCGCGGTCTCAGCGGCGGAGAGGCAACTCCCTGGCTGTGCGCGAGACTCCCGACTCCGCACACCGCCGGGCGACAGAATCGGGATGGAACTACGACAAAGCGGGAGCAACGCGGCACGTCGCTGGTGGCCGGCGCGTGCGGCTGGGCGTTAAACGAAGCAATGGAGATAATCGACCATGAAGTGAGTCTCCCATCCGGCATCCGATTTGCTTTGCCCGTCAGGAAGACAATTCAACTTCCCTGGAGACGCGGGAGCGGAGCGATGCAGCTTTCGGATATTGCGGCGCGTGATGTGATTGACGTTCGGCCTTCGGACACGACGGATACGGCCATCTCGCTGATGGAAGAGCACGGGATTCATCATCTGCCCGTGGTCGAGGATGGAAAACCCGTCGGCATTGTCTCGGACCGGGATCTGCTCGAATCGGTCGGCTGGATGCTCAGTGTGGAACGGACCGACCAGCATGATGGGCGACTGGTGGGACCTCGCTTTGTGTCCGATGTCATGTCCAGCCCCGTGCATACTCTGCGACCCGACCAGACGATTACCGACGCCGCTCACCTGATGCTGCAGGAAGGGATTGGAGCCGTCCTGCTGGTTGCCAGCGACAGGCTTGTCGGGCTGGTCGCGGAATCCGACGTGTTGCACTGCTATGTGGACGGCAATGCACACTTCAGTTCGTCACGCTGGCGGTTCCACAAGGTCGTCGATCACATGGCCGCGAATGTTCTCTCGCTCGACCCCGGCGATCCGATTGTGCGGGCGACGCGGCTGATGAAGGAGAAGCACCTGCGGCATGTCCCGCTCGTCGATGGCAACGCTCTGATCGGCATGGTCTCGGACCGCGATATCCGGCAGGCAGCCTTCCGCGAACACGTTCGCTGGCTGAATGACGAAGACGGTTCGGAACGAGTCCGGACCAACCTGCGGGATGTCATGTCCAAACGCCCGCTGCGAGTCTTCATGAACGACACGCTGGCCGACGTCGCGTCGCGCATGATCGAAGCGCGAATCGGCGCGCTGCCAGTCGTCAACGACGGCCACATGTGCGGAATCATCACAGAGACCGACCTGCTGCGCGCCTTCCTTCACGGCGAGGAGTGAGGCCAGAAAGGTCGCAATTTCTGTCGCGCCTTTCTGTAGCGAAAGTCGCGCAGACTTTCGGCTCCGCCTTTCTGGGCCGAAACTCTGCGCGAGTTTGGCTACCGGACTGCCGAAACTCTGCGCGAGTTTCGCTACGGCGATCGGGAGTTGCTCGCGCGTGGTGCGTCAATTTCCCTGCCACTGCGTATTCGTCAGCGTTCCGGAGTGCTCGGGCGAAACGCTGTTTGCCGTTGTCGTTCCCGAGCCCTCGTCGAACTGGTAGAGCACCAGAGTTTCCGGACCGGCTTCAAGTCGAGCCGGCACGGGGAACGGCTCGGCATAGAGCGTGTCGTACGAAATCCGGACAGCGTCGATCCGACCGTTGAAGAAGCGGTCATTCTGGTCGCCTGGAAGGAGGTCCGGTCGAACGCCGCCGATGTGCAGTCCGCCGTCGGTGACGGGCAGCTCGAACCGCATGGTCTGCGTCGCGGCTTTCTCGCCGTCGATATAGAGACTCAGCTCGCTGCCGTCCCACTGTCCGGCGACATGGTAAGTCCGCCCGGTCGACGCGCGAGTCTCCGCCCGGATCAGCCGAGGCTGAGCGCCATTAAGCCGCCCGACTCCAAACCGGCCGTCATCCATCAGGAACAGCGCCATCCAGTCCGGCCCGAGCCACGAGATCATGTTCGACGTCCGAAATTCGTCAATCTCGCAGATCACTTCGAGCGTCACTGGCTTTGTGGGATCAGGAATCAGAGTCGGCACAGCGACGTAGCTCGACTGTCCATCAAACTTCAGTGAGAAGCCGCGCGACGCATCGCCGGTACCAGGCAGATCGCGCGACTGCTGTGATTTGTTTTTCGGTGACGAGAACAGTGGCCACGCCAGCACAGCCGCAACGACGACGATCATTCCGACGACAAACTTTGCCGGCTTCAGTCGCGAAGTGCGGACGTCCGAAACTGGCGATGCGGCGACGACCTCTGTCGTGCTGTCGTCGATTTCCGGGGATAACGCAATGCTCGGTGGCGGATCGGGAGACAGTTCGGCGGCAGGCGGAGCATCTCCCGACAGAAGTGCTTCCAGCGCGGCGATCACTTCGGTCATTGATGCGAAGCGATCGTCAGCCTGCTTGGCGACCATCCGGCGGAAGAGTTGTTCGACGGCCGGGGGAATCGTCTGGTCTGCTGAATTCGTCAGCGACGGAATTGGATCGCTGGCGTGAGCGAAGATCGTGTCGACGACGGTTTCGCCGCTGTAGGTCGGGCGGCCGGTCAGCAGAAAAAACAGCGTGCAGCCGAGACTGTAAATGTCCGACCGTGCGTCCGCGTTCTTCGTGTTGCGCGCCTGCTCGGGCGACATGTACGCCGCCGTGCCCATAACCATGCCGGTCGATGTGAGATCGGTCGATTCGACATCGGCACCATCGGTCGCAATCCGCGCGAGGCCCATGTCGAGAATCTTGACCGTGCCGTCGCAATCGCACAGCAGGTTGGCCGGTTTGATGTCTCGATGAATGATGCCGCGAGCGTGCGCATACTCCAGTCCGCGCGCCGCCTGCAGAATCACGTCGAGCGTTTCCGGAACCGGCAATGTCCCATCGCGGCGGACCATCGCGTTCAGGTCGTCGCCGTCGATGAACTCGGTGATCAGGCAGTACAGCCCGTCCTCTTCCCGAGCGTCGTACGCAGCCACGATGTTCGGGTGCGAGAGTTTCGCCGCCGCACGGACCTCGCGTTCAAACCGTTGCTTGAGAACCGGGTCGCGACTGATCTCCGGCCGCAGCACCTTGAGCGCCACCGTCCGATCCATCCGCCGATGCACCGCCCGATAAACAGCGCCCATGCCGCCCTGGCCGATCGCATCCAGCAGATCGTAGTCGCCGATCCGCTCCGGCATGCTGGACGTTGCGTTCGACGGGGCCGCAGGATGCGCCTCCGTGCTGATGGCCGACTCGTCCGAACCATCGAGCACGACGGTCGCTCCGCCGAGTTGCTCGCGGAGCCACGCCGGATCGGTGTCCGGAAACCGCTGCCGCAGTTCGTCGAGGTCGCACGCGTCGCCGCTCTGCTGCCGGTAAGCGATCTCGACCGGCAGCAGTTCTTCGATGCCCGACGCCCGGAACTGCGCGTCGACCTCCGAGAGCCACTCTTCAAGCCGCGGTATCTGCTCTGGAGCGGCCTGGCACGCGGCCTCGAACTGGTTGCAGAGGCGGTTGACCTGCAGCAGCACGTGCTCGGGAAGTGAATCGAAGCTGCTGCCGCTCATGTGTCCGCGTTCTCCCAGAGTCGCCGAATGAGCGTCACTTTTCGTTCGACCGTCCGTTTGACGCAACCCAGATCGGCAGCAATTTCCGCCGCCGACTCACCCTGCATCCGCCGCACGGCAATCAGCTTCAGCTCGGGATCGTCGGCTTCGTCCAGCTTTCGCATCAGCCGCTCGAACAGCTCGGCAAACTCGCTGGCCAGCTCCGGCGTCGGCTCGGTGCTGAGCAGCTCACTGATATCGACAGCCTCGCCCCGCGTCCGCAGGTCATTTTCCGGAGAGCCGTCTCGGGATCCGGAATCGCCGTCCGAACTTCCCGCCCCGGCGCCTCCGCCCCCATCGCCGCCAGCCCCGCCACCGGTCCCGCCGCGCTTCTGCCGGTTCTCATGCCGAATCAGATCGACAGACTTGTTCGCCGTGATCGCGACCAGCAGCGGCCACAGGCTGTCGCGGTCCATGAGCTGCGGAAACCGGCCATTCTGAGCCCCCAGGCAGAAACTCTTAAACGCACTGAGTGCGACATCTTCCTCATCCGCCACCCCGCGTCGAGCCGACTCCAGCCGCTTCCGAGCCAGCCGGACCATCCTCCCGAAGTACAGTTCCCACAACCGCTGAGCCGCCGACTCATGGCCCCGCCGAAGCTGCTCAATCCAGACAGTCACAGTCTGATCAGGTTTCACGAACTCAGGTTTCCTGCTCGAGCGGAATCACGGTTGGCCGAACGGTTTACCCGTCAGACTCGTTGATGATAGCTGCGACCTCGTTTTGTCGAAGTACCGACTGAAGATTCTCAAAACGCGGTTTCTCGGTGCAAACTTCACGCAATCCGAGAATTCTGCCAGGTGAAGACTTCTGCATTCTCACACAAAGGCACGAAGACACAAAGGAGGGCAGGACGGCCTGACGGAGAATCTGGCTGCGATTTCTTAGTGCCTTTGTGCCTTCGTGTGAGCCCGTCTGCACCTCCGATGATCACTCGCCGACTGTCAGGCGACAGCATTCTTCAAATTCTCGTGTCGCATCCGGACGCGGATGGCGAGTTGCGTGTGTTCGGGCAGTTTTCACTCTGAGCACACGAGGTATCGCCATGTTGATTCGCACGCTGTTTGGTCGTCCGTTGCGTCGTCGTCGGAGTTTTCAGCGAGGTTCGTTGGCCGTGACCGGCTGCGAGGCTCTTCAACCGCGGGAGATGCTCACGGCGGATCCGCTGACGGAGATTGCTCCGCTCAGTGACGAGTTTGACGATCCGAATTCGATCGCCGACTGGCAACGGATCAATCAGGTCGAGGGCTGGAACGCGGATCAGCTCCAGCAGTGGAACGTCGATCAGACGCAGCCGGGGCGGATGGTCATGCAGCCGCACACAGTCGTCTGGTACGAGAACTGGCGCGGGCCGATGGTCTTCAAGGAAGTCGCCGGGGACTTCGTCTTCACGACCGAGGTTCACATCGGCGACCGCGATGACGTCGGCGGCAGCGACCTCGACGACATTCCGAACGAAGCCGCGTACTCACTGGGCGGACTGATGATCCGCACGCCACGCGACATCACCGACCCCGCCGTCGACTGGCAACCGGGCAGCCAGCTCGACGACGGCACAAACAACGGCGAGAACTACGTCTTCCTGTCGCTGGGGCACGGCGTTGACGGGCAGTTTTCGTTCGAGGTGAAAACGACGCGCAACAGCAGCTCGCAGCTCGAACTGACGCCGCTGGGCATGACGGCTAACACCGCGACGCTGCGGATCGCACGCATCGGTACTTCGGTCATCACGATGTACCGGTTGCCGGGAGAAGACTGGACGGTGCATCGCCGCTTCGACCGACCGGACATGCCCGAGACAATGCAGCTCGGCATGGTGACGTACACCGACTGGAACAAGGCCAGCGACTTCGATCCGTTTCTGCACAACTCGACGGTGCTGCAGTCCGGTGTCGCCGACCCGACTCCGGGTGAGGCCTTCAATCCCGATCTGGTTGCCGGCTTCGAGTACGCACGTTTTGCCCGGCCTGACATTCCGCCGGAACTCGCTGGTGTCGATCTCGTCAACGCGGCCAGCGACGAACAACTGCTGAGCTTTCTCGGCGATGAACCGGTCGTTGATCCTGATCCCGAACCGGATCCCGATCCGCAGGAACCGGTCGTCATCGGCGACCAGTTGATGAGCCGTGCCGACGGTCTGCTCGAGATCGAACTGCCTGGCCAGATCGACGGGCAGCCTGCCGAGTACGACGCGGTGATCATCGAAAACGTCGCCGCCGCTTTGAACGCCGAGCACGGGCTGTACGTCTTCAGCGACGACTTCGCTCTGAACTGGGGCGGACAGAACGAGAAATGGCTGCAGGGTGACGACAACTACTTTTACCTGTTGCCCGGCGGCGAGGTCTTCGAGTGGGGAGGCAGCTTCGAGACCAGCACGCCACTGGCAACGCTCGGCGAATCGTACTACGACAATCCAGAACTGCTGGCGATCGCTGAACCGCTCGACGCCACCGTCATGCTGAGCGAATCGGAATCCGGGCAGACGCTGACAATCGACCCGGCAGATTCATTCGTCGGCAGCTTTCTTGTTCGGCTGACGACGAGCTTTGGCGGCGAATCGACGGTCGAAGTCTTCGAGGTCACCGTCGCGAATCAGACGCCGGAAATCGCGGGGCTCCCGAACACCGCGTTGCTCGTCGGTGAGGCCGTGCTCATTGAGCTGTCGGCGTCCGACGTTGACGGAGACCTGCTGAGCTTCGACGTGCAGGTCACCGGGTCACCAGCCTCGCAGGCCATGACCGAGCATCACCTGCACGAGGCTCCCGGTGTCGAGGACTTTGCACTGAACTGGGGCGGCCAGAATGAGAAGTGGCTGCAGGGCGATCTGGGATGGTACTTCCTCCTGCCGGACGGCTCGCTGAACCAGTGGGGAGGCAGCTTTGAATCCAGCACGCAGCTCGCGCAGCTCACCATCGCCGAGTACGACAATCCCCACCTGCTGCTCAACGCGACCGCACCAGACGTTGACGCGGCCATCATCGACGGGCAGCTCCAGTTGTCGGCGGGCAGCCAGACCGGCACGTTCCAGATCGAAGTTCTGGTTTCCGACGGAGCTGAAACGGCGTCAACAACCTTCAATCTGGACGTGACGAATTCCGAGCCGACTCTGACTATCGGTGACCAGATCGCGGTGGCCGGTGTCCCGCTGCTGCTCGAGCTGCCGACCGTCGACGCAGACGGGCACGATGTCGAGTACACCGTTGAGGTCATCGGCGACGAACTGTCGGCACTCGATGCCGAGCACGGTTTCTGGGCCGACGGCGACTACTTCACGAACTACCTCGGCCAGAACGAACGCTGGATCCGCGACGCCGACAACGCCTGGCACTACCTGCTGCCTGGCGGCGATCTCTACCGCTGGGAAGGCAGCTTCGAGAGCAGCACGCTGATCGCCGAACTCGGCAGCAGCGTCTACGACGATCCGTCGCTCCTGACCGACCCCGAGCCTGCCGACGTCGTCGCTTCGATTGAGGCCGGCGTTCTGAGCATCTCCGCCGCAGCCGGCTACAGCGGCACGGTGCAGATTCGGGTGACAGCCAGCGACGGTTTCGCCAGCGTCGAGTCGACGTTTCTGGTCGAGGTTCAAGCAGACGAAGACGTCGATGCCGCCTTCAGCGACCTGAGCGACGAAGAGTTGTCTGCAGTTTGACGGTGCTGGCGGCCAGACGATTGAAGTTGTTCAGTCTGTTGCCCCCTCTCCCCCGAAGCAGCGGCGTGTGAGACTCGTTTTGAAAGCAAGACCGCAATCGCCGCTGGTTTGGGGGAGAGGGCTGGGGTGAGGGGGCCTTCGCTCGACTTTGCATTGCCCCCTCACCCCGACCCTCTCCCCCACGAATGCGGATCACGCCAGATCTGTATTGGGACGCCGGTTCTGCCGCATTCGCGGGGGCGAGGGAGCCAGACTGTCGACGGCGTCGGAGTCTGACATCGGGCTGGCCCGTTGGGCCTGAAACGCGGAAGCTTCAAACCTTGACGGACTCGCGTTTCTCGGGACAGGCGGCTCTACTGTTCTCCGTGTTTCAGCTCGAACTCCCCGTGTTTCAGTTCGAACACTGTGTTCCCAAACGAAACCTGCGTTTCGTGACGAAACCACTCGTCGCCGGAACATCCCGACTCTGCCGCGCCCACCAATCCCAGGAGACTGCCCAATGCACCTGATCCTGTCGACTCTGATCCTCGCCGCCGTTGTCAGTCTTCAGCAATCCGCCTTTGCCGCGAAGCCCGTCGGCAAGGAGTACGTTTACAAGACCGTCGGCGATCGCGGGCTGCGGCTGTACGTCACAAAACCCGATGACTGGAAAGCTTCGGACACACGACCGGCGATTGTCTTCTTTCATGGCGGCGGCTGGGTTGGCGGAAGTCCGGGGCAGTTCACCGAGCACAGCAAGTACCTGGCGTCGCGTGGCATGGTGTGTTTTCAGGTCGAGTACAGGCTGCTCGATAAGAAGTCGAACGATCCGCCGACGAACTGCTGCCACGATGCGAAGTCCGCGATGCGCTGGGTGCGCAGCCGCGCGAAGGAGTTCGGCATCGATCCCGACCGGATCGCCTCCGGAGGCGGCTCGGCGGGCGGGCATCTCGCGGCGTTTGTCGGGACCGTCGACGGCACGGACGATCCGCAGGACGATCTGAAGGTCTCGGCGAAGTCCAACGCGATGTGCCTCTTCAACCCGGTCTACGACAACGGCCCCGACGGCTGGGGCTCGAAGCGGGTCGGCGATCGCTTCAAGGAGTTCTCGCCGTTTCACAACGTGACGAAGGACGACCCGCCAGCGATTGTCTTCCTTGGATCGAAGGATTCACTCGTCCCGGTGAAGACCGCGTACGACTTCCAGGCGAAGCAGCAAGCCGTCGGCCAGAAGTCCGAGGTCCTGATTTTCGACGGCATGCCGCACGGCTTCTTCAATCACGGCAAGTACAACAACAAGCCGTATTTCGAGACCGTCGTCGCCATGGACCGCTTCCTGGCGAGCCTCGGCTGGCTGCAGGGCGAGCCGACTCTGCAGCGTCCTTGACCCAGGCCCCCTGCCCCCCCCCAAACTGTTCGCAGTTTCAGAAATCCGATCTGTCCAACTGCGATATCGAGTGCTCCAATGCGCCTGAACTTCTGGCTGAAGTCCTTCCTCACGCTTCGCTCCCTGCCATCCCGTCACCGCGCTCGCCGCCGCCGCTCGCTGAGCGTTCCGGCCCTCGCGTCACTGCGCGGGCCGCTGAGCCCGGTCTCCGAGCCGCTCGAAGACCGGGCATTGCTGACATCGGTCATCTCGTTCCTCGACGGCACGCTGACAATCGACGTTGGCGCCGACGGCGAACAGACAACGCTGTCGGTCTCTGGCGGGACCGATCTGAGCATCACGTCATCCGATGCCGGCGGAACCACTGCCGACGCCGCGGCACAGGCCCTCGGCTTTACCGCAACGACTGCCGCCGACGAGGTCAGCACCGGCAGCCTCAACGGAGGCTCGCCGGTCACTCAGATCGTCATCAACGGAGCCTCGGGCACGCAGACAATCGTGCTCGGCGACGGATCCTTCCCGACGGTGACAGCTGGCGGGAACTCGGACATCGAACTGGTCACCGTCACCGGCGACGTCACGCTCGGCAATAACGACCTGCAGCTTCTCGCCACACAGACCGTCTCGCTCACTACCGGTGCAGGCATCTCGACGGTCGACGGCAACGTCACTCTGGAAGCCAACACTGCCGGTACGACGAACGTTGACGCGGTTGGGATCTCACTGAACAACGCGACGATCTCAACATCCGGCACCGGAGACATCTCGCTTGCCGGTCGCGGTGGTGACGGAACCGGTGCCGAGAACAACGGAGTCAACGTCGCTGCGGGGTCGCGAATCGAGTCAACGGCGACCGGCGTCGACGCCGGGCTAATCACGATCACGGGAACCGGCGGCACAGCCACGAACTTCAGCAGCGGCGTCGTCTTTCGAGATGCCGGCTCGACAGTGAGCACGGTTGACGGCGCGATTTCCATAACCGGAGAAGGCGCGACCGGCACAATGGAAGCGAATCACGGAGTCCAGTTCATCGGCGGTGCTACGGCGACGTCGACCGGCACTGGTGCCCAGGCAGGCACAATCACTCTGGTCGGGACCGGCGGCAGCGGAACGTCGTCCAATCAAGGAGTCGTCATCCACAGCACGGACTCAGCGATCACGTCAGTCGACGGCGACATCTCGATTACAGGCCAGGGCGGTGCCGGCTCGGAGGCAGCGAACATCGGTGTGTTCGTCTTTTCCGGTGCGAGCATTCAATCAACCGGCACCACGTCGGACGCTGCGACAATCACGATTTCGGGCACCGGCGGTTCCGGAACCGCTTCAAACATCGGCGTCTCTATCCACAGCACCGACGCTCAAGTAACCACGGTCCAGGGCGACATTTCCATCACTGGCCAGGGAGGCTCAGGGACAGGCAACGGCAACCTCGGAGTGCAGCTTTACGACGGCGGGACCGTTTCCTCAACCGGCATCGGTGCCGATGCGCCGGACATCCTGATCACGGGCACGGGCGGATCAGGGCAGCAGTACAACTACGGAATTCACATCGATCAGGATGGTTCGGCAGTCCGCGCGGTCGAAGGCGCTGTTCTCCTTAATGGATTTGGCGGAACAGGAAGCGGAATGCACCACGGCGGCGTTGCGCTGAACATCGGCGGCAGGATTGAGTCGACAGGTTCAGGCAGTGGAGCGGCCACGATTTCGGTGAATGGGACGGGTGGGACGGGTAGCGGAGGCAGCAGCGGAATTGTCCTGTACGGAACCGGAACGCTGATCACGAGCGTCGACGGCGCCATCGACCTCGCAGGGACCGGTGGAGACGGAACGACCGGGACAAACGGTGGCGTCTGGCTGCTTGATGGTGGACGCATTGAATCGACGGGAACAACGGCCAACGCTGCCAACGTGTCGATAACGGGCACAGGTGGCTCAGGAGTATCAGCAAATATCGGCGTCGCGATCCACACTTCCGGCGCTCAGGTCACGTCGGTGCAAGGCGACATCACAATTCTGGGACAGGGAGGCAACGCCACCGGTGACACCAATCATGGGGTGCAACTTCTCGATGGCGGGTCGGTTTGCACGACCGGAGTCGGCCTGCATGCACCGGAGATCTCGATCACGGGGACGGGCGGCAGTGGAACTGAGTCCAATTATGGTGTTCAGCTCGATTCTGCTGGAGCATCGGTCAGTGCCATCGACGGAGCAGTTCGAATTGACGGGAGTGGTGGCATTGGCAACCAGGTCCGTCACTTGGGCGTTTCACTGAGCAACGGTGCGACAATTCAGTCAACCGGTACAGGAAGTGATGCGGCGACGATTACGGTCCATGGAACAGGCGGAGCTGGCACCGGGAGCAGCGCCGGAGTCGTCGTGGAGAACTCCGGAACCGCGATCACGAGTATCGATGGTGCAATCGCCATCGACGGCACTGGTGGCGGAGGGGATGGCTCCCAGAATGGCGGTGTCTGGATCCTTGACGGTGGACACGTCGAATCAACGGGGACTACCGCCGATGCGGCAACCGTTTCCATCCACGGAACCGGTCAGGGCACTGGTGGAATCAGCGTCGGAGTCATGGTTCAGACGGCTGGGTCAGCAGTGACTTCAATAAATGGCGACGTCGTTGTTGAGGGCGCCGGTGGCCCTGGTACAACCGAATTCAATCACGGTGTCGCGATTAACAACGGTGCCGTTATTCAGTCCACCGGTCCAGACGGGAATGCGGCCAACATTCAAATCACCGGTACCGCGGGCACTGGTACGCAGAACAACTTCGGGATCACCCTGAATGGCACGGGTTCAGCCGTCACTTCTTACACGGGCACGATTCAGTTGACGGGCAACGATACTGTCGGCAGTGGAGTGCTGAATCGTGGTATCGCGATGTTACTGGGAGGCCTCATTGAGTCGACAGGGTCATCGGCTTCCCTGTCAGCCGGAAACTTCTTCCGCATGGATCCTCAGTCGCAGATCAATTCTGCACTGGGGACAACGATCAACGTCGATCTCGACAGTAACGACTCGGCAGTCGGCGCTGACGTCTACATCGAAGGAACTCTGGCGTCAGCGGTCCAAACGACAATCACAACCGGTGACGCGGCAGACTCCCTTCTCCTGAACCTGGCGGCGGACTCCGACGCTGTGGTCATTAACACGGGAAATGACAATGACACTGTCGATGCCTCTGATTCTGGAGTCCCGGTCACGATCAACGGCGGCGGCGGTGACGACTTGCTGACCGGGTCGGCGTTTGATGACGTGCTCAATGGCGAGGACGGCAATGACACTCTGGTTGGCCTTGGAGGGCTCGATCAGCTGACAGGCGGATCAGGGACGGACAGCTTTGAGAATGTTGTGCGACCTCTGGTTGTGGATACGGCACTCGATGTCGACGACGGAGATTACTCGACTGGCAACCTGTCGCTGCGGGAGGCGGTGCGGCTGGCGAATGAGTCGGTGGACCTTGACGAGACGATCTCGTTTGACGCAGCACTCAACGGGCAGACGATCACGCTGACTGGTGGTGAGCTGCCAATTCTCAATCCGGTCGTTATCAACGGGCCGGGCGCGACTCTACTGACGATCGACGCAGCGAATCACTCGCGCGTGTTCAATGTCGATGATGGTGACTTGGAGACGGAGATCGTTGTGTCGATTTCCGGTCTCACGCTGACTCGCGGGATGACGACTGGTAACGGCGGTGCGATCGTCAACAGCGAAGACCTGACTGTGACGGACCTGACGATTACCGGCAGTTCGGCGATGTACGGCGGCGGGATCTACAACGACGGCGTGCTGGCGGTGACCGGCAGTACGCTCAGCGGGAACAGTGCAGAATCCGGCGGCGGCATCCTGGACGAGCAGGCCTCGCTGACTCTCACGACGTCGACGATTGCGGAGAATGTCGCCACGTTTCAGGGAGCCGGTATCCGTCTGGGCCGCAGCAACGCGGTCATCACCGACAGTGCAATTCTGCGGAATACGGGCTCGGGCGAAGGCGGCGGGATCGCCAGTTATCAGAGTGATCTGACCGTCGAAAACTCGACGCTGTTCGGCAATGAAACCCGCGGCGACGGTGGCGGCATCTTTGTCGGCAGTGGCGGCGCGGCGGAAGTCGTTCAGACTACGATCAGCGGCAATCGTTCGGGCGTCGACAATACTGGTGTCGACTTCAAATTCGGCGGCGGCATTCGCAAGCGTTCTGGCAGCCTCACGGTCCGAAACAGCATCGTGGCCGGGAACTTCCGTGATCGAGGTACTCAGCCGGACGACATCACCGGGTCAGTCAACAGCGGCACGTTCAATCTGGTTGGCGATGCGGACAGCAGTGGCGGGCTGATGGACGGCGTTGATGGCAACATCGTCGGCGATCAGGGTGTCGGAGTGCTGGAACTGAGTGGCGTGCTGGAACCGCTGCCGGTCGATCATGGCGGGCCGACAGTGACGTTCGCTCTGCCGGAAGGAAGTCTCGCAATCGATGCCGGCGACAATGCCCAGACGCCTTCGGTCAACGATCAGCGAGGCCCCGGTTTCGATCGAATCATTGACGGCGACGGTGACCGGACGGCAACCGTTGATCTGGGATCGTTTGAGTTTCTGGCGACGCCTCCGCCAGGCCCGGCGGCGGTGACGCTCACCGTTCCGGCCAGTCTGGAGCTGCTCGTGCAGGACGAGTTCCTGATTCTCCGCGACATTCAGGGGACAGAATTCTTCCGGCAGCTGGAATCCAGCGTGACGGAGCTGCAGATCAATCTCAGCGACGGGCCGGATCTGCTGCGATTCATCAATGTCGATGCGCCAGTGATCACGCCGGTGAAAGTCGATGCTGGCGGCGGCAATGATCAGGTCGATGCGACGCTGGCACTCGCACGCGTGACGCTGGTCGGCGGCAGCGGAGACGACCTGTTGACCGGTGGGGCATTTGCCGATGTCCTTAGCGGCGGGGCCGGTTCGGATACGCTCGACGGGTCAACCGGAAACGACTTTCTCCGTGGCCAGGGTGGCGGCCGCGATGTGCTGGTGGCCAGCCCCGGCAACGACAAGCTCGACGGCGGTGCCGGGACCGACCTTGTGGTCCAGACGGCGAGCGGCAATTCGCAGTTGTACAACAACCGGATTTCGGGGATTGGGTACTCGGAGATCATCTCGATCGAGATGGCGATTCTCAACGGCAGCGACGACGACGATTCCATCTCGGCGGAACAGTTCCGCGGACTGGTCACGATCAACGGTGCTGGCGGCAACGACCGGCTTTATGGAGCGGCTTCGGGCGACGTCATCAACGGCGGGGACGGCAATGACTTCATCGTCGGGTTTGCTGGCGACGACCGGATCGATGGCGGAAATGGGAATGACAATCTGGTTGGCGGAGCCGGCAGCGACACGCTGATTGGCGGAGAGGGCGATGATCAGCTGCGCGGCCTGGGCAGCTCGGGCGACGTTCTCAGTGGCGGCCCCGGCGCCGATCGGCTGGATGGTGGCAAAGGCAACGACCGGCTGGTTGAGTTCGGCGATGCTGGTTTCATCCTGACAGACACGTCACTCAATGACGGTACGTCAGTTGACGAGCTGGCTGATCTGGAGTCGGTGTTTCTGACCGGCGGCAACGGCGGCCAGCGGCTGGATGCCAGCGGCTTTTCGGGCTGGGTGAAGATGATTGGCGGGCAGGGAAATGACACGCTGATCGGGACCGAACTCGGCGACATTCTGTTCGGTCTGGGCGGCGACGATGTGATCGAAGGTCGCGCGGGAAATGATCGCCTGCGCGGCTCGGCCGGTCGCGACCGACTGTCTGGCGGCGTGGGTGACGACGAGCTGCTCGGACAGGGAAGCAGCGGAGACACGCTTCGTGGCGGCGAGGGCACTGACACTCTCGACGGGGGAGCGGGCGTGGACCGCATCTTCGACGATGGCATCGACGTGATCGCCGTCGATGCACGAGACAACGTTCTGCCAGCTTGAGATCACCGCCTCATCGCGGGAACGCGGCCTGCTCGGTCGTTCTGAGCGTCTGGTACGCGGCGTCGAGAGCATTGCTGAAGGCCTCGATCGGCGTGCCCGCTCCAAACGGTCCCGAGCCGTCCGGCGTGCCGTAGAGCGTCACGTAGTAGTTCTCAGTCGCCGACCTAACCGCGGCCTCCAACACAGCCGACGTCTCTGCGAATCAATGAGTCGCATCCCCTTTTTCTTCCAGGCTTCGGCGACCGCCGTGACGTCTCGCAAGACATGCCAGAGAAAACAACATCATGACGATCGGCACAATAACTGCCAAATGCACTGCAGCGAGCGCGCAATGCATGGTAAACCCAGTATTGGAACCAAGCGGATATCCTACTGCCCATCCCAGCGCTTCACCGGAAAGTAATCCAAGAGTCACACGCCAAGTGTCGTTCACAGGTGAGTGGACCGGTATTCGCAAGGCAATCACCGAGAAGGCGATGACGGCGGGTGTCAGGGAGAACTGCACCTTGTATGCAAGAAACAGGTCGATCAGGACATGATATGTCTCTGATAGTCGAAACGACACAGCCCATATCACGTGCATCGCGAGTTGACTACATAGCGCAATCCAAGCCCAGTGTGATTCACTTAACGGGCGCCAAAAGACATTGAGAAGAAGCGTCTCAACTGAATTCTGCCACTTCTTGAATGTCGGAAAAGAATCCATGCCGGCAACTCCGAAGCTGAACTGTGGCCATAGCACGAACGACCTGTCCGGAAAAAGTGAGCCGCCTTCGATCATTGATTCTCGGGACAGTTCGACTGGAAAAGCCCGAACAGATCAGCGAGTGAACTGTTGGCGGTAATGCCATCTTGCGGTTGCCACGCATCCGCGACATTCGTAACGCCTGCAGCCTCGATCGTGTGCACAGCCAGGTCGTCGCAATTGCGCCCTGCGATCTGACAGTTAGCGGGGTGGCCCGACCACTCGTGGTCGGGCGCCGATGGCACCGGATGCCTCACCATCAACGTCCATGGTCAGTAAAACGTCACTCCCGGATCGGACGCCGATAATGTCGCATCCTGTCGCTATGCACCCCGACCAGATTGGCCGGGCCACCCTGCGTCTCCACAAATCAATGCCCTTTTTCGCTCCTACTCCATGCCGGCTTTAACCGGCGCTTTCGCTGCGCCCGGTTTTGACGCCGCCAACTCCACGATCTGAAGCTCCCGTGAACACGTCGACCTGTCGCTGATTCCGGCCCAAAGAATCATTCGCCGATCGCGAGACACAACAATTGCCCCGAGCGAAGGAGATATCGCATCCTTCCGGCGAGCGAGTTCCTTGCCGTTCCAGTCTGCAATCACCAAATCAGCGACGGGGCATGGATCGACTTTTGGGACAGGCCCGAATGGCACTGCCGGAGATTTGCAGTGAAATCTCGCGCAGCGGCGAACGCCGCAGGGTCGGCTGCGTTTTTCTTCCCCTGTCAACGCTTCAGCCATGCTGTTACCAGCACCGCCGCATGACTCGGGGTCAGTGTGGTGCGCTACTCCTTCACTGTGCGGCTCTTTCATCCGCTACTCCATGCCGGCTTTGACCGGCGCTTTCGCTGCGTCCCCTTTTCTTTTCCTTTTCTTTTTCCAACACCAGAACTGACCCACAGGTTCTGCTGAGGAGGCATAATTACAGGCCTTTACCATACCAGCGTGCCAATGCAATTGACGTTGCAACGCCGGCAGCGAACGCAATCGGCACCCCGGCCTTAGCAAACATATGGACTACCAATAGCGCGACAGTGAACCCTCCACTGACCGATACCAACACGGCACGCATACTTCTGAGCATAGTCACCCACCAGGCTAGTTATTCTGAGTACCGGGATAATTCGGAGGGTTGTACTGTCCCCATAGATATCCATCCGGGTCGTAAACTGTACACCAAATTCTAGGAGGGAGCCCCAGCCCCAATGGCTGCGCATTTATATACAGTCGAGTCCCAGATACTGTGTCGTATATAAACAATCCCCCATCCGATTGGGAAAACAGTGACGGACTATTGTTCCACCAATTCGCGACTGGAGCCCACCAATTCGTCACATAGCCTTGGTATATCTGATATCGATCTGATGCTGGAAGTGGGGCTTGGCAAGCATAGTCGTAACAGTGGTTGACCGCCGTACGACTCATGTACTGCTGAAGGATGGTGTCCGACAATGTGCGGATTATAAACGCCAGTTCCGGAGTAAGCATGTCCTCTGGGACGTTGCTTATCCCTGGCACATCAGCATATGTTGTTCTGATTTCCGAAAAGAGTGAGGTCTCGAGTAGCGATGTGTTTCCAGTGCCAATCCCGCCAAGACAGTTCATAGACGTCAAGAGATCCAGTCCTTCTCGGATATCTGTTTCGACTGCTCCGGCAGCGATAGCTGACGTGAGACCACTTCCCTCGGCGGGCTGATTGTTGAGAAATTCGACCAGGGCCTGCAACTGGGTCACTTCAAGTGCTTGAGCTGCGCCCAGGACCCCGCTGGCTGCATCGAGGTTTGCTTCGGCGATCGCTACAGGATCATGAACTGCTGCGAGGCTCATTGCAGCAGTCCTCGCTTCATTCAGACCATCAATGTTGAGATCGTGTTGCTCCCCAGCAACGCCGGACGCAAAGCCCGTCAGTGCACTGTCAGAGTTCTTCGCCGCCGTCCGACTCACATTGGCGACGTCCTGGGTGTGGCCGACGGCGGCGCTGATGTAGCTGTGCGTGAAGCCGGTGACCAGGCCGGCGATGCTGTTGGCCAGAGCGACGCCTTCGGTGACCGCGGTGTCGGCCAGTGATTTTCCGGCCGCAGTCGCGGCGTTGAGGAAACCGGTTACCGCTCCGTTCAGGGATTGTGCCAGGGTCAGGCCGGCATCAGCGAGGTCGTTGGTGGCTGATGTGGCGGCTGCGGCCACGGCGCTGACGAGGGCGGTGTAGGCGCCCGCTCCAGTGGCGGCGAGGGTTTGGGACTCGGCGGCTTAGTGGTTGGCGAGGGCTTCGCTGGCGGCGGCCTCGGTGTTGACGGCGGTGGCTGCGGCGGCGGCTTCTCCGGTCATTAACGTGGCGGCGGTGGTCGCCATCGTGTTGAAGTAGTCGGTCCAGCCCTGGGAAACGGCTGCCTGGTCGGGGTCGCCGCCGGTGGCGGTGACGTACTCGGTGTGGAGCGCGGTGTTGAGGGCCTGCTGGGCGGCGGTGACCAGGGGGGCGACGGTCGCGACGTAGCCGGTGTAGGCGCTCATGAATCCGCCTGCCAGGGCGGTCGCGGCGGAGGCGGCGATGGACGTGGCGGTGACGTTCGCGGCGGCTTCCTCGTTGATCAGAGCGGCCTCGGCGGAGGCGATTTCGTTCTCGCGGGTCTCGCCAGCGGCGGCCAGGTCTTTTGTGAGATCGGTTTCTTCGGCGGCGATGCCGTTCGCGCGGGTTTCGTCGGCGGCGACGATGGCGTCCGCCTGAGTCTTGCTCGCGGCGTTGTCGGCCAGGGCCAGAGTTTCGGCAGCAGCGTTGAGGGCCTGCGCGTGAACGAGGTCCGCGTCGGCGATCTGAGCGGCCACTTCGCCTTCCTTCGCCACCTGAGCGATCGCAAAGTCGGCATCGAGATCGATGATGTCTTTCGCGGCAGAGTCCTCGGCGGCGATGGCCTGCTGGGCGAGCTGCAGGCCGGCGTTGGCCTGCGTGACTCCGTAGTCGTACTGCGCGTTGATGATCTCCTGCTCGCGAACCGTGTCGGCGGCGACTTCGGCACTCACCCAGGCGACCCACGCGGCTCCGCTGGCGGCGGCAAGGTCGACGCCCAGCGCGGCGACATCAACGTGGTAGTCCTTCGAGAAGCGGGCGGGATCGTCGGGGTCCGGAGGCGTACCGCCCATGCCCATCATTTCGTCCATGAAGTACTGCATCATCTGCATGTCCCAGCCCTCCATCGACGACGTGTAGGTCTGGAACGCGGCCTGCTCGGCGGTACTGAAGGACTGGTAGGCGGCATCGAGCGCGTTGCTGAAGGCCTCGGCCGGAGTCCCCGCTCCAAACGGTCCCGAGCCGTCCGGCGTGCCGTAGAGCGTCACGTAGTAGTTCTCAGTCGCGGCCTGCACGGCAGCGTCGAGAGCCACTCCGGCGTCAGCCATCGTCGCGTCGTACTGCTGTTGATACGCGGCCAGCTCGAGCGCCAGCCCGTCGAGCCGTGCGGCCTTCGCATTCGCCCACGGATTGCCGGTCGAACTGCTGCTGGATCCGCCGCCGCCCGAGCCGCCGCCGGTCGGATCCGGCAGATACCAGGTCTCGACGCTCGTCGTGACGCGTCCCTCAACCGAGACAGTCACGCCCTGCAGGATCGCGCCGGTCGGGACACTGCCGGTGATGGTGACCGTCGGCGGACTGGTCGACGCATCAACGGTCTTCGTGCGGAGGTGCGTCGTGCCGCTGCCGGAGTCGCCCGGTCCGTTCGTCAACCAGTCGTTGAGTTCATCCTGAGCCGCCTGGACATCGGCCGCGTGCTGAGCGTCGGCAGCCGCGACCGCAGCGGCATAGGCGGCGTTCGCCGGTTCCATCGCCGCGTTGTAGGCATTCTGAGCCGCCGCGATCGCCGCGTCATAATCCGCTTCGATCGTCGCGACCGCTGCGGAGTAGTCGCTTCCCGCCGCACCCGCTGCCTGGCTGTAGTTGTCCTCGGCGGCCTGCACCGCGGCGTCGCGAGTCGCCATCGCGGCGGCCAGCGCCGAGTTGTACGTGTCCCAGACTCCGCCCGGCCCGTTCATCGCCGCGTCGTAGACAGCCGTCGCGGCCTGCACGTCACTATCGAACTGACCGGCCGCCGCATCGAGCCCCGGCTGCAGCCCGGCCACCGCTGAATCGACCAGCGACTGCAGCGTCGTCTCGTCGATGATCGACGGATCGTAGGTCGTCCCCGAGTAAGCGCTCAGCACGCTGTCGCGCGTCGCCGCCGCCGAAGTCTCCGCCGAGTCATGAGCACTCTGCAGCCCGGCAGCCGTCGCAGCGTAAGCCGACTGAGCCGCGTTCAGAGCGGCCTGATAATCCGCCGAGTGCCCGGCCATCGCGTTGCTGTACGCGGTGTTGGCCGCCTCCATCGTCGCATCGAACGCCGTCGTCGCGGTCGCCTCAGCCGCGTTGAACGCGTCATTGGCCGCCGTGCTGGCCGTCGTGTACTGATCGTTGGCCGCGGTCTCCGCCGACGTGAACGTGCCCTCGACCGCGGTGATCGCGCCGTCATGGACACCCTGAGCCGTCGTCATCGCCGCCGTGTACCCATCGTTGGCCACGGTGATGTCGCCGTCGAGCCCCTGCTCAAGCCCTTCGACCGTCGAGTTGAACGCCGTGGTCAACGTGCCGACGCTCGCTGAGTACGCCGCGTTGATGCCATCAATCGTCCCGTTGTACGCAGCGACCAGCGTGTCCACCGCCGCCTGGTAATCCCCCGAGTGGCCCGCCATCGCCGCCGAATAAGCCTCGTTAATTGCGACGGCCTGAGCTTCCGCGTCCTCAATCGCGTCATCGAGCGCCGCCTGAGCATCCGCGACATCCGCTTCCGCCTGAGCCAGAGAAACCGACGGCGTCACCGTCAACAAGATGCGCTCCTCACAAACCTCAACCACCACCGGCACTCGAGACGTCACCTTCCGCCGCCGGTGAGCACGCCCGCGACGAACTCCACCGCCCCGCGCCGACGGAGCCTCACCAGCCCCCCCCCCCC
>Ga0209578_10001119_pt1 | contig 26009 bp, 25 predicted proteins | sample tdAd472_FD_187127 | JGI IMG/M metagenome (GOLD analysis project Ga0209578, IMG submission 187127) | Marine sediment microbial communities from the Atlantic coast under amendment with organic carbon and nitrate - tdAd47.2 (SPAdes)... | ecosystem: Environmental > Aquatic > Marine > Coastal >...
CCCCCACGCCGCCCCCCCTCACGCCGGTCCCCCTCCTCGCTGGCACCCCCCAGCCTCGCCGGCACCCAAAGCGATCGTGCTGAGAATGAGAAAGACCCACGGGCGTGGTGCCCATGGGTCTTTCGTGGTGCCTGTATGAAAGCTCGTTGATCAGCGACGGCGGCGGGCGGCCAGCAGCCCCCCGAGCCCGAGCAGCGCCGCGCCACCCGGCGTCGGGACGGTGATGAAGGCCGCGTCGGAGCCGAACTCCACGCGGACACCGTTGTTCAGGAACGAGGTGTCGGACAGCGCCTGGCTGAGGGTCAGGGTGGCGATGACCTCATCGCGGATGGCCCCGAGCCCGCCCAGCGGGAGGGAGAAGGCGTTGGAGATCAGCCCGGGCTGCGGGCCGTCGAGGTTGGCCGGCCCGTCGAGGTTCGCGCCGCCGAAGGAGGTGACCTGGGCGTTGTTGCACGAGAAGAAGTTCCACAGCATCCCGGTGCCGTCCATGTTGCCGAAGCCGAACTCGCCCGAGACGTCGGTGCCGGGCCCGTACGAGCCGGTGTCGAAGTCAACGGAGTTGCTGGACGGCCCGATGACGACGTTGCCGCCGGTGATCATCGTTTCGGTCGCGGAGTAGCCCGGGGCGTCGAAGTCCCACGACACGCCGGTGAGCAACTGGTCGGAGTTGCTGAACCCGCTCGGCACACCGGTCGAGGTGTTCTTCAGACGCACCTGCAGCGTGGTCGGGTTGATCAGCGTGAACTGGGCCTCGGCGGAGAGCCCGTCCGAGCCGACGAAGACGAAGGTCTGCGCGGCGGCGGTCTGGGCCGTGAGGCCACACGCCACAAGGGCGATGGAAGCAGCAAGTCGCATGGTTTCTCTCTCTTGCCATGGAGGCACAACGGCCTCGGACGTGTCTTCTCTCAGACAAATCCTACTTTTGGGCCGAGGCCCGTACAAGACTCTTTTCGGAGCTTGCCACCAGAATTCGAATAAAAGTGTCCGATTCAGATTCGGGCTTTGTTCAAACGCCCTACGCGGCCTGTTCCGTGGGGTCGGCCTTGGTTTCCAAGGTTCCGATAACCTTCATCACGTCCAGTTCCGCCGCGGACTCGATCGAGGCGATCACGCCCGCGTCCTCGAGCTGGCGGGCCTCGTGCAGGTCGGCCTTCGACCACCCGATCGCCACAATGGGGCGGAGGTAGCCGGCCCCGCGACAGAGCTTGACGATCTGCTTGGCGTTGGCCCCGTCGTGGGTCGGCCCGCAGAAGAGCAGGTCCACCGGGCTCACGCGGACGTGGTCCAGCGCCCGCCCGAGGAACTCGACCGTGGTGACGTTCGCCCCGAGGGCCTTGAAGGAGTGCCCGAGGCGTTTCATCACGGCCCCCTCGGGGTCGATCAGCAGCATCCGCACGCCGTCGAGCCGGCGTCGGACCTGGTCGAGGTGCTTGGCCGCCCGCCCGCGCTGGGCCTCGGTGAGGAACTCGTGCAGCTCGATCCGTGCGTCGAAGCGGATGCACGACTCGTGGTAGCTCTGCCCGGCGTAATGGCAGTTGATGACCTCGCCGGCGATGTGCACCGGCTCGCCGCTGACTTTCTGGAGGGTCAGCACCAGGCTGGAGCCGTTGTAGACGTACGGGCGGTGCAGCAGCGACACCCCGAGGGGCGACAGGTTGCGTGTGACCGTCGAGAGGGTGAGCACGTCCCCGGTGATCTGGACCATCCGGGTCGGCGGCGTGATGCGCCGGTAGGCCAGACGAGTCTCCTTGCGCCGCTCCGGACCCTCGTACTCCGTCTGCACGAGGTCCATCTCGTCGAGCAGACGACGCAGCAGCGAGCGGGTATGTTCGTCACGGATCGCCATGCTCGCAGGACGGATCGGCCCGTCCGGGGGAGGCGTTGAGCGAGTTCTCGGCACCCGCCCGATCGGGCCGGGGGCGGCGAGGGCGAGTCAAGGACCCCCCCTCATGCGGGCAGGGGCGTGCGCAGGGCGAATCGGGCGTACGGGTCTCAGTCCTCGGGCGTCTCGGGGAGCTCGATCGCGTGCTCGTCGATCATTGCGAGGATCTCGGAGGTGTTCTGGTGGTCGATCGAGCTCAGCGGGCCCGCGTCCTTGAGGCGGTCGGCCTCCGCGAGCGTGGCGGGCGACCACGACAGGCCCACGATGGGACGCTGGTACCCGACCGAGCGACAGAGCTCGACGATCTGGTTGGCGTCGGCGCCGTCGTGCTGCGCCGCGCAGAACAGCAGGTCCACGCCGGACGTCCGCAGCACGTCCAGGGCGTTGCCGAGGTAGTCCACCACGTTCACGCTGGCCCCGGAGGCCTTCAGCAGCAGGGTCAGGCTCTTCAGGTCCGAGCCCTCCGGCTGGATCAGGACGACGCGGAGCCCCTCGAGCTTGCGCCGGACCCTTTTGCTCTGGTCGTGGCGGGTCCGGATCTGGTTCAGCATCGAGGTGCCCAGCCCGAGCTCGGCCTCGTACAGGAACAGCTCCAGGTCGATGCGCTCGTGGAACAGGATCGAGTTCGAGTGCAGGTTGTGCCCCACGTACCGGCAGGCGAGCACCCGCCCGGCGATGTGGATGGGCGTCGTGTCGCGCCCCGTGAGCGTGACCACCACGTTGGAGTCCGGGTAGGCGAACGGCTGGTGCAGGCACCCGATCCCGAGTGACGAGAGGTTGCGCGGGTACGCCTCGAACGACCGCACCTCGCCCGAGTTCTCGAGGAACCGGACCGACATGCTCCGCCGGTAGGTGAACCGCTTCTCCTTGCGACGCTCGGGGCCGTCGTACTGGGCGCTGGCGGTGTCCATCATCCGGATCAGCGTGTCGATTGTAGTTTCGAGCTGTCTGGTGTCTTGGGCCAAACTGGTACCTGATTCAGGGTGGCTGCTGAGATTTGTGCCGCACAAGGGGCCGAAGGTTGATAGAGAGGTCTGTCGGTCCGTGCCCGCTGAAAATCGAGTGAATCAGGGGGAATGCCCTATTCATTCGCGAGTGGCCCACCACGATGCAGGGAGTCACAAGGGCGTGCGCCCACACAGCACCCGAAGACGCTCCGGGCATCCGTGCACTGCTCAACTTTGTGACTGACTTGCGACACGAAGATCCGATTTCCACCTCCGGATTCACTGGGCGCGTGCCACTCATCGGTGCTCGCACGATGCCGGGGTGGGCGCGTTCATTCCGGAATACGATGACTCGTGCCTGACGACCCGGACACCCCCATCGCGGACGAGGAGGGCTTCCTCCCCAGCGAGACCCCCCCGCCCTGGGGGACCGAGACCGACGGCGCGCGTCTGGCCCGCCTCGGGCGCACGGCCCGCGATCTTCCCCCCGTCCCCGGCGTCTACCTGATGAAGGACCACAAGGGCGTGGTGCTGTACGTGGGCAAGGCGGGCAAGCTCCCCGACCGGGTGTCGAGCTACTTCGTCCCCTCGGCCGACCTCGGGCCCAAGAAGCAGCGGATGCTGGGCCAGATCCACTCCTTCGACGTGCTGACGTTCGAGAGCGAGTGGGAGGCGCTGCTGGCGGAGAACCGGCTGATCAAGGACATCCAGCCGCCCTACAACGCCCGCCTGACCGACGGCAAGACGTTCCCCTACCTGGTGGTGACCCGCAACGAGGACTACCCGCGCGTCTTCGTGACGCGCAACCCCGCCGGGCTGGACGACGAGGGGACCAAGCGCCCCGAGATGAAGAACGCGCGCGTGTTCGGGCCGTTCACCAACGCGGGGGCGCTGCGCGAGGCGGTCAGCACGCTGCAGCGGGTCTTCAAGTACCGCACGTGCGCCATCGACATCGAGGCGGGCGACCCGAAGAACCGGTTCTTCCGTCCGTGCCTGCTGGCCTCGATCGGGCAGTGCACCGCCCCGTGCAACGAGAGCGTGTCCGTGACCGCCTACGGGCGCGACATCGACCGCTTCGTGCAGTTCCTGGGGACCAAGCGGGCGAAGATGCTGCGCGACATGCGCGCGGAGATGGAGGAAGCGTCGGCGCAGCTGGACTTCGAGCGGGCCGCGACGCTGCGCGACCAGATCGACGCGATCGAGCGTCTCGACAACCGTGCCTCGCAGCGCGACGGCTGGCAGCCCGAGACCGAGATCGGGTACCTGAACCCCAAGACCGCGACGACGAGCCTGCAGAAGACGCTGGGGCTCGACGAGCCGGTGCGCTGCCTCGAGGGGATCGACATCGCGCACCTGCAGGGCGGCGAGACGGTGGGCAGCAAGGTCTGCTTCGTGGACGGGCGCCCGTTCAAGGACGAGTACCGGCGGTACCGGATCAAGACCGTCAACAACCTGCCCGGGGGCGGGACCAATGACGACTACGCGAGCATCCGCGAGGTGGTGAGCCGCCGGTACCGTGAGGCCGGGGAAGGGCACGAGCTGTACCCGGATGTCATCCTGATCGACGGCGGGCTGGGGCAGTTGCACGCGGCGCTGGAGGCCTTCGACGAGCTGGCCGCGAGCGGGGGTGTTCGCCCCCCCATGGTGATCAGCCTGGCGAAGAAGGAGGAGCTGATCTACGTGCAGGACCGTTCCGAGCCGGTTCGTCTGAGCCGCAACAACGCGGGTTTGAGGCTGTGCCAGCAGGTGCGAGACGAGGCGCACCGGTTCGCGCAGCACTACCACCACGTGCTGCGTCGGAAGAGCACGCTGGGGGAGTGAGTTCGGCATTTGTACTTATGATGTCGATTTCCGGGTCTCGGTTCCGTAGGATTGAGCTAAGGAGGTGCCGCCACATGGACACCAAGACACTGATTGGACGTATGGCCGCCCCCGCGTTGTTCGCGGTCTCGCTGACCCTGGTTGGGTGCGAAGAGTCGGCCGATGACACGGGTCTCGAGAATGCCGCGGAGCAGGTCGGTGAAGCCACCGAAGATGCCGCGGAGAACGTGCAGGACGCGGCTTCTGACGCGGCCGAAGCGACCGAGGACGCGGTTGATGATGCCGCGGACGCGGTGGACGACGCCGTGGACGACCCGAATGGCGGCGGCTAAGACCCGCTCCCGTTTGACATTCTGAACTGATCACGCCCGGGGTATCCCCCGGGCGTTTTCGTGCGCGGGGAGTGTGTTGGGTTCGTTGGGAACACGGGTTGGGCGTGCGCCCAACCCGTGGCACCCCCCAAAGAATGCCTGGGGGGGGTCAGAGCCAGCGGATGTATTTGAACAGGGCGATGCCGGCGATGGAGAGCGCGGCCATGCCGATCGTGATGACCCAGAAGGCGTTGGGTGACTCGACCCCGGGCATGCCGCCGACGTTGATGCCGAACAGCCCGGTGATGAGGCCCAGCGGCAGGGCGATGGTGGCGACGAGGGTGAGCAGGTAGCCCGTCCGCCCGATGCGCTCGTCCTGGCGGGCGCGGAGCTCGTCGGTCGCGACCGCGGCCCGGTCGCGCAGCTCGTCCAGGTCCTCCACGCAGCGTGCGGTCTGGTCCGCGGCTCTCCGGATCATGGCCCGGTCTTTGGCGGAGATCGCGTCGTGCTGCTCGCCGGCGAGGGCGACCAGAGCGTCGCGCTGCGGGGCGAGGTAGCGGCGCAGCGAGATCGACTGCCGGCGCACCAGCGTGAGGCGCTGGCGGTACATCGCGCCCTGGCGCGCGGTCTCGCGCGGGTGGTTGTCGTCATCGCCGAGGATGCTGTCCTCGACCTCGTCGAGCATGGTCATCTGGTTCTCGACCACGGGGCCGAGCCGGTCGGTGAGGCCGAGCACGATCTGTGCGAGCAGTGCTCCGGCGGTCTCGGGCCCGGCGCCCTCGCTGGCCCGCTCGCGCAGGACGGCGACGGACTGGAAGCGTTTGGTGCGGAGGCTGATCAGCCGCCCCCGCTCCATCCAGAGGCGGATGGAGATGAGTTCGTCGGGGTCCGCCCCGGGGTTGAGGTCCACGCCGCGGAGGATCACGACGAGCCCTTCACCGATGTGCCAGAAGCCGGGGCGCGAGCTCTCGGCGGTCAGCAGGGCCGACGCCTCGGGGTCGAGGCCGGACTCTTCACGCAGCCACTCGTTGGCCCGGTCCATGGTGCGGTCGAGGTGCAGCCAGAGCGGGCGGTCGGGATCGGGGGCGAGGCTGTCCCACGCCCACGCGTTCGCGCCGGGGTCCCCGGGCTCGGTCGGGAAGTCCGACGGGTTGCCCGGGAGTCGGGTCGCGAAGATGAGGCCCTCGTCGGGGCGGACGGGCACGAGGGGAATGGGCATCGGTCGAGTGTACCGGGTGCGGTGAGGGCCCGGTCAGTCGTCGAGGCGCTCGAAGGCGAACCCGAGCGGGCTTGGGCCGTCTCCGTGGTCGAAGAGCGCGTCCACGATCATGCGGTCGCCCTCGTCGGACTGCTTGAGCCGGTAGGCGATCGAGATGACGTCGGACTCGGTGCCGGCGGGCGGCTTCATGAGCAGGCTGGTGCCGTCGGCCTCGACGACGTGCAGCACGATGGGGGTTTCTTCCCAGGGGCTCAGGTCGATGCCGAAGTGGCGCAGGCGGTAGACGAGGGTGGGCGTGCCGTCCACGTCTTCCTCGCGCATGGTCATGATCTCGACGAAGCGGGAGGCGCCGCCGCGCTCGGGCGGGGCGGTCCAGCGGAACATGCCCATCATGCTGGCGTGGTCGCCCTCGTCCGCTTCGGACCAGGTCTCCTCGCAGACCGAGCCGTCGTCGCGGACCATGCGCCAGGCGCCGGCGAGGAAGGCGATGGAGTCGATGTCGCCCGGGACGGTGCCGTCCTGCACGGCGGGCACGGCGCCGTCCGGCATCGCCACCCAGGCACCGGCGGTGACCAGCACTGTCGAGCTCAGTCCGGCGATCAATGTGCGACGCATGGCGTGCTCCTGCTGTGAGTTGGGTCGGTCAGTTTCAGATCGGTTGGCCAAGCAGTCGTGGATCGAGGGTGGGGGGGGTGGGGGGGTTACATGTCTCCGAGTTGCTGGTAGAGCATGTACGCGTTGCCGTCGGGGTCGAAGAAGGTGGCGAGCTTGACCATGTCGGGGATGGTCTGGGTGTCGCCGTCGAACTTCACGCCCTTGGCCTCGAGCGCCGTGCGGGACGCGTCCACGTCGGCGACGCCCCACGTCGGCACCGGGCCGGCGCCGACCTTCGGGCTCTCGACCTGGCTGAGCCCGACGTTGACCTTGGCGACGGGGCTGGACAGCTCGGCCCAAGCGATCTCGTCCACCTTGTAGAGCAGGCTCATGCCGAGCACGTCGGTGTACCACGCGATCGCCTTGTCGAGGTCGGCGACCTGGGTGGAGAGGGTGAGTCCGCCGTCGTATCCGAGTGCTGACATGGTGGTGCTCCGTGTGTGCGGGCGGTGGCCCTGGGTGTGTGTACCGGCCAGATCGTGCGGGCGGCCGGGTTGTCATTAAAAATATAGTTGCTATACTTTTACTGTCAAGCCCCGGTTTCGGATGTCCGAGACTTTTTTGAGACGCACGGATGCCCCCTTCCCCTCCAAACCCACGGCCTACGGGCCCGTCCGCCCCCGCGCGCCTGGCCCGCCTCACGCACCGACGCTGGGCGATCCCGGTGCTGGCCGAGCTGGCGTCCACCGGCGGTTGCAAGCTGGTCTGGCTGGAGCGTCACGTGGGCGCGGGCAAGGGGCCGGCCAAGGACGCGCTGAGCCTGCTGATCGAGTTCAAGCTCGCGGCACCCAACCCCGGCTACGGGCACCCGCTCCGCCCCGAGTACCTCCCGACGCTCGCGGGGCGACGCGCGGGCGAGGCGGCCAGGCTTTTGATGGACGCGATCGATGGGCTGGAGCATTCGGACCAGGTGTTGCGGAAGTGGTCGCTGCCGGTGCTGCTGGCGCTGGCGGAAGGCGGCGAGCGGTTCTCGGAGGTGAAGGCGATGCTGCCGACCGCAACGGACCGTGCCCTCGCTGCGGCGTTGCGTGAGTTGGAAGACTCGGGACTGGTCGAGCGCACGATCGAGGATGCGCGCCCGCCGCGTCCGCGCTACGAGTTGGCGGACTGTGCGCACGACCTTGCGACCTGTGCGCGCGAACTGGCTGAGTGTCTGGAGTGGTGAGTCAGGGGCTGACGCGATCGAGCACGCGCAGGCCGGCGTCGTTGGCGTAATCGAGAGCGTCGGGCCAGACCTCGTCGTCGGCGGCGAGCGCCACGGCCTCCAGCACGCGCCGGTTCAACTCGGCGATGTCGGAGCGGTGGGGGGACAGCGGGTCGAGATCGTGCTCGGGCGAGCCGAGGCCGAGCTGGGTGACGGTCGCGCGGGGCGAGGGCGTGTGCGGGAGTCGCCCCGCGTCGCGTACGAGGCGTTCGAGTCGTGCGACGGCGGCGACGGCCGCGAACTGGCGTTCGGCGTCCTGCAGGTCGTTCTCGTCGATGTCGGAGAGCGGGTCGGTCCAGGCCGCGACGAGCAGGGCGAGGGGTTCGAGGTCTCCGACCAGCCCGTCGGCGAGGGGGGTGCCCTCGGGGTGGTGCCAGCCGGGCCAGCCGAGCAGGGCCCAGCCCTGGCGGTCGAATCGTTCCGCGTCGCCGATGGCCTCGAGGAGGCGGAGCAGGCGCACGCCGGCGTCGAGCTCGGCGCTGGCGGGGCCGGCCTGGCCGTCGGAGGCCCAGGCGTCCTCCCAGTCGGCCCGGAGCCGGTCGGCGGCGGGCGGGAGCTCGGGGACGAGCGAGTCGATGGTGTCGATCCAGCCGCCGATGGGGGTGGTGGGGTCGCGCCAGATGTCCTCGGCGGGGAGCGTCGCGAAGCGCTGGGACTCGGCGGCGAGCTTCCAGACGTCGGTGTTGTCCTCGCGCAGCATCCGACCGGCCCGCTCGGCGAGCAGGCGGTGGTCGCGATGGGCGACGGGGGCGCTGTTCTCGTCGAGCCCCTGCTTGAGCCAGGCGTTGAGTGCGTTGAGGTGTTCGAGGCGTTCGGGCACGCGTCTGGCCGCGAGCTCGGTGGCGAGTGCGCCCGGGTCGGTGGTGGCGCCGACGCGCAGGGCGTCGGCGATGAGGGGGAGCAGGTCGGCGCGTTTGTCCTCGCCCTGCTGCCTGAGCGTGGCCCAGGCGGGGCGGAGGTCGCGGACGAAGCTCTGGGGCGGGGTGCCGGGGTCCTCGCCGACCGCGAGGCGCGCGATGCGGAGCCCGGCGTCGAGCTTGCGCCGCGCGTCGGAGTCGGGCGTGAGGACCATGCTCTCGGCGTGGACCCGGGCGAGCTCGGTGTGCTCGTTGACGGGCAGCTCGCCCAGCAGTTCGACCAGCTCGGCAAGGTCGCGCAGCGTGACGAGTTCCTCGGCCCCGAGCAGGGCGTTGCCGCCGAGGATCTGTCGCACCGCCTCGGCGTAACGCTGGGCGAGGCTGTCGCGGATGCGGTCGGGCACCCAGTCCGCGGGTTCGAGGGCCGCGGCGGCGTCGAGCAGGCGCCGGGCGAGGCGGTCGGCGCTGGGGCGGTAGGCGGGGTCGGTGCGGGCTTCCTCGATCAGGCGGAGCAGGCCCGGGGCGGACTGCACCGGGCCGGTGTCCACGCGATCGCTGAGTGTGGCGGGGTCGGGCGCGGGCGCGTCGAGCCCGATCCAGCCGGTGCTCGCGTCCACGCCGAGGGCGTTGACGAGGGGTGCGAGGGCGTCGCGCAGGGCGCGGTCGAGTGCCTCGGGCTCGGCGGGGAGGGTCGCGGCGAGACGGCGCAGGTCGGAGGCGAGCGCGATGCGGTCCATCTGCCCGAGCTGGGCGAGGGCGGGGTCGAGTGTCTCGACGGCCTCGCCGAGCGTGCGTCCGGCGATGAGCAGGTCCGCCCCGTCGCCGGCGCGTCGGAGGCCCCGCTCGATGAGCGCGGCCGCGAGCTCGCGCAGGGCGGCCCGGGCGCTGTCCTCGCGCTCGTCGGTGGTCATGCGCAGCATCGCGGCGTTCTCGCGCAGGGTGTCTGCGAGGACGCTGTGCACCGCGGTGGCGCCGGGGGCGGGCTCGGGCACGTCCAGATCGAGGTCCTGAGCGCACGCGAGGGTCGCCGCGCCGAGCAGGGCGATCCACGCGCCTTTGTGCGGTGCCTCAGGCCAGCGCATCGCGGTACACCTCTTCCAGTCGTTCGACCATGCGCTCGGCGCTGAACTCGTCGCGGGCGAGCTCGCGTCCCCTGACGCCCATCGCGGTTCGTTCCTCTTCGTGGTCCGCCATCCAGCGTACCGCGTCGCGGATGGCCTCCGCGTCGCCGACGGGGACGAGTTTCCCGGTTTCGCCGTCGAGGCAGGCCTCGCGTGTGCCGTCGGCGTCGGTCGCGACAACGGGGACGGCGCAGAGCATGGCCTGCGGCACGGTGCGGGGCAGGCCCTCGCGATGGCTGGGGTGGCAGAGGACGTCCATAGAGCGGACGAGGCCGGGGATGCGGTCCGGGTCCACCAGGCCGGTGCAGACCACCTGTCGCGTCAGGCCCAGCTCTCGCACGCGTTTCATCAGGCGTTCCTTCCACCAGCCGTCGCCGACCCAGAGCAGCTTCCAGTGGGGGTTGGCGCTCAGGTCGTCGGCGAGGGCGTCGAGCACGTCGTCGTGCCCCTTGTGCTCCGCCAGGCGGGCCACGGTGCCCACGACGAAGTCGGTCTCCCCCAGCCCCACGGAGCGGCGGATGTCGGTCCGCGTCTGGCCGGGCTCCGGTTCCAGAAACGGGGCGGTCTCCATGCCGCTGCGGACGGTGACGTACTGCTCGGGCACGCCGATGTCGCGTGCGAGGAACTGCTCGGTCATGGCGTCGGCGACGGAAATGATGCGGTCGCACCGCTTCGCGGCGTGCTGCTCGGCGATCGTGTACGCCTTGTTCAGGGCCCGGGTCTTGGCTCGGGCGAGCCGGCCGCCGGTCTCGGGCATGAAGGGCGGGCCGTGGATGGTGTGGACGACCGCGGGCTTTCGGTCGATGGAGCCGGTCTTGACGCGCCACGCGGCGATGCGCCCGAGGATGCCCGCCTTGGACGAGTGGGTGTGCACGACGTCCGGTCGCAGGTCGCGGACAAGTTTTTCGAGGAGCGTCAGGGCTTTCTTGTCTTTGGCGGGGTTCACCTCGCGGACGAGGCCGGGGATCTCGTGCGAGCGGATGCCCCCGCCGAGTCCGGTGCCGCGGTTGGGATCGACCTGGAACTTGCGGACGCGCTCGATGAGAGAGCCCTCGGGCCCGTAGATCGGGCCGTAGGCGAGGTGGACACGGTGCCCGAGCCGGGCCTGGCCCTCGCAGGAGAGGATGGTGTTCTCCTGCGAGCCGCCGAGGATGAGGCGTGTCGAGATGTGGAGGATGCGGAGTCCCAAGGGAGAGAGATTATGCGCTCTCGGGCGGGTCCGGGCGCGGCGCGGCGTACCACTCCAGTTCCACGCCGTAGTAGCGGTCGGTGGTGCCCTGGTGGACCATGCCGGTTTTCTCGAGCACGCGCCGGCTCGCGACGTTGCCCGAGTAGGCGAGGCCGAGGATGCGGTCGAAGTCGGTGGCGTTCCACGCGTGCGTCATCGCGGCCACGGCGGCCTCGCCGGCGATGCCCTGGCCCCAGACCTCGTGCCGGTAGCGGTAGGCGAGCTCGAAGTCGGGCCCTTCCCAGGCGACGGGGAAGACGCCGCAGTCACCGATCACCGTGCCGACGGGGAGATCGACGCCATCGATGGGTGCGCGGAGTTCGACGGTCCAGAGCGTGACGGCGTGGGCATCGAGGCAGGCGAGTCTTTTCTTCAGGCTGTCGCGGACCTGATCGATGGTGCGGGCGGAGCCGTCGCCGATGTAGGTCATCGCGCGGACGTCGCCAAAGACGGGCATGAGGGCTTCGGCGTCGGCGAGCGTGGGTGGGCGGAGGAGGAGGCGCGGGGTGGTGATCATGTCAAGTCTGTTTTATCCGAGCCGCGGGCGTGAGCACGCGGGGAGGTCTTTGTCTTTTACCAGCCGCGTGCGTGAGCACGCGGAGAGGTTTCAAGGCAGCTTGTAACCATCCTGAAATCGCTTCACATAGTCAACCGCCTGGGCGACTGAGTCACGGTCATTGAGATAACGGGTGCTCCCGTGCCTGGTCCAGAACGGGCCCGATTCTCCGTGCTTCTTCATTGCCCGGGTCGCCCACGACTTGAATTGCTGCATGACACGCTCGGGCGGAGTTTCTCCGGCCCGGACCACGGTGTGGACGTGGTTCGACCTCGCGTTGCAGGCCAGGAGTTGCCAGGAACGCCTGTCGCACACGTCTTGAATCGCATCATGAACCACACGCCGCATGGCGGGCGTGAGCATGCGGGGATCGTTTGAGAGCGAACTCTTAGTTGCAGCGTGCAGATTGGGAGAGTGCCCAAGTCGAACGCTGCCCGTCGGTATCCGGTCGTACGACCCTCTCGGATCGCCATGGAGCCACGTGCCTCTGCACGTCCACGTGATGAAATAGGCGAGTGGGAGAGGCATCGGGTGAGCGTACCTCCCCGCGTGCTCACGCACGCGGCTGGTATGAGGGGGACCAGCCGGACGCGTGAGCGGCCGGGTAGGTGCGGGGGGGGTTGGAATTCGCCCTCCCCGCGTGCTTACGCCCGCGGCTGGTATGAGGGGGACCAGCCGGTCGCGTGAGCGGCCGGGGAGGTGCGGGGGGGGTTGGGAGTTGCCCTCCCCGCGTGCTTACGCCCGCGGCTGGTATGCGGGGAACCAGCCGGTCGCGTGAGCGGCCGGGGAGGTGCGGGGGGGGGGTTGGGAGTTGCCCTCCCCGCGTGCTTACGCCCGCGGCTCGGATGCGGAGTGTTACTCGTACCGTACCCACTCCAACCGCAACCCCTGCGGCGGGAGCGTCGGGCCGGCCAGCGTGCGGTCGCCGGTGTCGAGCGCGCGCCTCGCCCGCTCGGCGTCGATCTTGCCGCGTCCGGCTTCGAGCAGTGTGCCGGCGATGATGCGGACCATGTTGTAGAGAAAGCCGCTGCCGCGGACGCGGATGACGAGTCGGTGGCCGTCGTCGGTGCGGTCCTCCTCGACGGCGCAGGCGAAGACGGTTCGCACGGTGGACTGGCGCCCGTGGTTGATGCTGGCGAAGGCCTCGAAGTCGTGCTCGCCGACGAGCACCTCGGCCACTTTGCTCATCCGCGCGGCCTCCAGCGTGTGCCACGTGTGGAAGACGTACGCCCGGTCCCACAGCGGGCGGGTCTCGCCGCTGACGATGGTGTAGGTGTACTCCTTCTCGACCGCCCCGCCGATCGGGTTGAAGTCGTCGGGAACGATGGCCGCGTCGCGCACCAGCACGTCACGCGGCAGGCGGGCGTTGAGCGCCCGCACCAGCGTGTCGCACCCGCGTGCTTCGGGCCAGCCCACGCCGCGTGACTCGTCGGGTGTGCTGGTGAAGGCGGCGACCTGCCCGAGGGCGTGCACGCCCGAGTCGGTCCGGCTGGCGCCGACGAGATCGACCTGCTCACGCACCGTCTCGCGCACGGCCTGCTCCACCACGTGCTGCACGCTCCGCAGCGCCACACGCGCGCGACCGTCCTGGCCCGGCTCGTCCAGCGGCGGCAGATCCGGGTGCTCGCTCGCCGGCGGCTCCTGCTTCTGCCAGCCGACGAACTCGGTCCCGTCGTACGCGATGGTGAGCCGGTACCGCGGCACTACCCCTCCCTTTGTTGCGTGTCTTCTGGCGGGTCAGGCTGCGATGGTTCTTCGTGGGCGTCCCCGATCGGCCCGATCACGCGCGGCCCGGGCCCGGTGCGTTCCTTCGGCTTGAACTTCTTGTGCTCGCTGTCCGCCCAGTTGTCGCCCACGCGCCACCACGCCAGCGTCCCGATCCCCAGCAAAACAGCCAACAACGCCGAGAGTGCCAACAACATGCCCATCCGCAAGTTTAGCACCCACTCACTTGCGATCGTGAAATCTTCGAGCCGCGTGCAACCCGACGCAATCGGGCTCGCGTACCCGCGTTGCTCTGTCCGGATCGAGACCTCGCCCCGGCCTCCGGCACACACACCTCGCCGGACGACGGGGCACGGCACGTGGATGGACACAACCAGGCACCCGCCCGGCGGCACGTGTCGCCCGGGCTGTCCGTCCGCACACACGCACCAGGAGAGCCGCATGCACACCACCCGATCACGATTCCTGTCGATCCCCGCCCTGGCGACCATCGCCGTGTCCATGCTCGGAGCATTCGCGGCCCCCGCCGCGGCTCAAGACGGCATGCGGATCGCCCGAGCCTGCGTCATGCAGATCCAGGACGCCACCGAGGAGGCCGTGACGAGCCAGCACCAGGTCACACGGCGCACCATCCAGGCCATCCGCAACGCGGCTGAGGAGGGCGCGCCCAACCGTGTCATCCGGGCGATCGCCGAGAACGGGCTGGATCGCGTGCACGCCATCGGCGTGCGGAATGACAGCGCCATCGAGGAGCTGGCCGGCGAGTGCGTGCAGCGTTTGCGTCAGCTCGAGGCGGACCGCTCGCTGATCAACGCCGTGCGTATCGCCGCGGCCCGGTCGGACGAGCATCTGGAGGACTCGACACGTCGCTCATCCCGCGCGATCCGCGGCGCCCTGGCCCGCGCGCTCGACTGACGCTGGCCCACCTACAGCAAGGACCCATCCACGAGCCGGGGAACCGGTTCTGATCCGCCCCGTGAGCCAGCGCTCTCGGGGCGGTGTTGTGCGCGGCATTCTGGGGGAGCCTTGCCAAAAGCGCCGAATCTCGTTGTACCAAACGGGTTCCGAAGATATGATAGGGTTTTAGAGGGGTATCCAATGGCCAACGGATCAAGCATCGAATGGACCGACGCGACCTGGAATCCGGTGGCGGGATGTTCGCCGGTGTCGCCGGGGTGCCACAACTGCTACGCGGCCAGAATGGCGTTGCGTTTATCGCACATGCCCAACGGCACGGGCGACAAGTACCGCCACACCGCCAAGCGATTGAAGAGCGGTCGCCCGGTGTTTTCAGGACACATCACGCTCGATGAAAAATCGCTCGATCTTCCACGCTCGTGGCGGCTGCCGCGCACGGTGTTTGTCAACTCGATGAGCGATCTGTTCCACGAAGCGGTTCCCCTCGAATTCATCCAGCGCGTGTTTGCCGTGATGAACGAGTGCCCGCAGCACGTGTTCCAGGTGCTAACGAAGCGCCCGGAGCGAGCAGCGGAACTTGCCACAAATATGAGTTGGACTACAAATATCTGGATGGGCACCAGCGTCGAATCAAAAGATTACTACACTCGTATCCGGATGCTTCAGAAGATCCCGGCAACAACCAGATTCCTGAGTTGCGAGCCACTGCTCGGTCCACTGAAGCGCATGCCGCTCAAGGGCATTCACTGGGTAATCGCCGGCGGCGAGAGCGGCCCCGGGGCACGCCCAATGCAGGGCTCATGGGTGATGGAAATCCGTGACCAGTGCCAGAAGAAAGACGTGGCATTTTTCTTCAAGCAGTGGGGCGGAGTGAACAAGAAGGCTACGGGGCGAGAGCTTGACGGGCAGACGTGGGATGAGATGCCGTTGCCAGCTTGAGATCGCACTTTGACTCACAAAGCAGACAACAGTTTTTTTGATGTAAAACGGGAATGGTCAATTCGTAAAGACCGAATCCTGGGTGGGTATCTCAGGCCATATTTGCCAAAGGTGGCAACTCAAGGAAAGCCAATCTGCATTATTGATGGCTTTGCTGGTCCGGGTAAATTTCGGGACGGCAATCCCGGATCGCCCCTGATCATCTACAGTGCGATCAAGAAGTTCGGGCGAGACGCAAAAGCGGTCTTTATCGAAGCGAATGAAGACTTGGCTGCCGACCTCAATGCAATAACAGCCGAACTCCCATACACAAAGTCGATCCATGCGGAGTTTGGTGATTGTGTGGAACGCGTTGAGGCTATCGCTCAGACCCACACAGTGTTCTTGTACCTAGATCCTTACACTGTGGAGGGTATTGAATGGGAGTCACTCGACCGGATTTTTCGGTTTTTGGATCGCCGCGTTAGCATTGAGCTTCTGTTAAATTTCAATGCTTCAAGTTTTGTTCGTCGGGGGCTTGCTGCTTTGAAGTACGTAGTGCCCGATCCAGATCCGGCAAGTGAAAGTATGGGCGACATTGATGCCCCAATCTTAACCTCTCCGACAGTCGAAGCATTGGACCGAGTGGTCGGCGGCAACTGGTGGGCCACTTCAATCGAGAACTGCCCTGACTTTGCGGCGCAGGTCGCAAGTGTTGTTGAGGGTTTTTGCGATCGTCTTCGGCAGCGGTTTGCAGAGGTTTGTTTTCATGATATTTTAGCGGAACCACACCACAAGATTCCTAAGTACACCCTGGTGTTTGCGTCTAGGCATTGTCATGCACTCAAACTAATGAATGATGAAGTAGTGAAAAGTACGCAAGTGCTTGCAGAGAAGGCCGCCCCCATAACTCCGGTCTTGTTTGAAATGCGCTCCGAGGACCTGGTTCCGTCCAAAGCTGATATTCCTGATTTGGTAATGCAAGAGGCACGAGGCAGGCGGCCTAGAGGCGATGTGATTGTGTCAGTGATGCGAGCTCGTTTTGGAGCATTTACGGAAACCGAAATCCGAAGGTGCATCACAGATTTGATCAAGGCAAAGCAACTTCAATCGGCTACCGGTCGCCCGCGGATCCCGGATACGGAGCTGATTTGGAAATCGCAAGCGTCAGGCTAGAGCTCGACCAGCTCGACGTCGGGCTCGCGCGTGCCCTCGACGGGCGGCAGCACAATCTCGTCCACCAGCGCCCTCAGCCCGTCGTGGGCCTCGGCCATGGCGGTCCGGGTGTCCGAGGCGACGAATCGCTCGGCACGGGGCAGGGACAGCGTCTGCGAGGCCGCGGGCACCTGGCCGGGGCCCTCGTCCACGATGAAGTCGGCGTAGCCGCCGCCGGGGAGGCTGAGCGAGCGACCCTCGGCCCGGGCGCTCAGGTCGAGGGCGATCTGGCCGACGCCCTTGGACTCGTGCTGGGTCGGGATGGCCTGGGTGTAAGCCTGGATGACGCCGTCGGCGTTCTCGAAGCTGCCGTCCTGCTCCAGCCAGCTCGAGGCTGGGAGCACGACCTCGGCGAGGCTGGTGAGGGCGTTCTCCAGCAGGTCGAGCGCGACGACGCGCGTGCCGGACAGGGCGCCCTTGAACTCGTCGGTCGCCCACTCGCTCGGGTAGTTGCCGGTGAGCAGCACGCCGGTGATGTCGGAGCCGTCCTTGTCGAGGCGCTTGACCGCGGCGTCGTAGTCGAGCCAGTCGCCCGGGGCGACCGCGTCGAGCACGCGCCGCACGCCGCGTGCGTTGGGGGCCTTCTCGGCCCGCTTGACGAAGGGCCGGCCCGCGCGCGGGTTGGCGAATTCCTTGTCCTCGCCCTGGGTCGGCACCGGGCCCATCGCGAGGATGGCCTTCGGGTCGATGGTGCGGGCCGCGGTCGCGAGCAGGTAGGCGTCCTCGCTGGAGAGCATCGGGCTGATCATCACCAGCGACGCGCCGTCGGCCCGCAGCGTCTCGACGGTCAGGTCGAGCGCCTTGGTCCACTCGGCTTCCAGCTGCGCCCCGTGCTGGCGTCGGCGCGGGGTCTTCACCCGGTGCTCGGCGTGCACGTGCTTCCACGAGTAGCGCACCTCGTCGGTGATCCACCACGTGTTCAGGTCGAGGTTGGTCCGGGGCTTGAAGCGGTAGATCCGCCCCTGGTTGTGCTCGGCCCACAGGTTGTCGCCGCTGCTGGTCAGGCCGTCGATGGTCGCGTTGCGCTTCAGGAACCAGACGCGCTGGGCGAACAGGAAGTCCTTGTCGAGCAGGGCGCCGACGGGGCAAAGGTCGATGACGTTGGCGCTGAGCTCGTTGTCGAGGGGCACGCCGGGGAAGACGTCGATCTCGCTCTTGTTCCCTCGTCCGTCGATCATCAGCTCGCCGGTGCCGGGAATCTCGCGTGCGAAGCGGACGCACCGGGTGCACATGATGCAGCGGTCGGAGTAGATCCAGGTGTTGGGGCCCAGGTCCTTCTTGGGCTGCTTGAGCTTGGTCTCCTCGAAGCGGGAGACGCCGCGCCCGTACTTGTAGCTGAAGTCCTGCAGCGTGCACTCGCCGGCCTGGTCGCAGACCGGGCAGTCCAGCGGGTGGTTGATCAGCAGGTACTCCATCACCGACTTCTGGTTGGCCACGGCCTTGGGGCTGTTGGCATAAACGACCATGCCGTCGGAAGCGTCGGTGGCGCAGGTGGGCAGCAATTTGCCGCCCATCATGGGCTCGAGCTTGTTGTCGTTGCGGGGGTTGGGGGCCCAGATCTCGGCCAGACAGATGCGGCACTGGGCCGGTATCGACAACCCCGGGTGGTAGCAGTACTTCGGGATCTCCACCCCGCATCGGTCCGCGACGTCGATGACCTTCTCCCCCGCCTCGAACTCGCAGACCGTTCCGTTGATGGTGATCGAAGGCATAGACCCACCGGTGAAATCATCCAGCTTTCCGCACGGGCCCACGCCCACGCGCCAGAGTGTCCACTGTAGGCGGACCGACCTCGGAACCGGGATGCAGCCCCCCCCTTCACGCCCCGATCCGGCGCCTCATCCGTCCCCGTCCGCCTCGTCGCCCGCCTCGTTGTCCGGCACGGCGGGCTCGTCCGGTGCGTCCGCCTCGGCGTCGGCCCGGTTCAGGGCCCGCACACGCTCCACCAGCGCCTCAAACCGCGGGTGGCCCCGCAGCGAGTCCAGATCGGGTGAGCGACGCAGCCAGCGGCTCTCGCGGTACCCCTCGTCCACCGCCCGCTCCAGGGCGTCCAGGGCCTCGTCGGTCCGCCCGGCCACCGCCAGCACCGCGCCGGAGAGATACCAGCGGGTCGCCCCGTTCATGAAGCTCTGGAGCGTGTCCAGCTCGTTCACCATGTCCGCGGCCGCGTCGCCGGCCTCGCCGGGCTTCCCCGCGAGCATCAGTCGCAGCACCTCGGTCCGCCCGTCCCAGTTCCACTGGCGGTCGCGCCAGTCGTCACGCGACAGGTCGAGCAGCCGCTGTCTGGCGTGGATCCGCTCGACCGAGTACCGCTCGTCGCGCTGCGCGACCTGGTGCAGCACCCGCCACGCCCACCCGAAGCCGGGGTCCTCGGACAGGTGGGTCGTGAGGTTCTGGATGACCCGCTCGTCGCGCCCGCGCCGGATGTTCTCGATCGCGTCCGCTCGGACGTAGGTGCGTGCGTCGAGGCCGGTCAGGGGCTCGCGTGCCGGAGGCGTGGGCTCGGGCCCGTACAGCAGCACGCCGACAAAGGTCGCCAGCCCGACGATCCCGCTGAACAGCACCGTCGCGGTGCCGGGTGCCCAGGCGCTCAGTCGGTTGCTCACGGCTCGTCCCCCGGCACGTCGGAAGCCCGCGATTGGTCCGAGGCGCGTTGCATCTCCGAGTTCCGGGCGTAGGTCCGGGCCGTGCGTTCGACCGTGGTGGCGAAGGAGGGGTGTGCGTGCAGGGCGTCCAGGTCCGGGTCGTGTCGCAGCCAGACCGCGTTGGCGTACCCGATGTCGCCCAGGGGTTCGAGTCGTTCCGCCGCAGCCTCGACCTCGCCCGCCAGCGCCAGGAAGCACGCCCCGTTGTAGTGGTACCCCACTGTGCCGGGGTTCTCCTGGCGGTCGCAGGCCTCGAGGCCCCTCAGGAACCGGGCCCGGGCCTCGGGCTCGTCACCCGCGCCGCGGGCCGCCCACCCGAGCTGGAACCACGACTGGTACGGGAAGCGGACATCGCTCAGGCGGACGTTCGCGGCCCCGCCGGCCCGCCTGAGCGTGCGGCTGCCGCGCAGCCGCCCCTCGCGCTCCAGGCGTGCGAGGTTGTCGAGGGCCTCCTCGTAGAGGTTGGCGTACCCCGAGTCCCGGGCCGCGAGCTGGGCGAGGTACATCCAGCCCCAGCCGCTGTCGTGGTACTCGTCCAGCTCGGCGCGGAGTTCCACGATCGCCCGGGCGTCGTCCTGCTGGGCCGTGAGCGCTCGGATCCGCGTCTGCACCCAGCTCGGCACCTCGTGCTCGGCCGCCCCCGACCACCGCTGCGTCGGCGGGGACGCGGGCTCGGGCCCGTAGAGCAGCACGCCGGCGAAGGTCACCAGCCCCACGATCGCCGCGAACAGCGTCGTCGCCAGGCTCGGCCGGAATGTCTCCGCAACGCCCAAGCTGCCTCCTCCCCCCCCACATTGGAAACACGGTTTGGCCACGACTTCCGGGAAATCGCTCTGGCCGCGTCCTCAGACTACGCTACCCGCGATGCCCGACGCCAGTTCCAAATCCGGCAAAGCCCGCTCCATCAAGGCCCCGAAGGGCACGCGCGACGCGTACCCGGAGGACGCCCTCAGGCGTCGGTACGTCACGCAGGCGTGGCGGGATGCCTCGATCCGGTGCGGGTTCGAGGAGATCGAGGGCCCGACCTTCGAGCAGGCCGAGCTCTACGCCGTGAAATCCGGCGAGGGCATCCTGGGCGAGCTCTTCCAGGCCTTCAGCGGCAAGGCACCCGAGGAGCTGGAGCAGGTCCAGGCCACCGGCCAGGCCCCCTACGCCCTCCGCCCCGAGTTCACGCCCACCCTCGCCCGCATGTACGCGGCCCGGGCCAAGCAACTCCCCCAGCCCTGCAAGTGGTTCACCGCGGGGCCGTACTTCCGGGCCGAGAGGCCGCAACGGGGGCGGCTGCGGGAGTTCCTGCAGTGGAACTGTGATGTGATCGGGTTGCCGGGTGAAGGTGAGTCCGCAGAGGCACAGCGAGCGGAGATGGACGCCGAGGTCATCGGTGTGCTCGTGGACATGTTCAATGGCTTCGGGCTGAAGTCATCGGATGTGCAGATCGAGAGTTCAGACCGCTCACTCATCGAGCGTGCGATTCTTGATGCAAGCGGCGATGCCGTGGACCTCGACGCGGCCTTCGCGCTGCTCGACCGGCGCAACAAGCTCGACCAGGCAGCATTTGAATCACAGGCCAAGGACATCGGCTTCGATGTTCAAGGGTTTGATCGGATCGCGCAATCTGATTCCTCTGCGTCCTCCGCGACTTCCTCCGCGCCTCTGCGTACCTCTGAATTAGACGGCTGGGTGGTGCCCAACATGAGCATCGTCCGCGGCCTCGCCTACTACACCGGCACCGTCTTCGAGGTCATCGCCGACGGCGAGCGTGCCGTGGCCGGTGGGGGACGCTACGACAACCTCATCGAACTGTTTGGTGGGCCCTCCACGCCCGCGTGCGGGTTCGGCATGGGCGACGTTGTGCTCTCGCTGTTGCTCGAGGACAAGGGCCTGATGCCCGAGGGGGCCGAGCTGCTCGACGCCGTGAGCCGCCCGCCCGCGTCGGCCCGCCCGGAGGCGTTCGTGCTCTCGGCCGACGAGGACGCCGACACGCTGGTCCGACCGCTGGTCGCGGCATTGCGGCGGGGAATCGAGCGTCCGGGCTTCGACGGCAAGCCCTGGAGCGCCGAGCGGTACGACATCCGCCCGCTGCACGCCCGCCACTCGTACAAGGCCACCCGCAAGCTCAACAAGCTCCTCGCCGACGCCGAGAAGCAGTTCGCCCGGTTCGGCGTCGTCGTGCACGGCCGGGACCGCGTCCAGCTCAAGCACTTCGACACGCGTCAGGACCTCACGCCGAAGGACGTCCCGGGCCTGCCCGACGACGTCGCCGAGTTCTCGACGCAGCCGGAATCCCCCGTCTACGTCGGACGGGCCATCACGCTGCTGGACTGAAGCTCGAACGACGAGCCCCCGACGTGAGTCGGGGGACCCGCGCATCGAATCAACCGAAATCAGGGTCGGCCGGGTGGCATGAAAACATCGCGGGCCTCTCCGCGGACCATGCGAATCGCACACCCAGCGCCCGAAGAAGGCTGCGCCGTCTTCGGGGCACCCGCACCCGAAATCAATTTGAGCCCGGAGCGTGAGCGACGGGCCGCGCGGGGGACTCGGGGCGCAGGTGCAAGTTGCCAACGCCATGGCGCGGCCCGTCGCTCACGCTCCGGGCTCAATCCAGTGAACTCGATGCGCCCTGGGCGCACGCTATGCTCGCGCAGGGGATCGCTTCCCGCGACCGCAACCGGAGCCCCTCCCATGCCCCACATCGACATCGTCCCCGAGTCCGACGCCACCGGCGAACTGGCGGCGCTCTACACACGCTACGGCAACCCCGACGGCAGCGTGGACAACGTGCTGAAGGTCCACTCGCTCAACCCGGCGTCGCTGGAGGCACACTGCGCGTTATACGTGCAGGCGATGCACCGGCCCTCGCCGGTGTCGCGCGCGGAGCGCGAGATGGTGGGGGTCACGGTGTCGCGTCTGAACGGGTGCGACTACTGCCGCGTGCACCACGCCAAGGGGCTCGAGCGACTGCTGCCATCGGATCGCAGGCCGATTGCCGAGCAGCTCTCTCAAGGAGACGAGACTGGCCTCACCGAGCGGGAATCCGCGATGTGCAACTACGCCCGCAAGCTCACCACCGACCCGGCCACGATGACCCGCGCCGACTGCGACGCCCTGCGCACCGCCGGCCTCACCGACCGCGAGATCCTCGACGTCGCCCAGAGTGCGGCGTACTTCGCCTACGCCAACCGCATCGTGCTCGGCCTCGGCGCGGAACTGGGCGTGGGCGAGGGCGCCGCCGGCGAGCACCCGCCCGAGTCCAGAATCCACGACGAGCCCCCGACGTAAGTCGGGGGACCCGGGAATCAAATCAATCGACCACAGGGTGGGCCGGGTGGCGTGGAGACGGCGCAGCCTTCTCCACGATGCAAGCACACTGATCGTCCAACGCCCGAAGAAGGCTGCGCCGTCTTCGGGGGACCCGCACCCGAAACCGAATTGAGCCCGGAGCGTGAGCGACGGGCCGCGCGGGGGACTCGGGGCGCAGGTAAAGGTTGCTAACACCATGGCGCGGCCCGTCGCTGACGCTCCGGGCTCTATCACCGGCGATTCCCGAGTGAACGCGGTCTACCAGATCCAGCGGGCGCGTCCCACGTCCGGCACCGGCACCCCGAACACGCGCTTGGGCGCGGGGAAGTAGACCAGGAAGCCCTGCCCGATGAGCAGGTCGCGGTGCACCGTGCCGACGGTCGCCTCGAACTCGCGTGCCTGCGCCTCGGTCATCAGCGACCGGTCGATCGAGGGGATCCCCGGGTCGTTCTCGTAGGCGACCCACGGGTCGGGGCTGCCATCCCCCACGGCCCACAGGCGCGAGTCCTTCGAGTTCGGGCTGTTGTCGCCGCAGACGAAGTACCGCTCGTCGCTGAGCGTGGGGAAGAAGTCCGGATGGGCCCCGTTCGTCGGCTTGTTGCCGGTGTTGATGTGGTAGTGCAGGTCGCGATCGACCTTCATCGCGTGCACGCTGGCGGGCCCGCCGGCGACGCGCACCGCGAGGGTCGGTTTCCGGTACTGGCTGAAGTCCGCCAGCCCGCCGGCGGTCGAAACGCCGTTGCCGTAGCCGGGGCGCTCCAGGGCCTCTTCCAGTGTGTTGCCGGTGGTGCGTTCCACGCGCTGGGCGGGGCTGAGTTCGTAGGCGCCGGTCTCGGGCCCGCCGCAAACCAGCTCGCCGTCCACGAACAGCCACAGCGCCTGGTCCACGTGCCAGAACTCGACGGGCGTCGCCCGCCCGGACGTGAACGCCCCGGAGCCGACCGGCCCGCGGTCGAGCTCGATCCAGTCGCTCGCGCCGGCGTCGCGCATCCGCACCACGCCCTCGAGCCCGCTCGCGCCCTCGACGACGCGTGCCTGGAAGACGTAGCCGCGTGCCCCGAGCTCGAACTCCGGCACCACCACGCCCTCTTCCGGCTCGACCGACATCGAGACCGCCATGTCCGACACCGGGAAGTGCGGCACCACCCGCCCGTGCTGCAGCTCGTTGTACGCGTACCAGTCCTCGATCGGCACGTTGTCACGCCACGTCAGCGTCCCCGTGCCGGTGCCCGAGAACGTCCAGTGCCCGCTCGCCCCGCTCCCGGTCAAGCCGTCCCAACCTGCGCCCCCCTCGAACGGGGCCCGGTAGCCAGGCCCCGGGCGACGCGGCGTGTACCGCGCGTCGAACACCGGCTGCCAGACCGCCCGCTGCACCCGCTCCCCCTTGCGCTGCACCCCCCAGCCCTCCTCGCGCCACGCCTCGGCCCCGCGCGTCGAGGTAGTGCCCGATTCGAAGTCGCGCGCGAACACGTCCCCGTCCACCAGCGCGATCTGCTCGCCCGGCTTGCCCAGCAGACGCTTGATGTAGGTCTCGCGCGTGCCCGGGTTCTTGAAGACCACCACGTCCCAGCGCTTCGGCTCGTGGATGCCGTCGAGGTACTTGAGCACGAAGACCCGGTCGCCGCTGCGACGGCGTGCGTCGGGCTGCGTCACGCGCGTCCCCAGCACCGGGTCCGTCACGTCCAGGTCCTGCATCGAGCCCGAACGCGGCGTCGGCCCCACGTCCCACCCGTACCCGCTCTCCGGCCCCACCGCCCGGAAGTGCTCGCCCAGCAGCGTCGGCGCCATCGAGCCCGTCGGGATCACGAACCCCTCGATCACGAACCCACGGAACACGAAGGCCATCACGAACGCGATCACGATCCCGACCAGCGTCTCTTTGACGCTCAGGAGCTGATCACGTTCGAGCGGGCTGCCGGCATGAGAATCCTCGGGCATGCCACAGGGTACCCCGCCGGCGCGCGGTTAGTCCCCGCCGCCGCCCCCGTCGCCGGGGCTTCCCCCGGAATCGGCATTCCCACCGGCCCCCCCACCAGACCCCTCCCCACCGAGCTTCTTGCGACGACGACGGCGCTTCTTCTTCTTGGTCGGGCTCGGCGATGACTCGCCCCCCGATCCCTCAGTCGCCCCGCCGGATGACGGTCCGGTGGCCGGGCCCGAGTCGTTCGAGGGTGCGGGCTCGGTGTTCGCGCCGGCGGCGTCTCCGGTGGTGGGAGCCCCCCCGCCCTCGCCGCCCGCGTTCTTGCGCCGGCGTCGGCGCTTCTTTTTCTTCTTCGCCGGGGCACCCTCGGTCGCGGTCTCGGCCTTGGCCCCGTCCTCCGGCGCCCCCGCGTCCTGCTCGCCGGGCTTCTTGCGGCGACGGCGACGCTTCTTGCGACCCTCGCCCGACTCGCCCTCGCCGTCCCGCTCCGAGCGTCCGCCCCGGTCGGCGCGGGGTTCGGCCTCTCGCTTGGGCGGCTCGGCCCCGGGCTCGGTCAGGTCCTCGACCGGGATGGCGACGCGGTTGCGCGTGCCGTCGAGTTCCACCAGCACCAGCTGCGTCAGGATCTGGCTGTCGATGACGATGCCGTTGCCCTCGGGCGTGCCGACGCGGGTCTTGCGGTGCGGCAGGCGCTTGCGCAGCTCGTCGTACGTCTCGTCCTCGTAGCGCAGGCAGCACATCAGCCGCCCGCACCGGCCCGAGATCTTCAGGGGGTCGAGCGTGGCCTTCTGGATCTTGGCCGAACGCATGCTGATCGGCTTGAGCACCTTCAGGAAGTTCTTGCAGCAGCAGTACTGCCCGCAGCGTTCGTAGTCGGCGGTCAGTCGGGCCTCGTCGCGCGCCCCCACCTGGCGCAGCTCGACCTTCTCGGTGTGGCGCTCGCGCAGGGCCTGCACCAGCGCCCGGAAGTCCACCCGGTCCTCGCTGACGTAGTACCACGTGATCCGCTCGCCCCCCAGGATCGGCTCGGCGTCGGCGATCTCCATCGGGAGCCCGAGCGACTTCACCAGCGCCTTGGCCTCGCGGATGAGCCCGTGGCGTGCCTCGTCGCACGCGGCCTGGCGGTCCAGGTCCTCCTTGGTCGCGATCCGCAGGGCCTCGCCGTTGGTATAGAACGGGTAGTTCTTCCCGCCCGAGTTCTGGATGTACTCCAGCATCTCCTGGCGGCTCACGCTCTTGGAGCAGCCCGAGTTCGGGCACGTGCTCGTCAGCATCTCGCCGATCTCGGTCCCACGCGACGTGCGGACCACGATCTTCGACCCGCACCCCGGCTTGGCGTCCGACCGCCACGGGAACTCGCCCACCATTTTGAGCGATCCGAACCGCACCACCAGCGTCTTGGGCACGTTCAGACGCTCGTACGCCTCGCGCTCCGCCTCCTCGGCGAGGTGCTCGGCCAGATCGGCCTCAAACTGCGGCAGCGGCGTAATGGGCATCACACGAGTCTACGCCCCCCCCACACCGAACCCCCCCCCACACACAGCAATCCCTCCCCCCCCCCCCC
>Ga0209578_10001129_pt1 | contig 25830 bp, 23 predicted proteins | sample tdAd472_FD_187127 | JGI IMG/M metagenome (GOLD analysis project Ga0209578, IMG submission 187127) | Marine sediment microbial communities from the Atlantic coast under amendment with organic carbon and nitrate - tdAd47.2 (SPAdes)... | ecosystem: Environmental > Aquatic > Marine > Coastal >...
CACGACGACCGTGCGGTCGACCTCGTAGCGGTCGACCCAGGCGCGGCTGACCTGGAGCACCTTCTTCATGCGCTCGCGCTGGCGCTTCTTGGGGGTCACGAAGCGGCGCAGCCCCTTGGCCCAGTAGTCGTAATAGATCAGCTGACCTTCGGGCTTGAGCTTGTCGAAGTAGAAGGTGAACACCTTCTGCACGAAGTCCGGATCCATGTTGAGCAGCGGCAGCGAGGACACGATCACGTCGTATTCCTCGGCGAGCTCGATGTCGTCGGCGAAGACGCTCTTCTCCTGAATCGTGATCTGGGGGGCGCCCGGGCGACCCTTGAACTTGTGCAGGTGCTTGGCGAACACCGGGTTGATCTCGACCATGTCGAGGGTGTCCGCCGGGGTCAGCTTCGAGAGCACGCCCTCGGTCAGCGAGCCGGTGCCGGCGCCGACCTCGAGCACCCGGATCGGAGCGCCGTTGCGCTGGATCCCCTTGCCGACGGCTTTGGCGACGAAGCGCGAGGTGGCCGAGAAGGCCCCCACCTCGTCGAACTCCCGCAGGACTTGGCCGTAAAACACGATCTGGTCACGGAGGAAGCGGCGCATGGGAGGCTCCAATCGGGGTATCGGTGCTTGTCGTTTGGAGGGGATACAACCCGCATGCCGGGTTGCAGGGGAGGAGTTTACAGCGTGGTCAGGGCAAATTCCCGTCAGAACTGGGCAAGGTCGAACGTCAGTCCCACACCCGACGCTAGAGTGCTTGCATGACAACGCCTTACGAAGAGTTGGGGGGCCCGGGGCCCCTGCGGGCGATCGTGTCCGACTTCGTCCAGCGGGTCGCAGGCGACCTGCTGATCGGGTTCCATTTCCGGCACACCGACCTCGCAGCCCTCGTGGAGCACGAGTATGCGTTCGCCGCACAGCACCTCGGCGGACCCGAGGCCTACCGTGGGCGACCCCTGGTCGAAGCGCACCGACCGCTCAAGGTCCTCGGGGGCCAGTTCGACCGTCGGCGGGAGCTGCTGGAGCAGACCCTGCGCGACCACGAGGCTCCTCCCGGCGTGGTCGAACACTGGCTCGCGGTGACCGACCGCCTGCGCCCCCAGATCACCCCCGACGACCCCGGGCGCTGCGGCGATTAGCAGGGCGGCTCGGGCCCCAGCGAGGCGCGGCTCGCGTCCTTGCTTGGCTGGCCTCGGGCAACCAAGGTGCTGAGAAGTGGAACCCAAGCAACGCAGGATCGACGGGACTTGGCTCCTCGAGGACGAGCTCGCCCGTGGAGGTCAAGGGGTGGTGTTCCGCGCTCGGGGCCCGCAAGGGCCGGTGGCGCTCAAGCTCCTCCTCGACCAGGACCCGCGCTCGGTGCGCCGCTTCAAGCAAGAGGGCGCGGTCGCGCTGCGGATCAAGCACCCCAACGCGCTGCGGGGGATCGCCCAGGGCATGGACAAGGGGCGCGCCTTCCTCGTCACCGAGCTGATCGACGGCGAAGACCTCGAGCGTCGCGTGTGGCGCGAGGGAGCGCCCCCGATCGAGGCGGTGCGCCGCCTGCTGGCGCCGATCGGCTGGGCGATCCAGCACTGCCACGAGCTGGGCCTGGTGCACCGCGACCTCAAGCCCGCCAACGTGCTCCTCGAGCGGGGGACCCAACGCCCGGTGGTCGTCGACTACGGCCTCGTCGCGCGCGACCCGGTCGAGTTCGGTGAGCTCTCGATCGACGACTTCTCGCGGCTGACCGACTCGGGCGAGATCCAGGGGACCCCGGCCTACATGGCGCCCGAGCAGGCCAACGCGAGCTTCGGCGAGGTCGGGCCGCTCACCGACGTCTACGCCCTCGGCGGGATCCTCTACTTCCTGCTGACCACGGAGTCGCCGTATCGTGGCAAGGACCCCTACCACCTGCTGCAGAAGCTCGCCGACCGCGCCTACCCCGAGCCGGACCCTGGCCCCCTCGCTCCCGACGCCCCCGCCGACCTGATCGCGCTCTGCCGGGCGTGCCTCGCGCGGGACCCGGCCCTGCGCCCCAGGTCGGCGGCCGAGTTCGCCCGCGCGGTGCGTGGAGCGGACGCAGCCCTCGACGACTGGGCGCCTCCGCGGCGCGCGCGCTCCTCAGGGCGAACCTGGACCTGGCTGGCGGCGGTGACGCTGGGGTCGCTGGCGATCGGAGCCGCGCTCATGGTGCGCAGCCTGCGCACCCCCGAGCTCGCGACCGTCACCCCCGAAGCCGCCGTGCAGCAGCGCCTGGAGGAGTTCGTCGCCCGCGGGTGGGCCGAGCTCGAGGCCAAGCGCCCGCAGATCGCCCTCGATTGGGCCGCCCAGGCCGAGGTGCTCGACCGCGGGAACGCGAGCGTGGCTCTCCTGCGCGCCGAGGCGAACGTGCAGCTGAAGCGCTTCGACGAGGCCCTGGCCGAGCTCGACCGCGTCCTCGAGGGCGACCCCGAGCACCTCGCCGCGCGGAGCGCGCGCGGGAACCTGCACCGCACGCAAGGGCGCTACGCGCTGGCCGAGGCCGACCTCAGCCAGGCGCTGGTCCTCGAGCCCGACGACCGCACCAACCTCCGCCGCCGCGGGCTGGCGCTCAACGCGCTCGGGCGCACCGCGGAGGCGGTCGCCTGCTTCGAGCGAATCCTGGCCCTCGGGCACCGGGGTCAGCTGGTCTACGAGAACGTGGTCCTCGGCCGCCTCGAACTGGGCGACCTGCGGGGCGCGGAGGAGGCCCTGGAGGAGGGCGTGAGGACGCTCCCCCGCCAGCAGCGGTTCGGGCTGCTGACCAGCTGGTCGGAGGCCTGCGAGGCGACCAACCGACGGGAGCGCGCGGTGCGGGCGCTGGATCGCGTGCTGGAGGAGAGCCCGGAGCACGCGGCCGCGAGGTATCGCCGCTGCAAGCTACTGCTGGCCTTCGGCGAGCGACGGCAGGCTCGGGCCGACGCCCTCGCCTACGTCCGTCGCTACCCAGACGACGTCCACGGCCCGACGCTCCTCGGGCTCTGCGACCTCTACGACGGCGCGGCCCGGGACGCTGCGCAGCGCTTCGAAGACGCCAAGCGACGCAAGGACCCCGCGGACCGCTACGAGGTCCTCCACTACCGCGCCCTGGCGCTGATGCTCGACCGCCGGCCCGCCGAAGCCGAGGCCGAGCTGAAGCTGGCCCACGAGCTGCGTCCGGAGGCGCCCTGGCCCTCGCTGTGGTTGGCCGGCTTCGGCCTCGACGCCCCGGCGCTGCCCCGCTACCGGGCCCACCCCAAGCCGTGGGTCGCCCGGGTCGTGCAAGCCATGCTCGCGAGGGACCTCGGGGCGCGCGAGCAGGTGCTCGCGGCGTGCGACACCACCGCCGAGCAGACGATCGCGCTGGCGTTCCTCGGCCTGCTCGCGGAGCGCGAGCTCTTGAGCTATCCCCCCGAGGATCAGGAGCAGCTGCAGGACCTGGCCCACGCCCTCTACGACGAGGCCGTGCGCTGCAACGGGACCCGCACGGTGACCTACGACTGGGCCGCGGTCCGCGCCCGCGCGCTAGCGCCTCGCTGATGGCGGAGCCGCGAAGGATCGGACCCTACGCCCTCGAGGGCGAGCTGGCCCGCGGGGGCCAGGGGGTGGTCTACCGCGCCCGCGGACCCCAGGGGCCGGTCGCGCTCAAGCTCTTGCTCGACCCCGACCCGCGGGCCGTCCGCCGCTTCCAGCAGGAAGGCCAGGTCCTGTTGCGCACGGCGCACCCCAACGTGCTCCGCGGCCTCGACCTCGGCCACGCGCAGGGGCGGGCCTACCTGGTCAGCGAGCTGATCGAGGGCGAAGACCTCGCCCAGCGGATCGGCCGCAGCGGGCCGCCGGCGCCCGACGCCGCGCGCGGCTGGGTGCGCCAGATCGCGAGGCCCTCAGCCACTGCCACGACCAGGGGCTCGTGCACCGCGACCTCAAGCCGCAGAACGTGATCCTCGAACGAACCACCGGGCGCGTGGTGCTCGTCGACTTCGGGCTCGTGGCCCGCGACCCCGCGGAGTTCGGGCGGCTCTCGATCGACGACTACTCGCGGCTCTCGCTGACCGGCGAGATCCTCGGCACGCCGGGCTTCATGGCACCGGAGCAGGTCGACTCGCGCTTTGGTTCGGTCGGCCCGCGGACCGACGTCTACGCCCTGGGGGGGCTGCTGTTCTTCCTCCTCTGCGGGCGCGCCCCCTACGCCGGCAAGTCCACCCTGGAGGTCTTCACCCAGCTCCTCGACAGCGAGCGCCCTCCCCCGGACCCGCGCCCCCTGGCGCCCGAGGCGCCGGCGGACCTGATCGCCCTCTGCCGGCGCTGCCTGGAGCGCGACCCCGCCCGCCGACCGGCGAGCGCCGCCGCGGTCCTCGCCGAGTTGCGGGAGCAGGCGCCCCGTGCTGGGGGGCCTTCGAGGGCCTCCCTCGCCCTCGCCCTCGCCGCGGCCGTCTGCGGTGTCCTCGCCCTCGCGCTCGTACGCCATGAAGTCGGATCCCGCGCAGCGAGAGTCGCGGACGCGCTGCCCAGCCCGCCGCCAGAGGAGCCGCCCGAGAAGCCGCCAGGGGAGCCGCCCGAGGAGCCGCCGCCCCCCGAGGACCTCGAGGCGGACCTCGAGGCACTCCTGTTTCAGGGGGAGGCGAGTTTTCTCGCGCGAGACTACGACGGCGCACGGTCGTGGTTCGAGCGCGCGCTGGCCCTCGCGCCCCAGGACCCGCGCGCCCTCGACGGCCTGCTCTCGGTGTGCACCGGCCTCCAGGACGACGAGGCGATCCTCGAGTTCAGCGCTCGCGCGCTGGCGGTCGACCCTCAGAACTGCAAAGCGCTCCTGTTGCGCGGGCGGGTGCTCCGACGGCGAGGCGACCTGGAGGGCGCGCGCAGGGACTTCGACTCCGCCCTCGAGCACCAGCCAGACGACACGATCGCGGCCAACGCGCTCTTCAGTCGGGGCCAGGTGAATCTCGCCCAGGGCCAATCTGCGGCGGCGTGCGTGGACTTCGCGCTCGCGATCGACCTCGGCTACAGCATGCTCTCCGCCTACCTTCAGCTGCTGCACGCTCGCGCCTTGACCCAGGACTTCGCCGCGGTGGAGCAGACCCAGGAGCAGGCCCTCGAGCGCTTCCCCATGCAACGCCGAGAGATCCTCCGCTACCGGACACACTTGGGTCGCGCCTACGGCGACCTCCCGGGCGCTCGCGACATTCTCGACGGCTTGCTTCAGGCGGACCCCCAGGACTGGGAGACGCTTGAGGACAGGATCGGGCTCGAGCTGGTCTACGGCGATCCCCAGCGGGCGAGGGAGCTCGCGGGGAGGTTCGCTGCCCGCGCGGGTGCGCCAGGGCCGGCCGCCGATCTGCTCGGGCGCTGCGCGCTGTTCGCGAACGATCCCTCGAGTGCAAACGCCCACTTCGCCCGCGCCCTCGAACACGCCCCTCCTGGGGAGCCCCGCGAGCTGCTCTGGCTGCGGAAGGCCATGGCGTTGCAGCTCGCTGGCCGCCCCGCGGACGCACAGGGCGCCGCCCACAACGCGTGCCTCGCCAACCCGAGCTCTCCCTGGAGTCCGCTGTGGTTGGCCGCGCTGGGCGGGGACACCCAGCCCCTCGAGCTGCTGATCGCCGACGAGGATCGGCCCGCCTGGCTGCGCTCGCTCGCGGCCTGCCTTCAGCAGGAGTCCCCCGAGCCGGGGCCGGTGCTCGAGCAGTGCGCCCTCGCCTACGAGCGCTCCGTCGTGTTCGGAGTCCTCGGTCTCCAGGCCGAGCGCGTCCGACGCAAGGCGGACGCCCTGATGCTCTACAGCGGCTGCATGCACGAGGGCTACACCACGAGCCTCCCCTACGAGTGGGCCGCCCTACGGGTGCGCAACCAGGTTCGCTGAGCTCGAGCGGGCGGATCTTGCCCGTTCGACTCACCCGGGGTGGGACGCTCCTGAACGCGCGCCCTGCTCCGACGGGGGTTAGCTACTGGCCCGCGAGCTGCACGGGGGGCGAGCATGAACTCCCCGCGCTCCGCTCTCTCTTGTCTCGTCTGTCTCACACTCGCGGTCATGGTGACCGCCTTCGCGGCGGAGCGCGGGGGGTTCTTCCGCGCGCCGCCGCAGGGTCCGCTGGTCCTCGGCCCGGGCGCGCTCGAGGTCGTCGACGGCGACACCTTCCTCTACGAGCACCGCGAGTTCCGCCTGATGGGGGTCGACACCCCCGAGCGCTCGGCGCCCTGGTTCGACGGGAACCAGGAGCCCTGGGCATCGCAGGCCAGCGAGCTCAGCCAGCGAATGCTCGAGCGCGCGCAGGAGGTGCGCGTGCTCTCCCGCGGACGCCGGGATCGCTACGGGCGCGAGCTGGTGCACGTGCTCGTCGACGGCCGGCCCCTCGCCGCGATTCTGGCCAAGGCCGGCCTGGCCTACCCCACGGTCCAGCACTACGGCGACGGGGGATTCCCCGAGATCGCCGAAGCGATCCTCAAGCAGGCCCGGCCCCCGGAGTTCCAGCACCCGGCGGTGTGGAGAGCCGAGCACCGCCAGCCCTGGGACGACGACGCGCGCTGAGTGACCCCCTGGGCCTTCCCAGAGCCCGGGGGGGAGACTAGGCTGAGGCGCGTGAAGTTCCTCCTGCTCCAGGCCCGCAACCCCGGTGACCCCGCCCAGCCCCACGAGCTGGACGCGTTCCGCGAGGTGCTGGACTTTCCCGGGATCCAGATCGACCCCTACGACCTGCTCAAGGGCCGCCCCTCGCGGACCCTGATCGAGGCCTACGACTGCGTCCTCGTCGGCGGCTCCGGGGACTTCGGCATGGGCGACCTGCCCGCGCACCCCTGGCTGAAGGACTTCGTCGACCTCTGCGGCGACCTCGCCGGCCGGGGGTCGGCCATGTTCGCCAGCTGCTTCGGCTTCCAGGCGCTGATCGTCGCCGGCGGCGGGCGGGTGGTCACCGACAAGTCCCGGGCCGAGGTCGGGACCTTCCCCGTGGAGGTCACCGACGCCGGCCGCGAGGACCCGCTGTTCGGGCCGCTGGCGCCCGGGTTCCCCGCCCAGTTCGGCCACAAGGACCACGCCCTCGAGGTGCCGCAAGGCATGACCAACCTCGCCCGCTCGGCCCGCTGCCCGCACCAGGCGCTGCGGGTCGAGGGCAGCCCGATCTACGCCACCCAGTTCCACCCCGAGCTGAGCATGGAGCGCAACCGCGAGCGCTTCCTCAACTACCTCGAGGCCTACTCGCAGCCCGACATGGTCGACACCCCCGAGCAGGTGCTCGCGCGCTACGTCCCGACCCTCGAGGCGACGTCCCTGCTCGAGGGCTACGTGCGCCAGGTGCTCGGCTACTCCGAGCCCACGTAGGCGCCGGCCGCCGGGTCCCAGCCGAGCTTCCGGGGCAGCTGCGTAGCGTGCTAGCCTGAACGCATGCGGTCGGTCTTGCGCACGTCACCCGGGAGCACGTTCTACGGCGCCCTCCTCGCCCTCGCGGCGGGGTGCAGCAGCCCTCCGGCACCCTCCCCCCAGCAGCGCCTCGAAGGGGCCCTGACCGAGTTGCGCGATCTGTTCGCGTGTTCCGAGGACAGCAGCGGGAAGGCGACCCCCGACCGCGAGGTCGTGTCGATCCACCGGGGGCGGATTCGGTATGCCACTCACGAGGGGATCGCCGAGCTGCGCTGGGCCGACGTCGACGGCGTCGGTGCAGTGCTCGACCGCAGCCAACCCGAACAGCGGGAAACCCTCTTCGTCTACCTCCGGGCCGGGAGCCCCAGCGCTGCGAGCGCCAGCGACGCCCAGCGCGGAGCGGACGAGCGCCCCTTCCTCCGACTGGCCGAGCGTCCCCCGGGCTCGCGGGCGCGCCTCGAGCGCGCGCTGAAGGTCCTCGAGCGCAGCACCCCTGCCCTGCCCGCCGAACAGCCCGAGCAACTCGCGGAGCAGCCCGAGCAACCCGCCGCCGAACCCGCCGAGCAGCCCGACACCCCCTCCGAACACCCGGGGCACGCCGCCGAACAGCCCGACGTCCCGTCCGAGCAGCCCCAGCAACCCGCCGATCCCAGCGTGGAGCTACCCGACGAGCCGCCCAAAGATGAGGGCGGCCGCGCCGCCTGGGTCGAGGCCCGCCTGGCCAGGCTCAAGGCCTGGCACGAGCAGGGCTTGCTCGACGACACCGAATACGCCGCCGAGAAGCAGCGCCTGCTGGAGCGCTGGTAGTGCCGTAACGGGTAGGGCCCTTCGAAGGCAGACGCGCGCGTGCGCCAGCGAAGTAGTTCGAGTATCGTCGCCAGCATGAGACTAGCTGCCTCAGCCTTGATCTCGATCGTCGCTTGCGCCACGCCCTCCGTGGCAAATGCCCCTGAAGCGCGCGTCGAGAACGAGTACAAGCTCTCGGTCCCCGAAGACGTGAGGGAGGCCGTTCAGCGGCACTTGGAGCGGCGCTACGGTGATGAGGACGGTCTCCTCTCTGACCTGGGTGAAGGCTTCACGGTCAAGTTCTCCGAAGAACGATTCGTCGACCGGTATTTCGACACCCCGCGCCTCGATCTCCTCGCCGCAGAGTGCGGCGTGCGTCACAGGCAGCGATTCAACCTCGTGGACCCCGCCAGCGACCCCAAGCACGGGAGGCAGCTGCTGCAGCTCAAGCTTCGTCCAGTCGATGACACGAACGCGCTCAACCGGACCGAGGTCAAGTTCGCGATCGATCCACCAGGCAGCCAGAAGGACCCCTTGGATACCCACCCGCTCCTCGGCCTCGTCGCTCGCGGGGACCGTCCCAGTGTGATCACTGAACTCGATAAGCACGGCTTCGACGCCGAGGCCATGCGCCCAACCGTTACCCTCGTTCAGCGGCGCTGGCGCGTCTACGTCTCTCGCAACGGGTCGGCCTTTGCGACCCTCACGCTGGATCGAGTGAGTTCTGAGTGGTTCGCCTGGGAGGTCGACCTCGTCGAGCTGGAGATCGAGCTAAACGAGGTCGCCTACACCAACGCCGACCTCGAGACGCGGGCGAGTATGCAGGAGATCAGCGACCGCATGGCATCCGACGTCCTCGAAGCGTTCCCAACAGTGCGCCAGGACCAAACGCCTAAATACAACAAGATCTTCAAAGCGTTCGCCGGCCGCGTCCCTGCGTTCGGTTCACTCGCGCCGCACCGAATGGCGCTCGAGATGCTGGGGTTGATCGGCTTGGCGGTCGCCGGGCTTCTCGCCGTCTCAGCCCTCCAGTGGCAGCAACGTCGCTGGCGCGCGAGACGTGCAGCGGCCACCCCAACACCGAACCCGACCCGGTCGACCGACTGATGGAGCGCTGGTAGTGCCGCGGCTGGCCGTCGAGATCCAGGGCGAGGTCGCCCCCGGCTTCGAGCCCGTGCGCGAGGCCTTCGCCGAGAACTTCGCCCGTCGCAAGGAGGTCGGCGCCTCGCTCTGCGTCCTGCACCAGGGTCAGGTCGTGGTCGACCTCTGGGGCGGGGTCACCGCGAAGAAGAAGGGGCAGCCCTGGCAGGCCGACACCCGCGTGATCGTGTGGTCGTGCACCAAGGGCTTGACCTCCCTGGCGTTCCTGATGCTCGCCGCCCGCGGGAAGGCCGACCTCGACGCCCCGATCGCCAGCTGGTGGCCCGAGTTCGCCCAGGGCGGCAAGGAGCGGGTGACCCTGCGCATGGCGCTGAACCACACCAGCGGGCTGCTGGCGATCGACGACCGGATCACCTTCGCCGACTTCGCCGACCCCCAGCGGATCGAGCAAGCGGTGCTGGCGACCACCCCCGAGTGGGAGCCCGGGACCGGGCAGGGCTACGGCGCGATCGCCTGGGGCGTGATCTCGGGCGCGCTGTTCCGCCGCCTGGCGGGAGAGAGCCTGGGGACCTTCCTCCAGCGCGAGGTCCTGGGGCCGCTGAAGGTCGAGATCAGCCTCGGCCAGGCGCTGCCCCCCGAGCAGGTGGCGACCCTCTACCCCTTCGGCCGTCGCGAGACCGTGCGCTACGTGGTGCCGGCGGCCATGTGGGGCGGCGAGCCCGAGCGCAGCGTGTTCCGCGACGTGGCCCTGCGCCCCAAGTCGCCCACCGGCCGCTCGCTGCGCTCGAACCCGAGCATGGGTCGCGCCGGGCTGGCGCGCATGAACGACCGTGAGCTGCACACCCTCGAGCTCCCCTGGTGCGGAGCCTTGGCTTCGGCCCGCGGGCTGGCGCGGCTCTACGCCCCGCTCTGCGCCGACGGCAGCTTCGAGGGCACGCGCCTCGTGCCCGCCGAGGCGCTGAAGCCGGTGCACGCGCGCCAGACCTGGCGCGAGCACGACAGCGTGCTCCACAAGCCGATCGGCTGGTCGCAAGGGTTCTGCAAAGAGCCCGACAACCTGTTCTGCCCCAACACCGAGAGCTTCGGCCACGCCGGGCTCGGGGGTGCGCTGGGCCTCGCCGACCCGGTGGCCGGAGTCGCGATCGGCTACGTCATGAACCGCCTCGACTACCGGGTTCGCTCGCCGCGGTCGGTGAGCCTCTGCCACGCGATCTACAAGAGCCTGGGGACCCCCATGGACCACAACCCGATCCTCGAGCAAGGCGCATGAGCGCCCCCCTCGAGATCGAGCGCGTCTACCTGCTGGACCGCCTCCCCGAGCTCCCGCCCGGAGCGGTGGCGATCAAGATCGAGCAGGGCTACCTCCCCGACGGCGACGACGTGACCGTGGAGGGCCGCGTGCGCCGCAAGACCCTCCCCGACGGCACGCGCAAGCACGTGCACACGATCAAGAAGGGCCTGGGCCTGGTGCGCGAGGAGACCGAGCGCGAGCTGACCCCCGAGGAGTTCGAGCCGCTGTGGGAGCAGACGGCGGGGCGGCGGATCCTCAAGACCCGCTACCTGGTCGAGGTCGGGGCGCACACCTGGGAGGTGGACGCCTTCGAAGACCGCGAGCTGGTCATGGCCGAGGTCGAGCTCTCCAGGGCCGACGAGGCGGTAGAGCTGCCCGCCTGGCTCGCCCCGCGGGTACAGCGCGAGGTCACCGAAGACCCCCGCTATCGCAACTACGCACTCGCGACGGGCGAGACCCCCACCTAGGCGGTGAGGCGACTACAAAACCCTGCGTTTCCGTGGAACGCGGGAATCGCATAGGATCGGGGCCTACCGGGGAACGGGAGCCACCGTGGAACAGCCATACGATCCACCCACCGCAAACATGCACGACGACTACTTTGCGGCGCCTGCCGTGACCCAGGACGAGAAGACCTGGGCCATGCTCTCGCACCTGTTGATCCTGGTCGCCGGGTTCGTCGCCCCGCTGGTGATCTACCTGGTCAAGAAGGACGAGTCGCGCTTCGTCGCCGAGCACGCCAAAGACGCGCTCAACTTCCAGATCACGGTGTTCCTCGCCGCAATGGCCTGCATTCCGCTGATCTTCATTCTGATCGGGATCCCGCTGATCTTCGTCGTCTCGATCGGCAGCCTGGTGTGCACGATCCTGGCCTCGATCGAGGCCAGCAAGGGACGGCACTACCGCTACCCCATGTGCCTGCGGATCATCACCTAGCAGCCCGTTGAAGATCGGCTGGCGAGGCGCGAGGAGCGAGCAGATGTCAACATCGCGAACGACGAGCAACGTAGTCACCAGGGTTTGCGAAGCAAATCCTGGAGATCGAGGAGCCCGGCGCAGCCGGGCTCAGAAGACCAGCCGTTCTTCAACGGGCTGCTAGGACCCTCACCATGGCCGAGTTCACTCGCTTCAACGGCACCGCTGGCTACCTGACCGACCCCGGGTTGGAGGCCGCCGTCAACTGCGCGCTCTCCCTCCAGCGCCCCCTGCTGGTCAAGGGCGAGCCCGGCACCGGCAAGACGCTGCTGGCCGAGGCGATCGCCGAGTCCCTCGGCGCGCCGCTGCTGCGCTGGCACGTGAAGTCGACAACCCGCGCGCAGGACGGGCTCTACGTCTACGACACCGTCCAGCGGCTCTACGACAGCCGCTTCGGCGACGGCGACGTGGCCGACATTCGCCACTACATCAAGTACGGCCCCCTTGGGCAGGCCTTCGCCGCAGACCAGCGGGTGGTGCTCCTGATCGACGAGGTCGACAAGGCCGATATCGAGTTCCCCAACGACCTGCTGCACGAGCTCGACCGCATGCGGTTCCGGGTCAGCGAGACCGGCGACGAGGTCGCCGCCACCCAGCGCCCGGTGGTCGTGATCACCAGCAACAACGAGAAGGAGCTCCCCGACGCGTTCCTCCGCCGCTGCGTGTTCCACTTCATCGAGTTCCCCCAGGCGCAGCTCATGAAGAAGATCGTCGGCGTACACCACCCCGGCCTCGACGAGACCCTCGTGCGCCAGGCCCTCGAGGCCTTCTACGCCCTGCGCCAGACCCCGGGGCTGCGCAAGCGCCCGAGCACCAGCGAGCTGATCGACTGGATCGCCGTGCTCAAGGCCGCCGGCGTGGCGACGGTCAAGCTCGACGAGGCGCTGCCCTTCCTCAACACCCTGATCAAGAAGGAGCAGGATCTGGTCGTGGTCAACCGGGTGTCCAAGGGCCCGGGCAAGCGCTGGCGCCGGTGAACGCCCACTCCACCCCTGTAGGGGCGGGGTTCACCCCCGCCCGGGGCCTGCCGTGATCGTCCCCTTCATTTACCAGCTCCGCGCGCGCGAGGTCCCCGTCGGCACCCAGGAGGCGGTGGCCCTCGCCCAGGCGCTGGCCCAGGGCCTGCACGAGTGCAGCCTCGACGGCTTCTACCACGTGGCCCGCGCGCTGCTCGTGCACTCCGAGGCGCACCTCGACGCCTTCGACGAGGCCTTCCTCGCTCACTTCCGCGGGGTCGAGGACATGGGGATCGAGCTGCACAGCCAGCTCCTCGAGTGGCTGAAGGAGGCGGCCGAGCGCCGCGCCGAGCTGACCCCGGAGGAGCGCGCCCTGCTCGAGCACTACGACCTCGAGGAGCTGCGCGCGCTGTTCGAGCAGCGCCTGCGCGAACAGCAGGAGCGCCACGACGGCGGGAGCAAGTGGATCGGCACCGGCGGCTCGAGCCCCTTCGGCCACGGCGGCGTGGCGCGCGAGGGAATCCGCGTCGGCGGCCCCGGCGGCAACCGCAGCGCGATTCAGATCGCCGACGCCCGCCGCTTCCAGGGCTACCGCAAGGACCTCGTGCTCGACGTGCGGCAAATGTCCGTGGCCCTGCGCAAGCTGCGCGAGTTCGCGCGGGAAGGCGGCGAGGAGGAGCTCGACCTCGACGCGACCGTCGACGAGACCGCGCGCAACTTCGGCGACCTGGAGATCGTGCTCCGCCCTCCCCGGCGACCGAACACCCGGGTGATCCTGCTGATGGACGTCGGCGGCTCCATGGACCCCTACGCCGAGCTCGTGGGCCGGCTGTTCACCGCGGCCAGCAAGTCGACGCACTTCAAGGAGCTGCGCTGCTACTACTTCCACAACTGCATTTACGGCCGGGTCTACGAGACCGAGAGCTTCCGCCGCGCGGTCCCGATCCGGCAGCTGCTCGCCGACTGCGGCCGCCACTACAAGATCGTGTTCGTCGGCGACGCGTTAATGGCCCCCTACGAGCTCTTGACCCACGGCGGCTCGCTCTACGACGACGACGACTCCAGCGAGCTGCGCGGGATCGACTGGCTGGCGCTGATCGCCAACCACTTCGACCGCAGCGTGTGGCTCAACCCCGAGCCCGAGCGCTGGTGGGGCGGGACGACCATTGAGCAGGTCGCCCAGGTGGTCGACATGTTCCCCCTGACCCTCGGTGGGCTCGAGGAGGCGGTCGGGCAGCTGGTTCGCGGCCGCAACCGGAGCCGGCCTGCATGACCCGCCAGCTCGGCGCGCTCTGCCTCCTCGCGCTCTTCTGCACGCCCCCGCTCCACGCCGACGACGAGCGGATAGAGGTCGAGGCCCTCGGCCTGAGCTTCGCGCTCCCCAAAGGCGCCAAGCACACCACCACCAGGGACCGCTGCGTGGTCCGCTTCGAGGACGGCTCCCTCAGCCGCGAGATCGTGATCACTCAGCTCGCGGCCGAGCGCGACGTCGACGCCTACGCCCAGAAGCGCGCCGCGCGCTTCGAGAAGGGCCCGGGCAAGACGCTGAAGCAGACCCTGCGCACGGTCGACGGCGAGCGCGGCTACTCCTGGATCGAAACCAAGGTCGCCACCAACCTGCGGATCGACACCTGTGTGGTCTTCAATCGCTACACCGGCACCTTGACCAAGCTCCAGCTCTACACCGAGCTGGAGGAGTTCCCCGGCCGGCGCACGATCCCGCCCAGCCCACGGGACGGCGCCCCCAGCGACTTCGACCGGAAGGCCTTCGAGGCGTTCTACGCCTTGATCGAGTCCCTCGACCTGAGCAAGCGCCCCAAGGCGAGGAAGTGAGCGACGACAGACTGCGCGAGCTCGAGCGCCGCTTCGAGGCGTCGGGCGCATTCGACGACCAGGTGGCGCTGCTGCGCGAGCGCCTGCGGGCGGGCCAGGCCGACCGCGCGCGCCTGTCCCTGGCCGCGACCTGCGGCCACCCTGCGGCGCGAGCCCTCCAGCTGGGGGAGGTCGGCGACCACTACGTGGTCCGCTTCCTGATCGACCCCCCGAGCCGCTCGGAGTCTTACGTCAACGCGCGCAACGTCGAGAGCCTCGCCAGCTGGGGCAAGCCCGCCGCCGTGCGCGTCGCCCTCGCGGCCGCCCGGCTGCTGCTGCCGGTGTGGGAGAAGCAGGTCCGTGAACCCGCGCCGCGCTGGGCGCTGAAGCGTGTGGTCGAGTGGCTGCACGACCCCTGCGAGTCCCGCGCCGAGGCCGCCCGGGTGGCGGGCGAGGCGGTGCGCGGGCGCCTGCTGCAGCTGAGCAACGCCGGCGACCCCTTCGCCCAGCAGGCCGCTCAGGCCACGGAGGCGGCGGCCCTGGTGGCGGCGGCCCCTGGCCCGCTCTCCGCGGCGCGGGGGGCCCTCGGGGTGGCCCGGGCCGCCGAGCACGTCGTGGGCAAGCCCGAGCTCGGGATCGCCGTGTGCGCCGAACTCATGGCCTGGGCCCTGGAGGCTGAGAACGCCGCGCCAGACCGCTAGGTGCGCGGGTCACGGGGCGCGGGCCGCTGAACTTCAACTCCCTGGAGTCTTTCCTTCCTCGCGCCGTCGTCGGGCGGCTGGGTCGGGATCTCATCCTTCCTGGCGCGCGCGGGCGTTCAGCGAGGCGCTCGGCCGCGAACTGCAGCGGCGCGGACTGCTGCCCGCGCGTTGAGCGTTCGGCCGGGCTACTTGCCCATGGGGGAGAGGATCGCCGGAATCTGACAGTCGGTCGTATTCAGTGAGATCGACGCGGTCGCGGTGTAGTAGACGGCGCCCTGCATGTTGATCATGAAGTAGAGGTCACCCGAGGAGCCGGGGAAGACCGGGTTCGCGGTCGCATACCAGAGGTACTCGGAGTTGGTCACGCTGGGGCCGGTGGCGAAGTTGTAGCCGCTCTTGGTCCCGCTGCCGAGGACCTCGTCGATCAGGTTGGTGTTGCGCAGCTCCGTGAGGGTCGCGTAGTCGAAGATGTTGTCTTCTTCGCGGTCGTTCTCGCGGAACAGGTTCTGGGCCGAGTGGATCGCGCGCAGGGCGGTGATCGCGCTGGCGTGGTTCCCGTGTTTCCGGGCGGAGATCAGGTTGGGGATCGCGATCGCGGCGATGATCGAAATGATCGCGATCACGATCATCAACTCGATCAGGGTGAACCCTCGACGCCTCATTCCGCTCACTCGTCTCTCTCCGAGTGCAGTGTAACGGGATCGCTTGGGGTGCGCCCGTTGGGTCGAGTTCGGGGTTCTTGGAAGCACGTCGAGCCTCCTAGCTGGGGGCGTCGTGGGGATAGACGATCGCCTTCAACCACTTGGGCGGAGGCTTCGCGGTGTTGAGGATCCCTGGTCCGACCTCGGCGAGGGGGATCCGGTGGGTGACCAGGCGATCCACGGGGACCGTCCCGTCGCGGATCAGGTCGAGGGCCACCCGGGTCTCCTTGGCCGCGCAGGAGTAGCTGCAGGTGAGGCTGATCTCACCGAAGTAGAAGCGGTGCAGCGGGATCTCGCCCAGGGTCCCGGGGGCGTAGGGCGAGAAGAGCACGATCGAGCCGCCGGGGGCCACGACCTCACAGGCCTGCTGCAAGGCGGGCAGGCTGCCGACGCCCACGATCACGTGGTCCGGTCCGCGGCCGTCGGTGACCTCGCGCAAGCGCTCGGCGTAGTCGGGCTCGCGCGGGTCGAACACGTGGTCGAAGCCCCAGGCCGGAGAGAGGGCCAGGTCGCGGCGCTCGGCGGTGAAGTCGCTGCCGAGGAGCTTGCCCGCGCCGACGGAGCGCGCGTAGGCGCCGTCCATCAGGCCCATGGCGCCGAGGCCGATCATGAGCACGCTGTCTCCCGCGCTGAGGCGCAGCTTGTCGACGGCGCGCACGCTGCAGGCGAGGGGCTCGATGAACGTGGCCGCCTCGAAGCTGACGTCGTCGGGGAGCACGAGGGTGTCGCGCTCGACGTTCTCGGCGGGCACGCGCACGAACTCGGCGAATCCACCGGGGTCGAGGCGGCTGCTGCGGAAGAGCGCACAGTTGGTCTCGAAGCCGCGGCGGCAATGGTGGCACTCGCCGCAGGAGACGTGGTGGTGCACGAACACGCGCTGGCCGACCTCGACCTGGCAGCCGGGTCCGGTGTCGACCACGACGCCGGCCGGCTCGTGGCCGAGCACGGCGGGCGCCTTCTGGTCGACGTACCACGAGCAGGCGTCACTGCCGCAGAGTCCGCAGGCCTCGACGCGCACCATGGCGTCGCCAGGCTGGAGCGCGGGGAGGTCCATCTCTGTGACGACGGTCTCTTGGAAGGAGAGGGTCCGCGCGACCTTCATGCGTCGTTCCCAGGCACTACGGCCAGCTTGACCTCGTCGGCGCCGTTGGAGAGCGACTCCAGCGTCTCCGCGAGCGCGGAGAGCGGGGTCTCACCGGTGACGAGGGGGGTCAGGTCGAGGGCTCCGCGCACGAGCAGATCGAGAGCTCGGCGCACGTCGCCGGGGGTGAAGTGGAAGGCGCCCTTGAGGGTCAGCGCGTCGTAGTGCACGCGCCGGGTGTCGAGGGCCACCGTAGAGCCTCCGGGACAGCCGCCGTAGAACAGCGCCTCGCCGCCGGCGCGGACCATGGCCACCGCCTGCTCCCAGGCCACGGGGCGTCCGACGCACTCGACGACGGTGCAGGGGCCCTCGCCGCCTACGGCCTCGCGCACGGCCTGGGGCACGTCGCCCTCGAGCTGGGCGAGGTCCAGCACGAGATCGGCGCCGAGAGCCTTCGCCGCGGCCAGGCGCCGCGGGCGCTTGCCGAGCATGGCCACCCGCACCCCGCGCTGCTTGAGCAGGCTCACGTAGAGCAGCCCGATCGGGCCCGCGCCCATGACGAGGGCGGTCTCGGTGTGGGTCAGGTCCAGGCGCTCGACCCCAGCGACCACGCAGGCCAGCGGCTCGAGCAGGGCGCAGGTCGAGAGCGGGAGCCCCACCGGGCGATGGAACACGTTGCGGCGCACCACGTGCGCGGGCAGGAGGAGGTAGTCGGCGAAGGCGCCAAAGGCCATGGTGCTGCCGTCGATGTGCTGGCAGAGGTTCTCGAGGCCGCGCGCGCAGCGGGAGCAGTCGCCGCAGGGGGCCGAGGGGGCAGCCACGATCGGGTCGCCTTCGCGGAACGCGCTGACCCCCGCACCGACCCGCGCCACGGTCCCGGTGTACTCGTGGCCGAGGAGCGTGGGGAAGGGCAACTTGGGGTGTCCGCGGCGGTAGGTCTTGAGGTCGGTCCCGCAGGTCAGCGCCAGGTCGACGCGCACGACCAGCTCGCCGGAGCCGGGGGTTGGGATCTCGACCTCGCGCAGCTCGAGGCTGCGCGGCGCGCTGAGCACGGCTTGTCGCATACGCGCGGTCATGGGTGCTTGCTCGTACTCTCCGAAAAGAGAAAGAGCGGCAGCGGGGAATCCACTGCCGCTCTGGCTATGTCATGCGATCAGGCTGAGCCTGAAGGCGAACCTACTTACCGACCGGCAGCACCGTGGCGGTAGGAATGACGCAGGTGGTCGAGTTCATAGAGATCGACGCGAGGCTGGTGTAGTAGACGACGCCAGCCTGGTTGGTGCAGAAGTAACGGTCACCGGTGGTGCCGGGAACGCTCGGGTTCGCGGTCGCGAACCAGAGGAACTCCGAGGTCGAGTTCGAGGGGAACACGGCGAAGGTGTAACCCTGCTTGGTGCCCGAACCGAGGATGCCGTCGATCAGCGAGGTGTTCGACAGCTCCTGCAGCGAACCGTAATCGAAGTTGGTGTCCGTCTCCTTGTCGCCTTCGCGGAAGAGCGACTGGGCCGTGGTGACGGTCTTGAGGGCGCCGATCGCAGCAGCCTCGTTACCGTGCTTCCGCGCCTCGATAAGGTTCGGAATGGCGATGGCCGCGATGATGGCGATGATCGCGATAACGATCATGAGCTCGATAAGGGTGAAACCCTTCTTGATCTTGAACTTCAAAGTGTCTCCTTGTACTGACGTCCGCAGTTCCCGATGTTTCCCGTGGGCTCAACTTTTAGCATTCCCCATGCCGGTTCACAAGCAGCGTGTGGCTGGAGATGAATGTTTGGAGAGTGCCGTTGAGGGGCACCTTTGGGTGACGCAAATCGTCACTTGGGGTAACCCTTCCCTGGGACGGTTATAGCGCCAGACCCGGGGGCGTTCAACGGGGGGAGGGCGCCGACGGCATAAGTTCTTAACCGGCTGTTAAGTCAATATTTACGTTGGCTGAACCACGGCAGGGGCGAGGTTCTGCGGATGGTCGCGTCCAGCTCGGGCACGATCTCGGGGGGACAGCGCTGTCGCCAGCTCCAAGCCTCGTCGGCCTTGCCAGCGGCGCAGCGACCGCCCGCCAGCGCCAGCCAGGTGGAGTGACGCTGAGGAGCAGCACCCCCCTCCACCGGGCTGAGGCCCGCGCACCAGGGGAAGCGCAGCAGCAGCACCTGGGCGCCGCGCACGTGCCGCCGGCGCACGTCGTGGTCGGGAGGCCCGCCCACGCTCAGCAGCGCCACGACCTCGAGCTCCACCCCCTCGCGTGCGCAGTGAGCGATCAGCTGCGAGCTTCGCTCCTGGCCCAGGTCGAGGGCGAGGTGGGTCACGCCAGCTTCTCGCGCCCACGCCAACCCCGCGGGCAGTCGTGGGGTCCCGTCGGGGAAGGTCCCGGTGTTCAGCGTGTAGCCCAGCCGGCGCGCACGTCCGGTGCCCTGCAGGAGCACCGGCGCGTAGGGGCCGGCGAGCACCGCGCCGTCGGCGAGCAGCTCGGCCACCGCTCCCCGGGCCTGGAGCGTCCAATCGGTCGGCGCCAGCGGGAGCGCCGCGCTGCGCACCAGCGGCAACCCGAGCACGACCGCGAGCAGGAGCGGACGCAGGCGCGCGCCCCGCTCGGAGGGAGGGAGGGTGGCCAGGAGCACGCACAGCCCGGCCCCGAGGAGCGCGCCCACCTGGGGCAGCGGGTCGATCCATGGCGCTGGCTGGCCGGACTCCAACCCGGGCTCCAGGAAACCCGCCCACTCCACCAGGACCCCCAGCGCGTGGGCGCCGACCGCCGCGGCGGGCAGCGCGAGCGCGAGGAGCTCGAGCCGGCTCAGGGGTCGTGCGCGCCGCGGCCAGGTCAGGCCCACGCCGACGAGCCCCGCCAGGGGTGGGCCGATCAGCGCCCAGTAGCGCAAGGGCCGGCTGCCGAAGGGCAAGCTCGCGAGGTAGAGCCCAGCCACCCAGCCCCCCAGCAGCGCCACGGTCTCGCGGGCGGCCGGGCTCAGCCGGGGCCCGCGCAGCACCGCCAGGGTCCAGCCCCAGGCCGCGGCCACCAGGGGCACCAACGCCAGGCGCGCGAAGCCGCTGCCGCCGCGGTTCGGCTCGCCGGCGACCCGCAGCGCGTCGCCGATCAACCGTCGGGGCCCGACGCTGAAGCCGTGCCACTCCAGGCGGTAGGCGAGTTGATCGATCGCCGGGAACGCGCGTAGGGCGGACAGCGAGAGCAGCGCTACCCCGCCCAGGACGGCGAGGACCACCCCCGCGATCAGCCAGCGCCGCGGGTGCGCGCTGCGAGCCACGTGGGCCGCGAACAGCCCTGCGCCGAGCGCGGCCAGGGGCGGGCGCAGCGCCCAGCACCCGAGCAGCAAGAGCGCCCAGGCGCCGAGCTCGCAGGCGATCCGGGCCTGGGCGCTGCGCCCGCGCCCCAGCCGCCAGAGGGCGGCGCAGGTCAACAGGTAGAGCGCAGCCGGCCCGTAGACCAGCCCGCTGCGGGCGAGGAGTACGGTGGGGTAGAGCACGGCCAACGCCGCCGCGCCGGCCAACGCCGTCGAGCGCCCGAGGGGGAGCAGGAAGCGCCACAGCGCGAGGACGGTGGCCAGCGAGAGCAGCCCCCCCAGCGCATGCAACGCGGCCGGGCCCGCGCCGCCCCACGCGCGAAACCAGGTCGCGGCGAGGTGCGTCCAGAGCGCCACGTCCCAGGGGGTGGCCTCGGGCTCGGGGGGCACCCCCTCGACCCGGCGCGCAGCGGTCTCGGCGTACCAGGCCGCGTCCTGCACCGGGGCGTAGGTCATGCCGATCTCGACGGGGAGGTCCGCGCCCAGGGCTCCCAGCCGCAGCCACCCCCCGACGAGGAGGATCCCTGCCAGGAGCGCCCACGCGCGGGCGCGGCTCACCGCGCACCTTCGCCGCGGAGCACGGCTAGCGGGGTCCGCGCCAGCAACCACAGGTCGAAGAGGAACGTGCGCCGGCGAATGTAGTAGACGTCGAGCCGGATCCGCTCGTCGAGGTCCTCGACCCCGCGCGCCTCGAGCTGCTGCAGGCCCGTCAGCCCGGGCTTGGCCTTCAGCCGTCGGCGTTGGTGGGCGTCGTAGCGCGCGACGACCAGCTCCCACTCTGGGCGCGGACCGACGAGGCTCATGTCGCCCTTGACCACGTTCCACAGCTGCGGGAGCTCGTCGAGGCTCCAAGCGCGCAGCTTGGCCCCCAGCGGCGTGACCCGCGGGTCGTCCTGCAGCTTGTAGACCGGCTCGGGGAGGTCGTCGACGCTCACCAGGTCCTGCAGCTTGGCCTCGGCGTCGCTGACCATGGTCCGCAGCTTCCACATGGCGAAGGGCTTGCCCTGCTCGCCGATCCGGGTGTGGACGAAGAACGCCGGGCCGGGGCTCTCGCGGCGAATCCGCCAGGCGAGGAACGCCAGCAGCGGCGACGCCAACAGCAGCGTGACCCCGCCGACGACGAGGTCGAACACGCGCTTCAGCGCGCGGCTGAGCAGCACGAAGCGTCGCTCGCGGATCGCAATGAACGGCACGCCGTAGGTCTCGTCGAGGTCCTCGGGAACGACGAACAGGTCGTAGAGGCAGGGCACGACCCGCGCCTCCACGCCCCGCCGCTCGCACACCTCGAGCACCTCCAGCAGCGCCAGGCGCTCGACGCCGTCGGTCAACAAGACCTCGCGCACCCCGTCGAGGCCCTGCTCCACCGCGGGGGCGAGCTCCGGCGTCTCCTCCACCGCGAGCCGCCCGCGGACGTCGACGCCGAACACGCGCCGGTTGGCGAGGCGGGCTTCGAGGTCGGCGATCCGCTCGCGCGCCCCCACCAGCAGCACCGGGAGCAGGCGCTCACCCCGGGTGTAGGCCCTCCGCCGACGCCCGAGCAGGGCCAACCGCGGGACGGGGAGTGCCAGCGCGCAGAGGGCCCAGCCGAGCAGGGTCACCGTCCGCGAGTAGGAGACGTCGCGGTAGAAGAAGCTCGCCGCGAGCACGACGAGCGAGGCGAGGGTCACCGCGCGCCAGGTCTCCTCGACCACGTCGTGACCGCGGGCCGGGATCCGCTCGTAGAGCCCCGCGCCGTGGAGCACGACGAGGAACACCAACAACGCCACCAGCAGCGCCTGCACGTAGCGCCCCAGCGGCGCCGGCGGGATCTGGGTCACGACCCCGACCTCCCAGGCGAAGCGCAGCAGGTAGGCGAGGACCAGCGAGCCGGCGACGAGGGTCAGGTCCCCGACCACCAGCAGCGCGCGCTCCCCGTGGCTGGCGGTGATCACGCGGGCTGCTCCTCGGGGAGCACGCCACCGCCGAGCTCGGCGAGCAGCCCGCGGACCACGCCCCAGCCGAGGGCCAGCGCGCGCACGAGGCAGAACGCCGGTGTCAAGATCCCGACCGCGGGGTCGGCGCGCAGGGCGCAGAGCGTGAACGGCAGGCAGCTGAGCAGGAACAGCGCGGGCGGCGCAGCGCAGGCCAGCGACGCCCAGCTCGGTGCGCCAGCCCACACCAGCACCATGACCGCGACCGGGGCGAGCACGACCAGGGGACCGAGGAGCAGCTGCAGCTTGAGCGTCCCCGGGGTGTGCGCGTCGTCGACGGCCTTCGAGGGGTGCCGGCGGAGGGTGGCGACCTTGAAGCGCCCGATCTTGGCCTTCTTGCGCGCATAGCCCAGGAGGGTGTCGGCGTGCCGGTGGACCACGCGCGCCTCGGGAGCGAACACCATGCGCGCCCCGGTCGCCGCGATCCGAAAGCTCAGCTCCTGGTCCTCGGTCGAGGGCAGGCGGTAGCGCTCGTCGAAGCCGCCGACCGCGTCGAACACCGGCTTGCGGTAGGCGCAGGCGTAGGTGTCGACGAAGTCGATGAACCGCCGGCGGGCCATGCGCCGGTAGCGCTCTTCGTACTCTTGCTGCACGAAGCGCGCGGTCAGCGAGCGCTGCTCGGTGAGGTAGGCGCCCTTGACCCCCGCGATCTCGGGGTCGACGAGGGGGGCCAGGAGGGCCTCGACGAACCCCGGGGTCGGGCGGCAGTCGGCGTCGGTGAACACGAGCACGTCGGCGCGGGCACGGGCACAGCCCAGGTTGCGCGCGCGCGCGGGGCCGTCGCCCGCGGCGCGCACGACCTCGGCGCCCGCCTGCGCGGCGACCTCGCCGGTGCGATCCACCGAGCCGTCGTCGACCACGATCACCTGCAGCGGGCAGCTGGCGTGAGCCAACCCAGCGACGGTCTCGCCCACCAGATCCTCCGCGTCCCGGGCCGGGATCACCACGGTCGCGCGGGGTTCCGTGGAGCCGAGCTGTTCGCTCACGGGACCCGGCCGGTGCTCACGCGCTGGTGGTGCCGGCGTGCTGGGTGGCGCCGCCGTCGCGGTCGACGAGGTAGCGCGCGAAGGTCACCAGCGACTTGGCGGTGCGCGCGGCCTCGTAGGGGTCGGTGGCCACCTGCTTCGCCTTCTGCAGCATGTAGCTCGGGCGGAGGTAGTACTCGCGGCGAGCGCGATCGCAGAACTCGCGCAGGCTCTCCGACGAGAGGTTCGGGCGCTCGATCACGCTGCGGTGCAACCCCTCGGGGGTCAGCCAGCGCTCGTAGTCCTGGGTCTCGAGCAGGTTCTCCTGCTCGGCCCACTCGTAGGCCTTGGTCCCGGGGTAGACCATCAGCGGAAAGAACTGCGCGGTGTCGGGGTTCAACTTCTTGGCGAAGCTCAGCGTGCGCTCGAGGGTCTGCTGGGTCTCGCCGGGGTTGCCGACCATGAAGCAGCCGTGCACGAGCACGTCGGCCTTCTTGCTGTCCTCGAAGAAGCGCTCGATCTGGTCGACGCGAATGTCCTTCTGCACGTTGTCGAGGATCGCCTGGTCGGCGCTCTCGACGCCCACGCACAAGAGGCGCAGTCCGGCCTTGCGCAGGAGGGTCAGCGTCTCGAGGTCGACGTCGCAGCGAGCGTTGGCGGTCCAGCGCAGCTTGACTCGGCGGCGGATCATCTCCTCGGCGAAGCGCCGGCAGCGCTTCTTGTCCACGGTGAGGGTGTCGTCCTCGATGAACACCTCGCGCACGCCCGGGAACTCGCGCTCGATGAACTTGAACTCGTCGACGATCGCCTCGACCGGACGCCGGCGATAGCCGTGGCCGGTCAGCGTCTGGGGGAACAGGCAGTAGGTGCACTTGTAGGGGCAGCCGCGGCCCGTGACGATCGTGACCACCGGGTGGCGGGTGATCGCGTAGAAGTAGCGCTTCCAGTGACCCTTGAAGAAGCGGGCGTAGAGCCGGGCCACGTGGGGCAGCCCGCTGATGTCCGCCTGGTCGGGGCGGTCGGGCTCGGTGATCAGCTCGCCGTCGGCGCGCCGCCAGGTGAGCCCCAGGATCCCCTCGGGATCGCCGCCGCCGCCCTCGAGGTGCTTGACCAGCTCGAGCAGCGTCCAGTCGTATTCGCGCCGGGTGACCGCGTCGACGGTGGTGGCCGCGCGCAGGGACTCCAGGGGGCGGGCCGAGGTGTGGGTGCCCACCAGCACCGTGTAGGCGCCGGTGGCGGCCTTCAGCTCCTCGGCGACCTCGATGTCGTTGGCGATCGAGGGCGTCGATGTCGAGACCACCACCACGTGGGGCTTGAACGCCTCCGCGCGGCGCAAGGCCTCGCGGCGGTCGATGTCCTCACCGGGGCCGTCGACGAGCTGGATCTCGAACCCGTGGGTGTCGAGCAACCCCGCGGCGTAGCTCAGCCAGATCGGGTAGTAGAGCGTGCGGCTCTTGGTGACCGCAGGCGAGCGTTGGTGCCGGCTGTAGTTGCGGTGAAACGGCGCGTTGAGCAAGAAGATCCGCATGCAGCTCCTGGTGGGTGAGTCCGTCAGGCTACTCACCCAGCGCGGACCCGTCCATTTCCATCACACACACGCCCCTCCCTCTTCGCGGGAGGGGCTGCATTTTTCTTGCGAGGCCGGCTTGCCGCCGGCCTCACGGCGGAGTCCTTCCCAATGGATCGTGGCGCAGAACTCAGCCGCGCAGGGTGGGCGCAAGGAACCACCGGCATCCCTTGCGGGCCAGAACGGCGACGGTAGGATCTGCGGCACGGAGAGGTGCCGGAGCGGTCGAACGGGCTGGTTTCGAAAACCAGTGAGGAGGTAACTCTTCCGGGGGTTCGAATCCCCCCTTCTCCGAAATGACGCAGGCGCCCTTAGGGGCGCCTGCGTTCGTGTGGGGCTGCCCCCTGAGTTCGCGCCCGGCCTAGCTGCGGCGACGGAGCGCCAGCAGCGCGAGCAGCAGCCCGCCGACGATCAGGCCCGACCAGGGGCCGGGCTCGGCCGGACTGAGCGAGCAGTCGTCGCCCTTGATCACGTACTGCTGACGGACGGGGAGGAATCCGCCGCCGCCGCCGTCCGCGATGATCGTGAGGGTGAAGTTCGCGCTCACCCCGAGGGCTGACGCGGTGGCGACGAAGCCGCCCGGGGTGGCGTTGGCGATGATCCGCGTCCGGGCCTCGCCCTGAGCGTCGGTGACGACCACCGCTTGGCTGAAGGCGCCGCTGGGGCCCCCGCCGGGCGCCGTGAACGTGATCGCCTGGCCGACGATCGGCGCGCCGCTCGAGTTGAGCAGGCGCACGGCGAGCTCCTGGGTGAAGAGCCCGTTCGCGGGAGCCTGCTGGTTGTCGCCGCCGATCACCGTCAGGCTGTTGGTCGTGTTGGTCAGCCCAAAGTTCGCGTTGGCGCCGGTGGGGACGCTGGCGAACACCGTGTAGCTGCCCGCGGTGCCGTTGGCGGTGGCCGTGACCTCCGCCTCGCCCATGGCGTTGGTGACCACGGGGTTGCTGGAGAAGGTCGCGCTGGCGCCAGCACCAGGAGCGGTGAAGGTCACGTTGACACCGGCCTGGGGCGCACCGAGGCCGTTGAGCACGCGCACGCGCAGCGGGGTCGCGAACGCGCTGTTGACCAGCGTGCTCTGGGAGTCACCGCCGAGGACCACGATCGAGCCGGTGCCGTTCTCGAAGGCGCCCGCGTCGCAGGTGACACGGGTCGCCCCGCGCTGGTCGAGGCCGCCGGAGCCGGTGGGCACGGCGGCGGCGCAGGTGGCCCCGACGCCAATCCCCAGCGCGCTGCTGCCGGCGCCCAGAGACTGGGTCTGGGTCGGCCCGCCGTTGTCGGCCAGGGCCTGGAGCGCGGGGTCGGCGGTGGTCGCCCCCAGG
>Ga0209578_10001134_pt1 | contig 25758 bp, 27 predicted proteins | sample tdAd472_FD_187127 | JGI IMG/M metagenome (GOLD analysis project Ga0209578, IMG submission 187127) | Marine sediment microbial communities from the Atlantic coast under amendment with organic carbon and nitrate - tdAd47.2 (SPAdes)... | ecosystem: Environmental > Aquatic > Marine > Coastal >...
GCTTCGGGACGTTTGCTCATGCGTCGTCTCCGCCCTGCGCGTCCGTGATGACGTCGCGCTCGCCCAACGGCGTGCCGTAGCCGCCGACGTGCAGGATTCGTTGTGCCGATGCGCCGATGGCATCGATGAAGCGGGGGAACTGTTTGCCGGCGGGATCGACGAAGCCGAACGCCTCGACCAGATAGACCCAGCCCGGCGGCCGGTTCGGGTCGTGCCAGCTTTGTACGAAAGCGGCGCTGACGCCGGCGGAATTCAGGGCGTCCTCGATCTTGCGGGCGCTGATTTCGGTTTCCGTTTCGACCGCGAGCAAGGAACGGTCGCGGCCGGTTTTTTCCTGTTCGATGGGGCAGATGACGGCGGCTTCGAGGCCGTTGCCGCGCATGTTGGAGCCGGGAACGAACGGCAGGCGAGCAATGATTTTGGGCGTCGATTCCGCGCCCGAGACCAGGTATCGCCACCACGGGTCCGGGTCGTCGCGGCTCGGCCACGGCAGGATGCCGACAGATGCTTCCTGGCTGCGCACGGCTTCGACCACGGCGCGGCCCGAGCCATGGCGCGTCATCTTCGAGAAGCTGCCGTACTGGTCACGCGCCATGTCCCAGTAGCCGGGTTCGTTTTCGATATCCATGACGGCGACGGAAAACGGGCCTTCGAAGCTCAGCGTGGCGACGATGATCTCGCGCCAGATGCGGCACAGTTCGCGTTTCGGGAAATTGCCGTGGTGGCGCGCCGTCAGCCGATACATCATTTCCGCTTCGCGCGACGGCCGGATCTTGACGGTCTGGCCTTCCTTGATGGCGCGCACTTTCTCGACCACCTTGGTGCGGCGGATCAGCAAATCCTGGATCTGTTCATCAATGGCGTCGATTTCCTCGCGGACCGCCGCCAGCGCTTGTTTTTTATCGGTCATGGCTCAATGTCCGCTCGACATCAGAAGTGAATTCAAAGCCGGGTAGTGATAATGGCTAAGGCGCTGGAAATCAAAGCAAAGGTGATTGTCCGTTTTGGCGTCCGTCAGGCCGTATAGGGTGTCGGATCGTCGATACCCGCTTCGCGGAAGCCTTTCTTGCGCAGATGGCACGCGTCGCATTCCCCGCAATGCCGCCCGTCAGCCGCCGGATCGTAGCAACTGAGCGTGTGCGCATAGTCGACGCCCAGCGCCGTGCCGCGCCGGATGATGTCGGCTTTCGTCATGTCGATCAGCGGCGTGTGCAGGGTAAAAGGCTTTTCACCTTCGACACCGGCTTTGGTCGCCAGGTTCATGACATTTTCGAACGCCTCGACGAAGGCCGGACGGCAATCGGGATAACCGGAATAGTCGAGCGCATTGACGCCGATGAAGACGTCGAACGATTGCGTCGTTTCCGCCAGCGCCAGCGCATAGGACAGGAACACCGTGTTGCGCGCCGGGACGTACGTGATCGGGATGCCTTCGCCGATTTCCGCGTCCGAGCGGTGCTTCGGCACGTCGATATCGGCGGTCAGCGCCGAGCCGCCGAACGCGCGCAGATCGATGTCGGCGACGACGTGGCGCGAAATACCGTTGGCCTCGGCAAGGCGGGCGGCGACGTCGATTTCGGCGGCGTGGCGCTGGCCATAGCGGAAGGTCAGTGTTGCCGGCTCGAACCCCGCCTCCAGCGCGATCGCAAGCACGGTCGCGGAATCCAGACCGCCACTCAACAGCACGACTGCCGGTTTTTTCATCGCCATTTCCCGTTCCTCTGGCTCCATCCTTCGAGACGCGCTTTGCGCGCCTCAGGATGAGGAAATTCCTATGCGCCTCAGGATGAGGAGGCGCGGAACGCGCCGTCTCGAAGCGCGAGGCGGGGTTATACTGTCGCCGATCGAAAAAATCGACCGGTTGATTGCGCCGCTCATTAGCATAATGCTATCGGCATGGCCATGACCGTAAATCCCCACGCCGACCCGCGCACGATCAAGGCGGAAATCCGTGACGAAGCACTGACGCTGGGCTTCGATGCCGTCGGCTTCGCATCCGCCGCCGCCGACCCGCGTGACAAAGTGGCCCTCGACGCGTTCGTCAAGGCCGGCCATTACGGCGATATGGCATGGATGGCCCGCGAAGACGGACGTCGGGGCGACCCGAAAGCGTTGATGCCGGGCGCCAAGACAATTGTCGTGCTGGGTATGAATTACGGTCCCGGAGATGACCCGATGGCGGTCACGCGCATGCCGGACCGAGGTGCGATCAGCGTCTATGCGCGCGGGCGCGACTATCACGACATTGTTAAAAAGCGCCTGAAGCGGCTCGGCCGATGGATGGCGGAAACGTACGGCTGCGATATCAAGGTCTTCGTCGATACGGCACCGGTGATGGAAAAGCCGCTGGCCGGGCGCGCCGGTCTCGGCTGGATGGGCAAGCACACCAATCTGGTGAGCCGGGAGAAAGGCTCGTGGCTGTTTCTGGCGGAGATTTTCTGCGATATAGAAATGCCGCCGGACCTGCCCGGTGCGGATCATTGCGGCACGTGCGACGCGTGCCAGCGCGCCTGTCCGACGGATGCTTTCCCCGAGCCTTATGAAATGGATGCGCGGCGCTGCATATCGTATCTGACCATCGAGCATCAGGGCGATATCGACCCGGCGCTGATGGACGCCATGGGCAATCATATTTACGGCTGCGACGATTGTCTGGCGGTGTGCCCGTGGACCAAGTTTTCCGAACCGGCGCGCGAACCGGCATTGCAGCCGCGCATCGAAATGACCGCGCCCAGGCTGGCCGATCTGGCAACGCTCGACGACGCGGCGTTCCGCAAATTGTTCGCAGGCTCGCCGATCAAGCGCACCGGGCGCGACCGTTTCGTGCGCAACGTGATGATCGCCGTCGGCAACTCGAACGATCCGGCGCTGAAACCCGTCGCCGAGGCGCTGTGCGCCGATGCGTCCGGGCTGGTCGCGCGCGCTGCCGCCCGCGCGCTCGCCAAGCTCGGCGGGGCTTGACCCGGGCGCGGGCAAAAGACACTTTAAATCATGTTTCGGATTTTCCTCGTTCTCGCACTGGTCCTTGCCTGCGTCGCACCTTTCGGCGCGTTGCAGGCGCAAGGCGTGTACCCCGAGGATATTCCGCCCAAGGACATCCCGAAGGCGCCGGTGATCGCGCCCGGCACCAAGCTCAAGCCCGGCGACATATTCCGCGATTGCGAAGGCTGTCCGGAGATGGTCGTGGTGCCGGCGGGGCTGTTCGTGATGGGCTCGAAGCTGCATAAAAGCGAAAAGCCGCCCCGCATCGTGCGAATCCGCAAGCCGTTCGCCATTGGCCGGTTCGAGACCTTGCACGAAAACTGGCAGGCGTGTCTGGACGCCAAGGGCTGTACCCACGTGCCGGACGATCACAATTGGGGCAAGGTGCGAAAGCCGGTGATCAATGTCGACCACAACATGGTGCATGGCTACGCCGACTGGCTGACGAAAACGACCGGCTACAAGTACCGGCTGCCGAGCGAGGCGGAATGGGAATACGCCGCCAAGGCGGGCACCAAGTCGAATTACTGGTTCGGCGATCTGGTCGGCGAGAACCAGGTGAACTGCCGTAAATGCGGCTCGCCGTGGTCGGGTATCGGCAATGCGCCGGTCGGCAGTTTCGATCCCAATCCGTGGGGTCTTTACGATATGCACGGCAATGCCTTCGAGTGGGTCGAGGATTGCTGGCACGACAATTACGAAGGCGCACCGAAGGGCCCCGAAGCCTGGGTCGGCGGCAAATGCCAGTTCCGCGTCATTCGCGGCGGCTCGTGGTATTATTATTCGCGGATGGCGCGTTCGGCGAACCGCCAGAAAAATCCCGGCGCCGTCAAAAGCTACTGGCTCAGTTTCCGGCTGGTGCGCGAACTGCGCTAGGCCGTTCGCATGCCTTACCCTACGAGACGGCCTGGCAGCCGCCTCGGGATGAGGACGTCAACTGCCCTTCACCCTCAGGAATGAGCGCGAGCACACGTCTCGAAAGGTGAGGTGGGTGCCGTTTACTTGTCGGTGAGCTTGTCCAGCTTGCGCTGCATTTCCAGCATCTGCTTGCGCAGATCGTTGATGTCGCCGCCGTCTTCCGCGGGGGCGTCCGGCTTCGGCTGCGCTGAATCGTTGCTCGCCGCACCGCCGTCCTGGGCATAGAACGGGGTGAACATCTTCATGGCGTTTTCGAACATCGCCATGTTCTTTTTGGAAATTTCTTCCATCTGGCCGAACGGGCTCAAGCCGCCGAAGGCGTCTTCCAGATAGTTGCGCATCTGTTCCTGGTTGCGCGCGAACGAACTCATGGAGTGATCCAGATAGTTCGGCACCACGGCTTGCAGGCTGTCGCCGTAAAAGCTGATGAGGTGGCGCAGGAAGCTGATCGGCAGCAGATTTTGACCCTTGGATTCTTCCTCGACGATAATATGCGTCAGCACCTGGCGGGTGATGTCCTCGCCGGTCTTGGCGTCGAACACGGAAAATTCCTTATCGTCCTTGACCATCTGCGCCAGATTATCGAGCGTCACATAGCTCGACGTTTCCGTATTATACAGACGCCGGTTCGCATATTTCTTGATCGTGATCGGCTTCTTTTCGCCGGTGGAAGTATCGGTATCCTGAGGCTTTTTCGCCATAGTCAGCTCCCTTCCCATATCGGCAGAAAGTACAGCCGATGCTTGTGCGCTGCAACGAAAAATCCATGCTGCTTTCAGCAGGTGCAGCATAAAGAAAAAGCGTGCGTACAATTACAGATGGTGCACGCAAAGCCGCAGTGCAACATTTGCCGATGCGCGCGGCCACGATATACTGCGTCGAATGCTGCGCATAAGCGCGTCCCGGCAGGGGCATTGGAAACCCGATGAAGAACATGACGAAGCCATGAGCGACGACGGCAAGGCGGACAGCGGTGACGGCGAAGGCGCCGATCTGCAACAACTCGCGAAAGAGTATGTCGATCTGTGGGAGCAGCAGATCAAGGCGTTCTCCAACGACGAGGCGCTGGCAAAGACCATGGCGCAGACCGTGGAATTGATGACGGCCGGTGCGGCCAACGTCGCGGCGATGATGCAACAGGCGTCCGGCGCGGCGGCGAAAGCGGGAACAGGCGATGATGGACGAGATGATCAAGGCGATGGCACAGGCGGCTCCGGGGCCGCGTCCGCTGGCACTGCATCTGGCGATCCAGAACCTGATGTTCGCGAGCTCGCTTTGCGCATTGCCGAGCTTGAAAAACGGCTCTCTCGTCTGGAAGGACTCGCTGAGCCCGCGGGCAAGGTCGCTCCGCGAAAAACTGCAAAACGTTGACGACGACGCCTTCGCGGACGCGCTGAACAGGGAAATCGAAAGCCGGGTACGGCGGTTTGCCGAAGGGGTCAATCGTTTCGCCGAGGCCGGGCGTGACGCGCCGATGCCGGCGCTGCCGGTGTGCTGGCGCGAAGGTACGACAAAACTGATCCATGCCGCCGCGGCGGACGGTGCAGAGGCCCCGCCGGTAATCCTCATCCCGTCGCTGGTTAACCGGGCGTATATCCTTGATCTCGATCCCGAACACAGTTTGCTCCGCTATCTCGCCGGGGCCGGGCACGACACGTATATGGTCGACTGGGACGCACCGGGTGACGCGGAAATGTCTTTCGCCATCGACGATTATGTCGACCGGCTGGAACGCGTCCGCGATCATGTTGCTGCGCAGACGGGTGCGGCGCCGGTCATCGCCGGGTACTGCATGGGGGGCAACCTGGCGCTGGCGCTGGCGCATCGAGCGCCGGACAGGGTCCACGCCATGGCGTTGCTGGCGACGCCGTGGGATTTTCATGCCATGCCATCCGGAGCGACGGCGATGTTGGCGGCGATGCTGCCGGGGTTGAAACAGTTTATCGCTGCCGCCGGCAATCTGCCGGTCGATGTCATTCAGGCGATGTTTTCGAGCCGCGATCCGTGCGCCGTGATCCGCAAGTTCCGCACCTTCGCGTCCCTGAAGTCCGACAGCCCGGACGCCCGCGCCTTCATAGAACTGGAAGACTGGCTCAACGACGGCGTCGCGCTGGCGGGGCCGGTGGCGGTCGAATGCCTGGAAGAATGGTATGCCGAAAACCGGCCCATGAAAGGCACGTGGCAAAGTGCAGGCGTGCCCGTCGCACCGTCGATGCTCGACGTCCCGGCATTGGTCGTGGTGCCGGATCATGACACGATTGTGCCGCCGGCGTCGGCGCAGCCCTTGGCAGAAATGCTGCCGCGTGCCACGCTTCTCGCAGCCAATGCAGGCCACATCGGCATGGTCGCGGGATCGAAGGCCCGGGGCACGTTGTATGAGCCGTTGAGGGCGTGGATTGCTGCACTGCAATAAAAATGGTGCAGTGCAAAATTTTCTTGAAGCGACGACGAAAATGCCGTATGTCCGTCGCAACGAAGCCAATTAACCGGTCATCAATGACCGACATTTCTTGAAGCATGACAAAGGGAGAGACCCAATGACCGAAGTTGTAATTACAGGTGCAGCCCGAACCCCCGTAGGTGCGTTCCTCGGCGGGCTTAGCTCGTTGCCGGCCTCCGCGCTCGGCGAAGTTGCCATCAAGGAAGCGCTGAGCCGTGCCGGTGTCAGCCCCGACGACGTTTCCGAAGTCATCATGGGTCAGATTCTTTCCGCCGGCGGCGGTCAGAACCCGGCGCGCCAGGCTGCCATGGGCGCCGGCATCCCGCAGGAAAAAACCGCTTACGGTATCAACCAGCTTTGCGGCTCGGGTCTTCGGACCGTCGCGCTGGGGTATCAGGCGATCAAAACCGGTGACAGCGATATCGTCGTCGCCGGCGGCATCGAAAGCATGAGCCAGGCGCCGCACATCGCGCATCTTCGCAACGGTGTGAAAATGGGTTCCGGCGAATTGATAGACACGATGATCAAGGATGGTCTTTGGGATGCCTTCAACGGTTATCACATGGGCAACACCGCCGAAAACGTTGCGCAGAAGTGGCAGCTCACCCGCGAAGAACAAGATGCCTTCGCACTGTCCTCGCAGGAAAAAGCCGAAGCCGCGCAAAAGGCCGGCAAGTTCAAGGACGAAATCGTCCCGGTGACGATCAAGACCCGCAAGGGTGAAACCGTCGTCGACACCGACGAACATCCGAAGCACGGCACGACCATGGAAAGCCTTTCCAAGCTGCGTGCGGCCTTCGACAAGGAAGGCACGGTCACGGCCGGTAATGCGTCCGGCATCAACGACGGTGCCGCTGCGCTGGTGCTGATGAGCGCCGAAAACGCCGAAAAACGCGGCGCGCCGGTTTTGGCCCGCATCAAGTCGTGGGCGACTGCGGGTGTCGATCCGGCAATCATGGGCACCGGCCCGATTCCGGCATCGCGCATGGCACTCGAAAAAGCCGGCTGGACGGTCGACGATCTGGACCTCATCGAAGCCAACGAAGCCTTCGCCGCGCAGGCCTGTGCCGTTAACAAGGACATGGGCTGGGACGTCGACAAGGTGAACGTCAACGGCGGCGCCATCGCGCTGGGTCACCCGATCGGCGCTTCCGGTGCACGGGTCCTCGTCACGCTTTTGCACGAAATGCAGAAGCGCGACGCCAAGAAGGGTCTGGCGACGCTTTGCATCGGTGGCGGCATGGGCATCGCCATGTGCGTCGAACGCGACTAAGATAAATTCCTGACGGGTGGCGGGGTCAACGCCGCCACCCGCACAGGGAGCCAAACGACCGCAAAAATTGCGGCATTCATCGGAGGTAGCACATGTCCAGAGTAGCATTGGTCACGGGTGGGACGCGCGGTATCGGGCGTGCCATTTCAGAAGAACTTAAAGCCAAGGGGTATACCGTCGTCGCCAACTATGCCGGCAACGACGAGGCCGCGAACGCTTTCAAGGACGAGACGGGCATCGCCGTCTATAAATTCGACGTCGGCGACTTTGATGCCGTATCGGCCGCCGTCGCGCAGATCAAGGCGGACGTCGGGGCCATCGAGGTGCTCGTCAACAACGCCGGCATCACGCGCGACAAGCCATTGCACAAGATGGACAAAGCGGACTGGGATGCGGTGATCCACACCAATCTTTCAAGCCTGTTCAACCTTAGCCGCAACGTCATCGACGACATGCGCGCCGCAAACTTCGGACGCATCGTTTCGATCAGCTCGATTAACGGCCAAAAGGGCCAGTTCGGGCAGACCAACTATGCCGCATCGAAAGCGGGCGACTTGGGCTTTACCAAGGCGCTGGCGCTGGAAACGGCAAGCAAGGGCATCACTGTGAACGCGGTGGCGCCGGGTTACATCGGCACGGAAATGGTGCGTGCCGTGCCTGAGGAAATCCTGAACACGAAAATCATTCCGCTGATCCCGGTCGGCCGTCTCGGCGAGGCCGAGGAAATTGCGCGCTGCGTCAGTTTCCTGGCATCCGACGAAGCCGGTTTTATCACCGGCTCGACGATTTCCGCCAATGGCGGCCAGTATATGACCTGACCGGTCGCGCATACGGATCGAAAGGGGCGGCACCTTTGGGCGCCGTCCTTTTTAATTTTAAGCGTTGCCGTGAAAGCGCTTCGAAATGAAAGGCGCGTTATAGTCGACCACGATCGCCATAGCCCATAGGATCATATTTAGCATTGGCTATGCGCTTTAAGTGTCGTCTTCGGCAACGCAATGATTCCGTGTGGCTTTGCAGCCACGAACCAGTTTTGCGCTCCAAATAACCAGCGGCGAAGGCATCCCCCGCGTTAAACCCAGCATTCCAGGCTGGCAAAAAATAGACTCCTCTCTCTGCTGGCCATAGCGCGACGTGTATCGACACCTCTTCATGACCTATATCGAACAAGGAACAAATACCGGGAACATCTGTGTCAAAGATAAACTCGAATACAAATGGCTCTTTTTGAGGCGCCCCTGCCCAGCGATTGTCCGCAGGGAGTACAGAGAGTAGCCTTTGCTCAATCGCTGCATTGACGCCAGCTACCAACATATTGCGCCAAGCGCGATCTCTCAGAGTCAGGTACTTGATTTCCCACCCGGAAGTAGGTTCAGTATCGATCAGTCCTTGATCCTTGTTCGGAAAAAGCGGATCGATTCCGAATTCAATATCGTCATTTGTTATCACTAGCCCGATCTCGGCTGCCCGAGCTAAAAACCTCTCTTCATCAACCAAGACGACTTCTGGGTCACTTGGGTCTGAAACGTTCAAGTCAGATATCAAAGATGCATGTGTTCTTCGGCCAATTGCTGCCGCAAATGCCTCAGACAAGTGCGATGACTTCGCACCAGGAAAGAAGCCCCTTAAAGAACGCTTAACGGATTTAAGATTTTCACGAGTAAGTACAAAGGCGGTCATATGCTGCCACTCCTTCAGAGTTGAGGTCGAAGTCCACCGATTACATTTCGACTCATCGAAGGGATGGTCGTCGCGAAAATTTGCTTTAAATCCTCTTTAACCCGGTGGCAGGTTCGGTGGGACGCCCAATGAAGTTTATACTCTACTAAGTAGTATTTGTGAATGTTTTTAATTCCAATGGATTGGCTTTGTATCTTCTTTCTCGGTAGTGAGATTGCGCGTTGATCAATCGAACGCGGCGGGTAGAGTTCCTCATCCTTCGAGACGCGCTGTGCGCTCCTCAGGATGAGGATAAATAAAACACACCTCATGCCGAGGAGCCCTGGACCCGGTCCGGGGCGTCTCGAAGCATGAAGGAGAGCGGCATGGCGGCGGACGACACTACGAAAATCAAGGCGACGTTGATCGGGTCGACGGCGGTCCTCATGTGGGGGCTTTTGGCGCTGTTCACGACGCTGACCGGCAAGATCCCGGCGTTCCAGCTCGCCGCCATGTCGTTCGGAATCGCCACCGCATTCGTGGTGCTGAAATGGGTCGTCCGGCGTGAAAACGTCGGCGCTTACATGCGCCAGCCGGTGGGGGCCTGGGCTCTCGGCACGTGCGGCTTGTTCGGCTATCACTTCTTTTACTTCATGGCGCTGAAGAACGCGCCGCCGGTCGAAGCGGGCCTGATCGCCTATATGTGGCCGTTGCTGATCGTCGTCGGCTCGGCACTGTTGCCCGGTGAGCGTCTGCGCTGGTGGCACGTCGCGGGCGCCGTTGCCGGATTGATCGGGGCCGCGCTGCTGATCACCGGCGGGCGCGGGCTTTCCGGCTTCAAATCCGAATTTGCGGTGGGTTATGCGTTCGCGGTGCTGTGCTCGCTGACGTGGTCGAGTTATTCCATCACCAATCGCCGCTTCGGGCATGTGCCGACGGATACGGTCGGCGGGTTCTGTGCGGCAACGGCCATCCTTGCGACGATCTGCCACATGATGTTCGAACAGACCGTCTGGCCGGCGGATTATCTGGAATGGCTGGGGGTAATCGGCCTTGGCCTTGGCCCGGTCGGCGCCGCGTTCTTCACATGGGATTATGGCACCAAACACGGCGACATTCAGGTGCTTGGCGCACTGGCCTATGCCGCGCCGCTGATCTCGACGATCCTGCTGATCGCGTTCGGCAAGGGCGAGGCCACGTGGTTTGTCGCCATCGGGTGTACGCTGATTGTCGGTGGTGCGGTGCTGGCCTCGAAAGAGCTTTTGAAACGAAAGGGACGGACATGAACGGCAGTGAAATCACGCTGGTACAATTCCCGCGCAAGCTCGGCGTGCCGAACCCGTCGCCGTTCTGCGTCAAGCTGGAACTGTGGCTGAAACTCGCCGAAATTCCTTACACGGTCGACTTCCAGATGATGCCGAACAAGGGACCCAAGAAGAAAATTCCCTACATCATCGAAAACGGCAAACTCATCGGAGACAGCTCGCTGATCATCGAGCACCTGACGAAAACCCGTCACATCGATATTGACGCGGGACTGACGGACAGGGAACGTGCATTCGATCTGGCCGTCTGCGGCATGTGCGACGAACGGCTTTACTGGTATGGCGTCTGGGACCGCTGGCTCGGTTCCGGCTGGCCGGTGGTTTCCGACGCGTTTTTTGGCGGCATGCCGGCGCCGATGCGCGCGGCCGTCAAGTTCTTCGCGCAACGAGGCGTGCGCAAGCAGATGTGGGCGCAAGGCACGGGCCGCCATACGGACGAAGAAATCATGAGCATGGCGAAGCGCGATATCGCGGCGCTGGCGGCGATCGTCGGCGACGGGCCGTATGTGCACGGCGAAAAAATCCGCAGCGTCGACGCCGTCGTCTATGCCTACGTGGTCAACCTGACCCTGTTTCAGATGGATACGCCGATGACCGAAGCAGCGCGGGCGCACACGAACCTGGTCGCATACGCCCGCAACATTTCGGAAATCTATTTCCCGGACGTGACTTAAGCCGGTTTCGGCACCGTCTGCTCGAACGACGGGCGGTCGGAAATCTTGTTGAACCAGTCGGCCAGTGCCGGACGGTCGTCGCGCCAGCCCATGTCGGGGAAACGCAGGTCGATCCAGCCAAGACCCGCGCCGATGGCGGCTTCGGCGATGGTGATCGGCCCTTCCGCTCCGGCCATGTCGTCGGCGGCGGCGTCGGCAACGTCCATGCAGCGGAAAATGACGTTCTGTTGGCGCTCGGCCCACCAGTCCCATTTCAGTTCCGCCGGACGGCGCACGGTTTCGATCAGCATCAAAACGCCCGCATCGAGCATGCCGTCCCCGGCAGCAGCCAGCGTCAGCGCCTTGAAGCGCGCATTGCCGCTTTCCGGGATCAGCTTGGTGCCGGTGTTCAGGCTGTCGAGGTATTCGCAGATCACCGGGCTGTCATAGATCGCCATGCCGTCATCGGTGATCAGGCACGGCACCTTTCCGATGGGGTTGGACTGGCCGAGGTCGGTTTCCGCGGACCACGGATCGGTGCCGACGCGTTCGATCCGGTCGGACAGACCGGCTTCGATGGCGGTGATGGAAACCTTGCGCACATACGGCGAAGTCGGTGAATAGCGAAGCTGCATGGATTTTCTCCCGTGGCGTGATTGTTTGCGTCTTCCCGCAATATGGGGATTTCGCCGCCGATGTCACCACCTGCTTTTTGCATTCGCCATATAATAATGACACGCCGGCGGGGATGACCGGACGCTGGAAAGGTTCTAATGTTTCGCCATGTGGTGTGATGTCGTCGATCTTCGGGAATTTTACGCGCGCCGGCTCGGGCGCACGGTGCAGCGCATGGTGCGCCGCCGGTTGCGCCAGTTGTGGCCGGACGTCGGCGGGCTGCGTGTGCTCGGGCTCGGCTTTGCGACGCCGTATCTGAATATGTTCCGGGGCGAGGCCGAGCGTGTGCTGGCGGCGATGCCGGCGGGCCAGGGGGTGATGCACTGGCCGCTGCACGAACGCGGGCTGACCATGCTGGCCGACGAAACCGAATTGCCGCTGCCCGATCTTTCCATGGACCGGGTGTTGATCGTGCATGCGCTGGAATGCACCGAGCAGGTGCGCCCGCTGCTTCGCGAGGCATGGCGGGTGCTGGCGGATTCCGGCAAGCTGGTGATCATCGCGCCGAACCGGCGCGGGCTTTGGGCGCGTTTCGAATCGACACCGCTCGGCAACGGTCGGCCTTATTCGCGCGGCCAGCTTTCCAGATTGCTGCGCGATAATATGTTCATGCCCGTCGAAAGCACCCGTGCGCTGTTCGTGCCGCCGGTCGATATCGCGCTGTTGCAGGGCGCGGCATCGGCTTGGGAAAAGATCGGCATGCGCCTGTTCCCGGCCGCCGCCGGTGTCGTCATGATCGAGGCGGTGAAACAGATGTACGCGCAGCCGGTGGTGACCGACGCCAAGCGCAAGCGCGCGCTCGACGCGATGCCGGAACGCCCGCAGGGTTTCAACCGCGACCGGCCGAATGCGGCGCGCAGCAGCATGGACAAGTTGCGATGAGCAGCGCGGTGGCGGCGGACGTGGTGACGTGCCGGGTCAGCGCCGTCGACGTGGCGGCGCCGGACGTCCGTATCGTTCGGCTGGAACCGGACGCCCGGCCGCTGTTCGACTGGCGCGCCGGTCAGTACGCGAGTTTCCGCATCGCCGATCTTGAGGCGCGCGACTTTTCCATCGCCAATGCGCCGGGCGACGGGGCGATCGAGCTGCATATCCGTCGTTCCGGGTCGGGGGGCGTCAGCGATTTTATCTGTGACGGCCTGAAGCCGGGCGATGCCGTCGACGTGCAGGGCGCGTTCGGCGGTGCGTATTACCGCGCCCGGCACGACGGACCGTTGCTAGCGGTTGCCGGTGGGACCGGGCTGGCGCCGATGAAGGCGATTGTCGAAGCCGCGCTGGCAGGCGGGCTGAAAAAGGACGTACACCTGTATTTCGGCGTCCGCGAGGAAAGCGAGCTTTATCTGGAACGGCACTTCATCGAGTTGACGCATACTTATCCCAACTTCCGCTTCGTCACCGTGATTTCCGAACCGAAGGAAAATTCCGGACGGCGCACCGGGCTTGTCAGCGATGCGGTCGCCGCCGATTTCCAATTGCTGTACGGCTATCAGTGTTATCTCGCCGGGCCGCCGGTAATGGTCGACGCCTGCGCCAACATGCTGAAGCTGAAATCGGTGCCCAAGCACGACATCTTCGCCGACGCGTTCTTCGCCTGATAAATTTGGGGAGGGCCAATTGGCCCCAATTGGCCCCAATTGGATTGAAGCCGCGGGCCAATCGGCGTAAAACCCGCCCCCATGACGTATCAGGTCAAAGAAATTTTCTACACGCTGCAGGGCGAAGGCCGCCAGACCGGCCGCGCCGCGGTATTTCTGCGCTTTGCCGGGTGCAATCTTTGGACCGGGCGCGAGCGCGACCGCGCGTCGGCGGTGTGCACGTTCTGCGACACGGATTTCGTCGGCACCGATGGCGACGGTGGCGGCGCGTTCGCCGATGCGGACGCGCTGGCCGATGCGGTTGCCGGAACCTGGCCCGACGGCACCGCCGGAAAGCGCTTTGTCGTGATGACCGGTGGCGAGCCGCTGCTGCAGGTCGATGCGGCCCTGATCGCGGCGCTGCATGAACGCGATTTCGAAATCGCGGTCGAGACCAACGGCACCATCGAAGCCCCTGTCGGGATCGACTGGATCTGCGTCAGCCCAAAGGCGGATGCGGCGTTGAAGCAGGTGTCGGGTCACGAGCTGAAATTGGTGTATCCGCAGCCCGTCGCGATGCCGGAACGCTTCGAAGGGCTGGCGTTCGAGCATTTCTTGCTGCAGCCGCTCGACGGGCCGGACCTTGCCGCAAACACACAGGCCTGCGTCGATTACTGCCGTCGGCATCCGGCGTGGCGCCTCAGCCTGCAAACCCATAAAGTACTCGGAATCCCCTGACAGGAACGACGATGGAAATCTTCAAGGAATTTACGTTCGAAGCGGCGCACGATCTGCCGAACACGCCCGAAGGCCACAAGTGCCGCCGTCTGCACGGCCATAGCTTTCGCGTGCGGCTCGCGGTCGAAGGCGACGTCGATCCGCACACCGGCTGGGTCATGGATTTCGCCGAGATCAAGGCGGCGTTTCATCCGATCTGGGAACGCCTCGACCATCATTACCTGAACGATGTTCCGGGCTTGGAGAATCCCACCTCCGAGGTCATCGCCAAGTGGATCTGGGCGGAACTGAAACCTCAACTACCGCAATTGTCCGAAGTGAAGCTTTGGGAAACCTGCACGGCGGGATGTACGTACCGGGGGAATTAGTTTTTCATTATCCGTCGTCCTGAACGCGATTCAGGACCTGTAAGCATGCTTCGAGACGGATGCGGCGTATCCTTCTCAGCATGAGGATATTTTCGTAGGCCTCATCCTGAGGAGCGCCGGAGGGGCGTCTCGAAGGATGGATCCCAAATCAAGTTTGGGGTGACGGGAAAGTACCGATAAAAAATCTCAGCCCCGTCCGCGATAGGGCTGAACCCCCTGATCGGGCAACCACACGCCCTTGGGCGGTTCGCCCGATTGATAGAACACATCAATGGGAATGCCGCCGCGCGGATACCAATAACCGCCGATGCGGATCCAATGCGGTTCCGCCGCCGAGATGATCTTCTGCGCGATATCGACCGTGCACTTCTCGTGAAAACCGGGATGATTGCGGAAGCTGCCGAGATAAAGTTTCAACGACTTGCTCTCGACGATTTTTTTCTCCGGCACGTAATCGATCACCAGATGCGCAAAATCGGGCTGGCCGGTCACCGGGCAGATCGACGTGAATTCGGGCGCGGCGAAGCGGATCAGATAGCGCGTGCCGGGATGCGGATTGGCCACGCAATCCAGTTCGGCGGCGTCCGGGCTTTCCGGCAGTTCGCTCGTCTGGCCGAGCTGGCTCAAGGTCTCGTATGTGGTGTCGCTCATGGGCGCATCTTAAGGGACGCGCGCGCGCCCTTCAAAGCGGGATTTCGGCCGGGCCGCGCAAGCGGCTCAGGACGTGACTTCGACCGTCAGTTCCGTCGGTTCCGCATCCAGCCGGCCGTGGCAGCTGACCCGGCGCTGTTCGCCATCGAACGCTTCGAACGTCGCCGGAATGAAGGTGACATCGAGCCGCACCACGTCCAGAAGCTTGGCCCCCACATCCTCGAACCGGTCGGCCCAGAAATGCGCCTTCGGCTTGAAGGCATTCAGCAGGTACCATCCCGCCGCGCTCGGCCCCTTCGGGGTGTTGCGCGTCAGATCGGCGACGATATCGCGGAACGTCGCGGCGCAGGCGTCGGTCGAGCGCGATTCCTTGGGCACGGCAACGGACACGAACAGGGTGATGCGGTTGGCGCGCCAGTCATAGAACGATCCGGTGACCGGTTCGCCGACATATTTCGGGATCGTGCGCTGGGCCGATTGCGCGATGTCCTTGTCGAGTTGCTGTATCCCCCAGTCGAACAAGGTCACCGGTTCGTCCATCAACCGGCGCAGCACGTCCTTGTTTTCGGCGTGCGCCGCCGCCGTCGCCGTCAAAAGGCAAATCGTTAATAGAATCCGCAACATTGGCGCCTCCTCATTTTCATTGGTCTTATAAAGAGAGTCGCAATAAGTGCGCATTTTAACACGATTGCCGTAGATCCGGTAACGGAGAATTATGACAATTCCGGCGGACGTGCCTGCACCCCCTCACCTAACCTCTCCCCCTTGTAGGGGGAGAGGGATAAGTGGGGCGCTATGGGTGTCCGGGAGTCCCTCTCCCCTGCGTTAGCGGGGGAGAGGGCAGGTGAGGAGGCGGCTATGGAAGCGCGTCGATATCACCGCCGCTGTACCCGGCGACAAAGGCGCTTTGAAAGTCGGCGAAAGTACCGGATTCGATGGCCGCGCGCATACCCGCCATCAGTTCCTGATAATAATGCAGGTTGTGGCGGGTCAGCAGAATCATGCCGAGGATTTCCTTGGCCATGACCAGATGATGCACATAGGCGCGGCTGAAGTTGGTGCAGGTGTAACAGGTGCAATCTGGATCGAGCGGGCGGGTGTCTTCCTTGTGGCGCGTGTTGCGCATATTGACCGTGCCGCGCCGCGTGAAAGCCTGATTGGTGCGCCCGGACCGGGTCGGCAGCACGCAATCGAACATGTCGACGCCGCGCGCGACGGCGGCGACCAGGTCGTCCGGCTTGCCGACGCCCATCAGATAGCGTGGCCGGTCGGTGGGCAGTTTCGGTGCGGTGAAATCGAGCACGCGAAGCATTTCGTCATGGCCTTCGCCGACGGCCAATCCGCCGATGGCATAACCGTCGAACCCGATATCAGAGAGCGCCGCGATGCTCTCGTCGCGCAGATCCTCGAACACGCTGCCCTGCACGATGCCGAACAGACCATAGCCGTTGCGTTCGGCGAAGGCGTCTTTCGAACGTTTGGCCCAACGCATGGACAACTGCATGCTTTTCGCCGCGTCGTCCTTTTCACACGGAAACGGCGTGCATTCGTCAAAGGCCATGGTGATGTCGGCGTCCAGGTGGTTCTGGATCTGCATCGAGATTTCCGGCGTCAGGTCGTGATAGCTGCCGTCGATGTGCGAGCGGAACCGGACCCCGTTCTCGTCCATTTTCCGCAGACCCGAAAGCGACATCACCTGAAAGCCCCCGCTGTCCGTCAGGATCGGTCCGGGCCAGTTCATGAACGTATGCAGACCACCGAGCCGGGCGATGCGTTCGGCGCCGGGGCGCAGCATAAGGTGATAGGTGTTTCCCAAAATGCACTCGGCGCCGGTTTCTGCGACCCATTCCGGTGTCATGGCCTTGACGGTCGCCGCCGTGCCGACGGGCATGAAGGCCGGTGTCTCGAACGTGCCGTGCGCCGTCGCGACCCGGCCCCGCCGCGCCGTGCCGTCCGTTGCGATCAATGTGAACCCGGTGCCGGTCATTAAAAGCCTTTCTCGGTCTCGCCCTGCGAGACGCCGTCCCGGCTCCTCAGGGTGAGGCCAGATAGAATACCCCTCATCCTGAGGAGCGCGCTTTTGCGCGCGTCTCGAAGGATTCGATCAGGCATTGTCATCACTCCGTTCGATAAAACACGCATCGCCATAGGAATAGAAACGGTAACCGGTGTCTATGGCATGCTTGTAGGCTGCCTGCATGCGTTCCAACCCGGCCAGCGCCGAGACCAGCATGAACAGCGTCGAACAGGGCAGGTGGAAATTCGTCATCAGCGCATCGACGGCCTTGAACTTGTAACCCGGCGTGATGAACAGATCGGTGTTGCCTTCAAACGCATGAAAGCGGCCGTCTTCGTCGCACGCACTTTCCAGTGTCCTGAGCGACGTCGTGCCACAGGCGATGATCCGCCCGCCCGCCGCGCGGGCTGCGTTGAGCCTGGCCGCGACGTCTTCGGAAAGGATCGCGCGTTCGGTATGCATGACGTGGTCTTCGGTTTTTTCAGCGCGCACCGGCAGAAAGGTCCCGGCGCCCACATGCAGCGTCACGCGCTGGTCGGTGACGCCCGCATCGCGGACGGCGCGCAGCAGATCGTCGGTGAAGTGTAGCGCCGCCGTCGGCGCCGCGACGGCCCCGTCCTTCTCGGCGAACATGGTCTGGTAATCGGACCGGTCTTCGTCGTCGCCGCCGGCATCGCGCTTGATGTAAGGCGGCAGCGGCATGATGCCGTGTTTTTCCAGCATGTCGATCAGGTCGCGCCCGGCGACGTTGAAGCGGAGCATGCGCTCGCCCATGTCGCCGTCGTCGATGCAATCGGCCGCGAATCCGGGTGCGAAGACGATGTAATCGCGCGGGTTCAGCTTGCGTGCCGGCTTGGCAAAGACGCGCCAGGTGTGGGCGTCGACCGGCTGGTGCAGGGTAACTTCGATTTTCGCCCCGTCGGGCTTGCCGCGATTGGTGGCGTCGCCGCGCTTGCCCGTCAGGCGCGCCGGAATGACGCGGGTGTCGTTGAATACCATGGCATCGCCGGCGCGCAACAGCCCGGGGAGATCACGGACGATCAGATCGTTCAGCCCGCCTTGTGCCGGAATGTGCAAAAGCCGCGCGCTGTCGCGCGGGCGTGCCGGGCACTGCGCGATGCAGGCCTGCGGCAGATGAAAATCGAACAAAGACACTTCCATGAGCGGGGGTTTTATAGACTTGCGGGGCGCGGGACAATCGTGGAACGTAGATGCTATAAATAAGTGCGCCGCCGCGAGCATCGGGCGGCGCCCAACAAACAGACGAGGCCTGCTATGTTACGTCTTATTCTCGCCCTGCTCATTCCGTGGCTGAACTTCTTCACCATCGGCAAACCGATACAGGGGATCATCTGCCTGATTCTGCAACTGTCCCTGATCGGCTGGATTCCGGCAGCGATCTGGTCGGTTTACGCGCTCAGCCAATATAACACCGACAAGAAGATCGACGCCGCCAACAAGGGCTGACGTCGTCTCTGACCGGATTTCCTAGGAAAGCTTGACGTCGCTGTCGTTCTTCGACGCCTCGACGATGGCTTCGAGAATGGCAATGCCGTGGATGGCGTCTTCCAGCGGCACCGGAAAAGCGGTGCCGTCGGTGACGGTATCGGCGAATGCTTCCAACTCGGCGCGTTCCATGTCGAAACCGGGGAACTCCTCGACCGTGTTGTCGCCGTCCAGCAGGCGCACTTCGAGCCGCTCCTGATCGCGCACCTCGGCCCAGCCCTTGGAGCCGAAGACCTGAATGCGCCATAAAAGGTGCGTCGCGAACATTGTCGTCAGCACGCCGGTGACGCCGTTGGCGAATTTCAGCGTCGCGAAGGTGGTGTCGTCGACCGGGACCTGTGTGGCGCGCCGTTCGCTGACCGCGCGCAGGTGATCGACCGGACCGCAGACCGACATCATCGCGTCCATCATGTGCACGCCCATGGCGGTCATGCCGCCGGCCGGGCTTTCGGTTTCGGATGCGCGCCAGTGTTCGGGACCGTAACGCAGCCCGCCGTTACCCGAGATATTGCCTTCGATATGCAAAATGGTACCGAGCGCGCCTGACGTCGCCAGTTCCTTGAGCTTGATCATGGCCGGCAGGAAGCGGCGGTTGAAGCCGACGCACAGCGGCAGGTTGGCGTCCTTCATGGCGTCCGCCGCGCGGCGTGCGTCGGCGGCGGTCAGCGTCAGCGGCTTGTCGCAGAAAACCGGCTTGCCGGCCTTCGCGGCGGCGATGATCTGGTCTACATGCTGGGTGTGCGGCGTCGCCAGAACGATGCCGTCGATGTCCGGGTCGGACAGCAGCTCGGCGAAATCGTCGCGCAGATCGATGCCCTTTTCGGCGCAGTAATCGACCGCGCGTTCCTTACGCCCCGTCACGGCGGCGGTGCACGTGATCTTGTCTGATTTTCCCTGCACCGAATCGATCAATACACGGCCCCAACGGCCAAGCCCGGCCACGCCCACACGAATCATATGCTCAGTCTCCCTGAAATCGCTTGTTTGACGCGGGCCTGTCATTACCTGAAGAATTCAGGGGTCGAGGCCGCGCGCGTTCCTGCGCGACGGTAACATTTTTTCCGGAGACGGCAACGCTATGGGCGAAGAACATGCGATCGTGCATGAAAAGAAACGGATGACGGCGCGGGGAGCGGCGCTTAAAGGTGTCGCTTTCATGGCGCTGGCCGGGTTTCTGGTGGCACTGATGCACGTGCTGGTGCGCGAGATTTCCAAAGACGTGCATCCGATCGAGATCGCCTTTTTCAGAAATGTCACCGGATTCGTGATGCTGTTGCCGTTTCTACTGCGCCAGGACCGGGCGCACTGGAAAAGCAAACAGCCCAAGCTGCAATTGTTTCGCGCCGTGATCGGCGCCTGTGCGTTGATGAGCTGGTTCACGTGCCTCAGCATGCTGCCGGTCGCCGATGCCACGGCGATCAGCTTCGTCACGGTGCTGTTCGTTACCGTTGGCGCAGCTCTGTTTCTCGGCGAAAAAGTCGGCATCCGCCGCTGGGCTGCCATTGTCGTCGGTTTCGTCGGCACGCTGATCATTATCCGTCCGGGGTCCGGCATCTTTGGCGCCGGGGCGCTGGTGGCGCTGGGCTCGACGGTGTTCTGGGCGACGGCGCTGTTGTGCGTGAAAGTGCTGTCGCGTACCGACAGCAGCGTCACCATGGTGTTTTACGCCAACGTTTATTTCACCGTGTTCTCGTTCATCCCGGCACTGTTCTTCTGGACCTGGCCGACGCAGGAACAGTTCGGGCTGATGGTTGTTGTCGGTGTGATGGCGACGCTCGGCCATTTGTGCATGGCGACGGCGCTTAGAACCACCGAAGCGACCATCGTTGCGCCGGTCGACTATACGCGCATGCTGTGGGCGGCGGGCGTCGGGTATATGGCGTTCGGCGAATTTCCCGATGCCTGGACGTGGGTCGGCGGCACGGTGATTTTCCTGTCGACGGTCTATATCACTTACCGCGAATCGCGCCACCCGCGACGCGTGCCCGCGACACCGACGCCGACCGTCGAAGGTTAAGGCGCGGCCTTGTCCTGAATGCTGACGGCCTTTTGCAATTGCTGCTCGCGGCGCACGATATAAAGCGACGAGGTAAAGATCACCAGTGCCCCGGCCCAGGTCCAAATGTCGGAAAGCTCGCCGAACGCCAGCCAGCCGAACAAGACCGCGAACGGCAGCCGCGAAAAATCCACCGCGGCAACGATCGACACGTCGGTCACGGAAAACGCCTTGGTCATGAACAGATGCCCGAGCACGGCGAACGGCCCCGTGGCGATCAGGAACAACCAAACTTCCATGCTCGGCCACGTCCACACCAGCACGGCTGGGATCAGCGCCATCGGGATCATGATCAGGTGCGAAAAGAAGACGATGGTCCAAGGGTCGTCGCCCTTGGTCAGCGTTTTGATAATCAGCACCGAGGTTCCCATGAACACGGCCGAGCCAAGCGCAAACCAGCTCCCCAGGCTCATTTCCGTCATGCCGGGGCGGATGATGATTAGCGCGCCGCAGAACCCGATGATGGTCGCCGTCCAGCGCCGGAGCCGCACGACCTCGCCCAGTACCAGCGCCGCACCGACGGTCGTGAACAAGGGGGCGAGGAAGCTCAGCGCCGTCACCTCGCCGATGGGGATCATTGCCAGCGCATAGAACCACGTCGACATTGCGCACATGCTGACGCAGGCGCGCACCAGATAAAGTTTGAACTGCGACGTGCCGAGCGAGCCGATGCCGCGCTGCATCAGCCATGGCAGCATGCACATCCAGGCGAACACCAGCCGGCAGAAAACGATCTGCATCGGATCGACGCCCAGTTGCGAAATATGACGGCCAAGCGCCGACAGCGCCGCCAGAAAAAAGCACGACGCGATCATCCACAGCGCCCCTTCGAGCGGCCGGTTGACGCTCTGCGGACGGGGTCGGTCGATCTTTGCCGGGGGCGCTGTTTCCGGCACGGTTAGTCGAGATCCAGCGGAAAGATCGGCCGGCGCAGCCGCGTGAACGGCAGCTTCGATATTTCCTTGGTCGACAACGCACCGGCATCGCAGATCAGCACCTCGCGGGCCAGCGGTTGGAATGCGGCGCGGAAATGCTGCATGGATTTGACGCAGACCACATCGCGCTTCGTCGGATCGATGCCGGCGTGGGTAAAGGCCTCGACCTCGGTCAGTTGCAACCGATTCGAGGCGACGACGATCTCCATGCCGCCGACCTTGAAGATCGCGGTCGGTCCCAAATGATGGGTGACGCCTTTCCAGCGCGGTCCCTGTGCGACATAAGTGCCGTCGGTAATTCGCGTTACCGTGCCGCTCAGATGCAATGGTGCGCCGAACGTCGGGTCAACCTTGCCGCCGAGATCGACCGTCACCTCGGCGCCTTCACCGGCGGCAACCAGGATCGCCGCGGCTTCGGCATCGCAGATGGTGCCGAAGCACGCGTTCTGCAAATCCGCTTTCAGAAGACCGTCCAGCATCAAGGTGGAATCGCCATACGCGCCCGAGCCGGGGTTGTCGGAAAAGTCTGCGACGACGATCGGGCCTTTGCCGGTGCCCTCGGCCAGCAACCGCTTTATCTCGGCGGCGGTTTCGTCGACGCTCAGGTATGTGTTGGAATCGAAGTGCCGGGTTTCCCATGCATAGTCCATGTATTCCTCGGCAATGGCGCGGAACTTCGGATCGTTGCCGTCGCCGGTGACACACACCGTCGGCCCGGCTTCATACAGGTTGGCCGGCGTGAAGCCCGCCTGCACGCTGACCAGCAGGACGCCCGGGTCGGAGTTCTCCAGCGAGGCGGCGCGGTTCAACAGCGTCGTCATCGGGTTGTCGGTGGTGGTGCGGCCGTCGTCCAGACCTTCGATCGTGTCACGTCGCGCGGTGACACAGACCGGCTTCACCTCGCCTTTCATGGCGCGGTCGAGGACCGCAGCGCATCGCTTCGAGGTCGCCACCTGATCGATATGCGGATAGGTCCGGTAAGCACATATAATGTCGGCATGCTCGGTCATCAGGTCGGTGACGTTGGCATGCAGATCGAGGGTAATGGCAATCGGCACATCAGGACCGACGATGGCGCGCAGTTCCTTCAACAGCTCGCCTTCGGCATCGTCATGGTCGACGGAGGCCATGGCGCCGTGCAGGTTGATCAGTACGCCGTCGAACGGGCCTTTGTCCCTAGCCGCGTCGAAGATCGCGCCGGTGCATGCATCCCAGGCATCGCGGGCGACCGGGCCGGAGGGGGTCGCCCAACCGACGACGCTCCATGCCAAGTCCCAGTTCAGTTCGTTCGCCGCTTCGAGCACGCCGGTCGGTTCGATCTGCGCGCCCTTGATCGCGGCGGGAATGTCGTCGCCGAACGCGAGCAGATAATTCCGGAAGTTTTCCAACGTCGTCGGCAGTTTTGAAAACGCGTTGCTTTCGTGGCCGAACAGGCCTGTGAGTACTCGAAACGTCATGTTACTTCCCTTTTGATGTCGTCGATGGCGGGCCATACCGGCGGATGCGTGCCGAGCGGGACGGCGGGGCGGTCCCAACGGGGCGTTGTTTCCGAAAGCCCGAGCACCGGCCCCATGTGATGAATGTGCCCGAACGGTGTGTCGCTTTCCGTCATGATGTCCTTCACGTCGGCGGCGTCAAGGACCGGCAGCGTGCGGACGTTGTCTTGTTCGTTGCGGCCGAGGCCGTCAATCCAGTGGCCGGTCTGTGCCAGGCTCAGCCGTACCCGCCAGGTGCCGCCCTCGGTCGCGCGGCGGCGCAACGCTTCCATGGCGCCGAACGCTCCCAGATAACCGCTGACGTAATCGATGGCCTGCGCCGGTTGCAGTTTGGGGCTGTCGGCGCCGCCCAGTTCCTGCGCCCAGCCGGTGGCGCACTGAACAAGACTGTCGAAGCCGCGCCGCGCCGCCCATGGCCCGTTGTGGCTCCACGCCGACAAAGTGACATAGACGGTGCCCGGAAAATCACGGGCGATGTTTTCCGGACCGAAGCCGAGGGCGGCGAGGGCGTCCGGCCGGTATGACTGTGTGAAGATGTCGGCGTCATATAAAAGACCGCGCAGTCCCGCACGGCCCGCCGATGTCTGAAGATCCAGATGCGCGCTCAGCTTGCCGTGTCCGGTGTCGATCAAAAGCGGCTCGATGAACGGCAGCTTCCGCGAGGCGATGCGCATCACGTCGGCGCCATGTTCGGCCAGTGTGCGGCCGATCACGGGACCGGCGATGACGCGGGTCAGGTCGAGGGCACGGATGCCGCCGAGCGGGCGCTTCGCCATAGGCAGCGGGCGCGGCGGCGCTTCGCCGATTTTATCGATCTCGATTACCGGCAGCGCGGCCACGGCGGCGGCGTGCGGATGGGCGTGCCATTCGTCGCGGCTGCGCACCATATACGCGCAGCCTCCGGCATCGAGGACGGCGTCTTCCAGCGCCGGGGCGTCCCACCCCTCGACGGCACGCGCAATCGCGTCGTTATCGCCGTCGCACGACAGCACTTGGCGTACGACCGCTTCGTGATGCGGAAAATTACAATGAAAGCGTATCCAGCGGTTGCCGCGACAGCGGAAGAAACCGGACGGCCCGCGCCATGTATCCGCGATGGGCGCGCCGTCGCGGATCAGCAGTTCGTTACTGCGCACGGCACATGCGGCATGCCCCATGTCGATGCCGATCCGTTGCGCGCCGCCGCCGCGCAGTTGCCAAAGGGCATCCGCCGCGACGCCGACGGCACCCAACGCGGCAGCCCCGGCGGTGGCAAGGCGCACCGGCGACGGCAAGGCCGGTTCGGTGCCGGTGAACGTCACATCCGGATGCGCCGAAAGGCCGCAAGCGTCGAGCAGTTGATTGAGCGCGGCCTGCGGGGTCATGTCAGCTTTCCTGCTCCGACGCGACCAGCGCGCCGGAAACGCCGTCCGCTGTTTCGATGGCCAGCGGGCCGAGCTTGGCGGCGGCTTCGGATTGCTTCCACGCCGGTGTATAGACGGGAATTTGCACGGCGCCGATGGGCCGTCCGCGCACGTCGACAATCGGCGCGGCGATGGAAATCTCGCGCGGCAATTGCTGGGCATACGTCAGCGCGAAACCGCGCCTGCGCGTCTGCGCCACGAGTTTCATGACTTTTTCGGGATCAATCATGGTCGTCGGCAGTCGAGGGGTCATGTCGGACCGTGCGAGGATTGCGTGCGCTTCGCTTTCGTCCATGCGTGACATCATGGCGATGCCCGACGCCGAACAGAAGATCGGCACGCGCCGCCCCGGCACGGTCGCCGAGTACGCGGCCTTCACGTGCGGAATGCGGATCGTGTAGATCACATTGGTGTCTTCGCGTTCGGCCAGGTTGACGGTGGTTTGATAAACCGAACCCGCTTCGATCAGGCGCGGCATGGCGGCAGCGCCGAGAACGCTGTGACGTAAATACGTATACGCCATTTCCATGAGACGGCGCCCCGGACGATAGCGGCGCGTCGCCACGTCTTTTTCAAGAAAGCCCAGTTGATGCAGTGTGTTCGAGAAACGTTGCGCCGCGCTTTTGTCGAGACCGGTGCGGAGCGCGATCTCGGTGACGCCGAGCGCCGGGAAGTCGTCGCTGAACGCCGCCAGCACACGAAAGCCTTTTTCCAATGAACCGACGAACAGCGCGCTCGACGATGTCGGGTCGGGCGGGGGAACGTTCTGCTTCGTCTTTTTACTGGTCATACTTGACGCCTTGTGCGACTCTGCATAGCATATTGTTATATACTACGTCGTATTAAATAGTAATACAATAAAATGACACGGCGTAAAGAGAGGCAGGGAAAGGGTTCTATAAAATTTGGGATGAATCGCTGTTCGCCATGGACTCGGCAGCGGATTCGTCGAACAATCAGAGCAATCGGGGCGCGTCGAGAGCGCCCCCGCTGATGGCATGCGCAATGCCAATTTAGTCAGGGAGGCGCGAGCAAAATGTTCCGCAAAGTTATCTTAAGCACTGCACTGGCAGCAGCGACGACGCTAGC
>Ga0209578_10001139_pt1 | contig 25685 bp, 21 predicted proteins | sample tdAd472_FD_187127 | JGI IMG/M metagenome (GOLD analysis project Ga0209578, IMG submission 187127) | Marine sediment microbial communities from the Atlantic coast under amendment with organic carbon and nitrate - tdAd47.2 (SPAdes)... | ecosystem: Environmental > Aquatic > Marine > Coastal >...
CGTTGAGCGGAGGCCGCGGTGGCGGCTGCGGCCGCGGTGGTCTTCAGAAAGGAACGTCGTTGCATCGCTCGCCAGTATAGGCCGCTGAGAGATACGGCGCGCGGGCGGAGTTCAACCCGTGCGGCTCGCTAGAATGGTCGGCTCATGAGCGACTACCCGACCTTCGGCAAGATCCACCGCTTCGACCCCGCGCTCGACGACCTCATCGATCCCAGCGCCCAGTTCGAGCAGCTCGGCACCGGACTGACTTGGTCAGAAGGCCCCTTGTGGAACGCCAAAGGGAATTACCTGCTCTTCTCCGACATCCCGCGCAACGCAATCATCCGATGGTCCGAGGAAGAAGGCATGCGCATTTGGATGCAGCCTTCCGGCTACTCAGGCGTTCAATGGTATTCGGACGAGCCGGGCTCCAACGCTTTGACTTACGATTCCGCCGACCGCCTCGTGATGTGCGAGCACGGCGACCGTCGCGTCTCGCGTATCGAACGCGACGGAGGGAAGTTCACCGTCTGCGACCAGTACGACGGCAAGCGTCTCAATTCCCCCAACGATCTCGTTTACAGCTCGAAGGGCGACCTCTACTTCACCGATCCCGCCTACGGACTCCCTGGTCGCTACGAAGACACCGAGAACCGAGAACTGCCGTTCTGCGGCGTTTTTCAAGTCAAGCCCAACCGGGACGTCGTCCTGCTCACCGACGAACTCCGCGCGCCCAACGGACTCGCCTTCTCGCCGGATGAATCAGTCCTCTACGTCGGCCAATCGGGCTCGCACGAGCCCAAGTGGATGCGCTACCCGGTCATGCAAGACGGAACTCTGGGCGAGGGCGACGTCTTCTATGCCGTCTCCGCCAAGGAGGACGAGATGCCCGGATCGCCGGACGGCTTCAAGGTCGATGTCCACGGCAACCTGTGGGCGACTGGACCCGGCGGTGTCTGGGTCTTTAATCCCGAAGGCAAACTTCTCGGACGTCTGGAAACCGGCCAGCGCACCGCCAACCTGGCCTGGGGCGACGACGGTTCCACGCTCTACGTTTGCGCCCACATGCTGCTCTGTCGCATCCGCACGCGCACCAACGGCGCCGTCTTCCCGGTCGGCGCTCCGGCGGGCAACTAATGGCGACGCCCAGGATTCTCGTCACCGGTTCGTCGGGCTTCCTCGGCGCCTGGGTCGTCCGCGACCTCATCGAGCGAGGCGTCGATTTCGTCCTGTTTGATCGCGATCCCAGCCTCCGTCGGCTGGAAGCGCTGCTGCCCGACCCGCTCCCCGAGGTGGCGCTCGAAACCGGCGACGTCGCCGACGACGCTCGCGTGGTGGAGGTCGCCTCGCAACACGGCGTCAGTTCAATTCTCCACTTGGCCGCGTTGCAAATGCCGTTCTGCAGACCAAACCCGATGCTCGGGGCGCGAGTGAACGTGCTGGGAACGCTCGCCGTGTTTGAGGCCGCGCGTCGGTTGGACCACGTCCAGAAGGTCGTCTATGCCAGCTCCGCCGCCGTCATCGGGCCCACGGAGTTCTATCAAGGCCGTCAAGTCACCGATGCCGACGCCCTCTCGCCCGCGACCCACTACGGCGTCTTCAAGCAAGCCAATGAGGGAGCCGCACGCGTCTACCACTTGGACCATGGAGTCTCCAGCATCGGCCTGCGCCCGTGGACCGTCTACGGACTCGGGCGCGACCAAGGGCTGACCTCCGACGCCACCCGCGCCATCAAAGCGGCGCTGCTGGGTCGCCCCTTCACGCTGCGCTATTCGGGCCTCAACGCTCTGCAGTACGCCGGAGACGTGGCCGCGACCTTCGTCGCCGCGTCGCTCGATGACCGCGACGTCTGCCGGACCTTTAACCTCCGCGGCGAAGTCGAGCAGATGACCGACTTCGTCACGCGGATTGAGACGCTTCTGCCCGCGGCCAAGGGTCTGCTCAAACTCTCCGGGGGGCAGATCCCGGTCGCCTACGACATCGACGACGCCGACCTACGGGCCTTCCTCCCCGATCTTCCTCGGACCTCGTTGGCCGACGGCATCGCCGCCACACTCGCCGATTTTCGTCGTTTGCAAGCCGCCGGACGGCTCGACGCCGCGGAACTCGACGAAGCATGAGAACTACAAGATGTTCTAGAAAACGTCGAAATCGCGGCTCTCTCGGGTAGAATCGATGGACGGATGAGTTCCACGAGTTCAGACTCGGCGCTCGCGGTCAGGCAGGATTCTACGACCCTGAGGGCGTCCTCGTCGCACGAGCGTCTGGTCGACGAATCGACCGACTCCTGGTACCTCGATCCCCTAGCCGCTGTCCAGAAGCGCAATGCCAACTTGGGCTTCATCCGTCGCTGGTCGGAGGGTTTTCAGGCGGAGACGCTGGTCAAGACCGACCTCTTCGAAGAGGCGAACGGCCTGGATCGCATCCTCTTCGACCTCAATTGCGGGCAAAGCCGTACGCTCGGATTCGATATTTGCGTCCCGACGGCCGTCCGGGCAGGTAAGCGTGGCCGAGGGAGTGGCGTCGGCTTGATGGCGGCCGACGCACGGACGTTGCCGCTCGCCGACAGCAGCGTGGACCTGATCGTTTCCACTTCCACGCTCGATCACTTTGACCACGCAGCGGAGTTCGAGGCCTCGATCAAGGACCTCGCTCGGATTCTCCGGCCGGGCGGACGACTCCTGCTGACCCTCGACAACCCGTCCAACCCCACCTACCAAGTGCTGCGGCTCGCCTGCCGCATTCCCGGCGCTCCCTTCTCTCTGGGCTATACGCCTAACAAGCGGCGACTGGTCGAGAATCTGGAGTCGGTGGGCCTGCGTCCGCGCGGCTGGGAATCGCTGCTCCACAACCCACGGCTGCTCTCGACCCTGCTCTTCTTGGCCATGCGCCGCACCATGGGATCACGCGCCGAAGGCGCCGTCAGTTTCGCCCTCAAGAGTTTCGCTAAGCTCGAACGCCTGCCTACCCGAAACCTCACCAGCTGCTTCAACGCCGTCTGCGCCGAGAAGCTCTAGCAGGGTGTTGGAGAACTGTCGTGGGCGGCGCCAGGAGGGTTCACGGCAGCGCCGGGAGCGCCGGATGGTAGGAGCAGCGAGCGAGGCGATACGGGATATCGGCGACGAGTCTGTGACAACCCAGACGACCTCCCGCCGCCCCAACCCCTTGGGCGAGAAGGATTTGCAGTTCGACGCGCCCTGTGATGCTCGGGTAGCTCATCATGCGGCCCCGCCCGGTCCGAGCAAATGCTTCCCCTCGCAAATCCTTCTCGCGACGCCCATGAGAGTTTTTCAACACCCTGCTAGTCGGCGCTTCGCGTTGAGCACCTTCGGCGCCCTAAACTAGACGGGCTGGAGCACGACCCAACATGACTTCCAACCAGATCAATCGCCGCGACATGATGCGCAGCCTCGCCGGAGCCGGCTCGCTGTTTGGTATCGACGCTCTCTTCACCGCAGAGCGCACCGAGGCCGCCGCCGTCGGCCCCAACGATCAGATCAAGGTCTCCAAGATCGAGACCTTCGTTCTCACCAACTCCTGGGTCTTCGTCAAGATCTCCACCGACGCCGGCATCGTCGGCTGGGGCGAGATGCTCAAGGACGACGCCAAGGCCTGTGCCGCCGGCGCGTTGGAAGTCGGCGACTACCTGATTGGACAAGATCCCTGCCGGGTCGTTCACCACTGGCAAGCCATCCATCGAGGAGCCTTCTACCGCGGCGGCCCCATCAAGACCGCCATCTCCAGCGGAATCGACCAAGCGCTCTGGGACATCAAAGGCAAAGTCTACGGCGTTCCGATCTACAAGCTGCTCGGCGGCCCCACTCGCAACAGCGTCCGCGTCTATGGGACGGTCAATGAGGAGACCGGCGTCAACGCCATCAAGGTCGGTCCGCGCGGAGAAGACCGCCAAGCCTATAAGTACATCGAGGGGAAGAAGTACGTCGACGCCGTCGTCGAAAACTTCAAAGCGTTGCGCGACAAGTACGGCGACGGAGTGGATATCGGTATCGACTTCCACGGAGCCGTCCAGCCGCCCACTGCGGCCCTCCTCATCAAGGCGCTGGAACCCTATAACCCTTGGTTCTACGAAGAGGTCGTGCAGGCGCTCAACGTCGACGTCATGGCGGAACTCGCCAAGATGACCCACATCCCGCTCGCCACCGGCGAGCGCATCTTCACCAAGTGGGGTTTTCGCGAAATCCTCGAAAAAGGCGCCGCCAAGATTCTGCAACCCGACATCTGCTACGCCGGCGGCATCACCGAACTGCGCATCATCGCGGGCATGGCGGAAGCCTACTATTCCCCCATCGCACCGCACAATCCGCAAGGCCCGTGCTCGCTCGCCGCAAGCCTCCAGGTCGCGGGCTGTGTGCCCAACTTCCTCATTCAAGAGCGCGGCGACAACGAGTACTCAGACCTCCTCGCCGAACCGCTGCCCAAGATCCGCAACGGACATCGTCCATTGCCCGAGGGCCCCGGCCTCGGCATCACCATCGATGAGGACAAGCTGATGGCGCAGGTGGGCGAGCCGCGTCCCTACCTGCCCAAGTTCGATCCCGACGACGGCTCGGTTCGCGACTGGTAGTTGCGCGCGCTAAGCTAACTGCACTCTTGATCCGCCAACCACCGGCCCCGGGCAACATCGAAGTTTGGCGCTCAACCAACGTCGAGACTGTTGAGCTGCGCGCGGGAACCGCCGTCTCCGCGCCTTACCCCCGCCATTGGCATGAGGAATATCAGTTCTGCCTGGTGAAAGCGGGAGGCGGTTCGCTGGACTATAGAGGCCAACGCCGACAGACGCCCCCGGCGAGCTTGTTCGTCGTCCACCCAGGAGAGCCCCATTCCAATCAGGCGCCTTCAGGAGGCAGCTGCTCCTTCCTCTCGCTCTACGTCGCGCCGGAAGCGTTCGGCGCCGCGCCGCCGCCGTTCTTCCCCTCCCCGATCATCGACGCTCCGGAAACTCTCCGCCTCTATGAGCGGCTCTTCGCTGCTCTGGATTCGCCTTCCCTACTCGAGGCCGAGGGCGCGCTGCTCGACTTCCTCGCGCAGATGATTGAAAGGCACGGAGAACGACCGCGACGACGGGAAGCAGTTCGACAACCAGCCGTTGTCGCACGCGTTCGCGAGATGATCGACGCTCGCGCTCATGAAAATCTCTCGTTGGCGGAACTCGCCTGCGAGGCCCAAATGAGTCCTTTCCAGTTCCATCGAGCCTTCCGTCAGGCCGTCGGAATGCCGCCGCACGCCTACCAGACGCAGGCCCGCGTGGCCCGCGCGAAACGCCTCTTGCGCGCAGGTAGGCCTGTCGCGACCGTCGCCTTCGAGACCGGATTCAGCGACCAGAGCCATCTGACCAGACACTTTCGACGACTCGTCTTGCTCCCGCCGGGCCAGTATGCGCGCGGCTGCAAGAACGTACAAGATTGAACTCCGTCACACGGCATACGCTCACGAAATGCGTTTGCTGATCGCCTCCGTCCTCTTTGTTGCCCTCGCCTCGGCCGAAATCGAAATTCAAGCAGCCGGGACGAGTTGGCGTGTCCAAGAAGACCGCCGCGACGACCTCAAACCGAATGCCTACCTGGGCCGCGACGCCCTCTGGCTGCGAAACAACACGCATGCGATCACAGGTCCCGACGACTTCGTCGACGGGACCATCGAATTCGACTGGGCGCCGCTCCCCGGCTGCGACTTCTTCGCGGTGCAGTTCCGCCGCGAGTCCTTCACGGCACACGAGAACATCTACTTCCGGCCGTCCAAATCCGGCGAGTTCGACTCGATGCAATACGCGCCGCGCATCGGAGGCATGTCCACTTGGCAGCTTTACCCCGAGTTCAACAAGCCTGCCGAGATGTCGAGCGATCAATGGACGCGCGTCCGGCTGGAACTGCGCGGTTCCCTGCTCGAGGTCTACTTGGACGACTCCGACAAACCAGCCTTCGTCGTCGCGCGCCTGCGCTCCGATGCGGAGAAAGGCGGCATCAGCGTATGGTCCAGGATCGGCAGAGACCCGAACGCTTGGTCGGCGGCCGTCTCCAACCTCCGCATTCAGAAACGGACTCCCGTCGCCAAGGTGCATCGACCTGCGCTCTCCGAGGGGCTCCTCGCCGACTGGGAAATCTCAGCAGCGCCGCTCGCCGCGATCGACTCGCCCACACAGGTTCCCGCAGTCGAGGACTGGCGCGCGATCGAACCCGAAGAAGGAGGCCTGGTCAACCTCAATCGTGCCTACGGCCGCAACCGGGAAGCGCCGGTCGCCGTCGCTCGCACCGTCCTGCGCAGGTCGAAGCCCGGGCTGGAGAAACTCTGGGTCGGCTACAGCGATCAGGTCACTGTCTTCCTCAATGGTCGGCCGCTCTACTCGGCGACCAACGGTTGGGAGAGCCGCTATCCCCGTTACCTCGGTTGGGTCGATGCTAAGGACGAGAGCGTCTTCCTGCCGCTCCAGGCCGGAGACAACGAACTGGTCTACGTCGTCCGTGACGACCAGCGCTTCGGCTGGGGCTTCTCCGGCCGCCTGGAGAACATGCCCGGCCGGTGATTCCGTCCCGCGTGGCGTATTCTGGAAGGACCGTCCGGAAGGTCCTCGTTGCAGTTTCCCTTTTCAAGAACATTTACGATCCTCGCGCTGTGTGCGGCGCCTCTCGCCGCCCAGACCACCGGTTCTCTCTCCGGCGTGGTCCTTGACATAACCGGAGCGGTTGTTCCGGATGTCGAGGTTCGCGCCGTCAACCAGTCGACCGCCGTCGAGCGGGTTGTCCAGACGGATAGCAAGGGCCGCTACGTTGTACTCGGTCTCGCTCCAGGCTTTTACGAAGTTCGTACCTCAGACGAGCGCTTCATGAACGAGTTGCGGGGCGGCGTTACGCTCTCGGCCGGTCAAGCCGTGCGGGTCGACGTGATGCTGGAACCCAAGCACAACACGGTCTCGATCGAAGTCGTCGCAGATGCCTCCCCGATCGCCGCCGGGGCCGCCGACTTCAGCCGCGAAGTATCCTCTCAAGAACTCCACGAGCTTCCTCTCAACGGTCGCGATCTCTTTCAGTCCGCAGCTTACGAACCTGGCGTTCACTTGCCCACGGCCGCCCTGCGTGAGAGTCTCACCACCGGTCTCGGCACGGCGTTTTCGGTCAACGGAGCTACGCCCTATCAGAACGGATTTCGGCTCGACGGCGTCTACATCAACGAAGCGACCAACGCGGTCCCCAGCGGCGTCGCCGGACTCACCCTAGGGGTCGAAGCCGTCCAGGATCTCCAGATCGCCGCCAACCCTTACAGCGCCGAGTACGGCCGCGCCGCTGGGGCCGTCATGACCGCCGTCTCCAAGTCCGGCGGCAACGACTATCACGGCGATCTCTACTGGTACTTCCGCAACTCCGCGCTCGACGCGAAGAACTTCTTCGACCAGGCCTCGGAGCCGATCCCCCCGCTGCGCCGTAACCAGTTCGGCGGACTCTTCGGCGGCCCGATTCGTGAAAACAAGGCGTTCTTCCTCGTCAACTACGAGGGGTTCCGCGGACGTCTCGGTTCCACCCGCCGTCCCGCGGTGCCGACGCTTGCAGCCCGACGCGGCGAACTGCCCTCCGGCTCAATCACGGTCAACCCCGCAGTGGCGCCCTATCTCGATCTCTACCCGGCGCCTAACGGTCGCGATTTCGGCGACGGCACCGCCGAGTACGTCAACGAAGGAACCCTCGAATCCCGCGAGGATCATTTCTCCGTCAAACTCGACCTGCTGCCCGACGACCTCTCCCGCTTCACCGTTCGCTACACCTACGACGACGGCGACGACGCGCGGCCGGACGCCGTGCGGATTTGGGAGTTTCAAAACACGTCGCGCTACAACTTCCTGCACACCGAGTTTCAGCGGATCGTTTCGCCGACCACGCTCTTCCACATCCGCGCCGCATTCTCCCAGGTCAAGAACCAGGAACTCGGCGAGGTCATTCCCGACGTCCCTGCGTCCCTTTCGCTCATCCCGGGTCAGCCGCTTGGCTCGCTGGAAACCACTGGCATTCAAAACATCGGCGGCTTCGGAGCGCGCATCCTCCCTCGCCGCTTCGACCTTCAAGACTGGCAGCTCAACGGAGACTTCACCTCCATCCAGGGTCGGCACACGCTGCGGCTGGGGGCCGGTTTCGACCGTATCGGCTTCGACCAAGTCGCCGACATCAGCGCCATCGGCCTCTTCCGATTCAACTCGCTCGAAAACTTGCTGCTAGGCAACCCGATTACCGCCGAAGCCGTTCGTCCCGGCTCTTCGAGCCAACGAGAGTGGAGCTACCAGCAGTATTTCTTCTACCTTCAGGACGACATTCGACTCGCACCCGGCTTCGACCTCAGCGTCGGTCTCCGCTATGAGACGGTTTCGACGCCTTCCGAGGCTCAGAACCGAGTAGCCACCCTGCCCAACCCGCTCACCGACTCGGAAACGACTGTCGGGGGCCCGTTGTTCGACAATCCGTCGCGCGCCAACTTCGCCCCGCGCGCCTCGCTCGCCTGGGACCCGACCGGAAACTCCAAGACGGTATTCCGAGCCGGCGCCGGCATTTTCTTCGACCTCATCGGTTCCCGCGAACTCGTCGTCGCCGGCATGCGCGTGCCGCCGATTTTCCAAAGGGTCTTCGTCTTCCGCCCGTCGGGTTTTCCCGACCTCCCAGCCGTGATCGAAGGCCGCAACCCAAGCTCCGCCATCGACGGCCTGCAGTTCGATCTCAACCAGCCCTACGTTGCCCGCTGGCGCTTCGGCATCGACCAGGCCCTGGGCGACCGCCATACGCTGAAGCTCGAATACGTGGGCGCTCGGGGCATTCACTTGATGGGCAAACTCGGCACCATCAACACGCCGTTCCCGGAGACCCTGCCAGACGGTCGCCAATTCATCGCCGCCGGTTCGCCGCGCGTCAATCCTGCGTTCGGCGATATCGGGATGCGCCGCTCGCAGTTCAACTCCTTCTACCAGGGGTTCAACGCACTGCTGCTGGGCGGCAACGGCAAGTCGCTTCGCTACCAAGTGAAATACACCTGGGGGAAGTCGATTGACGAAGCTTCGGCCGCCTTGTTCGACGAGTTTGCCAACGCGGACCTTGTCCCGACCGTCTGGAACTACCGCGCAAATCGAGGCCCCTCCAGCTTCGACCTCCGCCACGCCGCCGTCGCCAACTTCTCTTGGGATCTGCCGCAACCGACTTCCGCCAACCTGAAGCCAATCTTGGGCGGTTGGCAGATGCACGGCGCTCTGACCCTTCAGTCCGGAGCGCCCTTCTCGCCGACCGTCGGATTCGACAGAGCTCGTCTCGGCGCAGCCCGCGGCGATTTGGGCCAGCGTCCCGACTACCTCGCCGGCCCCGGACAAGACGTCGTCCTCTCCGACCCGTCGCGCTGGTTCGACCCAAACGCCTACGGGCTCCCCGAGGCCGGATTCCTCGGCAACCTGGGCCGCAACACGCTCAACGCCGACGGCATACTGAACCTCGATCTCGCGGTCCACAAGGACCTCTTCCGCACCGAACGCCAAGCTTGGACCCTGCGCTTGGAGGCCTTCAACCTCACCAACCACGCCAACTTCGCCATCCCTTCCAGCCTGCAACTGTTCAACAGCGGAGGGAACCGAGTCGGCAGCGCCGGCCGCGTAACCGGGACCACGACGCCCTCGCGCCAAATTCAAGCCGCTCTCCGTTGGAGTTTTTGAGGGTTGTTGGAGTCAACGACAATCGACCCTCAGACGGAATTCCGACTCTGGTCGCGAGAGGCGCTCCTGGTCTTCGCGGCGTCGTTGCTCGCCATCGTCGCAATCCAATGGCGCGCCTCGGCCTACGAGGCGGAGTTTGCCCGCCACCCTGACGAGCCCGCCCATTTCGTCAGTGCCGCACTCGTTTACGACTATCTGGCTCACGGTGCTCCTGAAGCTCCCGTAGCCTACGCCGAGCGCTACTACGCACACTACCCCAAGGTCGGCATTGGACACTGGCCTCCGGCCTTCCACGGATCACTCGGCGTGTGGATGCTGCTGTTAGGAGTCGGACGCACGCAGGTGATGCTCTTCATGGCCGTCGTCATGGCTCTGGTGTGTTTGCTGACCTATGCCCTGGCGAGGATGCTGCTCGATCGCGTCGCGGCGGTCTGGGCAGTCGTGCTGCTGGCGGCTCTGCCCCTGTCGCAGTCCTCCTACATCAGCGTCATGAGCGAGGCCCCGCTCGCCCTCGCCTGTTTGGCCGCGGTCTTGGCTTACTCGCGTTATCTCCGCTCGCCCTCCTGGGGGCCGGCTGTCGCCTTTGGACTCTTTGCAGCCTTGGGGCTCCTGACCAAGGGAACCGCTGTCGCTCTCGCCTTCGTTCCCCCGCTAGCCGTCGTGTTCTTGCGCAAACCGCAGCTGTTGAAGCGACTCGACTTCTGGGCCCCGGCGGCGATCGTCGTCGTGCTCGCCGGTCCCTGGTACATCCTCAGCGGAGACCTCGTTCCAAGCGCGATGGGAGGAACGTTTACGCGGGCTTTCCTCATTCACCACCAAGGTTCGAGTCTCGTCCGAATGCTGTTCTGGGTCTCTCTGGTCGGAATGCCGATGCTCATCGCGGCCGTCGTCGGCGGGGTCCACGCGATCTTCCATCGCCGCACCGAGGCCGCCCCCTTTCTCTCCGCGACCAGCGGGTTCATCCTCGGAGCCGTCTTTCTCAATCTGGCTCTTCCTGAGAGCGCCGAGCCCAGACACATTCAACATGCCGCGGCTTTCGTCGCCATCTTCGCCGCCGCAGCGTTTTCCTGGCTGGCCTCCTTGACGCCCCGTCGTGTCCGCCCGCTGGTTTGGGTATTGGCGGTGCTTCTGTTTCTCTTCGATGGCTACGGCCTACTGCACAAAAACCACTACGGCCTCTTGGAAGCAGCCCGGACGGTCGCTTCTGACCCGAAGCTGGACGGCGGAGTCCTCCTGGTTTCTTCTGAGGAGTTCGGCGAGGGCGGCTTCATCGCGGAGCTTGCCCTACTCAACCCCCATCCGCGCCACGTTGTCCTACGCGGGAATCAGGCGATCGCACGCACCAGCTGGTCGATCGTGAACTACGACGCGATCTACCAGAACCCTGCAGACTTGGTCGCCGCTCTGGAAGCGCGCGCAATCGAGGCCGTCATCGTGGACCACTCCCTACGCAGGGGCAAGAGAGTGCAGAAGCATCACCGGCTCCTCCAGGACGCGCTCTCCCTGTACCCGGAGGATTGGACCGTCGAAGACTTCCCCGGTAGTGCGGAGCGTCATTCTCTGCTGGCGCGCACCACCATCGAGGGCCGCAACCGAGAACGCACGGTGCAGGTCTACCGAGGCTACTTCGCATTCAACCCGATTGAGCTGCCCGCCTCGGAAATCGGTTGGCAGCCGTAGCCTTCCTCCCGCTACCCGGCTCGGACGAGCGAGCGCTCCAACCGACTCGCCGTCGCCAACAGCGCCCTGTCGGTCCCGATCGCAGAACTGAGCTGGAGCCCCAGAGGCATGCCGTCCACCGGCATGGGAACGGAGACAGCCGGACCGCCCAGCGCAGTCCAGGGGGCGTTTGCCGCCGGATCGCCTGTCGATGCCAGGCCCAGCGGCGCCGGACCCAAGGCCGCCGGCGTCAACGTCAGCGGATGGACTTTTGCGAACTCCTCAAAGTCGCGGGACGCCGCCTGAATCGAAGACCGGGCCGCTTCATACTCGTCTTGAGAAATTTCCCGCCCGCGAGTCACCAACGCAGCCAACTTGGCTCCAATTCGTTCGCCGTAGCGATCGAAGCGTTCCCGGTGCACCTCGGCAGCCTCTTTCGCGAACACGGTCAGCGTAGCCGCCGCCGCCGCTTGGAAACTCGCCGGCGCATCGGTTTGGCGCACGTCGTACCCGTCCGCTCGCAGTCGTCCTGCCGCTTCCGCCATCGCGGATGCCGTCCCTGCTTCCGCCCCGCCCCCGGGCGGCCAGTCGAGCAGCGCAAACGGACCCTCAAGAGGGGCGCCGGCCGCCTGTCCGCTGAAGGCGCTCCAAAAAAACTCCATCTCCTCCGCCGTCGGAGTGAAAAACCCGACGTGATCCAAGGAGGGGACCAAAGGCAGAACTCCCTCAAGCGACACCCGTCCGTACGTCGGCATGAAGCCCACAACGCCGCAGAAAGACGCGGGCCGCAGGACCGATCCCATCGTCTGGCTCCCTACCGCTAGTCGAACCATACCGGCCGCGACAGCAGCCGCGGAGCCGCTCGAGGACCCGCCGGGCGTGCGCCCCAGGTCGTGCGGGTTGCGGGCGGGACTCGGATCGAAGTAGGCAAAGCCCGTCGTGTGAGTCTTTCCGGCAACGATCGCGCCTAACTCCTGGAGTCGAGCCACCACCGCGCAGTCTTCTTCGGGTTGTCGGCCTCGATAGAGTTCCGAGCCGTACTCGGTGGGAAGCCCGCACGTATCGTAGATGTCTTTCACTCCCACCGGAACGCCGCGCAGCGGGCCGGACAACCGCGTTGAACGCGCCCGCTCCAACGCGGCGGCCTTGCCCAAATGGGCCCAAGCCCGGACGTCGGCCTCGGCCGCTTCAATCGCCCGGAACGCGGCCTCTACATTCGCAACCGGACTGTTGTTCGTCAGCTCGCTGAGCGTCATGCCAACAACTCGGCCAAAGTGTAGACTCGCTCGAAGCCGATTCCCTGCGCCTCAATCGCCTCGCGACCACCCTCTTCGCGGTCCACCAAGCAGATCGTCCCCACGACTTCCATCCCGACCTGACGCGCCCGCTCGACGGCCTGCAGTGCCGAACCGCCCGTCGTGCACGTGTCTTCCACGATCAACGCTCGTTTGCCTTCAGGCTCGGCGACGCCTTCCACAAAGCGGCCCGTGCCGTGGCCCTTGGCCTCTTTGCGAATCAGGAAACCGTCAATCACCGTGTCGCCGCCCAGGCTCTCGCGCGCGACCGCCGACACCACCGGATCGGCCCCCATCGTCAATCCGCCCACAAGCTCCGGGGCCCAGCCTCGCGCCGCGACGCGCTCCAGCATCTGTCTGCCGATCAGCGGCATCGCTTCCGCGCACAGCGTGGTGAGGCGCGCGTCGACGTAGACGTTCGAGCGCTTGCCGGACGCCAAGACAAAGTCTCCGCGCTTCACCGAGCGCGTCCGTAGAATCTGTAACAATCGATCGATTTCCGGGTTCGAGGCAGTGTTCGACACCAGGCGAGGATAGCAAGCCCGGGCGGACGTGCGGATACACTAGAAATCTGGCCGATGCACGAGTTCGAATGGAGTTGCGATGAGGTTCAGCGGCGTCTTGCCGCCGACAATCCGCCTCGTCTCGTCGATTGCCGAGAGCCGTTCGAGTTCGAGACCGTCAGGCTCGACGGCGCCGAATTGATTCCCATGAACGATACGCCCGCGCATGTCGGCGACTATCGCGAAGCCGCAAAGACGACTGTCGTCTACTGCCATCACGGCGTGCGCAGTTTGAACGTGGTCGCCTGGCTGCGCTCTCAAGGCGTCGAAGACGTCTGGAGTATGGCTGGCGGAATCGACCATTGGAGCCTCGCCGTCGACCCGTCCAAGCCGCGCTACTAGAGGAAACAGAGATGAAGATTCGCTTCTACCAGAAACCCAGTTGAACGAGCTGCCGCAAGGCCAGGAGTTTCCTGGCTGAACAACCCGGCGTCGAGCTGGACATGACCGACCTCAACAAGGGACTCAGCGTCGACGAACTCGACCAACTGATCGGCAAGCGCGATTACATCCCGTTCCTCAACTCGCGGAACGCCCTTTTTCGAGAGCGCGGCATGAAAGACAATCCGCCTTCCCGCACCGAAGCCCTGCGCCTCATGAGCGAGAATCCCAACCTCATCAAGCGCCCGATCACCATTCGCGGACGTAAGATCGTGCTCGGATGGGACGAAGAGGGGTTGAGCGACGTCGTCGGGTGACGTTGGTCACAACTTAGTTCGAATGAGCGGTTTGCTATCCTGCAAGGTCGGATTGGGGAGGGATACATTTGCCAGAGCGCAAGCTAAAACTGACGGATTCCGCAACGGACGAGTCGTACGAACTCGGCGTCAAACACTCAGCCATACGCGCACTGGACCTGCGACCCATTAAGCAGGATCCCGACGAGTTCGGGATGCTTAGCTACGATCCCGGCTATACCAACACCGCTTCCTGCACCAGCCGCATCACCTACATCGACGGCGACAAGGGCATCCTGCGCTACCGCGGTTACCCTATCGAGCAACTAGCCGAGAACTGCACCTATACCGAGGTCTGCTACCTCCTGCTCTACGGCGAACTGCCCACCAGCTCGGAACTCGATTCGTGGAATCGCGAGATCATCGACCACACGATGGTCCACGAGAACATGAAGAAGTTTCTCGACGGATTTCGCTACGACGCGCACCCGATGGGCATGCTGATCAGCTCCGTCGCGGCGATGTCGACTTACTATCCGGACTCGAAGAACGTCGAGAGCCGCACGAATCGACGTCTGCAACAGTTGCGCCTGATCGGCAAGGTCCCGACCCTCGCCGCTTACGCCTACCGTCACAGCCGGGGGCTGCCGTTCCCGCAGCCCGACAATGACTTCTCGTACTCCGAGAACTTCATGAACATGCTCTGGCGCATGACAGAGGCCCGCTTCCAGCCCAACCCGACTCTCGCCCGCGCACTCGACGTTCTCTTCATCCTCCACGCTGACCACGAGCAGAACTGCTCCACGTCGACCATGCGCACCGTCGGCAGTTCGGAAGCCGATCCTTACGTCTCGCTCTCCGCAGCCTGCGGCGCCCTCTACGGACCGCTCCACGGCGGCGCCAACGAGGCGGTCCTGACGATGCTGGACGAGATCGGCACGCTCGACAAGATTCCCGCCTTCATCAAAGAGGTCAAGGAAGGCGAGCGCCGCCTCATGGGCTTTGGCCACCGCGTCTATAAGAACTACGATCCGCGCGCCAAGATCATCGCCAATATTGCCGACCAGGTCTTTGAGGTGACTGGGCGCAACCCCAAAATCGAACTCGCCAAGGAACTCGAACGCATCGCGCTCGAAGACGACTACTTCGTTAAGCGTCGTCTCTACCCCAACGTCGACTTCTACTCCGGCATCATCTACGAAGCCATGGGCTTCAAGCCGGAGATGTTCACCGTGCTTTTCGCCATCGGTCGCACCGTCGGCTGGCTGGCCCATTGGGACGAGTTGATGGAAGATCCCGAGCGCCGCATCGCTCGGCCCCGTCAGCTCTACCTCGGACCCGACGAGCGAGACTTCGTTCCCATCGGCGAACGTCTCGGCCGCATGAAGAGCGAGCGCAGCTAGCCGGCCAAGTAGCGATGCCGATCCTCGCGCATCGCAATCCCCGAAAACCGCAGGTCGTCGTCATCGGCGCCGGGTTCGCGGGCCTGACCGCCGTCAAACGGCTGCGCAAGGCCGACGTCGAGATCACGATCGTCGATCGCCAAAACCACCATCTCTTCCAGCCGCTGCTCTACCAAGTAGCCACCGCCGCTCTCTCGCCCGGCGATATCGCCTTCCCCATCCGCGCCGTCTTCGAGCGTGACAAGAATGTCCGCACTCTCCTCGCCGAAGCTCGCGAGATCAACCTCGACGCCAAGCGTGTCCTGCTCGACGAAGGCGAACTCGACTACGACTACCTCCTCGTCGCCACCGGCGCGCGTCACTCCTACTTTGGTCGTGACGAGTGGGCCGACCACGCCCCCGGCCTCAAGAGCCTGCGCGACGCCCTCGCGATCCGCAGAAAGATCTTCCTCGCTTTCGAGCGCGCCGAACGCGAGCAAGACGCCAAGAAACGAGAGGCCCTGCTCACCTTCGTCGTCATCGGCGGCGGCCCCACCGGCGTCGAACTCGGCGGAGCCATCGCTGAAATCGCCCGGCAGGTGCTCATCGAAGACTTCCGCGCCATCGATCCGTCCGACGCCCGCGTCATCCTCGTCGAAGCGGGACCACGCATCCTGGCTGCCTATGACGAAGAGCTGTCCGCCAAAGCCGAGCAGTCGCTCAGAAATCTCGGCTGCTGGGTCTGGACCAACAAGATGGTCACCGACGTCGGCGCCGACTACGTCGAATTGGGTGAGCAACGCCTCGACTCTTGCACCGTCTTGTGGGCCGCCGGAGTGCAAGCGTCCCGCCTCGGCAAGATGCTTGACCCGAACGCCGACCGAGCCGGACGCGTCCCAGTCGCCGAAGACCTCACTCTGTCCGGTCGCTCCGAGGTCTTCGTCTGCGGAGATCTAGCCCTCTTCGCGCACGGTCTCGATCGGCCCGTCCCCGGCGTCGCGCCCGCCGCCATGCAGCAGGGCGAGCACGCAGCCAAGAACATCCTCCGCGCCCTCAATGAGCAACCGCCTGAGCCGTTTCGATACAACGACAAGGGCATGCTGGCGACCATCGGGCGCGCCGCCGCCGTCGCCCAAATCGGCAAGCTCAAGCTCTCCGGCCTCGTCGCTTGGCTCGCCTGGCTGTTCATCCACGTCCTCTTCCTGATCGGCTTCCGCAACCGCGTCGCCGTCATCTTCAATTGGGCCTGGGCCTACGTCAAATCCAGACGTGCAGCACGCCTCATCTACGACCCCTAGGAAGGTCGGACATACCGCTCAAGCGCGTATTTCGCCGTTTAGGTCTGCTGTGTTACCATTCGATCGCTTCGTATGGGAATCGCCACTTTCGCCGCACAAGCAATCGAAGAATTCCAGTCGACCGCGGCAATCGCGCCTAGTTCGAGGTTCCTAGCCGACGCCATGGCAGGGCCGCTGCCGTTGGCGCAGGCCAAGACAGTCGTCGAGTTCGGCCCCGGCACCGGCGTCATGACGCGCGCCCTGCTGGATCGACTTCCCCACGACGCGCGCTTGTTGTCCTTCGAGATCAACCCGCGCTTTATTGAGTATCTCGGTGAGGAATTCGTCGACCCAAGACTCGAAATTGTGCCCATCGGAGCCGAGAACGTCATGGATGAACTGTCCAAGCGCGGACTCGATCGCGCCGACGCCGTCCTTTCGTCTCTCGGGCTCTCGCTGATGCCCAAGCCTCTGGTCCAAAGCATCCTCGAGGGCGCTTCCAAGGCCATTGGAGACTGGGGCGTATTCACCCAGTTCCAGTATTTCTACCGCATGCGCCTGGAGGACGGTCGGCCCTCCTACTACGACGTCGGCCGCGCTCTCCCCGAGCACTTCGGCTCCATCCAACGCCGCATGATCGTGCGCAACCTCCCGCCGGCGTTTGTCTACGAATGCCGCACGCCGCGCCGCAGCTAAGCGTAAGCTGCACCAGAACGCGTGCGAATTTGCGTGAGAGACCTTGAGGCAGGCGATCTTCGCTATTACACGGCGCAGGCGCGGCTGTCATCGCGCATCGTACTGGGTGCACTGGCCTTGGGTATGCTCCCGATTGCCGCCGGGTTCGGGAGCCGAAGCGAGTGGGAGGGCGTCGTCCTTTGCGGCGGCCTCGGCGTCCTTGTCTGGGCGAAGAGTCTGCGAGAAAAGATTGCACTATACGACTCAGGCGTCGTCGTAACGCCGGCTTGGAGGCGGAGGAGACGATATCGCTACGACCAGATCGTCGCCGTCAACGAGCGCGACGATCATCTAGAGATTCTCTTTAGAGATCGTCTGAAGTTCTCGGTCTACCTCTTTCACGGAAACCCCACGTACGTTAGGGACATCCCCATGGCGAAGAACCCGGAGCTGGTCGCTGATCGAGAGGCTGCGCATTCGAAAGCGGGATCAAAATCCCGAGGTCATCATCGGAAGCGGCGCTAGAGACAACGGACAGCGGCCCAATTCAACTATCCTGTTCGCTTGGCTCTCCGCGCAGTTCTGTCGGCTCTCTGCGTCCTGTTTGCCGCTTGTTCCAGCGGCGAGCAAGGAGTCTACCCCTCCAAAGAGATCCGCCTCATCGTCCAAGCTTCCCCCGGAGGAACCTCCGACACCGTCTCGCGCATGATGGCCTCACTGGCCGAACCCGAACTCGGCGTTCCCGTCGTCTGCGAAAACAAGCCCGGCGCCTCCGGAGCGCTCGCCTTCTCCTACGTCGTCAGGAAGCCCGCCGACGGCTACACCATCGGCCACGCCCCGGTCGAGATCACCACCGTCCGCTCCTTGGGTTTCGCCGACGTCGGCCCCGAAGAGATGACCCTCATCTGTATGGTCTCCAAGACCTCGCCCATGCTCGTCGTTCGTGAAGACTCTCCCTGGCGGACGCTGGAGGACTTTCTCGAAGCCGCGCGCGCCGAGCCCGGCGGACTCATCATGGCCAACTCCGGCACCGGCTCCATTTGGCACTTCAACACCCTGCTGATGGAGCAGCGCGCCGATGTCCGGGTCACCCACCTGCCTTACCCGGGCAGCTCCCGCGCCCTCGTCTCGCTGTTGGGCGGCCACGTCGACGCCGCCGTCGCTGGAGTCGGCGAAGGCATCTCGCACGTCCAGGCCGGAAAGCTGCGGGCGCTGGCCGTCTTCGACACCCAACGTTCCAGCGTCCTGCCGGAAACGCCCACCACCTACGAGCTTGGCTATGAGATTGGAGCCCCCGCCTGGAGCGGCTTCTTCGGCCCCGCTGGCATGCCCGACGCGGCCCGGACCAAACTCGCCGATGCGTTCTCGAAGGCCTTCCAGACCGAAGCCTGGGAAAACCTCTGCCGGGAGCGCGGCATGGCCCCGGAGTTTCTCAGCGCCGACGACTTCAAGACCTTTGCCCTCGAACAGTCCCACTTCTTCGGCGCCGAAATCCCGAAGCTTCTGACCCTCGAGAGATGAATCGCAAGGACCTCATCGTCGGCGCCGTCTTCGGCGCGCTCGCCGTCGGCCTCGGCGCCGCGGCAAGCGGCTTCCCCGATCCGGCCGGCCGTGCGCCGGGCCCCGCCTTCTTCCCCTACGCCGTCGCCGTAGCCATGGGGCTGCTCAGCCTTGGCGTGCTTTTCGGGGCCGTCCGGTCTCAGAATCAAGAAGAATCCAGCGGAGACCTGAAAGCTGTGCTCAGCGTCTGCGCTCTCACCGCGGTCTACCTAGCAATGTGGGGGACTGGACTCTTCGCTCTACGAACCGCCGTATTCTTGGCCTTGTTCTTGCGTCTCGTGGGGCAATCCTGGCGCGCCGGCGTCTCCGTATCCGCCGCCCTCACGGCTGTGGCGGTCCTGGCCTTCCAAATCGGCCTGAGGGTCAACCTCGAGTAAAGCGATGGGCGCCGAGATTCTCCAAGGCCTAGCGGCTGTCTTTCAACTGGAAGTCTTGAGCTTCCTCGCCATCGGCGTCGTACTCGGCGCCATGTTCGGAGCCCTGCCCGGCCTGACCGCCACCATGGGCGTCGCCGTCCTCACACCGCTCACTTTCTGGCTCGCGCCTGAGAGCGGCCTCGCCATGCTCCTCGGCGTCTACGCCGCAGCCATCCCCGCCGGCGGCATCCCGGCCATCTTGATCAACGTGCCCGGCACTCCGGCCTCCATCGCGACCTCCTGGGACGGCAATGCGCTGGCCAAGAAAGGAAGGGCCGGTCTAGCCCTCTCCATCAACGCCTTCATGTCTGCCTTGGGCCAGTGGACCAGCCTACTCTTCCTCGCCGTCGCGGCTTTCCCTCTCGCGGCCTTCGCGCTCCGCTTCGGCCCCGCCGAATACTTTGGACTGGCGCTGTTCGGCATCAGCTTGATGGCGGGCGTCTCCGGACGCTTCGTCCTGAAAGGCCTGCTCGCCGGAACCCTCGGTCTCGCACTATCCGTCGTCGGACTCGATCCGATGACCGCCTACCCGCGACTCACCTTCGGTGTCGCCTCGTTCCTCGACGGCATCTCCTTCGTCCCCGTCATGATCGGACTCTTCGGGTTCGCGGAAGTTCTGGTCCAAGTCTTTGAAGGTCGTCGCGGCGCCCAATCGGCCGACGCCAAGCTCGGCGACTCCGCGCCCACGGCGGAGCAGTGGAAGAAGATGCTGCCCGCCGCAGGCGCAGGCGCAGGCGTCGGGACGCTAGTTGGAGCCATTCCAGCCGCCGGCGGAGACATCGGCTCCGTCATCGCCTGGGAGCAAGCACGCCGCCTCTCGCGCGACAAGGACTCGTTCGGCAAAGGATCGATCGAGGGCCTCGCCGCCGCCGCATCGTCGTCGAACGCAGCTATCGGCGGCGCCATGACCACCATGCTGACCCTCGGCATTCCCGGCGACGCCGTCTCCGCGATTCTCATCGGCGCTCTGATGATTCACGGAATCCAGCCCGGCCCGCTGCTGTTTGAGAATCGCCAAGCCTTTGTCTTCACCCTCGTCTTCCTGCTGGCGCTGGCCGGGCTGCTGACGCTGTTGCTAGGGCTGTTCGCGGCCAAGCCCTTGGCCCGCATCCTCCGAATCCCCGGCCCCTGGCTGTGGGCGGGCATCACCCTCTTCGGGACCGTGGGAGCCTACGCCCTCAACAACTCCGTCGTCGACGTGTGGGCGATGTTCCTAGCCGGAGTCGCGGGCTTCTGGATGCGTCGTGCCGACGTGCCGCTAGGTCCGCTGGTCCTCGGCCTCATCCTGGGTCCGATGATGGAAGCCAACCTGCGCCGCGCGCTCATCTTGAGTCGAGGAGACTGGCTCAGCGTACTCGGCCAGCCGATCCCGGCCTTCTTCATCGTCGCCGCGCTGCTCTCGCTGATTTGGCCGCTGCTCCGCCGCGGAACGGCTGCATCGCATTAGCCGCCAGGCCTACGCCAGGATGTCGTGCACGATCTCGCCGTGCACGTCGGTCAACCGCATGTCCCGACCTGAGAAGCGATAAGTCAACTGTTTGTGGTCGACGCCCAACAGATGCATCATCGTCGCATGCAGGTCATGTAGATGGACCTTGTTCTCGACGGCAAAGTATCCGTACTCGTCCGTCGCACCGTAGCGAATGCCCGGCTTCACGCCGCCGCCCGCCATCCACATCGTGAACCCGAACGGATTGTGATCGCGCCCTACCGACTCGTGGTATTCCGTGCGCTTCGTCTGAGCCGTCGGAGTTCGTCCGAACTCGCCGCCCCACAGCACCAACGTCTCGTCCAGAAGCCCGCGCGACTTCAAGTCCTTCAGCAGACCGGCGATCGGCTTGTCTGTCGCCCGCGCATTGTCGCGATGCCCTTCTTCGAGCCGAGAGTGTTGATCCCAGCGATCCTTCCGTTCCAGACGAGGCGTAAGCAACTCGATGAAACGGACGCCGCGCTCGATCATGCGCCGGGCCAACAGGCACTGCCGCCCGAACTCTGCGGTCTCCGGCTCATCCACTCCGTAGAGGTTCCGCGTCGCTTCTGTCTCGCTCGCAATGTCGAGCAGGTCCGGCGTCGCCGTCTGCATACGCGCCGCCAACTCGTAGTTCGAGATCGTCGCCTCGATTCCGCTCTCTTTCCCGAACCGGTCGAGCACGCCGGCGTTCAGTTTCCCCAGCAAATCCAGCTTGGCCCGCTGGAGTTCCGTCGACTCTTCCCGCGGCTGCAGGTCTGCAATCGGATGCTTCCCCCGCCGGAACAGAGTGCCCTGGTAGGAAGCCGGCAAGAACCCGGCCCCAAAGCAATCCATGCCGCCCGGCGGAATCAGTCCGCTGTCGAGCACCACAAACCCAGGCAGGTCTTTGCACTCGCTACCCAACCCGTAGGTCACCCACGACCCCATGCTCGGCCGACCCTGGAACCCCGAGCCAGTGTGCATAAAGTAGTTTGCGGCCGTGTGCTCGGAGTGGTTGGCGACCATCGAACGGATAATGCACAGGTCGTCCACGCAAGTCGCCACGTTGGGGAATAGTTCGCTCACCCAGGCGCCTGACTGCCCGTACTGTTTGAACTCGAACGGCGACGCGCAGACTTTGTTCGTGATGTTGAACACCGTCGTCGGCGTCTCCATCGGAATCGGCTGCCAGTGCTCCTTCGTCAACCGCGGCTTGGGATCGAACGTGTCCATCTGCGACGGACCGCCGTCCATATAGAGGAAGATGACCTGCTTCGCCTTGGGCGCAAAGTGCGGCGGCCGAACCGACAGCGGATCCTTCGGCCGATCGAGATCGCGCGTCGCCCGCGCCTCGTCCGCCATCATCGCCGCCAGCGCCAATCCGCCAAACCCGTTGGCGGTGCGCGTCAGCCATTCCCGGCGGTTCATTGGTCGGCGCTCATGCGACATTCCGCTGATTAGGATAACCCGCCAATCGAGCCTGTCCGCGAACCGTCCCCAGAGTCGCCCCCCGGGGCGACCGCCCCGGGATATCATGGGCTCCACCGTGACTCACTTGGAAGCCGTCCAGGCCGCCCGGAAAACCGTCTCCGGCAAGATCGAACGCACTCCGACCCGCCGCATCGCCGGATCCGATCTCGACCCTCGCCTCGACGGCCTCGAACTCGTCTTCAAGTGCGAGATGTTCCAAAAAACCGGCTCCTTCAAGATCCGCGGAGTCCTCAATAAACTGGCCTCGCTCTCGCCGGAAGAGAAGGCCCGCGGCGTCGTCGCGATGTCGTCAGGCAACCACGCTCAAGCCGTCGCTTTCGGGGCCCGCATGGAAGGCGTCCCCGCCGCCATCGTAATGCCGTCCTACGCCGTTCAGTACAAGATCGACGCCACCCGCGCACTCGGCGCGGACATCGTCATGTGCGAGTCGCAGGACCTGATCGCGACCTACATGCGGACGACGCAGGAACGCGACGCGGTCGCCATCCACCCGTTCGACGATCCCACCGTCTTTTCCGGCGCGGGCACGCTAGGGCTGGAGTTGCTCGAAGACGCGCCCGACCTCGATGCGGCCATTGTTTGCGCTGGCGGCGGCGGCCTTCTGGCCGGCGTCGCGACGGCCATCAAGAGCAGCAAGCCCGATACGCGCATCGTGGGCGTGGAGCCCGAGGGCGCGTGCGCCATCCGCAAGAGCCTGGACGCCGGAGAGATGGTCACGCTCAGTTCCGTCGACACCATCGCCGACGGCCTCGCCCCGCCCTTCACCGGCGAACACGTCATGGAGAGAGTCCGCCAATATGTCGACGACGTCGCGGTCGTCACCGACGACGAGATCCGTGAAGCCATGCGCCTCGTCATCGAACGCCTGCGCCTCGTCGTCGAACCCTCCGGCGCGGCCGCCCTCGCCGGCCTGCTCACCGGCCGCGTCGGCGTTTCCCCGGGAGACGTGGTCGGCGTCACTCTTTCCGGCGGCAACATCAACGCAGAACGCCTCAAACAACTCCTCTAGAGCAGCCGCGGCCCCATTCGCCGCCTCAAGAACTATTTACGTCAATCGATGCATTCGCCCTTGAGATCAACTAGGATCTCAGGCGAGAATCCTAGAGGCAGCGCAACGCCGTCCGACGCTCGCCGTTTTTGGAATTGAACCGGAGGCCCCAACATGCCCGCAAAAAAACGGAGCGAGCCATCCGCAGACGGCCTGGCCATCCGCCTGCCGGACAGCGAACTCATTCCGCTTCAGCATGCGCCTTCCAAGGAGCTCATGACGCTCGCCATGAGCTGGGCCTATCGTGTGCGACATCGCGGGCGTTGGCGGAATCGGCCCGAGAGTCGAGCCGAGGTCGAGACCCAGGCGCTCGACGACCTCAACAACGTCCTCGGCATCAGCAAAGAGACCTTGCAGCGAATCGTCGCTGCAGGCGTGGTGGAAATCCACATTCCGTTCACTGAAGAGAAGTCCGGCTGGGAAATGCGCATCCTACCTTGGGAGTCGCTGCTGGCCGCCGCCGCCAACAAGCTCGGCGCGAAGAGACGTTTCCTCGTCATTCGCCACCTTGATTCCGGCGCGCCGCCTCCCCGTCGGAAGCGAGCCGCGCCCAGGCTCTTGGTGACTTCGGCTCCAGGGGAACTCGCCAAGCGCTACTCGTTCGAGTCGGAGAGCGCACTGATCCAGTCCGCGCTCGCTCCGTGTGAATGCCTAACCGATCCAACCTCCGCCTCGTTGAGCGACTGGATCAGGGTGCATGAGCCCGAGGTCGTGCACTTCACCGGCGTCGACGCGCACGAAGGCAGCGCAATGCTGGAGTTGGAGGAGAGCGCCAAGGACGGTCTTGTCCTCCGAGACGCACAGCGTCGGCCTCAGATCGTCAACGCCGACGAGTTCGCTGCCGCGCTCTGTTCCGGCAAGACCCGGCCCCGCCTCTTTTCATGCAACGCCTTCAATACCGGCGCGCGCATCGCCGCCCTAGCCGTATCCGGCGGCTGCGGCGCCGCCATCGGCTTCCAGGACGAGATCGACAACACGTTAGCGGAACTCTTCTTCGCCGAGTTCCATCGCCTTTGGCGGAGCAAGAATCAGACCCTTGAAGCTTTCCAATTGGCTTTGGAAGCCGCTCAGGAGCATCCGCAGCCCATGAGTGGCAGTTGCATCATCTTGTGGGTCGGTCAGTCTTTGCTCCAGAGGCTGGGCGCCGTGGACCGTTTCGATCCCGAAGTGGCTCGGAAGCGGGTCCAACACGAGCCGCGATCCTCGACAGGCGGACCGGCGACCGACCTCGTCGTCGAAGTTCAGGCCCTCGAGGAAATCAACTACTCCCTGCTGCACAACGGTCGGCCCGTCTTTCGCCGCTTTCAACTCTCCAACAAGTCTCGCGACACCATCCGAGACGTAGAGGTAGAAGTCGGTCTGCGGGTCGGCGGAGAAGAAGTGTTCACCCGCCGGACCTTCCAGGTCGAACTCAAGACGGACGACTACGGCTCGCTCTTGGCCCTACCTCTGACCTGGGAGGTGGAACGCTATCGCGAGAGCGTTATGACCAACCTCACCTGGTCAGTGAGCCTAGCCGGCCAAGTGATCAAGCGCGACTCTGCCCGTGTCCGACTCCTGCCCATCGACGTCTGGCGCGACGAGCCCGGCGACTGGGCCTGGCTGCCCTCGTTCGTCTTGCCTCGCGATCCTGCCGTCATCGCAATCGTCGACAAGGCGCAGAAGTATTTGACCGCGATCTCGGACGACCGCACGGCCGGCTTCGACGGTTACCAGAGCGGCGACCGAGACTATGTCGATCTGCAGGTACGCGCGATCTGGTCCGCCCTCGTTCTCGATTACAATCTGCGCTACGTCGAGCCTCCGCCCACCTACGCCAAGCGCTCCCAAAGGCTCCGTAATCCCAGTGCCGTCCTCAACGACCGTCGCGGCACCTGCATCGACCTCGCCCTGTTGCTCTGCTCTTGCTTGGAATACGTTGGGCTGGCCGGAGCAATCTTCCTGCTTGAAGGACACTGCTTCCCCGCCTACTGGCGGACTGATGCGGGACCGTTAGAACTCTTCTCGGCCCGCGACCTGATCGGAGCCGATTTTGAGCGGCCTGATTCCGGGTCCTCGTTGGTTGGCACCGCTCGCATCCAAGATCCCTGGGTCTATGCGCGGCCCAAACACGGCCGTAAGGATGAAAAGGATGAATCGGCTGGTGCGACCGCAAGCTCCGTCGAGCAAGCGATGAATCCGTTCGATCGCGCACTGTTCGGACCACGTCCGGGAGGGACGGGGCAGGCGCTCTACGGGCCGCTGTTCACTGAAGAACTCGTGCCTGTCGAGTCCGTGCTCATCACGCGCCAAACCGGCCTCGGAGAGGCCATTGAAGCCGGCTGGCGCAATCTCGAAGTCACCGATGACGTAGAAGCCTTGATCGATGTCGCCGCCGCGCGTGGTCACCTGAACCGGTCCGGCGCCGACGCCGGCCTGACAGGGAGCCCACCTGCGAATGGACTACGCAAGATTCGGACCACACGGCGCCGCTCTCGTGTGGTCAGGGGCGCGCTCGGTTGCGCCCGAGCCCGCCGAGATGA
>Ga0209578_10001143_pt1 | contig 25618 bp, 22 predicted proteins | sample tdAd472_FD_187127 | JGI IMG/M metagenome (GOLD analysis project Ga0209578, IMG submission 187127) | Marine sediment microbial communities from the Atlantic coast under amendment with organic carbon and nitrate - tdAd47.2 (SPAdes)... | ecosystem: Environmental > Aquatic > Marine > Coastal >...
GGCCGCGAGGGCGAGGGGGTCTTGGAAAGACCCCCTACGTCAGAGCCCTCAGCCCCTTGGGGGTGAGCCCGAGCGGCTTGGCCGCGAGGGCGAGGGGGTCTTGGAAAGACCCCCTACATCAAAGCAGCTCGCCCTCGATCTCGCGCTCGGCGGAGTCGGGGTAGAGCGCGCTCAGCTCCTGGGCGAGCTCCTCCGCCGACTCGTAGCGGTGCTCCTTGTCGAAGGCCACGTAGCGCGCCTTGGGGTGCTGCGAGTCGACGATCAGGTGCCGCTTGTTCTTGACCGTGAACCCGTGGGACGTCGGCGTGTGCCCGCAGAGCATGACGTCGCACTCGAGGCGATCGGCGAACTCCTCGGCGGCGTCGTCCCCGTATTCGCGCCCGTTGACCATGGCCACGATCGGCTTGAGCTTCTTGTAGGGCAGGTCCGCTGACGTCTCGGTGAGGAACTCCCGGCTGAGGGTGGGTATGAACGGACGCTTCGGCGTGGAGTGGCTCATGAACACACCGTTGGGCGAAATGATCGCCGCCGGCATGTTCCCAATGAACTCACGGTAGGCCTCGAGCACATCCTCGTAGCGGCTGCGATACATGTAGGCCATGCCGCGGAACAGGTAGCGGTTGAGGAACTTGCCGCCCTTGACCAGCTCGCGGCGCAAGTGCAGCGCGAGGTCGTGGTTCCCCAGCAGGTAGTAGACCTGCCCAGGGTGCTCGACCATCAGCTTGATCGCCTCCATGATCGCCACGAAGCTCAGGTCGCGGTTGTCGGCCGTGATCAGCCGCGCGTGCACGATCTCTTGCAGGATCAGGGTGCGGTTGGGGTTGGCCTTCAGGTCCGCCAGCGCCGCGAGGCGCTTGAGGTTGTTCACGTTGCCGTGCAGGTCGCCGGAGAGCCACACGTCGCCAGGGCCCTCGGGCAAGAGCACGGCGCGCCCCTGCACGTGGGGGTCCTTCTCGCGCAGCTGCTTGGCCTTGAAGATCAAGTCGATCGCCTGATCGGCCTGGCTGACCTCGAGCCGTGCGCTCGACGCGGCCCGCGCCAGCCCGCCGATCTCGTCGATCACGCCCTGGGCGCCCTGGTCCTTGAGCGCCCCCGCCTTCTCCAGCGCACGCCGGGCGTGCTTGCCGCCGTGGGCGAGGTTGTAGCTGCGCGCGATCTCCAGCGCTTTGGGGTAGTTACGTCGGTTGATCAACTCCATGAAGAGCACGGTGGCCGCGCGGGTCACGTAGCTGTCGCCGAGGTCGAACTCCTTGGCGCACTTGAGCGCAATGTCGGGCCGCTTGTTCTTGATGTCGGCCTCGTAGGCGCGACGGGCGACGTCCCTGGCCTGCTCCTTGTTGAGGCGCATGCGCTTGATGACCCGCCGGGCCTGCTCGTATTCGCTCGCCGAGCGGCGGACCTTCCCCGTGTCACCTTGAGCTGTGCCCATTAAGACCTCGACGCGGCTCGCCGGCCCTGGCTTGCTCTGCGTCTGAGGACCAGCCTAGGCTGGACCGACACGACGCGCCACGGATACGACTCACCTATACTTACGACCCGGAGGAGCCATGACCCGCGTGTTGTTCGTGTGCCTGGGGAACATTTGCCGCTCGCCCCTGGGCGAGGGCGTGTTTCGCCACCTCGCCGACGAACTGGGAGTCCCCGTCGAGGCCGATTCGGCCGGGACCGCGGCCTACCACGCGGGCGAGTCCCCCGATCCGCGCAGCAGCGCGGTGGCGGCCAAGAACGGGATCTCCCTGGCGGGGCAGCGGGCGCGCAAGGTGCGCGTGGCGGACTTCACCCGCTTCGACCTGATCCTGGCCATGGACCAGGCCAACTTGCGCGACCTGGAGTCGGTGCGGCCCCCGGACGCCACCGCGCGACTGGTGCGCTTCCGCAGCTACGACCCCGAAGGCGAGGGCGACGTGCCCGACCCCTACTACGGGGGGCCCGGTGGATTCGACACCGTGTTCGACATGGTCGAGCGCACCTGCCGTGCGCTGCTCGCGGAGCTGAGGTGAGCCGCGAGCGGGCCCTGCGTGCGGCCTTCGCCGAGGCCCTCGGCGAGTCGGTCGCAGACGTGGACCTCAGCGGGGTCGCCGGGGGCTGTATCAACCAGGCGGCGACCTGCGAGGTCACCGGCCAGACCTGGTTCGTCAAGTGGAACGACCGCCCCCTGACGGACCAGTTCGCGGCCGAAGCCGCCGGGCTCCGGGCGCTGGCCGAGGCCGACTGCGGGCTGCGAATCCCCCGGGTCCTGGCTCACTCCGACGTCCCGGGTGCCGCGTTCCTGATCCTCGAGCACCTGCCGCGGGGCAGCCGCGGGCCGGGGTTCGACGAGGCCCTGGGCCAGGGGATGGCGGCTCTGCACCGCGCGACCAGCGGCTCCGGTTTCGGCTTCGCCTGCGAGGGCTACTGCGGCGCGACCCCCCAACCCAACGGCTGGCTGACCGACTGGGTCGAGTTCTATCGCGAGCGGCGGCTAGGGCACCAGCTGGACCTGGCGCGTGCGCGCGGGTTCCCGGCCGAGGCCTACCGCACCGGCCAGCGCCTGCTCGAGCGGCTCCCGGAGTGGATCGCGGACGACGAGCCTCCGGCGCTGATCCACGGCGACCTCTGGTCGGGCAACCTCTACGTGGCAGAGGACGGCCCGGCGCTGATCGACCCCGCCGCCTACTACGGCCACCGCGAGGCCGAGCTGGGCATGATGTCCCTGTTTGGCGGCTTCTCCGCGCGGGTCTACGCCGCCTACGAGGAGGCCTACCCCCTGCGCGCGGGCTGGCGAGAGCGGCAAGGGCTCTACGAGCTCTACCACGTGTTGAACCACTTCAACCTGTTCGGCGGCGGCTACGGCGGCCAGGCCGCACGGATCATGCAGCGCTACGTGGGCGGCTGATCGGCGGACGCTTCGTCGCCCCCAGCCGCCGCCTCGGGTGGAGCAGCCTTGGGCTGGGCGAGACGGCTACGCATGTAGCCGTCGAGCACGCCCTCGCACAGCGCCTGCACGCTCTCGCCGCGCTCCCCCGCGAGCTGGTCGAGGCGCGCGTAGAGGTCGGCCGAGAGCTCGACGGTCTTGCCCGCTGAGGGACGCGGAGCGGGCGCCGGTTCGCCGGGCCCCTCCGACAGGTCCTGGGCCAGCGGGTCGCCGAAGACCTCGCGCAGCGCTTCGCGGTGCTCGCGCTGGAGGCGAGCGAGCCTGCCGCGCAGCTCGTCGAGCTCGCGCTGCTCCTCGCGCAGCTTCTCGAGGGCCTCGAGCTCGGCGGCCGTCCGCTCCTGGGCGACCTCCTGCTCGAGCGCCGACAGGCGGGCTTCGAGCTCGTCCTCCTCAGCCATGGGGACCTCCGGGGGGGATCGTGACGCCCGCCGCGTGCCGCGTCAACTCGCCGCGCGACAACCGGGCGTCGTTGCTCCGTCAGCAGAGCAGACCCTCGACCCACCGAGGGTGGAGGGCGTCATGGGAGACAGCAAGTTGAGAGCCCTCGAGCGCCGCTCGCGCGGGGGGGACCGCCAGAGCGAGGCTGCCTACCTCTGGGAGCGCGTACGCCTCGGCAGCTTGAGCGAAGACCGCTACCGGCTCGCGCGGGCCCTCGGCGCGCCCGCGCTCGGCGGCGCCGAGCACCCCCCTCTCGGCTTCCAGCAGTGGATCGAGGTGCTCCTCTTCCGGCAGCGGGGCGAGCGCGTCGAGCGCGACTGGGCCCGGGTGCCCCTCGCGATCGCCGAGGCCCTCGCGCCCTGCGCCAGCGGGCTCGACGTGGCCCGCCGCCTCGCCGCGCTGCGCCTCGCCGCGCGGCGTAGCCTCGAGCGCGACCGCCGGGCGCGCCTCGCCGACTACCAGGAGGCGCGCGCCCTGGTTCAGCGCACGCCCTGGAGCCACCGGGCGGTGAGCAAGTTCGTGGCGCTGGCCTTCGAAGAGCTGCTCTATCGCCAGGGCCGCCGCCACGGCTACGAGCGACTGGCGCGCAGCCTGCTGTATCCGCCCGCCTGGACCGAGCTCGAGGCGTTCGTCGAAGGGGTGTTCCCCTCCCAGGACGGGCGCCTGTGGGGCCTGCGCCTCGCCGTCCGCGACGCGCTGCTCCCCTGGGCGCTCCGCGATCGTCCCTCCTGACGGGCGCGGGATCCACCGAGGGTCCCGCGCCAGCCAGGAGCGGGCGTTACGATCGCGGCGGCTACGTGCGGCCGCCCATGAGCGAGCAGACCTTCGTCCCCCAGGTCTACTGAGGCTTAGAACAGCCAACGGGCCAGGAGGCGGGTCACCGTCGGCATGACCGCGTAGGTCATGAGCAGCACGATCGCGCCCACCGAGGTCACCTCCATGACCAGCGGCGGTCCGTGCAGCGCGGCGTCGATCCCGCGGGGCACGAAGTGCACGAGGGGCCAGATCACGGCGAAGGTCACGAGGGCCATTTTCCACTTGGCCGGCACGCGGCCGGCGTGCTCCTCGGGCGAAAAGAGGAACTCCAGGCTGTGGTAGTGCAGGCGGGGCTCGTCGTCGGAGTAGACGTGGGTCTGCTCCAGCCACGCCTCCCGCTCCTCGGACTTCAGCCAGGCGTCGAGGTGGGCGTAGTTGTCGAAGCGGAAGATCGAGACGAACACGTTCTCCGTCGATTCGAGGGGGCTGATCACCTCGGTGCCCAGGTAGCCCGGAAAGCGCGCGCTAGCGCTGGAGATCCCCTGCATCCAGCGCTCGAACTCGCCCTCGTCGCCGGGGCGCACCGTGTGGTGCGCCAGCACGGTGACCGGATCCTGCGAGCCCTGCTTGATCTCCACGCCCCCAGCAGCCCACACCCGCCGCCGCGGCGCAAGCCTGGGGGAAATGAGCCCTCGGAGAGGCCCCCCACAAAACCAGAAACCACTCCCCATGAGGCGCGGTAGCTGCAGATACCGGGTCGTCAGCCCCACGGGGGGCAAGAACAGGAGGGTCTCGTGCACCGTAGGAGCTTCGTCGTCGCGTATCTGCTGTGGTTCTTCCTCGGGCTACTGGGAATCCACCGCTTCTACCTGGGACGTCCCGTCAGCGGCGTGATCTGGCTGCTCACCGGCGGCTTGCTGGGCGTCGGCTGGCTGATCGACCTGTTCTGGACCGGCGTCATGGTCGACGACGAGAACCGCGCCATGCAGGGCTTACCGGTCTACGCGTAGCGTGAGCTAACTACTTACAGGGGCGAGGCTCGAGTGAATCCGCTTGACCCGCCCCACAGCTTGGGCTACAAACAATCCGTCTGGACTGTTTGTATGCGACGCACCCAAGCCGAACGAAGCGCGACGACCCAGGGGCTCCTGCTGGAGGCGACGTGCGCCTGCCTGGCCGAGCTGGGCTACCCCAGCACGACCAACGCTGAGATCTGCCGGCGAGCCGGCGTCTCACGAGGGGCGCAGCTGCACCACTACCCGACCAAGGCCGAGCTGATGGCCGCAGCGGTCGAGCACCTGTTCGCCAAGCGCCACGCCGAGTTCCGTGCCGCCCTCGCCGAGCCGTTCGACGGCGACCCGTTGGAGGCCGCGTTCCACGCGCTGTGGACGATCTACTCGGGACCGACCCTCGGCGCCTGGCAGGAATTGGTCGTCGCTGGGCGCACCGACGAGGCGCTGCGCAGGACCGTCGCCGCGGTCAACGCGCGATTCCGGGTCGAGGCCGAGGCCACCTTCCGTGAGCTGTTCGCGGTCCCCGCCGACGTCCCGGTGGGGCCAGCGGTCGACCTGACCCTGGCCGTGCTCGACGGCCTGGCCCTGAACCACGTGCTCGAAGACGACGACGCCATGGCCCTGGCCGTGCTCGCCGAGTTCAAGCGCCTGATGACCCCCTGGCTGAGCCTTCCGCGAGAGAGAGCTTCCCAATGACGACCCCGGAGATCCTGATCAAGGACGGGTTGGTGTTCGACGGCAACGGCGGCGAGGGCGTGCGCGCCGACGTCGCGATCGCCAACGGGACCGTGCTCGAGATCGGCCCGGGGCTCGAGGCGGGCCCCGACACCCGGGTGATCGACGCCGCCGGGCGCTGGGTGACCCCCGGGTTCGTCGACATGCACACCCACTACGACGCCGAGGTCGAGTTCGATCCCAGCCTGCACGAGTCGCTGCGCCACGGCGTGACCACGGTGCTCACCGGGAGCTGCAGCCTGAGCATGGTCATGGGTGAGCCCAAGGACCTGGCCGACCAGTTCTGCCGGGTCGAGGCGATCCCGCGCGAGGTGGTGCTCCCGTTGCTCGAGCAGGTCAAGGACTGGGACAGCCCCACCGAATACCTCGAGCACCTGCGGACCCTCGACCTCGGCCCCAACGTGGCCTGCCTGCTCGGGCACTCGACCCTCCGCAGCGCAGTCATGGGCATGGCCCGCAGCGTAGAGCCCAAGCTGCGCCCCAGCGAAGCCGAGCTGCAGCGCATGGAGCAGCTGCTCGACGAGGCCCTCGACGTGGGCTTCGTCGGGCTCTCGATCAGCACCCTCCCCTGGGACAAGCTCGACGGCGAGGAGGTCTACCGCAGCCGGCCGATGCCCTCGGTCTTCGGCAGCTGGCGCGAATACCGCCGGCTGGCCAAGCGCCTGCGTCAACGGGACAAGGTGCTGCAGGCGGTGCCGAACATTTCGACCAAGGTCAACATCTTCCTCTTCCTCCTGCTCAGCGCGGGCCTGTTCGTGCGCAAGGCGCTGAAGACGACGCTGATCTCCATGATGGACGTGCGCGCGGACCGCTTCGCGTTCCGGATCGCGGGGGTCCTGAGCCGGATCGTGAACACGATCCTCCGCGGCGACTTCCGCATGCAGGCGCTGCCCGAGCCCTTCGAGCTCTACGCCGACGGCATGGATATCGTCGTGTTCGAGGAGTTCGAAGCGGGCACCGCGGCGCTGCACATCACCGATCAGATCAAGCGCACCGAGCTGCTGCGCGACCCCGCTTACCGCAAGCGCTTCAAGGCCCAGTGGCGACGCAAGATCGTGCCCCGCGCCTACCACCGCGACCTGCGCTACGCCGAGGTCCTCTCCTGCCCCGACGCGAGCGCGGTCGGAAAGACCTTCGCCCAGCTCGGCGAAGAGCGCGGGCAAGACGGGATCGACGTGTTCCTCGACCTCGTGATCGAGCACGGACGCGAGCTCCGCTGGTACACCCTCATGGGCAACGACCGCCCCAAGTGGCTGCGCTGGATCCTGCGCCACCCCGACATCCTGATCGGCTTCTCCGACGCCGGGGCGCACCTGCGCAACATGGCTCACTACAACTTCCCCATGCGCATGCTCAAGCGTGTGCGCGACGCCGAGGCCGAGGGTCAGCCCTTCATGACCGTGGGTCGCGCCGTGCAACGCCTGAGCTCGGAGATCGCCCAGTGGCTGGACATCGACGCGGGCGTGCTCGCCGTCGGCAAGCGCGCGGACGTGGTCGTGATCGACCCCGCCGCCCTCGACGACCGGGTCGAGGCGATCCACGAGGAGCCCGTCCCTGAGCTCAACGGCCTCGCGCGTCTGGTTCGCCGCAACCCCGCGGCCGTGAACGCGGTCCTCGTCAACGGGCGGCTCGCCGTCGAGGCCGGCGAGCCGCTCCCCGAGGTCGGGCACGCCCCGGGCTACGGGCAGGTGCTGCGCGCGGGGGAGCCGTGCCCCGGCACCCGGGCTCGGCAGCCAGTCTCCGCCTGAACGCGCGGTAGCCGCGGCGTCGCATCTGCCTCCAGGAGCGGGGTGGGTGCGGAGCTCCTCTCCGCACCCGCTAGCGCCAGCGCGGCACGCGCTCCAACACCGAGTCCTCGCCGAGCACCGCGCAGAGCGCCTCCAGCGCCTGCCGGTCGGCGCCCGTCCACTCGAGGTCCTCGAGGGTATCCCGCAGGGGCACGTCGCTGCGCAAGGTGCCGAGGTCCTTGTGCAAGAGCACCTCACGCCGGCGCATGCGCAGCGCCTTAGCCAGACGGGTCGCCCCCCTCACGTCGACGTCCCACGCCGCGGCGTCGTCCGGGATCGCCTCCACGGTGCCGTAGCGGGAGAGCACCGCCGCCGTCGACTTGGCGCCCCAGCCGGGGACGCCGGGCAGGCCGTCGGAGGGGTCGCCAACCAGCGCCTGGTAATCCGGGATCTGTCCCGGCCGCACGCCGAACCGCTCCAGCACCCCGGCTTCGTCGCTGACCCGCTTGCGGATCCGATCGAGCACGACCACCCGCTCACCGACCACGCACTGCAGGAGGTCCTTGTCGGTGGTGCAGATCACGACCTGCTCCACCGCGTCGCGAAACCGGAGCGCCGCAGCTGCCAGCATGTCGTCGGCCTCGTAGCGCTTGGCGAGCGGCCAGGCCGCGATCCCCAGCGCGCGGACCGCCTCCAGCGCCAGCCCGTGCTGCCCGGCCAGGGCCTGATTCGGACCCGCGCCGGGTGGCACCGGGCCCCGCGGGCCGACGCTCATGGCCTGGTCGAGGGCCACCGCGACGTGGGTCACGTCGTCCTGACGCAGGAGCGCCGCGAGGGTCTGCAGCAGCCCGCGCACCGCGCCGACCTCGCGCCCGTCGGGCGCCGTCGCCCGCGGCGCGCCGAAGAAGCAGCGGAAGAGTTCGAAGGTCCCGTCGACGAGGTAGAGCTTCACCCCACGATCTTCGACGTGCACCCGCCTCGCGGTCAACCGCTTCGGATCCCGGACCCCCTTCGTCACGGGAGCCGCCTTGCGAAAGCCCTGGGCGGCCCGGACCATGAAGCCCGTCCCGGAGGACCTCCATGACCACCAGCGCCCCCGTCGCCGACTTCCGCAGCGACACGGTGACCCGCCCGACCCCGAACATGCGCCAGGCCATGGCCGACGCCGAGGTCGGGGACGACGTGTTCGGCGACGACCCCACGGTCAAGCAGCTCGAGGAGCTGGCGGCGGAGCGCTTCGGCAAGGACGCCGCGCTGTTCGTGCCCTCGGGGACCATGGCGAACCTAATCGCGATCAAGCTGCACACCAACCCGGGGGAGGAGGTGTTCCTCGAAGAGCTCGCCCACAGCTACAACTTCGAGGTCGGTGGAGCGGCGCAGTTCGCCGGGGTCATGACCCGCCCCCTGCCCAGCGACAAGGGCAAGATCGACCCTGCGCTGATCGCCCGCCTGGCGCGCCCGGGCGACCTCCACGCGCCGCGCTCGGCGCTGCTGATCGTGGAGAACACCCACAACTTCCACGGGGGACGGATCGTGCCCCTCGAGCACCTCAAGGCCTTGCGCCAGGTGACCCAGACCAAGGGGCTGGCGCTGCACATCGACGGCGCGCGGCTGTGGAACGCGATCGTGGCCACCGGGATCGACGCGGCGACCTGGGGCAAGCAGTGCGACTCGCTGATGTTCTGCCTCTCCAAGGGGCTCGGCGCCCCGGTGGGGTCCATGCTCGTGGGCGACGAGCAGTTCGTGCAGGAGGCGCGGCGAGTGCGCAAGGTCCTCGGCGGAGGCATGCGTCAGGTGGGCGTGCTCGCGGCGGCCGGACTGTTGGCCCTGGAGCACGGCCCGGACGACATGCGCCAGGACCACGCCTACGCCAAGCAACTGGCCGAGGGCATGGCCGCCATCGAGGGCTGCACCCTCGACCCCCGGACCTGCGAGACCAACATTCTGTTCCTGACCACCGAGGCGGGCGCGCCGAGCTACGGGCCGATCGCGGCCGGGCTCGAAGAGCAGGGGATCCGCGCGGTGGCGATCGGCGAGCTCGGGATCCGCTTCGTGGTCCACCGCGACCTCGACAGCGGGGCGATCGAGCGCTGCCTGAAGGCGCTGGAGCGCCTGATCCCCGAGCACGGGCGGCGCGCGTGAGCGGCGTCGTCCTCGTGCACGGCGGCGCGGGGGTCATGCGCAGCCTGCAGGGCGAGCGCGAGGTGGCCTACCGTGAGGGCCTGCGGATCGCCGCCGTCGCCGGGCGCGACGCGCTGCGCGCGGGTCAGAGCGCGCTGCACGCGGCGGTCGTCGCCACCCGGAGCATGGAGGACTCGCAGGTGTTCAACGCCGGGCTCGGCTCGTGCCTGGACGCCAACGCGCGCTACAGCCTCGACGCCTGCCTGATGCGCGGCAGCGATCGCGCCGCGGGCGCGGTGGGGGCGCTGACCGCGACCCACCGCTCCATCGACGTGTGCCTGAGCCTGCTCGAGGAGGGGCGCCACGTGCTGCTCGCCGGAGCCGGGGCGGACCTCCGCGCGCGCGAGCTCGGCCTGCCGCCGCTGCCCGAGCCTCCCGCCGACAAGCTCGCGACCCACGCCGAGCTCAAGGCCAAGGCCCAGCGCGTCGAAGACCTGGGCTCGGTGGGCAAGCCCGACGACGACGGCGCCTCGCATGTGGGTGAACCCTTGCCCGACCACGGCCACGACACCGTGGGGGCGGTGGTCGTCGACGAGCAAGGACGCTGCGCCGCGGCCAACTCCACCGGCGGGCTGTGGCTCAAGCTCCCCGGCCGGGTGGGCGACTCGGCGATCGTGGGCGCGGGCCTGTTCGCCTGCGACGAGCTCGGCGGCGCCGCCTGCACCACCGGGATCGGCGAGCGCATGATCCGCGCGCTGACCGCCAAGCTGGCCTGCGACGCCCTGGCCCAGGGCGCCAGCGCGCAGGAGGCGGCCGAGCACGCGATCGCCGACCTCGACCGCCGCTTCGGCCCCGACTCGGGGGGCGTGATCGTGGTCGACGGTCACGGTGGCGTCGGCGTAGCGCTCAACACCCGGGGCATGGGGCGGGCCCTGGCCCGGGTCGACGGCGACGACGTAAGCGTCGCGGTGTGGCCCGAGGAGTCCTGGTAAACCCTGCCACTGCCAGAGATTCGGCGTCGTGGGGGGTCCCCGGCGTGTGCTAACGTGCGCACCCCGCAGGGAGCGCCATGACCGAACTCACCGCGGATCAGCTCAAGGCGATCCGCAAGAACAAGGGCAAGCTCACGCCCAAGCAGCTGGCCAAGGAGCTCAAGGTCCCCAAGAAGCTGGTGGAGGCGGCCCTCGAGCAGCAAGCCAACGCGCCTGCCTCCGCGCGCAGCGAGCCGCGCTGGCTGTTGGCGGTGGGCGCCGTCCTGGTCCTGATCCTGGGTTACGTCGGCTACGCCGGGACCCTCTCGCACAACGAGTTCCACTTCGACGACGACCACACGATCAAGACCAACCGGGCGATCCGCGCCTACCACAAGCGGGTCCACGGCCCGAACGTGCGCACCGACCTCAGCGGCCTGGAGCAGCTCAAGCGCAGCGTGTGGGCCTTCGGCGAAGCCACCGAAGACGTGTTCGAGTTCAACGCCAACCGCACGGTGACGCTGCTCTCGTTCACGATGAGCTACGACGACTACCCCTTCGACACCGCGACGAGCGTCGAGGAGCGCGACGCCTACTTCGCCGGCTGGCACCGCACGAACATGCGGATCCACCTGTTCAACGGGCTGCTGGTGCTGTGGTTGGCCTACCTGACCTTCAGCGCGCCCGTGTTCCGCCGCTCGGGCCGGGCGAGCACGGCTCCGATCGCGGCCGCGACCCTGGTCGCGGTGGTCTTCGTGGCGCACCCCATGCAGACCCAGGCGGTGACCTACCTCGCCCAGCGCACCGAGTCCCTCTGCGTGACCTTCTACCTAATCTCGCTCTGCTGCTACGCGGCGGCGCGAGTTCGCGGCCTGGGGCCCAAGGCGGGCAAGGCTCCCTGGAAGTCGACCCTCGCGATCGGGGTGGCGGTCGCCGTGACCGGCGCCTGCACGCTGCTCGTCATGCTCGACAAGGCCGGCTTCGGCCTGCTCCAGTGGGGCTTCCTGCTCTCGGCCGCGGCGGCCGCTGGCGTCGTGGTGTGGCTCTGCAAGCGCGGCGACGACGAGTGGGTCCACGCCACCCTCAGCGGTGGCGCGTTCCTGGCCTTCGTGTTCGCGCTGCTCTCCAAGGAGATCGCGGCCACGATCCCGATCGCGTTGTGCGCCTGGGACCTGTGCTTCGTGCGCGGGGCGGGCGAACCTCGCCCGGCCAAGCTCTGGGCCTGGGGCAGCCTCCGCCGCGGGCTCAAGACCCGCTTCCGCGACCTCGCCCCCTGGGCCCTGGTCACGGGGGCCGCCGCCCTCGCCGCCGCCCCGGTAGCCGGGGGCAACGTCATCCGCCAGCTGGGCACGGCCACGGAGGTCGGGGGCTTTGGCGGCGAGCGAACCATAGGGCCGGTGCAGTACATCCTCACCCAGGCCAACGTATTCTGGACCTACGTGCGGGTCGCGATCCTGCCCTACGGTCAGAACCTCGACTACGACTACCCGATCGCCGCGGCGAGCCTCGCCGACGGCACGACCTGGGCCGCGCTCTTCAGCGGCGCCGCGATCCTGGCCTGCGTCGGGCTCGTGATCTGGCGCGGTGGGCAGCTGCGGGTGCCCGCCTTCGCGCTGGCCTTGATCCTGCTCGTGCTCGCGCCGACCTCGACCCTGATCGTGCTCCCCGACGTGATCTACGAGCACCGCTTCTACCTGCCCCTGCTGGGGGTCGCCCTCGTGGGCGTCGCCGCGGCCTCGCGGGTGATCCGCCACGGGCTAGGCGCCGACAAGGAGGCCTACGCGCTGTGGGGGCTGGCCGTGCTTCTGGGTGCGCTGCTGACCGGGTTGACGGTCTCGCGCAACGAGGTGTGGCAGACCGAGCGCAGCCTCTGGGAGGACGTGACCAAGAAGTCCCCAGAGAAGCCCCGCGGCTGGACCAACCTCGGGCTGGCCTTGCTCAACACCGAGCCTCAGCGGATCACCTTCGTCGACGGCCAGGTCCGCGAGGGGCGCGCCTTGCCGCTCCCCGACGAGCGGGTGCTGCTCAAGAGCATGCGCACCGAATTCATGCTGGAGACGCCCCTCGCCGTACCGCGCAACACCATCGACACGATCGAGGAGCTCGAGGGCGGACCGGCCAAGGCCACCGAAGCCTTCGAGCACGCGCTGGAGCTCGACCCCAACTACACCAAGGCCCACAACAACCTGGCCCTCAGTCAGCTCTCCTTGGCCAAGCTGCGCCAGGCGGAGCGCGACGCGGTCGTGGAGCTGGGCAAGTCCATGGAGGCACAAGCCCAGCAGCTGAGCACCGCCCCTCCGACCGAGAAGACCAAGGCCCAGATCGAGCTCTCGCTGAAGATCGTAGCCGACATGCTGCGGACGGCGGAGGAGCTGGAGGAGCAGATCGGCGTACACCTGCACCGCGCCGAGGAGAGCCTCAAGCAGTCGATCGCCGTCAAGGAGTCTCGCGGCGAGACCGACACGATCCTGATGGCGAACCTGGGCAACCTCTACGCCACCGAGCTGCTCGACCTCGAGAAGGCCTACCACTGGATCAAGCGCTCCTTCGAGAGCGAGAACGGAATCCCGGTCAGCCGGATCACCGCGGCCGGGATCCGCATGACCCAGGCGGAGGAGCTGATCCAGGACGGGCAAGCGCGGGGCGTGCCCAAGGAGCAGCTGGTCGCGCAGGCGACGCCGCTGTGGGAGGAGGCGCGCCTGCTCTGCGAGAGCTACCTCGGGCAGAAGAGCACCGACCCCCGCTTCGAGCAGCGCGCCCAGGACATGCTGACCGCGGTCAAGCGCTACCTCGCGGGCAACTTCGAGCCTCCCGAGCAGCCGGGCATGCCCCCGGGCATGCCCCCGGGGCGCTGAGGCTCAGCCCAGCCGGCGCGCGAAGGCGTCGTAGTTGCGTTGGACCTTGCTCGGGATCGCGAACACGACCTCGGAGAAGGCCGAGCGCAGCTCGCCCTCCAGCGGGTCGAGGAACGCGGCCGCCACCTGCTCGGGGTCGTTCTTGAACACCCCGCAGCCCCAGGCGCCGAGGACCAGCGCGTCGACGCCCTCAGCGGCGGCGAGGGACAGCACCCGCAGCGCGCGCTGTCGCAGGGCCTCGATCAGCTCGCTCCCGCGCTGGCCGCGCCGCAGGGCGCCGGCGTTGGGCGCCGGGGCCGTGATCACGTCCACCTCGAACGCGGCGTCGAGCAGGTAGCCGTCCTTGCCGGGCCGGCCGACGGTGCGGAAGAAGGGGACCCCGGGGCTGAAGATCATGTGGTCGCTGTAGAGCAAGGTCTTCCGCGCGCGGTTGCAGGTGTAGTAGGGGCGCACGGCCGAGCTGGCCAGGCAGGGGTAGAGCCCGCTGCAGCGAGTGAGGTCCTCCTCCTGGGCGCGGGCGCCGCTGAGGAACCCGCCCCCCGGGTTGCGCGCGCTGGCGAAGTTCAGCGCGCCGACGCGGACCCCCGGCGCGACGAGACCGTGGGCCGCGACCTGCGTCGTGGCGTCGACCAGCCGCAGGGCCGCGGGTTCGCCGCGCGCCGCGGGCGCGGGTAAGGCCGCGAGCTCGTCGGGGGTGTAGAGCCGGGTCCCGGCCAGGGCTGCGGCCTGGGCCGACTCCAGCGCGACCCAGCCGCCGCCGGGGGCGCGGTAGCCGCCGGCCTCCAGGATCGCGAGGGTCTCTTGTGCGACGCCTTTGAGCGACATGGGTCCTCTCTCACGCTACTCGACCCAGAGGGCCGGCTGCGCTGTCAGTCGGCGAAGGCCGCGAGCAGCTCAGCGGCGTAGGTGTCGCGGCCGTCGACCTCGACCCGCGGGAGCAGGTCGCCGAAGGCGTTGACCTCGAGCACGTAGGGGTCGTGGGTCCGGCGGGCGACGCACACGTCCACCCCGCTGTAGAGCGGCGCCCCCACCGCCCGGTGGGCCGCCTCGCACGCGCGCTGCACCTCGGCGAAGCGCGCGTCGCCGATCAGCGCCCGCAGCGCCGACAGCTCGCCGCGGGGGTTGGCGAGGTGCAGGTTCGTGAGCGGGGTCGCGCTGGTGCGGACTACGGCGTGGGCCGCACGCCCGGCGATCACGACCTGCCGCAGGTCGCAGGAGCGCTCGCCGAGGCTGGCCTTGGGGATCCAGGCCTCGACCTGCACCCCCTCGCGGCAGAGCGCGTCCACGATCGTGGCCACGTCCGCCTCGTCGGCGTAGCGCCGCACCTCCAGCGAGTTGTAGAAGCGCGAGGCAGCGCCCTCCCGCACCAGCTCGACGGTGGTGTGCGCGGCGACCTTCGCGCCCTGGGTCGCGAGGGCCACGACCCCCGACGCCGACGAGGCGGTGGCGAGCTTGACGAACACCCGCCGCAGGCCCGCGGCTCGCATGCCCTCGCGCAGCTCGGCGTAGTCGCGCACCTCCCCCAGGGCGGGCGGGACCGGGACCCCCGCCGACGCGCAGGCCTGGTGGCAGGCGCGCTTGTCGAAGCTGAGCGCGATCGAGGCCGGCGGGTTCATGACCCGGGTTGCCGGGTGCTCGTCCAGCAGGCCCTGGATCGCCTGCAGGGCCTGGAGGAACCCCGCGTGGCGCTGGCGCACGTGGCGGATCCGCCCGCGGTCCTCCTCCAGGGCGCGCGCAGCGTCGGCGGAGAGCGGCTCCGCCGCGCCCAGCTCGGCCTCGGCGCCCTGGGCGATCAGCTCGCGCTCGACGGACCAGTCCTGCCCGCAGGACTCGATCCGCAGCAACGACGGCTCGCCGGCCAGGGCCTCGCCCAGCCGCGCGGGGTCACGCAGGAACGCCAGCCACGGCACGACCTCGGCTGGCGGGCGCCCGAGCCGGGCGAGGGCCTGCTGGACGTATCCGATCCGCGCGCCCTCGGGGTTGCCGAGCGCGACGACGCGCACTACTCGCCGACGGCCACGTAGCGGTCGTCGGGGTACTGCGGGTCGAGGTTCGACGCGTCGACGTTGACCTGCACCGGCGAGAGGTTGGCCAGCTGGCCCGCCACCGCGTCGGTCATGTAGTGGTGGTTGAGGTGCAGGATCTGCAGCTGCTTGATCGCGTCGCTGGCGAGCAGGTGCGCGGCGCCGTCGTCGCCGAGGGTCCCCATGGAGAGGTCGAGGGTCTTCAGCTGGCGCAGGATCGGCGCGTTGGCGACCGCCGCGGCGATCGCGTCGGTGTGGTCGCTGTTCATTAGCCCCAGGACCTCGAGCTTGGGCAGCTTGGCCCCGGTCAGGAACGGCTGCAGCGCGGCGACGACGGCGGCCGCGTCTCCGCTCGCGCCGTATTCCTCGGTCCCGATCCAGATCTCGACGGAGCGCGCGTTGGGCAAGCTCAGCGCGGCCAGGTCGCGGAGGGCCGCGTTGCTCGTGGCGCCAGACTCGACGGTGATCTCCTCCAGCGCCTCGTGGGTGAACCCACCGGAGAAGCGGAGGTCGTTCCCGCCGCGGGCCTTGAGCACGCGCAGCTTGGGCAGCGCCTGCACCAGAGGCCCAATGTCGGTGTTCATGATCCAGGAGATCTCGGCCTCCTCGTAGTCGATATCGCCCCAGAACAGGGCCTCGACCCCGCGCAGGCGAGCGGCGTTCTGCACCAGCAGCTCCGCGGCGCGGCCGAGCTTGTCTTCGCCGCCGTCGTGGCCGATCACGAGCGCCTTGACCTTGCCGATCTTGGGGTGCGCGAGCAGCGCCTCCAGCCGCGGAATGAACTCGTCGGTGGTGTTCCAGTCGACGGCGATCCGGTAGGCGGCGTCGGTGTCGGTGAGCGCCTTGGCCGGGTCGAAGTCATAGATCGTGTAGCCGGCGAAGCTCTCCCCGCTCGGCGTGTGGGCGGGCAGCGCGGGGTCGGGAGCGATCGGGGGGAGGGCGGGTCCGGCGTCGTCGCCAAGCACGCTGAAGTCCATGTCGAGCAGCTGCTGCAGGGTCACCGGGCCGATCCCCCGCAGCGCCTCGACCTCGTCCAGGTCGGCGTAGGGGCCGGAGCTCATGATCTGCTTGGCGCGGAGCGGGCCGATCCGGCTCGCCTTCCGCAGCTGCTTCGCCGTGGAGTCGGCGTCGTTGAGGAAGGCGAGGATCCTCGCTTCGCGGGCCGCGGCCCCCGCGGGGTCGACGAGCTGCTCGAGCTTCTCGAGGGTGATCGCCCCCACACCGGGGACGGCGTCGACGTCGCCGAGGTTCGCGAAGGCCGTCTTCTGCCCGGCCTCCAGGATCCGCTTGGCGCGCCAGGGGGAGATCCCGGCGGCCTGGCTCAGCTGATCGGGGGTGGAGTGCGCGTCGTTGAGGAACTGCAGCAGGCCCGCGGTGGAGGCGAAGGTCTTCCCGGCGAAGCTGCCGCCGTCGGCGCTGCCGCGGCAGCTCTGGCCGTCGGGGCTGACGGTGATCGAGACCTGGGCCGGCTGGCCGCGGTCGCCGCGGAGCGCGCCGGTGACGCCTGCCAGCGGCGCGAGGGTGCCCTCGAGGGCGTCCCCGTTCTTGGTCAGCGTGCCGCGGACGACGACGGTCTCGCCGCCCTCGTCGTAGGTGGCGGTGCGCTCGGCCTGGATCGAGCCGTCGGTTCTCTGGGTGAGGGTCAGCTGGCCGCTGAAGCGCCCGCTGGCGTCCTGGCCTTCGATCGCGAACCGCTGGGGCTCCTGGGCCAGGGCGGCGGGGAGCGCGGCCAGCCAGGCGAACACGACGGCGATCGTAGCGATCAAGAGCTTACGAAGCATGGTGGGTCTCTCTGAGTCTCGGAGGAGGGGTGTTGCCCGGGCCGAGAGCACAGCCAGTGCCACCCGCTAAGTCCCCAGCTCCCTGCAGGTCCCGTCTCGAATGCGGCTCTCGACGGCCATGCGTCTCTCCCAAACCTCGGATTTACAACGCCTTGAAGGTCCGGTCTGGACGCTCAGCCGTCGGCCTCGAGGCTGGCCATCAAGACCTCGAACGGGTCGGGCTCGGGCGCCGCCCGCCGCCGCCGCGCGTGCTTGCGCGCGTGGCTCCGGTAGCGCGCGGAGGCGCGCTCGCGGAGCTGCAGCGGCGAGCCCAGGAGCGCCAGCCCGCGCCGGGTCGAGAGCCCCGCCCCGTCGAAGTGGGCGAGCAGCCGCCGCCGCTCTTCGAGGCGCAGCCCGAGCTGGGTGAAGCGCAGGGTGCGGTCGCTGGGGGAGAGGGTGGTGAACCCCGCCTCCTCGATCTCGATCCCCCAGGGCTCCAGGCGCGGGGCGAGGCTGGCGACGAGCTCCCCGTCGAGCAGGTCCCGGTCGCGCATGGCGTCGTCGCCGTGAGACCAGATCACCTGCTGCACCGAGAGCGCGAGCGCCGTGAGGCAGCCCTCGTGGTAGTCGTCGATCTGCACCAGCGCCTTCACCGGGTCGACCACGCGATACACCAGGTTCGCGTCGAGCTCGAGCACGAGCCCGTTTGGGGTCGAGAGCGTCTGGCGCTCCAGGTCGAGGGTCTGCGAGCGCGCGGGCACGACCCGGATCCGCTCCAACCCCGGGACCTTCCAGTGGAAGCCCGGCCCGAGGGCCCGGACCACCCGGCCGAAGCGGTAGCGCACCCCCTGCTGCCCGGTCTGGATCGTGATCCCCGTCATGCGCGCGACGAAGTAGAGCGCGATCAACGCCCCCGACGGGTGCTCATTCAGCTCGTTGAGCAGAATGTGCCACACGAGCACGAAGCCCGCGCTGATCCAGGCCCAGACCTCGAGCAGGTAGTCCACAGGCAGCTACCCTCGCTCGGGGGCGTCTGCCTCGGGGGTCGGACGCGGCGCCGCCGGCGGGGCCTCCACCGGCGGAGGCGGGAGCTCGCCGCGCGGATCGCGGAGCGCGATCACCGAGCCCGAGACGAGGGCCACCGCGGCCTCCTCGCTCAACTGGGCCTCACGGAACGCGTGGTAGAGCCGGAGCTTCTCCTCGGCCAGCAGCCGCAGCTGCGTGACCTCGAGGGTCGCCGGCGTGGGGGATATGTCCGAGAAGCCGAACTCGTGGATCCGGATCCCCCACTGGTCGCACACCGGCGCGAGGTCGCGGACCACCGCCGCGACCATTTGCTCGAGCTCGAGGATCGAGACCCGGTCCTGGGCGCGGACCACGCGCTGGACCGCCATCGTCAGCCGGTTGCGCAGGCCCGCCACGAGGTCGTCGACCTCGATCAGCGCCTTGCGCAGGTCGACGATCTGGTAGACGAGCTTGGCCGAGACCTCGTAGACCAGGTCGTCCTTGAGCTGGATCACCTGGGTCTCGAGGTCGAGGGTCGTGTCCTTGGTCTCCTCGACCCGGAAGCGCTGCACGATCGGCCACTTGAAGTGGATCCCTGGACCCACGATCCCCTGAGCGCGCCCGAGGGTGAACTTGAGCGCGTGCTGGCCGTCGTAGACGACCACGAAGATCCCGGTGAAGAACTGGAGCGTCTCGAGGAACATGCCTTCAGTAGACCACGCGCTGGGTCACCCTTCTCGGCGCCCGTGAGGCCGGCGTCAGCCGGCCTCACCCACGACTGACTAGCCGATCAGACGGCGCAGCCACTTCAGCCCGGAGTAGGGCGGGTAGCGGAGCGCGGGGTCGACGAAGGTCGCCTTCTTGATCACCGCCTTGCGGTGGGAGAAGGCCTCGAAGCTGTGCTTGCCGTGGTAGGCGCCCATGCCGGACTGGCCGACGCCGCCGAAGGGCAGCTCGGGCACGGTGAAGTGCGCCATGGTGTCGTTGACGCTGACCCCGCCGGCGCTGATCTGCTGCAGGGCCATGTCGACGGTGCGCTTGCTGCGGCTGAACACGTAGAGCCCCAGCGGCCGCGGGCGCGCGGTGACGAACTCGATCGCCTGCTGCATGTCGTCCACCCGCAGCACGGGGAGGATCGGCCCGAAGATCTCCTCCTGCATGATCGGCGAGGCCGGGTCGACGTCGCGGAGCACCGTCGGCGCCAGGTAGCGCGTGTCGGCGTCGTGCACGCCGCCGCAGGCCACGGTCTGGCCCTCGAGCAGCCCCACGAGTCGCTGGTGATGGTTCGCGCTCACGATCCGGGCGAAGTCCTTGCTCGCCTTGGGGTCCTCGCCGTAGAAGCTGGTGACCGCCTGCTTGAGCGCCTCGACCAGCTCTTGCTCGCGCTTGCCGTGCACGAGCACGTAGTCCGGCGCGAGGCAGGTCTGCCCGGCGTTGAAGAACTTGCCCCAGGCGATTCGCCGCGCCGCGACCTCGAGGTCGACGTCGTCGTCGACGAGGGTCGGGCTCTTGCCGCCGAGCTCGAGGGTCACCGGGGTCAGGTGCTTGGCAGCCGCCTGCATCACGATCTGCCCGACCCGGGTGCTCCCGGTGAAGAACACGTGATCGAAGCGGTGCTCGAGCAGCTCGGTGGTCTCGGGCACGCCGCCTTCGACGACGGTCACCGCCTGCGGGTCGAGGTAGTTGGGGAGCAGCTCGGCCATCAGCGCCGCGCTGTGGGTGGTGATCTCCGAGGGCTTGAGCACCACGCAGTTGCCCGCCGCCAACGCGCCCATCACCGGCAGCAGCGCCAACTGGATCGGGTAGTTCCAGGGCGCGATCACCAGCACGACCCCCAGGGGCTCGCGCTGGATCCAGCTCGAGCCGGGGAGGTTGATCAGGTTGGTGCGGACCTTCTCGGGCTTGGTCCACTTGTGCAGCCGCTTGAGCGTGTATTCGGTCTCGCCGACCACGGTGCCGATCTCGGCGCCGTAGGCCTCCTCGCGCGGCTTGCCCATGTCCTGGGTCAGCGCCTCGAAGATCCGCTCCTCGTTCTCGCGCATCAGCGCGATCAGGCGCTCGAGCTGACGCCGACGCCAAGCGAGGTCCTTGGTGCGGCCGCTGCGAAAGGTGGCGCGCAGGGTCTCGATCCGCTCTGGGATCGGGGTCGTCGTGAGCGTGGTCATGGGGCCTCCTGGTGTGCTCGACCGGTCGTGGGTGTGCGCAGTAGGCCTGCGCGCTGTGGAGCGACCCCGGCTGGACGCCGCGGTGGAGGGACGCTCGCTCTCGCGGGAGCGCCGATAGCCTATCCAACCCCCAACCCCGGGGCTAGCACGGATTGAGTGCCGAGCAGCTCGAACACCCCAGACGTCGGCCGCCGACACCGTCCGCGTGCCACCGGTTTGCGGCTCCCCCTGACACGATCGCTGAATTCTGGGAAGCCCTCCTCCCTGGGCTGCGATGGCTAAGGCGAGGGAGCGCAGCGCCTTAGCGTCTTGGAGCGCCTGTTGCTCATGCAGCAGCACGAGAGAAAGAGGCCTTAGCCCCTAGTTGGAGAGAACCGTGATCTACCGCACCGCAGCGGTGTGCCTGGCGCTGAGCGCCAGCCTGTGCACCGCCCAAGACGCCCTACCCCTGCCACCCCTCGAAGCCCAACCGATCGAGTCGCTCAGCGGCGACCCGGTGCTGCTGCCGCCGGGCGACCTGACGCTGCCCGCGATATCCGCGCCGCCGATCGAGGCCCAGCCGATCGAGGTCCAGCCGCTCTCGACCCCCAGCGCTCCGCTGGTGACGGATCTCGCGGTCGACCCCGCCCTCGTCGAGGCCGTTCCGCTGCTGCTGGTCGGCAACGACTCGCGCGACGGCCGCACCCAGAGCCAGCTGAGCTTCGCCAACGGCGACAAGCCCGGCCAGATCCGCGTGCAGCGGCAGGTGACCCTCCCCGACGGGAGCGTCGCGATCCAGGAGGGCGTGGGCAAAGTTCGTGGCGACCGCGTGAGCGTCAAGCTCGACCGCGAGCAAGGCCTGAGCGACCTGATGAACGCCCAGCCGCTGGAGCCGGTCGACCTCGACCTCAAGCTGAACCGAGCCACGAACGTGGTCACCGCCGAGGGGATCTGCGACACCCACGAGTTCACCGCCCAGGGCACCGACTCGGGGCAGCTGGCGCCGCTGCTCGACGCCAACCAGAGCCGACCCCGCACCCTCTGGGGCAAGATCAAGGCGCGCTTCAAGTCGCTGATGGCCAAGGTCCGCACCATGGCGTTCGGCATGCGGGCCAAATACTCCGCCTGGCGCGCCAAGCGCGCGGCGAAGAAGGCCGAGAAGGCGACCCGCAACGCGGCGCGCTACCGCGAGGACGCCCAGCGCTTCGCGGCCAAGGCCCAGGGTCCTCAGGCGCTTCCGGCCGCGGAGCCGGTGACGATCCAGCGTCCTCAGGTCGCGGAGCCCGTGCCCCCCGCCCAGGGTGGCCCCGCGCAGGCGGGCCCGATCGAGGTCCCCGCCCACGGCGCGCAGCAAGGCTTGCCCCAGGTCAACGCCCCCCTGGCCGCGACCACCGTCGAGCCGGTGCAGCCCCAGGCCAAGCCCGTCAAGCAGGGGAACGTCTTCTCCCGCATGTGGCGCAAGATCTTCAAGAAGGGCGACCGGTAGTCCCAGGGGGCCTCTCCGAGGCCCGGGCTGAGGGCTCGCGCCCCGTCTCCAATCACACGACAGAACTCGGAGCGGCGGGGGCCTGTGGGTCCCCGCCGTTGCGGGTTTAGGGGCCCTCCGCGGAGCGCGCCGTGAGGGATGGCCCCCTGGGCTGTCGAACCTGCCGGCAGACCCACGGAGAGGCTCCGGTGACGCTCCCCCCACTCGTCGTTCGTTCCCCCGTCATGCAGGACACCCACCGCCTGGCGCAAATGTTTGCGCGCAGCAAGCGCCCGCTGCTGCTGCGTGGCCCCGCCGGCTGCGGCAAGCGGACCCTCGCCAGCCACGTGCACGCCTGGTCGCAACGGAGCGCGTTGACCCACCTCGACTGCGCCGGCGCCCAGCCGAGCCCCGCCCTCGCCCAGCTCCGCGAGCCCGGGTGGCTGCGGCGCTTCGACGGCACGCTGCTCCTGATCGGGGTCGACGCGCTCCCCCCTCAGCTGCAGCACGCGCTGGCCACCGCCCTCGACGAGCCGGCGACGTGCCGCGTGATCGCCACCGCGCGCACCCCCGGGCGGGTCGTGGGTCGGCTGCTGCACGCGTTCCCCCAGCGGCTGCAGGTCCCGGGCCTCGGCCAGCGGCGCGACGACGTGCTGCACCTGGCGCGAATGGTGCTCGCCGAGCTCGCCGCCCCCCGGGCCGTGCGCTTGAGCCCCACCGCCCGGCGCCACCTGACCCAGCAAGACTGGTCGGGCAACCACAGCGAGCTGCAGCTCCTCCTCCGCTGCGCGGTCGACGTCGCCGGCAACAGGGGGCGGGTGAACTTTCGCTGCCCGACCTGCGACGCGCCCTACGTCGTCCCCGAGAGATACGCCGGCAGGTCGATCCGCTGCAGGAAGGGCTGCACTCGCGTGGTCCAGATCCCGGCTCGCGACGAGCTCGTGCTCGAGCCCAAGCACCTGATCACGGCGCGCAGTGACCCGCGCCTCGCTCAGGCCCACGCCCGCGACTGGCTGCAGGTCGTCTACCCGCGCGTCCTCCGTCGAATCGGCCGCTGGTCTTCGGGGCAGCGCGCTACGCAGCCGCAGGCTGCGCGCGAGGCGCTGCGGATCCGCGTCCGCGAGCGGCGCTCGGCTGACGCGGGGCTCGTGCTCGCGGCCCTGGAGGACGCGTTCAGCGCACCGCGAGTCGAAGCGCCCCCTCCGCTGCCTCCCCACCCCGCGCTCCCAGCCCTCCCGCCCGAGCCGCCCCGCCCCCTGCCTGCGATCCCGCCTCGAATCGAAGTCGTGGCCCTCGAGCTCGAGCGCTACGCCCTCGACGTCGTCCGTCGCCGTCAGTTCCCCGAGCGCCGCGGCTGGCGGCGCTGGGTCCTGGCCTGCGCCCGCCAGCTGCGCTTCACCCGCGAAGGCTGGACCGCGCTGAACAGCGCGGTGGTCGCGTTCGTGGGCACGGTGCTCCTGCTCGCCGCCCTCTGCTTCGGCCTGGGCGAGCAGGCCACTCGTCGCGCCCCGACGAATCCAGGAGCCGAAGAGCCAGCCTCGCGCGCAGGGCTGCGCACGGTCCAGAGCTGGATCCGCCCCCTGGGCCAGGTCGAGTCCCCCTGGGTCCTGCTGCTCGTCGGCTGCGGCGCTGCCTGGCTCACGCTGGGCGTGAGCGACCCTCGCTGCGCAGCGCCTCGCTCAGCCGAGTAGCGCGTCGGCGAAGCGCTCGGCGGCGCCGGGCTGCTCGAGGAAGAGCTCGGGCTCGAGCAGCTCGAGCTCCATCAGCAGGAACGCGCCGCCGACGACGACGCCGTCGACCCGCGCGTAGGCCCACGGGTGCGGCGTCGCCGCGAGGGCCGCCTCCGCGGCCTCGCGCACCGGCGCGGCCACGGTCCGCAACGGCAGCACCGCCCCCCCGTGATCCGACTGCACGCGGTAGTCCCCCTGCCGCGGAACCTTGAGCACCGCGTGCGAGTAGGCGCCGCCGAGGTAGATCAACGAGAGCTCGCCGCCGAGGACCTCGGGGAGGAACGGCTGCACGAGGGTGTCCCCGGCCGCGAGCGAGGCCTGGAACCGCTCCTCCAGGGGCTCCCCTGCGGGCACCCGGTACGTCCCCTGGGCACCGGCGGAGACCGCGGGCTTGATCACGAGCTCCCCCCAGCCGGTCTCGGCGCGCAGCGTCGCCAGGCTCGTCGCGCCCCCCTGAGGCACGAGGCGGGTGGGCACGACCTCGACCCCGGCCTCGGCGAGCTCGAGCAGGTAGCGCTTGTGCAGGTTCCAGCGCAAGGTCGCCAGCGGGTTGATCACGCGCCCGCCTGCGGCCTCCAGCGAGTCGAGCCAGGCGCGGAACGCGTCGAGCCGGGGCACGTAGTCCCAGGGGGTGCGCAGCACCGCGGTGGTCTCGCCCCAGGCCACCTGGGGCGCGTCCCAGCGCTGGACGTCGACCTCGGCGCCCCGCGCGCGCAGCGCGGCGATCAAGCCAGCGTCTTCGGGGTGCCCCTGAGGGTGCTCAGCGCAGGTCACGAGGGTCAGCTGCATGGGCCCCAGCCTAGCGCCTCTGGACCGGCGCCGTAGCCCGGAGGGAGCGTCCTGGGCGGCGACATTTCTCCTCCCCCCCCGTGCTCAACGTGTACGGGCTGACTATGCTCCGATTATGGAGATCGACCGCCTGTGGCAAGCGTGCCTGGAGTCCGCGCCGAACATGGCGCCGGAGGACCTGGCCAACCCCGCCCCCGCCCTGGAGCAGCTGCTCCAGGACACGCGCGCGTTGGAGCACGTGCGCGGCCTGCTGGGCGGGATCTGGGGCCAGCTGCCCACCGACCCCGGGGCTGCGGTGCTCGAGGCGACCCTCGGAATCCAGGTCGCGCGCAAGCACAACGACGACCTCCTGGTCGCGCGGCTGCTGCAGCGACGCAGCGCCGGTCGCTTCCTCGTCGGTGAGCGACTGAAGGCCAGCTCCGACGCCGAGGCCGCGCTGGCGCTCCTGACCCACGTGGCGCTGACCCCGGCCCAGCGCGCGGAGGAGCGCGCCGCGACCCTCGCGCTCCTGGCCAACGCCCAGATCGCGCTGGGCAAGATCCCCAAGGCGCTGATCGCGCTCGAGGAGGCGATCTCGATCGCGGAGGCCCGCGGGTTGACCGCCGCCCTCGGCGGCTACCTCTCCAGCGTGGGCAACGCGCGCCTGGTGCAGGGCCGCCTGCGCGAAGCCGCCGACTACTACCGCCGCGCCCTCGAGCTGGCCGAGCGCTGCAGCCACCCCCTCGGGCGCGCGGTGAACCTCGGCAACCTGGGCCTGGTGCACCTCGCCCTCGGTGACCTCGAGCAGGCCGGAGAAGACCTCGGCGCGGGGTTGGCCCTCGCCGAAGAGCTCGGCAACCGCCACACCTGCTCGTTGCTCCTGGCCAACCTGGGTCTGGTGCACCTCGAGCAGGGCGCGCTGCTCGCCGCCCGCGGCGCCTGCGCCCGCGCGCTGGGCTTCGCGCAGCAGACCGGGCTCAAGGCCGGAGCGGCGCGGATCGAGCTGCGCCTGGCGCGGATCGAACGCGAGGCCGGCGAGCTCGACGCCGCCGACGCGCACCTCGAACGCGCCGACGCCGAGCTCGCTCCCCGCGACCCCTACCGCGCCGAGCTGGCCGTCGAGCGCGGCTGGGTGCTCTGGGCCCGCGGCGCCGGACAGCGAGCGGCCGCCTCGCTGCAGCAGGGCCTGGCC
>Ga0209578_10001146_pt1 | contig 25601 bp, 22 predicted proteins | sample tdAd472_FD_187127 | JGI IMG/M metagenome (GOLD analysis project Ga0209578, IMG submission 187127) | Marine sediment microbial communities from the Atlantic coast under amendment with organic carbon and nitrate - tdAd47.2 (SPAdes)... | ecosystem: Environmental > Aquatic > Marine > Coastal >...
GCAGCTGCCGAAAGTCTTGGCGACTTTCGCTACTGAGCGCATCCCAGAATCCGTGTTTGACAACGCACTGGCGCGTTTCAGTTGACTCGTCGCAGGGCGTTCTGAGGCATGGCGGATAGCAACTCTGGCATTCATTCTGAAAGCCGCAGGATGGTTCGCGATCCTCACGGGGCTCGCCACTGGACTTCTCGCCTTCACTGCAATGAATTCCTGGAAAGTCAGGCAGCGACTTCCTGTCAAATCTCCGATTACACTGCAAAGCGTTGGCTGCTCAAGTTTCTGTCTGGGGCTTGTGCTGCTCGTCACTGGCCAGGTCCTTGCGGACTGATACCTACCCTCAAGAGATTCCGTCATGAACGTTCCGTTCGTTTCGACCCGATCCGCTCTATCGCGCCGCCGGTTTCTGCGGGGAACGGGCGCGGCAATGCTCGGCCTGCCGTTTCTCGACGCAATGGTCCCGACGTTTGGACGATTGGCAGTTGGTGCCGACGGGAAACCGGGCGAGTCGCCAAAGCGGTTCGTCGCCGCGTGTGCAACGCTGGGGTTTCACGGGCCGTTTCTGTTTCCGGAGAAGGCCGGTCGCGATTACGAGCTGACGCCGTACCTGGACGTGCTGAAGGAGCACCGCGACCAGTTGACCGTCTTTTCCGGCCTCAGCCATCCCGAGCAGCAGGGCAACAACGGGCACGCTTCCGAGCTAACCTGGCTGACGGCGGCTCAGCGCCCAGGACTGGCAGGGTTTCGGAATTCAATCTCGCTCGACCAGCTCATCGCAGAAAAGATCGGGCATCAGACGCGGTATCCGTTCCTGGCCCTCTCGACGAGTGGCCGTTCGATGTCCTGGACCGCCAGCGGCGTCGAGATTCCCGGCGAGACTTCGCCCGAGAAACTCTTCAAGGCACTGTTCGTCGACGGGACCGAACAGGAGGTCGCCGCTGAAATGCGACAGCTCGAACGAGGCCGCAGCATTCTCGACACCGTGCTCGGCGAGGCGAAGAAGCTCGAACGCGACCTCGGAGCGCGCGACCGGGAGAAGCTGAACGAGTATCTGGCCGCGGTCCGGGATCTCGAAGGCCGGCTGCAGCAATCGCAGGGCTGGACGACAAAGTCGAAACCCAAACCCGATGCCGACGTGCCTAAGGACGTCGCCGACCGCAACGACGCCATCGCGAAGCAGCGGCTCATGTACGACATGATCGCCCTCGCCCTGCAGACAGACTCGACACGAACGGTCACCTTCCAGCTCAGCGGCATGAACGCCGTGCCGGTGATCCCCGGCGTCAGCAACGACTGGCACAACCTGTCGCACCACGGCAAGGACCCGGCGAAGATCGACGAGTTGAAGATTATCGAAGAGGCCGAGTTCGTTGCGTTCAACGAGTTCCTGACGAAGCTGCGCGGCATTGAAGAGAACGGTCGCCCGCTACTCGACCACACGTCGATCCTGTTCGGGTCGAACCTCGGCAACGCCAGCAGCCATGACTGGCACAACGTGCCCGTCATCGTCGCGGGCGGCGGCTTCAAACACGGAGCCCATCTTGCTCACGACACGAAGAGCAACGAACCGCTCTGCAACCTGTTCGTGACGCTCGCCCAGCGCATGGGGCTGGAAGTTGGCAGGTTCGGCAGCAGCACCAGAGAATCCATCAATGGTTTCGAGCTGGCGTGACGGTCTACCTGCCTGAGCTTGTTTAACGCCCAGCCGCAGGCGCCGGCAACCTTCGGCTTTGATCGTCACTGGTGGCCGGCGCCTGCGGCTGGGCGTTAAACGATGATTGCAGACAAGAAAAGCCCGCCACTCACATTCAGCGAGTGGCGGGCTTTTTGATTTCACGTCGACCGACTGGCTCAGCGGGGTTAGCCCATCGCCCAGTCGTACTTGTTGAGTTGCATCACCAGAAAGCCGATGCCGATGGCGAGTGCCGCGGTGGAGACAAACAGCAGCGCGACCCAGACGTCAGGGCTCGGTTTAGAGTTTTGTTGTGACATGGTCTTTCCTCTCAATCACGCCGTTCTTTGCCTTTTCAACCACAATCCCGACGGCACTGTCGGGATGAACCAGAGTCAGCATAATTTCGCCCAGATACTGAGCCCGCTCACCGGCACGGTAAACGTACAGAGTGGCCCCTTCCGTCAAGCCGTCGTCGCTGCCGATTGACACTTCGACGTACTCACGTCCGCCACTGCGGGCTTTCTGAGTCATCAGAACTTCGCCCTGCACCAGCGGAACGGGGGACAGATCGCGATCGATCTTCTTCGGGTCCGTTTCAAACCCGTTTGCGGCAAGCAACCGACGGTAGGCTCCTGCCGTCCTGAGCAGTTCGTTGTAGCGATCCGCGACGTCTTTCAGTTCGACCTGCAGATTGAAATTCTCATCTTCGAGCTGGCTGACCTGTGCGTTCAAAGCGTTCTGCGCCTGATTCAGCCCCTCGTTGATCCGCCGATGCAGCAATGCTTCATCGCGGCGAATCGCGGCTTCGTTGCCGGCGATCGTGGCCAGCGACTCCTGCGTATTGACCTGCACCTTCAGCCGGTCGAGTTCAGTCTTCTGGAGTTCGAGTTCCTGAACCTTCACACCGAGTTCGTTAGTGGCCGTGCTGGCCTCGTTCTGAGCGTTCTTCAGCTGATCTTCGAGATCGCCGATCCGCTTATTCTTCTCCTCGGTGAGCACCTGCATGTCGTGTGTGTCCTGGTCGACACGCGTCTGAAGTGATTCGGCCGTCGCCTTCCAGTTTGCCTGGCTGGTGAAGACGGCTCCGGCCAGCGCCATGAAACACAGCGTCAGCACAAACTGAATGATGACCAGAAGCTTTCCGATGAAAGTCATGTCACAGAATCCTGATTCTTCAGGGAGCTGAAGTTGAAGTCGTGTTTCAAGCCGCGTTCGAAACGAACAATCGCAGCGGTTCGACAGAAGTTACGCCTCGGGAACGGCCTGCGGATTCGCTCCAGAGTCGAGCAACTGCTGATGCCGCTGCTGCAATCGAAGCCGAATTCCTTCCAGCTGGTGAAGCCGGTCGAGCAGTCGCTGTCGCTGCCCCAGCTGGAAATATTTGTCGTTCTCAATCTGATCCAGTTCGCGAGTCAGCCGGAAGACCGATTCACGGCGCCGTTCAGTTTCCGTACGGATTGTGATGGCCTGCTCTGCATTGCGATCGCCCTCAAGTCCGGTCGCCGCAATCTCTCCGTCAACTTTCCTGGCTTCGGCCATTAACTGCTCGTGCCGGGCACGGATTCCCTCACGGTCCTGAGCGACGGCGGCTTCAATCACTTTCGTACGGTCAATGACGGGCTGAATCTGAGGCGTGATGGCAGCGACCGCCTCGTCGTTCCGCCGCTTCGCGTCGGCGTAAGCCTTCACAACAACGGCTCCCAGATTGCGATTCGATGCAACCTGCTGGGAATCGTTGCGGTACGTCGCGGCCCAGCTCGGATTCTCGCCCGGCGTGTACGTAAACGTGTAATTGGTCAACGATTCGGCTTCTGCCGTCCAGTTGGGACCGGCATTGTTCAGCGCCAGGGCGAATCCCAGGAACGCCACACTGGCGGTGGCCACGAAGACAACCAGAATCTTGCTGAGACGTTGGAGCATTGAGTCTGATCCGGTGTTCTATCTGAGCCGGGCAGCTCGATGAGGAAGTGGCCAGCGAGATTTCGACAGCCACCACGATGGCCGGACTCCCGCCGAGAACGCGATTGTTCTACCCGCCAAGGCAACAATTCGCACGCGTTTCCGCCGGAAAACCGCAGGAAAAAGCGTCCCCCGGCATCCTCCCCCGAACAACGGCGAGTTCCGGGCAGAGCAGGCGGACGGCGATAGGATACCCCAGACTCGCACGGCAGGACCGTCCCGGCATCGACAGGAAACGCCGCTTGTCATAAGCGGCGCGGATTATGCGCGTCGTAAAACCTGGGAGCCGGGCAGGCCGTTCGGAACACAACGATCCTGCCGATGAAACGGCCCGACGCCTCTGCCCGACCCGCCTGCCAATGCGGGACGACCTGCCGAGCCGCTCCTGACACCACCACCGTGCCACTCCCTGCCGGGCTGCTCCCGCAAGTTGAGCCGCCAGTCACTCATCAACTGACCGTCGCTTCCGGCGCAGGAACTCAGCCGGCTCACGCAGGCCGAGCAGCAACGCCACGCCCAGGTACACAGCAACCCCGACAAGAACGACCGTTAACACACCGAATGGCGACCATGCAAAACCTTCCAGAGACGACCGGACGAACCAGCACGCACCAAGCATCGCAAACGTCGACAGGACAGTCTTCAGAAGCACGACAGTCAACGGGCTCCAGCGAAACCCTTCGATCCGCCGCGCCATCAGCCAGGCAGACATCACGGTCTGCAGCATCGCTGTCACCGCCGACGCGAGTGCGAGACCAGCACCGCCAAGCTTCCACACCAGAGACAGATTCAAGGACAGATTCACAACCACGGCGAGCAGACCAATCCGCAACGGGCTCCGGCGGTCCCCGAGCGCATAAAACGCCCGGTTCACAATCAGCAGTCCGCACGCCGCCCAGACGCCGAGCGCGTACATCACAATCACGTCGCTGGTCTGAGCCGCGTCGTGCTGGTCGAACTCGCCCCGCAGAAACAGCACACTCGTCAGTTGCGGCGCGATAAAGGCCAGCCCGGCGCTCGACGGAACTCCGATCGCGACGACGAGCTTCAAACCGCGTGTGAGATCGTCGCGAAACAGGTCAAACTGCTTCCGCTCGGCATGCGTCGCCAGCAGCGGAAAGATGACGGTTCCAAGTGCCGCCCCGAAGACGCCCAGCGGAAACTGATACATCCGCTGCCCGAGATACAGCGCCGCCGCCGTCCCTGCCTGGAGAGGGTACCGGGACAGCCAGCCCGGCTCGGACGCGTCAGCCGGAGCCGTCAGCCCCCACGCCAGCAGGCTGTCGCACAACGTATTGAGCTGCGTGACCGACAGTCCGAGGAGTACCGGAACGATCACGATCGCGATCTCGCGAACGCGTTGCCGCCCCGCCTCCCAGTCCCACTCGAAACGAAATCCGATCTGCAGCAACGTCGGGATCGACAGCGCGAACTGAACGGCGCCGATGAGCACGATCGACCACGAGATCGCGTAGATGCGCGCTTCGTCAGTTTCAAACACGGCCTCCGCCAGAAAGATCGAACCAATCCACAGAACATTGAGCAGCACTGGAAACCAGGCCGGCGCCGTGAACTGGCCGAGCCCCTGCATGACGGCGCACGTCTGGGCGAGCAGGCAGACCATCAGCAGGTACGGAATCAGCGACGCCAGCAGCCCGAGCAGCAGCTCTCCCTCGACGCCGGGCTCCAGGGCCACTCGCAATCCGAGCAGAACAGCCTCAACGACAACGACCAGTCCGAGCAACGCAACTCCCGCCGCAGCAATGACCGCTGTCGCTGTTCGAAACGCTGCGGCCCGGCCGTGCTGTTCGATGTCCCGCAGAAAAACCGGCAGGAACGCCGTCGACAGAGCCCCCTCGCCAAACAGTTGCCGCGCGAGATTCGGGGCTCGAAACGCGACCGTAAACGCGTCCATGATGACGCCGTTGCCGAACTGCCGAGCCATCGCCGCATCGCGAATCAGACCGAGCACGCGACTGCACAAGGTCAGCAGACCAACTACCCGAGTCCGCTGAAACAGCTTCTGTCGCGATTCATCCATGCGGGAACGCGTCCGATCGATCGCTGGCTTGCCGACGTTGCGGCTCACAACACTTCCGTTGAAGACTTCGACCTCTGGCCTTTTCGAGATCGGCTACTGCGTCATTACGGTCAGAATTGTAGACTGAAACGGGATCGGCAAATCAGGGCAACGGAGCACCGTCACGATTTTGAGAAGCGATTGAATCATGTCAGTTTCGACAGCCGCTCAGACACAGCCAGTCACGGCAGAACAACTCTTCGCCATGCCAGACGACAGTCTGCGCCGAGAACTGATTTCCGGTGAGCTTCGGGTCATGTCTCCAGCAGGAAACGTTCACGGTCGAATTGCCATGCGGCTGGGCGCGTTGATCTCAACATTCGTTGACGAGAAGTCGCTGGGCGCAGTTTACGCGGCAGAAACGGGGTTCATCATCGCTCGCGATCCGGACACGGTACGCGCTCCGGATGTTGCTTTCGTCACACAGCAACATCTTGAAGAAACCGGCTCTGTCGAGGGGTTCTGGCCTGCGGCTCCGGACCTCGCTGCTGAGGTCGTTTCCCCCGGAGACTCATGGTCAGAAGTTGAAGCAAAGGCACTTTGCTGGCTGAATGCCGGCACTCAAGTCGTCTGGGTGCTGGATCCGGAACAAGCAAACGTGACCGTATATCACAGCCGCTCTGAGATCAGCGTTCTCTCCGGCAACGAGACACTAAAGTCCGAGGCTCTACTGCCTGGCTGGTCTGTGCCTGTTGAGCGGCTCTTCCGCTGAGCCGCCCACGAACGCGCGGCCCGGAGCGACCGGCTATCCCAGCTCGTAAAACTTCACCGCGTTGTCGTGGAACAGTTTCTTCTGGAAGGCGAGCGGGCGGTCCTTGACGATTGTCTGCAACGCTTCGGCCCAGGTCTGGAACGGAGCCGTCAGCGTGCAGACCGGCCAGTCGCCAGCGAACATCACGCGGTCTTCGCCGAAGGTGTCCATGCAGAAATTCATGTTCGGCGCGAGATCGGCAGCGGTCCAGTTTTCACGGTCCGCCGTCACGATGATGCCGGAAATCTTGCAGACGACGTTTGGCCGGGCGGCCAGTTCTCGGATGCCCTTCTCCCATTTCGCCCGCAGTCTGGCGTCCTGATTCTGCACGCTGAGATTGCCGCAATGGTCGAGCACGAATCGTGTCTTCGGGCACTTGTCGGCCAGCTTCGCTCCGTCAAGCAGCTCGTCGGGCCGCATGCAGAGATCGAAGCGTTTGCCATGCTCGCCGAGCAGTCGGACGCTCTCGACAAACTGAGACTCCAGACACATGCCCTGTTTGCGATCGGGGTCGTGCAGAACTGTGCGGACCCCTTTGATGTAGTCGTTGTCGAGGTACGGCTTGATGTAGTTCGTGAAACCGCTCGACTGCGGCGAACCACCGATCACGGCACCGACCATCGGATTGTCGTCGCGTTTACAGAGATCGATCACGTACTCCGCTTCGCCAACCTGATCGTCAGGATGCACGTTGACTTCCATGTAAACAGCTTTCGCCAGGTTCAGGCCGGAAGTCGCTTCCGCATAGTCACTCAACACGAAGCTGCGATTGATCCGCTGCACGGCATCTCCCGACAGCCAGGGAAGCTTGAACTTCGCAAGGTCCCACAGATGCAGGTGCGTGTCGCAGATCGGCAGCGTCATTTTTGATTTCTCAGCAAAAACGGGTGAGGCCAGAGCAGCGGCACCAAGGCCGGCCGAAGCGGCGAGGAAGTCGCGTCGTGAAATCGGACGGGGCAAATCAGCAGCCGGATTCGTCATGAGCAGGACTCCTCGTGATGCAGACCTTCAATGCTGGTGCAAACGCCGACCCCGTCACGCGAGCCCGGTCGTCAAGAGTTCAACGTCAGGAATTCAAAACGATGACTTCGGGACCGGAACAATGCGAAAGCTGCCCGCCCGGAAAAACAACTCCAGCTTCGCCAGACTGTGAAGCAGGTGCTGCAGAAACTGATCCGGCACCTCGTACTCGTGCAGCACGACGTCCCCGGCAATGAATTCGAGCGCGTCAGCAAGGTTCAGCGCGTCGTCGTCGCCAACTTCCAGTTCCATGTCGCCACGGTAGCAGATCGGCTCATGCTCCGGGGACCAGCCGTTGTCTTCGGCCCAGTCCAGAACCTCGGACCAGAAGTCGGAGGCGATGACGTACGAATCGTCTCTGCCCGCGAGTCGCACGTTGCCCACAGTTGTCATCCTCCTCTGAACGATCACGACAGTTCCTTCCGTCGTTAGAACAGTCATCGGCGATAGCGGAAATCCGACGAACCATCCTGCCCGCCGTCAGTCCTGCCGACTTGTGCTGCAATTGTTTGAAATGAGTTCCAGAATGGAACAGGGGACCTCGGTCGAATGACCGAGCGGAAGCTTCGACGAATCCAGCGCGGCCTTCAAGCGACTCAGGTTCCCGCCCTGCCGGCGCGACTGTCAGAACCATCCCGCAGAAATCTTTCCAGTCCGCGATTCACGAGTGCGATATTTGAAGATAGATTGATTGGCCCCACGCCCCGCCAGCAGCCCCACCTCACCAGAGCAGCCCACAAAACTCGCGTTGAATTCACACGGCCAGTCTCGACCGGCCACTCTTCACAACATCCCCCTCAGGATACGGCTCGCATGAGTCACGAACCGCTCGCGCGTCGCCTCAGAACCGACGCGACTCCGTTTCGCCCCTCCGCGTCGATTCATGGTTCTGCGATTCGCTGGGGAGTCACTCTGCTCGTTGCAGTCTTGATCGCGAGCCACGCAAACGCGGACTTTGCCGCCGCTCAATCACCTCAGTCTCCGGCTGAAGCTCTCACCATTTCGCCGTCGAGCGTGACGTTTCGCGATGCCTGGGACCGAACCCAGCTTCTCGTCTCGACGACCGGCCGCGACGCAACATCTCTGGCCGAGTACGAATCGTCGGACAGGAACGTCATTGAGGTCGACGATCGCGGTCTGCTGATTCCTCGCGGGCAAGGCAAAGCGACGGTCACCGTTCGGGTCAAAGACGCAACGCAGACCGTCGCCATCAATGTTGCCGCCTGGCAGCCGCACCGGCAGGTCGACTTTGCGACAGAAGTTCTTCCGCTGCTCTCGAAATTCGGCTGCAACGCTGGCGGCTGTCATGGGAAGGCCAGTGGCCAGAACGGCTTTAAGCTCTCGCTGTTTGGTTTCGACACCGCGTTCGATCATGCCGCGCTGGTCAACGAAGCTCGCGGACGACGCGTTTTCCTGCCAGCTCCCCGTGACAGCCTGCTCCTCACGAAAGCGGTCGGCAAGGTGCCACATGGTGGCGGCAAACGGTTTGAGATCGACAGTGAACCGTATCGCATCATCGAATCATGGATCCGGCAGGGGGCGAACTCGTCGAGCCCCGACGCCGCGAAGATCACCGGCATTCGGATCGAACCCGAGCAGACGATTCTCGCCGCCGACGAGCGTCAGCAGTTGCGACTGACCGCCATTTACTCGGACGGTTCCGAACGCGATGTCACACGGCAGGCCGAGTACTCCAGCAATGTCGACGTCGTCGCCCGCGTCGACGAACGCGGTCTCGTGTTTGCCGGAGCCCAGTCTGGCGAGGCCGCGATCATGGCCCGCTACATGGGCAATGTCGCCGTCTTCCGGGCGCTGCGACCGCACGGCCCGTCTCTTAACGAACTTCCCGAATTCGAGCCGCTCACCGAGATCGATCGCCTGGCCGCAAAACGCTGGATGCAACTCGGCCTGCGACCATCGCCCGAGGCCGACGATGCAACGATTCTTCGCCGGCTGACAATCGACCTCGGCGGCAGGCTGCCGACCGTCAAAGAGACCAGTGAGTTTCTTGCCGACACCTCGCCGGCTAAACGCGTCAAGCTGATTGACCGACTGCTCGACTCGCCCGACTACCCGGCGTATTTCGCGCTCAAGTGGAGTGCCATTCTGCGAAACTCGCGTCTGGCTGGAGCTGACCAGGCGGCGTACGCGTTCCATAACTGGATTCGCGACATGATCGCCCGCAATCGTCCGTACGACGAGTTCGTCCGCGGAATCGTGGCGGCATCGGGCGAGTGGCAGGACGCGCCGGCGATCAACTGGTACTGGCAGTCGCGCGACGACCAGCTTCACACGGTGACCGCCGACACCGCTCAGCTATTCCTCGGCCTGCGACTGCAGTGCGCCCGCTGCCACCATCACCCGTACGAACGCTTTACGCAGGAAGACTACTTCGGCCTCGCCGGCTTCTTCTCCCGCGTCGGTCGCAAGAGCTTCGGCCAGCCGCCGCCGTATTACTCGGCCGGCCAACGAACGACTGGCGAGAAGAACCCGGTCACCGGGCAGCCCATCGAACCGAAGTATCTCGACGGCGAGTACGCAACGTTCACGCCGGAACAGGATCCCCGTCACGGGCTCGTTGACTGGATGGCTCAGCCTGACAACCCGTTCTTCGCGAAGGCGCTCGTCAACCGCCTGTGGGCGCACTTCTTTGGTCGCGGCCTGGTCAACGAACCCGACGATCTGCGGGAGACGAACCCGGCAACAAATCCCGAACTGCTCAACTGGCTGGCCAGAGAATTCGTCGACGCGAAGTTCGACACGAAGCACATCATCCGCCTGATCGTCAGCAGCCGGATGTACCAGCTCTCGTCGGAACCTCGACCCGAAAACGCCGACGACACGCAGAACTTCGCCCGCTTCTACGCCCGACGAATCATTTCCGAAGTGTTCCTCGACGCCGTCGACCAGGCCTGCGGAACGCGGAGCAACTTCAACAATATGAGCCGCACGGCCCGAGCCGTTGACCTGCCGCACGAAGGTTTCGGCTCGTACTTCCTCGACACCTTCGACCGCCCGCAGCGAGTTACCGTCTGCGAATGCGAACGTTCTCCCGGAGCGACGCTCGCTCAGGTCCTGCTGCTCGCCAACTCCGACGAAGTCGAAAACAAACTCGCCGCCGGTGATGGCCGGATCGCTCGACTGATCAACGAAAAGAAGTCGATCCCCGAGATCGTCGACGAGCTGTACCTCGCCACCTTCAACCGCCCGGCCACCGAAGCCGAACGGGAGCGGGCAACCGAGCATCTCGAAAAAGCCGAAGACCAGCGCAAGGCCGCCGAAGACCTGCTCTGGTCACTGCTCAACTCACGCGAATTCATGTTCAACCACTAATGTGGCACGCAGCTCCGCGGCGTTGGCCCGACTGCGAGTGAGTCCAGTCGGGCTTACGTCGCGGAGCGACGTGCCACTTTGCCCAGGCGAATACTCACTTCAAACAGGAACCAATCATGTTCGACATCACCGGTTCTGGAACACGGATGTGTGACGGCGTCAGCCGTCGAGGTTTTCTGCGTGTCGGTGGGCTCGCCTTTGGTGGCCTGTCGCTCGCCGGCTGGGCTCAGGCACAGGCGACCACTGGCGAAGGCGGCACGACGGGCGGCGGCAAGCGGCCGCAGAAGGCCGTGATCCAGGTCTGGCTGGCAGGAGGACCAAGCCATATCGACATGTACGATTTGAAGCCGACGGCCCCGGCTGAGTACCGCGGCGAGTTCCGTCCGATCCCGACGAACGTGCCCGGCACGATGATCAGCGAGCACCTTCCGTATCAGGCGAAAGTTGCCGACAGGTTCTCGATCCTGCGCTCCGTTTATCACACGAACGCCGGGCACGGCATGGGCTCGCAGTGGATGCTCACCGGCTGGCAGCCGACGATCGAGGTCAACAACAACATCTTCCCGGCCTGCGGCTCGGTCGTCTCGACACTGCGAGGCGCCAACGACAAAGACCTGCCGGCCTACGTCAACCTGCCGCGATCGCTGGGGCTTGGAAAAGCCGCCTACCTCGGCGCATCCCACAACCCGTTCTCGCCCGAGGACGATCCGAACCGCGATGGCTTCACGGTCCGAAACCTCAAACTGCCAGGCCGGGTCAGCACGGACCGTCTCGCCAGCCGCCGCTCACTCCTCGAAGGCGTCGACAACCTGCGCCGCGACGTCGATGCTGCCGGTGACCTGTCGGAACTCGACAAGTTCTACGCGCAGGGACTGGAGATGGTCACCAACGACAAAACGCTCAAAGCGTTCGACATCGTCGGTGAAGACGCCGCACTTCGCGAACGATACGGTCGGAACGATCTCGGCCAGAGCTGCCTGCTCGCTCGCCGACTCGTCGAATCTGGAGTCTCCTACGTGACGATCCAGGCCGGCGGCGGCTGGGACACGCACGGCAACAACTTCAAAGCTCTCAAGGACAACCTGCTGCCGAAGTACGACCAGGCCGTCGCAGCCCTCATCAACGACCTTGCTGATCGAGGCCTGATGGACGACGTCCTCGTGATGACGTTCGGCGAGTTCGGACGCACCCCGCGCATCAACCCCGGTGCCGGCCGTGACCACTGGCCAGGCGCGATGTCCGTCCTCATGGCGGGCGGCGGCCTCAAGATGGGACAGGTCATCGGCGAGACTGACTCGAAAGCCGAAGCCCCGATCAATCGTCCGCTTACTCCGGGCGACGTCCTCTCGACGATGTACCACACGGTCAACGTCGACTACCGGCACGTCTTCTACGACCAGGCACAGCGTCCGATGCCCGTCCTCAACGAAGGCCGTCCGATCGGGGAACTGCTGTGACGAGAGAGCGAACAGGGAACAGCGAGCAGAGAATCGGTTGCAGCGTCGTGCGTTCGACCGTTGCTCGGCGGCTTGTCGGTGGTGTTGTCGTCACGCTCGCCTTTGTGACAACCGCTCTTGCCGACCTGCCTCAGCCGCGATTTGACCGGCTGAAACCGCTGGGAGCCTCAGCCGGAACGACCATCGAGGCCGAGGTCCTCGGTGCCGACATCGAAGGCGTCGAGTCGCTGCTGTTTGACCATCCCGGCCTGTCCGCGACGCGCGTCGCCGAGAAGGACCGCTTCTTTCAAATCACGATCGCCGCTGACGTGACACCCGGAACGTACGACGTCTACCTCGTCGGTCGCTTCGGTGTCAGCAATCCGCGACTCTTCGCGGTGTCGAGCGGCCTGACCGACGTGGCCGACAACGGAGACAACCGCGAAGTCGCCAAGGCGCAGACGATCGACGTCAACTCGGCGGTCAACGGAACGATCGACGGCAATGCCGAGGACTTTTATCGCATCGCTCTGAGAAAAGGTCAGCGAGTCGTCATCGACTGCCAGGCTCAGCGGCTCGATTCAGAACTCGACGCAACAATGACACTGACGTCCGCCAGCGGCAGTCTGCTCGCATCGAGCGGCGACTATTACGGCCAGGATCCGATGATCGACTATGTCGCCGCGTCAGACCAAGAGGTCATCATCGCGCTGCACGACCTGTCGTATCGAGGCGGCTATCCATATCGGCTGGTGGTTTCCGATCGCCCGCAGATTGAGAACGTCTTCCCGCCCGTCCTGCAGACTGGCCAGCCGGCAACGCTGACCGCGCGAGGCCGTAACCTGACGTCGATCGGCGGCACTGCTGGCCAGCCGACTGACAATGGCAGCCCGCCGCTCGACCTGTTGCAGTTCTCCGTCGCGGCACCGTCACCCGAATTCGCAGCCTCCCGGCCTTACGAATTCCTCTCGCACCCAACGCATCACTCAGTTCTTCCGACAGCAGCCACCTGCACGCTCGCCGGCCTGCAGGTTCGACCGGAGCAGGCCAGCGGCGTCTGGGATGCCCAACCGGTTCTGGTGACGAACGATCGAGTAACGCTCGAAGCCGAGCCGAACAACGCTCAGGACGCCGCTCAGCCGCTGACTCTGCCGGCGGTCGTCGCGGGGCGATTCGACCAGCCGCGCGATGCCGACTGGTTCGCGTTCGAGGTCGACGAGAACGGACCGTACTCATTCGACGTCTACTGCGAACGGCTCGCCGGCAGGGCCGACGCCTATCTCGTCATCGTCGACGACAACGGCAATCGCGTGCAGGAACTCGACGACTTCGGCCACCGCATCAACGCCTTCGACGGCCATCTTCGCGACCCGTCGCAGTCCGTGAACCTGTCAAAAGACCGTAAGTACAAAGTCCTCGTGCAGGACCGCTATCAGCGAGGTGGCGACCGCTACCAGTACGTGCTCGAAATCCGCAAGCCGCAGCCGGACTTCTTCGCCGCGGCGATCCACCGCTCGAATCCCAACCCCGCAGGCACGACCATTTTCACCGGCGGGGCAACGTACCTCGACATCGTGATCCATCAGAAGAACTACAACGGCCAGGTCACGATCAGTGCCGAAGGTCTGCCGCCGGGCGTTCACTTTCAGCCGACAGGAGTTCCGAACAACTCGCGAGGCACCTTCGTTCTGTGGGCCGACGACGACGCCACTGAATGGACCGGATTCGTCAAGCTGTTTGCGACTGGCGAGATCGACGGCCAGAAGTTCCGTCGCGAAGTGCGTCCGTACTCGCGCGTCTGGAACAATTCAGGCACCAGCCAGCCACAGCGATCGCTGGCTCTCGCCGTCCGCAAGTCGGCACCTTTCAACGTCGCAATTGCACCGGAGCAGATCGAAGTCGAAGCCGGCCAATCCGCAGAGCTGACGGTCGAGCTGAAACGACTGTGGCCGGACTTCAAAGAAAAGGTCACGATCCAGCCGCTGAATTTCCCTGGCCAGTTCAAGCTCGGCAACTTCGACATCCAGGCGAGCGAAACTTCGAAGCCGCTGAAGATCGACGTCCAGCCGAGTACGCAGCCGGGCGAATACACGCTGACGCTGCAGTGCCAGGCTCAGGTTCCGTTCAACAAGGATCCCGAAGCCACCGACCGCCCGAACACGCTCGTCACCTTGCCCAGTCTCCCGATCACGCTGAAAGTGATGCCAGCTTCGACGAAGTAATCGGCCCGTCTTGAGTTACGGACGGTACTGGCTCGTCGCCGCCCGCTCAGTAAACCGACGGCTTCTCGCGCCGTTGCGGGCCACCAATCTGCCAGTGCCCGCAGAGTCTCGCTGACCTGCCGATCTCGTCAGGCGACAGCCTCGCGCGGTGATGACCGTCAGGTTGGCTGGAGATGCTCGAATCCAGACGCCGAAACAGGTTCTGGACACGCTGCCTGCCGCTCGGGACGGCGTCGTCGCACTCTTGTTGCCCGTACGTTTCGGTGAGACCGACATGGAAATCTTTCAAAACGCATCCGATGACCAGATTGCCCTGATGGGCTGCGCCGCCGCCCTGCTGTTTTCCGGTGGGCTGATGTACGTGAGTTATTTCGTCGGTCACGGTCGACGGTCGAGTGAGAATCAGACGGCGATTCCACTGGAACAAAGCCGGGAAACGCAGCGCGACGAATCAACCCGCCGCGCGGCGTAATCACGATCCACAGAAACCTGATGAGCCTGCTTTGCCCATGCGAAGCGGGCTCGCTTTCTGCGCGGCCAGCAATTGCGGTGAAGACGATTCAGGCTGAACAGCACTGGCAATCCGCATGACCTGCCTGCCAACCGAACCACTCGCCCGATTCTTTCGCGGGACCGGTTCGCATCTTGAAATCGGCCCGGACGATCGCAACGATCTCCGCAGTCGGTCGCGTCGCGCCGAACATCGATAGTCATTCGTTTGAGGAAACTCGAAATGCGATCTCTGCAGAAGACCGCCCTGGCTGCTGTTCTGTTCGGACTGGGATACCTCGCGGGAACCGCTCAGACCGAGCAGGTTCAGACCGCAAATGCTCAGGGGATCGTTGATGCCAACGCTCCGAGCGACGCCGTGGCGAAGGAAATCAGCACTGTCTACACGTCGCTGCAGTCCGCCAAGGACATCCTCAGTCAGGAGGGCCGCTATGTTCCGGCCACGAAGACGCTGAACGTTTCCGCAATCGTCGCGGGCGGCGTCGACGCCGTCGCCGATCTTGAGGCCGGTCGTGGCGTCGACCCCGAAACCTTTGCCGCTCTTTACGCCGATCAGGCCAGTGACGACATCCGTCCGGAAATCAGCACCGACGAGCACGGTCGCCTGACCTACAAAGGCAAGGTCATCCGCATGTACTCGGTGTCACGTCTTAAACAGATGTATCAGGAGCGGGTGCGGTACACGGGCGAAACCAGCGCCGAGCCAGCATTCTGATCTGCGTCATCAAAGTTGGGATGTCATCAGAGTTGCCACACAAAAAAACGCCTCGTTCGACCAGCCGTCGAACGAGGCGTTTCCTTTTAGCGATGCTCTTGATGCTGTCCGTGGCTCGGTGACGACCAGAAAATGGTGACGGTCAGAAAATGCCCAGATGATCGCGAGCTTCGTCCGTCATGCGTTCCGGAGTCCACGGCGGCGTCATCACAAGCTTGATCTCTGCTTCATCAACATCTTTCAGCCGCTCGAGCGCCATCTTCGACTGCTGAATGATCTGCGGCCCGGCCGGACAGGCAGGACTCGTCAGCGTCATATCGACGAAGGCCTTCTGCCCGTCGTGATTGATCGAATAGACCAGTCCGAGGTCGACGATATTGATCATCAGCTCAGGATCGATGACGTTCCGCAGAGCGTCGATCATCTTCTCGTCGACCGACTTATCACTGTCGTCGTCATCATTTGCTGTTGCGGGCGCGGGGTTACCACCTGGCGGAAGGCCGGTCGGCAGCGCTGGAGCGCCAGCCGTGACGGTGTTCGGCGGACTCGGATGATTGCAGCTCGCCGCTTCGCCAGTCGCTGGTCGGAGCAGAATCGAACCGTCCTCGACTTTGACATCATAAACCTGAACGGCTTCCGTCGCGGGCATGCACTGCGGCTCGCCGGTCGTCAGATCAAACCGAGCACCGTGGCGATCGCAGGTAATCTCGTTGCCTTCGATCGGGCCGTCTGTCAGAGGCTGGCCGTCGTGCGTGCAGACATCAGCGATTGCCGCGTAGCAGCCATCGGCCTTCTGGATCAGGAGAACCGGTTCATCGTCGACAAACACCGACAGACGACCGCCTGGCTGCAGCTCGTCAACAGACGCAACTCGTTCGTAGTCGGACATAACCTCGAACTCTCAACGTGGTTTGTTTTCCGAGTGATCAATATCTCGGGGAGATTCGACAGCTGAGTAGCGAAAGTCGCGCAGACTTTCGACCGAATGCCGAAACTCTCAGCAAGTTTCACAACCAGCGCGTTTCCTGCCTGCTACTCGCCAATCCCGAGTTTGACTTCGACGGCCTTGTCCAGCGTCTCACGCACCAGCTCGACCGGAATGCGGTCAGTGACGGTCTGCAGAAAGCCCTGCACGATCATGTGCATCGCTTCGTGCTCGGTCAGACCGCGGCACATCGCGTAAAAGATCTGATCGACATCGACCCGCCCAGCCGTCGCTCCATGAGTACAGCGGACGTCGTCGGCTTCGATCTCCAGACCGGGAATCGCATCACAGCGGGACGTCGACGAAAGTAGCAGCGAATCATTTCGCTGATAACCATCGGTCTGCTGAGCGTTGGCGTCGACCTTGATCATGCCACGCCAGATGACGCGAGCGTTGTCTGTCAAAACGTCTTTGTAGAGCAGGTCCGACCGAGTGTCCGGAGCATTGTGCGACTGTTGCGTGTAATAGCTGAGGCACTGCTTATCTTTCGCGAACGTCACGCCGTTAACCTGAGCTTCCGCTCCGCGACCGTCGAGATGTACGTCCTGATGAATGTGAGCGAGCTTTGAGCCGAGCCCGCCGACCGTCCACTGCAACGAACCGTTGCCTTCGACACGGCCGCACTGATGCGCGAAATGCCACGACTTCTGATTCCAGTTCTGCAGCTGTACATAGCGCAAACGAGCTTCCCTGCCGACAAGCAGCTCGACCGCTCCGACGTGCAGACCGGCAATCTCATGAGAGCTGGACGCTGTTTCTTCCAGCAGAGTCGCCTCGGCTCCGTCTTCCAGGATCACGAGCGTGTGGCTGAAGTCGGCCACACCGTCCTGAGTGAGCGCGATGAGGCTGTAAAGCGGAGCATCCACCACGACGCCCCTGGGCACATACAGTACCGTCCCACCCGTCCAGAACGCCGCGTGCCAGGCTGAGAATCGATCTGTGTCGGCAGTCACGGCCTTCGTCGCAAAGTGAGGTTCCAGCAGATCCGGGTGCTCACGCAGCACCGTCGCCAGGTCACCGAAGATCACGCCCTTCGCCGCCAGCTCTTCAGCGAGTCGTGATTGTGTTGCTGACCCATCGACATGCGTCACAGCACCACCAAACTCCGCCCGGTTCTGCATCAGAGGCAGCTGCGACGCGTCGAAACCTGCCGCACTCCCAGTCGTCAGCGAGAAGCGATCCGGACGGAACGCCCGCGTCGGGACGCGCTTCCATTCTTCCGGATCGAGTTCCTCAGCCGACTTCGCCTGAAACAACTCGAAAGCTGCCCGCCGTCGCGCCGTCACCCATTCGGGTTCGATGCGTGACTGTAGAAACTCTTCAAAGTCGTCTGCCGCAAAGCCAGACGGGAGTGTCACCGATGTTGCCATTGCCGTCGTCATAATCGCAGGGCCATTCACTCTCAGGCGTCTTGTCACTGGCACGCAATGCCCGGGGAAGATTCGATCTCACACGAGCGATTCTTCAATTCTCCGTACGACCTCTTCGTGCGGCACTCCCGTGCCGGCATCGAGTTCTTCAAGGCCGACCTCGACCTTCTGTCTCACATACAGGTGGTACATGATCTCGTCGAAGGAAACGTCCTCGGGCAGACTCTGAACCAGTTCGATGACTGCTTCTTTGGTCGTCATGTCCTGAACCTCTTCTTTGCCGGGTTCAGCCGACCGAGCCTTCCATCTGAAGTTCGATCAGGCGGTTCATTTCGACGGCGTACTCCATCGGCAGCTCTTTGACGAGCGGCTCGATGAAACCGGTCACGATCATCGACGATGCCTCGGCTTCACTCAGCCCGCGGCTCATCAGGTAGAAGAGCTGCTCTTCGGCGATCTTCGAAACCGACGCTTCGTGTTCGATCGTGACGTCGTCTTCTTCGACTTCGATGTACGGGTAAGTATCGCTGCGGCTTTGTGGATCGAGAATCAGCGCGTCGCAGACAACATTCGTTTTGCAGTTCGTGGCCCCTTTGACGACTTTCGCCAGGCCGCGGTAACTCGATCTCCCGCCGCCCTTCGAGATGCTCTTGGAGATGACGCGGCTCGACGTGTTCGAAGCACAATGAACCATCTTCGCCCCGGCGTCCTGATGCTGGCCTTCGTTGGCAAATGCGATCGACAACGTCTCACCGCGAGCCCCCGGTTCCATCAGATAGATCGCCGGGTACTTCATCGTGATCTTCGAGCCAAGGTTGCCGTCGACCCACTCCATCAGCGAATCGCCGTACGCCATCGCTCGCTTGGTCACGAGGTTGTAGACGTTGTTCGCCCAGTTCTGAATCGTTGTGTAGCGGAAGCGTCCGCCACGTTTGACGACGATCTCGACGACGGCCGAGTGCAGGCTGTCGGCACTCCACGTTGGCGCGGTACAGCCTTCGACGTAATGCGCCGAAGCACCTTCGTCGACAATGATCAGCGTCCGCTCGAACTGGCCCATGTTTTCCGAGTTGATCCGGAAATAGGCCTGCAGCGGAAAGTCGATATGCACGCCTGGCGGCACGTAGATGAACGAACCACCCGACCAGACGGCAGAATTCAGCGCCGCGAACTTGTTGTCCGCCGGCGGAATGACTGTCGCGAAGTACTCCTTGAAAATCTCCGGATGCTCACGCAGGGCCGAGTCAGTATCCGTGAACAGGACGCCCTTTTCGGCGAGGTCTTCCTGCAGCGAACCGTAAACAACTTCAGACTCGTACTGCGCCTTGACTCCGGCGAGATACTTCTTTTCGGCTTCCGGGATGCCCAGGCGGTCGTACGTCCGGCGAATGTCTTCCGGTACGTCGTCCCAGCTGCGTTCCTGCCGATCGGACGCCTTCATGTAGTAATAAATGTCCTGGAAGTCGATCTGCTCCAGGTCGCCGCCCCAGTGAGGCATCGGCCTGGCGAAGAACATGTCGAGCGACTTCAGCCGGAACTCCGTCATCCACTCCGGCTCGTTCTTCATCGCCGAGATCTGTCGAACAATCTCGTGATCGAGCCCCTTGCGGCTCTTGAACGAGTAGAAGTCCGTCGGATCGTGAAACCCGTACTGGTACTCGCCAATGTCCGGGTCCGTTTTGGTTTCCGGTTCAACTTTGATCGGGATATCGGTCGACATGACGGAACTCCGCGTGGTTGAGTGTGGCGACATTTTCAGTCGCGCTACTTCATCAAATGATCGTTCGAGACGGCTTCTCGCCACAGCTTGAACGTCGAAACAGCCAGCCTTGAGCGCATCCGCAAATCAGACGGCAGCGACAGTTTCAGTCTGCCCAGCCTGCTCTTCCGCAGCCTCGTTCGGGTGCCGTTCGCGAACTGTGGCATAACCATTGGCATGCAGTTCGTGAGCGAGGCTCGCATCCCCGGTTTCGACAATCCGACCGGCCAGCATCACATGCGTGAAGTGAGGTTTGTTGAACTCCAGCAACCGTTCATGGTGCGTGATAATGAGCACGCCCATTTCCGGCCCGGCCAGCTTGCTCAAACCTTCGCTGACCACCTTAACCGCGTCGCTGTCGAGGCCGCTGTCGGTTTCGTCGAGAATCGCAAACTTCGGCTGCAGCATGGCCATCTGCAGAATCTCCATTCGCTTCTTCTCGCCGCCGGAGAAGCCGTCGTTGAGGTAACGACGAGCAAATTCCGTATCCATGCCGAGTTCGTTCATGCGGTCGCGGAGTTCCTTGCGGAAGTCACGCATCGGCATCAGGTTCTCGCCCTCTTTGCGATCGGGATCGCGGCGGTTCGAGACAGCGTGCCGCAGGAAGTCGGCAACCCGAACACCGGGGATCGTCACCGGGTATTGAAACGCGAGAAACATCCCGAGGCGGGCTCGCTCGTTCGCGTCCAGTTCGTTGAGCGGCGCGCCGTCGATCTCAATATCGCCGCCGGTGATCTCGTACTTCGGATGCCCAGCCAGTGCGTAAGCGAGCGTGCTTTTGCCGGAACCGTTCGGCCCCATCAGAGCGTGAATCTCGCCCTGTTTAATCTCAAGGTTGACGCCCTTGAGGATGGGCTTCTCGTCGACTGAGATCTGCAGATCGGTAATTTTCAGAATGCTGGACATACTTTGTCACTGCCTGTTGACAGAACTGGCAGACGCCGACGTCCGCGCGAATTCCACTTCGCGCGGGCGAACGAGCCGCCTGCGTGGCGAACAGAACAATGCCCGGTCGCATCCCTGACGACCGACCATCACATTATGAAACAAGGCTTTGAGTTGCCGCTGGAGACGGCAGAAGTCCGAGCTTGTTGAGGGACTCAGACTTCGAGGGTGTGAGCGATGGTCGGCACAGCGGCCATGCCCTGATGGTGCGGGACGGGTGTTACTTCCCGGGCACTGCGTCCCAGTTTGCGGGCACGAATCTTGTCCTGGATTCGCATGATGCCTTCGAGGAGTGCTTCCGGACGAGGCGGGCAGCCAGGCACGTAAACGTCAACGGGGACGACCAGGTCGACGCCCTTGACGACGTGGTAGCCGTGCTTGAAGTACGGGCCGCCGCCGACCGTGCAGGCACCCATCGCGATCACATATTTCGGATCGGGCATCTGCTCGTACAGACGACGCACGCGACTGGCCATTTTGAACGTCACCGTTCCGGCAACGATCATCAGGTCCGCCTGCCGCGGGCTGGCTCGGAACGCCCCGGCACCAAAGCGGTCCAGGTCATACCGGCTGGCGCCAGTGGCCATCATCTCGATGGCACAGCAAGCCAGACCGAACGTCATCGGCCAGACGCTCGATTCCTTGGCCCAGTTCATCGCCTGTTCCAGCGTGGACAGGACCACGTTTTCTTCAAATCGTCCTTCAATCCAGGTCATTTCTTTCCACCTGTCTCAACAAATCCATAATCCAGAGGCCTTGCTTCACTGCTCGGCAGTGACTGTGGGGAACCTTAGCGGTTGCCGCACAGCCTGGAAACGAACAGGACCTCATGATTCAGGGGATTCCAGTTGCTGCCATCCGCATTTCCGCGAGCGGGAATACAGCTCAACCAGCCTCTGGAGTAGCTCCTTCCGTGACCTCTCGAACATGAAATTCACAATGAGCGTGCCCGTCGAGACAGCACTGCGTCAGCTCGACGTCCGCCTTCAGAATGCGACTGAAAACGTCCGCTTCCATCTCGCAGATCGACGGATCAGCCGCCGCGAGATCCTGATAAGGACAGTTGTGCTCGCGCAGAACCGGCAAACTGCCGTCGACTGTGCAGCCCACGTCATAACCATGACTCTCCAGCTCGTCAGTGAGCTGCCGAACGCGGTCATCCAGACTGCCTGCCGAATCAACACGGCCAAACCGCCGCACAAACTCGTCCCGAATCAGACTGAGCACAGAACGCCTGGCGGCCTCATCCTCAATCTGATGAATCGAGCGCCACATAATGAGTGCCAGGTCGCGGTAATTTTCACCGAGATGCCGCAAGCCTGCATCGCTCACTCGATAAACATGATGCGGTCGGCCTCGACCGGCACGCACGACCTCGCGGATCACCAGCCCCTGGCCTTCCAGCCGAGTCAGCCGCTGCCGCACCGCCGTCGCCGTGACCCCGACATCATCACAAATCTCCTGAATCGTTCCCCCGCAAAGCCGGTGGAGCTGCTCAAGAAACTTCTGATCATTCTTGTCAATCGAGACTCGCATTTGAAAACCTGAGTGACTGGCGGACGTGCCATCATCCAATTCACGGCGGGATGCTAGACCCATTCGACATTTTTCACAACCAAAACTGATTAAATTGTGAGAAACATCAGGCAAGCATTCCTCGGCCTCAGAGACGAAGGGCTGACCGCAATGCTCGCCGCCCGAAGAAAAGCCCGAGCACCCAATCATGACGTCGAGCAGCGGCCTCGCCATCTGAACCACCCTGCCGCAGAGCACCCGCGACTGCCGGCGAATTGTCGCCCCGCAATTACTTGTCGCCCTGCAGAAGGTCCAGGAGATCCCCAATGGTCCGATGAGCTTCGATCGGGTGACGCAGGCGAATATTACGGACAACCCGGTAACGATTCCGGCGACCAATGCGCTCACGCTCGACGAAGCCGCCTTCTTCCAGGTCGAGAATGATCCGCTGGACCGCCCGCTCCGTGATGCCGACCCGGACGGCCACCTCACGCAGCACCGGCGGCTCATCCGTATCCAGCAGAACAAGCACATGCGTGTGGTTCGTCATGAAAGTCCACCTCTGCCTGCCAGCAGACTCGGCCAGCTCCAGCCCTTCCGCCCGCTCAGCGCTGCCAGACACCCTCTTCTTCGGTCGCGGCCTCGCTTCTCCGGCCTGCCCCACTGGCTTTCCCGCTGTTTTCTTTCTGGCCACGACAATGCTCCCAGCCGTCTCTCGTGATTTACAGAGGCCGTGATCCACAGACGCCTGCCACAACACACGCACTACTTTCGCAACATAGTCTCCCGTTTCACGAATCACAATTCGTGAATCTTAACCGGCGACCGGCCGACGCTATCGGCAAAACCGATGGCCCGCATCGCTAAATCGATCAAGCAATGCCCTTGCGACATTCCGATCACGAACCACAATACACGACACACTTGTCACGTTTATTGTGTCGCGACTCAGTGATCGGAGCACACAAGCATGCCATTGCTCGATTTCCTCATGTGTCCAGCCCTCGTGCTGATGATGGCCCGGCTGATTCCCAATCGTGTCGCGAATTCACGCCCGCGTACGACAGCCAGACTGATTGCCCACCTGACCGCTCTCAACTTGATCGCTGCCGTCGCGATCGCCGCCCTGCGGCTTATGAATCCGGACGGCGTGCCGCAATCAGCATCCGACAACGACCTGATACCGAACCTCATCCACATCGACGGCACCTCAGGGCTGATGCTGCTGCTTGTCTCCGTCGTCAGCTGGGTGATTGCGAGGTTTTCGATCCGATATCTCGCAGGAGAATCCCGCCAGGGCAGTTACAGCCTCTGGCTGAGCCTCACGATCGGTGCCGTGTCCCTCCTCGCTGTCTCCGGCAATCTGCTTTCGCTCTTCGTTGCGTGGTGCCTTTCCAGCCTTGGCATTCACCAGCTGCTCACGCACTACTCGGACCGCCCGGCGGCGTGCCGCGCGGCAGGGATGAAGTTCGGGATCAGCCGAGTCGGTGACGTCGCTCTGGTCGGAGCGGGCTTCCTGATCTACCGGGAGTTCGGCACCTTGGATTTGAGAGCACTGTTCGCAGCCGCTGGCGACTATCAGATCACCGGGCTACCGCAAGGCAGCCTGATGCCAACCATCGGAGCGTTGCTGATCGCCGGCGCGGCACTGAAGACGGCTCAGTTTCCGTTCCACACCTGGCTGCCCGAGACTCTCGAAGCACCAACTCCGGTCTCTGCACTCATGCATGCCGGGATCATTAATGCGGGAGGCTATCTGCTCGTGCGTCTCAGTCCGCTGCTGGCATGGTCGCACGCATCGCTCACGGCGCTGGCCTGCCTCGGCGCTTTCACGGCCTGCTTCGCCGCCCTGGTCATGCTGACGCAAACCAGCATCAAGAAGTCGCTCGCGTGGTCTACCATCGCTCAGATGGGTTTCATGATGTTTCAGTGCGGACTGGGAGCGTTCTCCGCCGCCATGCTGCACATCATCGCCCACTCGCTCTACAAGGCGCACGCCTTTCTGAACAGCGGCGATGTGCTGAATCAGAAGGCAGCCACCCACGGCGCATCGTTTTCACAGAACGTTTCTCCCGGCGCTGGCCTCGGCACGCTGGCGATCGCCACGCTGGGAACGGCGGCCATCTATCTGGGTGTCGCGCGGATTTACGGTCTGAGTTTCTCTGAGAAGCCGGGCGGATTCCTTCTCTGTCTGATCCTGTGCCTTGGGCTGACCCGCTGGGTCTGGCTGACGCTGCAGACGCGAAACCGTCTTGCCCTGGCGGTTGGAGCGGGCACGGTGGCGGCACTGAGCACGCTCTACATCGGAGCGTTTCTGACGATCGACGCCCTCGTTGGAATTGAGGCAACGACCATCCCTGCCGCTCGAGACGTCACCGTCATCGCGAGCCTCGCAGCGACCGGATTCGTCTTCCTGTTCCTGTTCGAAACATGGCTCTGGCTGCGGTCGACCGACCGCACTCCTCAAGCGACTCCCTGGCTGCAGACCGCTTATGTCCATACCTCAAACGGTTTCTACATCGACGCCGCATTCTCCCGGCTGATCCGCCTCAATTGAGGTTCCCGTCTGAGATGCCCGTCCACGTTCCGCCGAAACACCTCGGCAGTATCCGGCGGCCAGTGCCTCGTTTCGTGCCCCTTCACCAGCCTGATTCCTACCGGTCATTCCACACCAAGCAGGAGAGTGTCTGATGAGTACTCTTGTCGCATCACAAACCCACGCATCCCACACTCAACGAGGAAACGCCAGGAAAACCGTTTATCGCGGCGAAGAACTCCGGGACACACTGCAGAAGGTCAAGCAAACGATTCCGCCGGTCTGGCCACTCGAAGACTTCGTTGCCGTCAATCCATTCCTTGGACTGACAAGCCACCCGTTCCTGAAGGCGCGGCGTTACCTGCAGATGTTTTCCAGGTGTGAATCGTTGATGCCGCTGGAGTATTACCGGAGGCGGGTCGATGACGGGCACCTGACGACGCAGGACATCACGCTCGCCCTGCAGGAACTGGCAAAGGACGGACTGCCGGTCGCCGAACTCCTGACCGCTCAGGACATCCTCGACCTCCTGACGCCCGCCGCTGCCGAAAGCGAGGGGGCGGAAACCAGCCAGCCGCCTGCACCGGCCAGTGAGCAACGAACAGAAATGCTGTCGGAGATTTACGACCGCCTGTTCGAGACGGACTGGTCGAGCACGTTTCTGGACGAAGTCTCGCGCACATGTGCCGCGCACTACGACACCAGCCAGGCCGTCTGGCAGAGCCCCGGCAAGTCACTGCCTCTGTATCAGGCATGGCGATCGGCAGCGCTGTGCGACCACCGACTGGAGATC
>Ga0209578_10001147_pt1 | contig 25600 bp, 25 predicted proteins | sample tdAd472_FD_187127 | JGI IMG/M metagenome (GOLD analysis project Ga0209578, IMG submission 187127) | Marine sediment microbial communities from the Atlantic coast under amendment with organic carbon and nitrate - tdAd47.2 (SPAdes)... | ecosystem: Environmental > Aquatic > Marine > Coastal >...
CGGTAGAACTCCCCGTTTTCCAGAATTCGTAATAACTTGGCTTGCAGTTCAAGCGGCAGTTCACCAATCTCGTCCAGACAGAGGCTGCCCTTGTCTGCCTCTTCAAAGAATCCTGCTTTTGCAGCGGTCGCACCGGTAAAGGCGCCTTTGGTGTGGCCAAATAACTGCGCTTCGATCAACTGGGCGGACATGGCAGCACAGTTGATGACCAGGTAGGGCGCCTCGGCCCGAGAAGTGCCATCGTGTAATGCTTTAGCGACCAGTTCCTTGCCGCTGCCCGACGGGCCCTCGACCAGCACCGGAAACGGGGTGTCGCCGAACTGGTCCACCTGGGCGCGTAATTTGTTCATCGACGGTGAGTTGCCGATGAATCCGTCCTCGCGGCGGATCACTTCCTGTTGCAGCGACACTTCGGCATCGCGAATAAACAGGGAGTGAGTCAGGCGGCTGCGCAGCAGCTCCACTTCGCAGGGCTTGGCAACAAAATCAAAAGCACCAAGCGCCAGCGCATGTTTGACATTTTTACGGTCGTCCTGACCGCTGAGAATGAGTATTTTTATATTAGGGGAGACTGCCAGCAGGTCGCTGATCAGCGCGAAGCCCTGTTCAGGGGAATGCACATCCGGCGGCAGTCCCAGATCGAGCAGGACCGCATCCGGGGCGCGACGGAGTTTAGTCAGTAGTTCGTGGACATCGTTGCGGGACTCGGCTGTTTCGATTTCAAAATCGGCCTGCAGCACGAACTCCAGGGAATCACGGATGACTGGATCATCGTCGATCAGCAGTAAAAGCGGTTTGACAGGTTTCATGGCGGAGATCCGATGGCGGTGATGCAGTTCATGTAGGCCTGTTCCAGACTGTTGGCATTAAATTGATTGCAACATTCTGCCGGTGAGCCAGAAAATCGCAACTTTCCCTCGTGAAGTATGGCAATGCGGTCGCAGAGGGTTTCGACGTCAACCAGCATGTGCGAGGAGAGCAGCAGGGTGGGGGCGGGAGAGTTGGCAAGGCGACGCTCCTGCAGCAGTGTTTTCAGTCGCACCCTGGCATAGGGATCAAGTCCGCTCATGGGTTCATCGAGGATTAATAGTGGCCGATGACTGAGCAGGCAGGCCACCAGTCCAATTTTCTGGGCCATACCTTTAGAGTGCTTGCCTAGCGGCAGATGCAGCGCATCGGCGGAAAGCGATAAAGTGTCGAACAGGGTTAGGGTAGCGTCACGGTCGTAAGCGACCTGATATAGCTGCATCATCCGCCGTAGAAATTGCTCCCCTGTCAGCCGGCCATTGGCCTTGAATCGTTCCGGCAGGTAAGCCACCGGGTCTCGGGCGCTAACTGAGCTGGCTGATTGCGAAAACAACGACACCTCGCCCACATTGGGACGACAGAAGTCGAGCAGACATTTTATTAATGAGGTCTTTCCCGCACCGTTCATCCCTACCAGGCCAAAATATTCGCCCGCTTCAATATCAATCGTAACGCCGTTGAGACGGCGACCATCAGCGCCTAAAGTTACCCTGTCGATTGAAATTGCGCTGGTCAATCGATCTCTCCACTGAGACAGAAACTCACACAGCCGGGCTCATTATGAGTAAGCCTTAGTTCAAATCCCTGACGCAATGCCTGAGTGGCGCACTGGTAGAGGGCGATGCCGTAGCCTCCGGTCGAGTCGATGGGCCCTTTAAACAGCACGCTGGCAATTTCTGCAGGTGCCGGCGAGCCAGTATCGGTTACCCGCAGGGTAATGCGTTGTTCGGTTACTGAAAACTCAATACGAATCGTGATGTCCGGTTCAGTCTGGCGCTTGCGCTGAGCATTCTCAAGCAGGTTTTCGGCCACCCTTTCGAACAGATCACGGGGGATCAAATAGTCCATGCTCAATTGAAGGTCGAAAATGAGGTGCTCCGATTCGTACCTCGCGCGCAGTTTTTCCCACCAGATCCGTGCCACCTGATAGGTGGAAGATACATCCTCGGGCGCTTCGAGTTTTTCCAGTGTGGTCTGTAACTTCTGACGAATGACCGGTAGCTGTTTCCGAATAAGGACCTGAATCTGGGCAGCCTGATCCGGTTTGCTGTGTTCCACGGCCGTGGTCAGGGTGTTCAGTGATTGCAACAGATTCTTAACATCGTGGGTTATTCTGGCCCCGGTTTCATAAATACTTTCCAAATGGCTCTGCGTTTTTAGCTGTGCCTGCTGGAGGTGGAATCGGACCAGGGTGTTGAGCAGTGCCAACGCCAATTGCATGCGTTGTATGAAAAGGTCCGAGGGAGCATGATCAAGTGTTGCGATGATCAGGCCGTCGACGGTTTCGATCTGCAAATTACTGTCAGCGGTGGCGCCAAGCGAGCCTGAAAAGTTAGCGATTTGCCATTCCAGGCCGTTGATTTCTACCAGGTCGGCGAGGGCCGATAAGCGGTTCTGAAGAAATTCCTCCTCGCTTTTCCAGGCGGTCGGTTTTTCGAGTGTTTCGGCTACCCACCGGCGGAATTCATCGGCTCGCCCCGAGGGGTCGAGGCTGGCCGTTCTCCTGCGCCCAATTAGCACGCCTACTGCGGCTAATAACGCAGCGACGGCCGTGATTGGTTGCGTAAAATTCTGCGGATCTAGCATTCCAGGGATGGTTGCCAATGCGGCTACGGCAACAAGGGTGCTGAGAATGACGGCTGCAAAAAGGCCCCGAGTGGGGGCGATTGTTTTTTCCTTTTCAGGATCGCGCTGCGCCGGCACCGGTACCAGGCAGGCGGCGAAGGCGAGACTCGCCAGAATGTTCAGGGTTAGGGTCACGATCAGTGGGGCATTCGTTGGGCCCATTGGGTCAACATAAAAGTGCTGGTAACCGACGACTGCTAACAGGTAGGCACTGGACAGTAACAGCAGCAATGTAAGGCGGGAGCCGGTGATCGCCTGAGCGCTAACCAGGGATATGAGTACCAGTAGCCAGGCCGTGGTCGCCGCCGATATTGACCAGGTAATCGCGATGGCGGTGAGTCCGATTCCGGTGATGAGTAGATGGGCTAATGCCTGTCGCCAGTCGCTCGCTGCAACATACCAGAGGCCGGCAAAGATCAGGTGGTTGGCGATAAGTAACCAGTCCAGATAGGCGCCGCTAATAAAATTGGTAAGGTGAAGTGGTAGTAGCGATAAGCCAAGTAACGCCGGGATGAACCGGGTTAGCTGACTATCTTTAGATGTAGAAGCGGTGGTCTCGTGCGACAATTTATTCGGATCCTTAACACCGGAGCTGTTATCCGGGCAGTGTCGTTATCGCGCCACCTGTGCGGGCGCGCGGTTGATGGCTGGATAGTAACGGAATTTTAATCACATCAACGTAACGGATCGTTATTGCGATCCAAATTAGAACGATTTCAAATGCATCGAATCATCATCATCGCGGGACATTTTCTGCACGACGCCGTCGTCAGCACCCTTACCCGGGTTTATCTGCTATTGCTGTTATTAGTAATGCTGGGGGGTGGATTTGTGGCAGAACTGGCGCTGATTGAGCAGGACGCATTCAGACTGGGACTCAGCGCCGCCCTGGTGCGCCTGCTGGCAGTGGCAGTTGTCGTTGTCCAGGGGAGCGCCAGCTTTAGTGAAGAGTCCAGCAATGGTCAGGTTGAGCTGACCCTGGCGCTGGATCTGTCGCGGGGCCAGTATTTGCTGGGTCGCGCATTAGGCAGCGGTGGATACGCGGTTGTTCTGGTGTTGCTGGCGCTGTTGGCAGTGGGCTGGTGGTCACCCTGGGAACAACTGGTGCTGTGGGCCAGTGGGCTGTTTATGGAGCTACTGGTGATGGCGCTGTTTACCCTGTTCGTGGTGGTGACTTTTTCCAGCCTGGCCACGGGAATTATTCTTTCCATGGCTTTTTATCTGCTATCACGCTCTATCGAGGCGTTTGTGCTCATGACCACCAGTGCCGCCGCCGGTGGCGTTGGCGCAGGACTGGTCTGGATTAGCTGGTTGATTCCTAACTTTAACCGTTACAACCAGAGTAGCTGGCTTATTTATGCGGATGGCACCCCAGCCCAGTTATTACCCATCATCGGCGAAGCGCTGCTGGTCTGTCTGCTGCTTCTGCTTGCTGCGTTGGTCGATTTTCACCGCCGTGAAATTTGATTTGCTTGCGGGCTGGAGGGGCACCCATCCAGGACGACCGGCACCCGCGCGACTACTAGTGCTGCTGGCGCTAGTGTTGACGCTTAAAGTCGTTACTGCCGTAAACCGTGATGCCTGGTACGCCGCTGCCGAAGAGTTGCCAGATCCCCCACAGAGAATGCTCGCCGTGATTGGCAGCGCCGACCCGGTTGCCGTCGCGCGGTTAATGACGCTCTGGTTGCAGGCGTTTGATCAGCAGCCGGGGTTAAGCCTTTCCTATCAGCAGCTCGACTATCCCCGGGTCATCGCCTGGCTCGAACAGATTTTGAATCTCGACCCCCGTGGCCAATACCCACTGTTGCTAGCCAGTCGTATCTATGGCGAGGTTAATCAGGAAGAGAAGCGGCGACTAATGGCAGACCTGGTTTATCGGGCCTATGCCGATGACCCGGGGCGGCGTTGGCGCTGGCTTACTCATTCAATCACGGTGGTTCGACATCACCTTGGCGACCTGCCACTCGCACTCAAGTACGCCCAGGCATTGCGGGCCGCGCCCGAGGGATTACCGATTCCTGGCTGGGCCAGACAGATGGAGATATTCCTGCGCGAAGACATGGGCGAAGCAGAGACCGCAGCAGTCATGCTGGGGGCGTTGATAGAGAGTGGGGAGGTCTCTGATCCCGCCGAGTTGAGGTTTTTGCTGGAACGATATGAGTTGTTAACGTCAGAATAGGTGTCAAGTTTTCGACGGAAGTGTCGCCGATAAGGTGCAGACGCCTTTTCTTCGTCAGGTTTTTTTTGATGAAGAAACGCTAATATAAGCGCTGTTGGCAGGATTTTAACTATTGGCATGGTGTTTGCAGTTCTGTGTTCAAAGGCCGGAGCGATATGCGCTCGGCACATTTTGAATTAATTAGTTTTCCGAGGATTAAACGAATGAAGCAGCAACAATCTGGTTTTACCCTGATCGAAATCTCCATTGTGTTGGTGATTATTGGTCTGATACTCGGTGGTGCCCTTAAGGGCCAGGAGTTGATCCAGACGGCGAAAGTGCGCAGCACGATTAACCAGATCGACGGGGTCAAAGCGGCCTACTATGCGTTTCAGGATCGTTTCCGGGCATTGCCGGGCGATTATTCCCAGGCACTGGTTAATCTGCCGAATCCTCCCGCAGGCACGACGATTGCCAATGGTAATGGCAATGGACAGATCGCCGGTGGCGCCGAAGAGGGTCAGTTATGGGCGCAGTTGGGGGTAGCCGGATTTCTGACCGGCAACTTTAACGGCACCGCCAGTGCCAGCGACTACGATTGCCCCGATGTAACCTGCCTGCCGAACGCTTTTAGCGGCACGATGCATGTCGCCTTTGGTAGCCAGGCGGCTGGTACCGCAGGTAATAGTCATGAACTGATATCTGGCCGGCGCATCCCGGTGGGAATTATCGCTGAAATTGATCGAAAGATTGATGACGGCAATCCTAACGGCGGTATCTTTCAGGCCTCAGGAAGTGGTGCGTTTGCGGCTTGCATTACCGGCAATGTGTGGAATGTGGCCGCTGCCAGTCCAAGTCAGGACTGTGCCGGCGTAATCGTTGGTATGTAAAGCAAGGAAAAGGTAAATCGCTAACCGAGCATGGGTTAGTGAGGTGGCATCGAGGGACCGGAAAGTGATTTTCCGGTCCCTTTTTTATTTGCAGGCCCGAAAGTGAATTTAGCGACTGCTATCGGCAATCTGAGCAACGATTTCATAAGAGTGGAGCCGCGCTGCATGGTCGTAACTCTGCGAAGTAATAATCAGTTCGTCCGCAGTGGTCTTGTCGATAAATGCTTCCAGTTGCTCCTGCACCTGTTCAGAATTGCCAATGGCGGCACAGGTAATCGAATCCTGGACCATCGAGCGCTTCATCGGATCAAGACTTTGCAGAAACCCGGCCACCGGTGGTGGTAACTTGCCTGGCCGACCGGTGCGTAGGGCGATCATTGCCTGCTGCCATGAACTCGCCAGAAACTGGCCTTCTTCCTCCGAATCGGCCGCAAATACGCTAAAGCCCAGCATCACGTGGGGCTTATCGAGATGCTGCGAAGGTTTGAAGCGTTCGCGGTAGACCTTGATCGCGTCCATCATCTGCCCCGGCGCAAAGTGGGAGGCAAATGAATAGGGCAATCCTAATTCTGCCGCCAGCTGGGCGCCAAACAGGCTGGAGCCCAGAATCCACACCGGCACTTTGCTACCGGCCCCGGGCACGGCGCGTGTGCGTTGGCCCGGCTCTGCCGGTTGCAGATAAGCGATGAGCTCCATCACATCCTGCGGAAATCGGTCCGAACTGGTCTGTAAATCCCGACGTAGCGCCTGGGCCGTGGCCATATCGGTGCCGGGTGCCCTACCCAGGCCCAGATCGATACGGCCGGGGAAGAGTGCTTCCAGCGTGCCAAATTGCTCGGCAATCACCAGCGGTGAGTGGTTGGGGAGCATAATGCCGCCGGCGCCGACCCGAATGGTTGAGGTGCCCGCAGCGATGTGGCCAATGACCACCGAGGTGGCGGCGCTGGCGATGCCGGTCATGCCGTGGTGCTCCGCTACCCAGTAACGGTTAAAGCCCCACGTTTCAACGTGCTGAGCTAAATCGAGGCTGTTGCGCAGCGAGTCGCTGGCGTCGCCTCCCTCGATAATGGGGGACAGGTCGAGTACGGATAGTGGAATCATGGCGGATAGACGTTCCTAACGAAATTGAAGGGAATTTTTTTGTCGCACAGACTACCTTATTAACGGCGGGGGATGAAAAGCCGTGGCCTATAATTCTGTTCCAGACCGGGAAAACCGCTACTAATTTGCTATTGGTCAACAGGGACCTAATGAACCGAACGAAAACTGCGCTGGTTTTATTGTTAGTGCTGCACGCATGTCGGGTGAACGCCGGTGAAGTGACCGTTGCGGTGGCGGCTAATTTTCGAGCGCCGATGGAGTTAATTGCCCGATCGTTTGAGCAACAGAGCGGTCATCGCGCGACGCTGGTTTATGGCTCATCGGGTAAATTTTTTGCGCAAATCCGTCAGGGGGCACCCTTTGATCTGTTTCTGTCGGCTGACCAGGCCAAGCCGTTAGCGCTAATTGAGGCGGGTCTAGCGGAGTCGAGCGCCCGGATAACTTACGCCACTGGCGCACTTGCGCTCTGGTCGCCAGATCCGGATCGGGTTGATAAACAGGGACGGGTGACGAAATTACTCGGTGAATACCGACTGGCAATCGCGAATCCTCTGCTGGCACCCTACGGAGTCGCCGCTATGCAGGTGATAACCGCGCTTGGAGTGAACAAACCAGTGAACCTGGTACATGGCGAAAATGTTGCCCAAGCCTACCAGTTTGTCAGTAGTGGCAACGCTGATCTTGGTTTTATTGCCCGATCACAGGTGCTCAATAATGGGGTTCTGCGAAGCGGTTCTGCGTGGCTGGTGCCAACCCATCTGCACGCACCGATTCGCCAGGATGCGGTGTTGTTGAATCGCAGTAGCCATAAACCGGCAGCGTTCGCGCTTTTGAATTTTTTACAGAGTGAACGGGCGAACCGGATCATCGATTCCTTCGGATATCAGGTGGAACCTGAGAGCAGGGGGGGCGGCTAGCCATGAGTTTTTCAGCGGGGGATATCACCGCTCTCTGGCTAACACTGCGGCTGGCCAGCCTGGTGACGCTACTGTTATTACTGCTAGGGACGCCGCTAGCCTGGTGGCTGGCACGGACTCGGTCCTGGTGGAAAGGGCCCGTAAGTGCAGTGGTGGCACTGCCATTGGTATTGCCCCCAACAGTGCTTGGCTTCTATCTGCTGTTGGCTATGGGACCGAATGGTCCTGTCGGACAGCTGACACTGGCGCTCGGAGTAGGCACGTTGCCGTTTACTTTCTGGGGTCTGGTGGTCGCCTCCATGCTCTATTCGCTGCCGTTTGTTGTGCAGCCGATTCAAAACGCCATGGAGGCTCTGGGGAATCGGCCGTTAGAGGTGGCCGCGACACTGCGCGCCAGCCCCTGGGATCGGTTTTTTAGCGTGGTGTTGCCGCTGACCCGACCGGGGTTTCTCACGGCCACTATTCTCGGATTCGCCCACACGGTGGGAGAGTTCGGCGTGGTGCTGATGATCGGCGGCAATATTCCCGGTGCAACCCGGGTAATCTCCGTGCAGCTCTACGACCATGTTGAAGCGCTGCAGTATGGCCAGGCACACGCACTGTCGGCGACGCTATTGCTGTTTTCCTTGGTTGTGTTGATGGTGGTTTATGGTTTTAACCGGCGGCAGAAACTGGCGCGCATGGGGCCGCTATGAGTGGTGATCAGATCAACGCACGGTTTCGACTGGACTGGTCAGGTTTTACGCTCGACGTCGATTTGCAGTTACCCGGGCGTGGCGTCACTGCCATTTTCGGCCATTCGGGATCGGGCAAGACCACGTTGCTACGGTGTATTGCTGGCCTTCGTTGGGCGGACGAGGGGGCGCTGGAGGTGAATGGCGAAATCTGGCAGGGGCCAGGCTGCTGGGTAAAGCCGCATAAACGACCACTCGGGTATGTGTTTCAGGAAGCGAGCCTGTTTCCCCACCTGACTGTGCGAGGCAACCTGCAATATGCCCAGAAACGGGCAGACCCTCAGGCTGCAGTAGTTTCGTTTGATCACACCGTATCGCTGTTAGGGATTGGTGACCTGCTTGAACGGCGGCCGGATCAGCTTTCAGGCGGAGAGCGTCAACGCGTGGCCATTGCTCGGGCACTTCTAATTGCACCCCGGCTGCTGTTAATGGATGAGCCCCTGGCCTCACTGGACATGGCCCGTAAGCAGGAGATTCTTCCCTATCTGGAGCAGCTACGAACTGAGCTGGATATTCCAGTGCTTTATGTTAGCCACGCGGCGGATGAGGTGGCTCGACTCGCCGATCATATCGTTGCGCTGGATCGGGGCCGTGCGGTCGCTGCGGGACCGTTGCAGGAGACGCTGGCCCGGCTTGATTTTCCCGTTCGGCTTGGCGAAGAGACCGGAGTCGTGCTGACAGCCCAGGTGGTTGAGCGGGATCTAGAATGGAAATTAGCCAGAGTTGCTTTCACGGGTGGTGAGCTCTGGGTGCGCGACAGCGGGCACCCGATGGGCGATTCATTACGGGTGCGGGTGCTGGCGCGGGATATTAGCCTGACACTGAGCCACCATCGCGACAGCAGCATTCTCAATGTGCTGGAGGGGGTGGTGGGTGACATTGCGGCTGATGACGACCAGGGACTGGCAATGGTCCGTATTCATATCGGTGAAACTGTGTTTGTCGCCCGATTAACCTTGCGTTCGGTGGCTCATCTTGACCTTAAAACCGGTCAATCGCTCTGGGTGCAGATCAAGTCAGTCGCAGTTATCCAGTAGGGCTCTGTTTAGCCTGAGCAGTTCGCATTTTCGGGTGGCCGGGCAGACGTTTGGCAAGGCAGGTGGTATTTTGATCGGTGAACCGGGTAATCACCCGGCTCAGTTTTGCGGTGTGCTAAATCCTGAGCGTGGCCGGATCGGAGAATTTGTCAGGTGCACGTTGGCGGGGATGGGTGGATGAAGGGGGTCAATGAGCAGATTGTTGATGAGGGAGACATCGGCTGATCGCTTCGATTACTGGTGGAACAATCGGGGCACTCAGATGGACGAGATCAACCAGCGGCGCGGCGGTGAAAGCCTGGTCGAGCGGGTCGATTGCGGAGGAGAGCTTTTTTACTGCAAGCGACAGCGGGGTCACCTGTTTCGTAGTCTGCGCTATCCCCTCGGGCGTCCGACGGTGCTTCGCGAGGCTGTGGCGCTATCGGCCTGCCGTCGGCTGAACATTCCGGTACCCGAAATTCAGTTTTCGGGGGTACGCTATGGCGATGGGGAGTGGCTGGGTCTGCTGGTTACTCGGGCATTGACGGGATACCTCCATCTGGATGACTGGTTCGCCGAGGACCATCCCCGAGATACTGAAGTCGATACGCTAGTTTTAAGAAAAACGGCCGAGCTTCTGGTGCAGTTCCATCGTGGTCGTTGGCAACATGGCAGTCTTTACCCCAAGCACCTGTTTGTTAAAGCGGTGACCACCGCGGCCGGGATAGAAGTTAACGTGTTGTTGCTGGATATGGAAAAGAGTCGGCAGCGGGTAAGGTCGCTGGCTGCGGCCCGCCATGATCTGCAGCAGTTGCACCGGCAGTGGGAGCGCATACCGCTGAACAGTGGAAAATTTTTGTTAGACCATTACCTGAGTCTGGTGTCGAGTGGTCGCCGACGGGCATTGGTTCCTGACAGTCTGACCAGCCCCGGGTGGGTGACTAGTTAGACGAGCCGGGGCCGGTGTGAGATAGAAAATCATTAGAAAAGGACGATTTAAATTATGTTGTCAGCTGCAAATAACGAACTCCTCTGCCGGGTCGGCCCGGGTACTCCAATGGGTGAACTGTTTCGCCGCTACTGGTTGCCGGCGGTCGTTGCCAGTGAACTGGTTGCCGATGGTGATCCGGTACGGCTGCGCATACTGGGCGAGGACTTGCTGGCGTTTCGTAACAGCGACGGCGACGTCGGCATTATCGAGCCCTACTGCGCCCATAAGCTTGCGCCACTCTATTTTGGTCGCAACGAAAAATGTGGTCTCCGCTGCAGCTATCACGGCTGGAAATTTGATATTAATGGCCGCTGTGTGGAGATGGCCAACGCCCCCGCTGGCGATACCTATAAAGATGAGATTCAGCTCAAGCACTACCCCACACAGGAGTGGGGCGGCATGATCTGGATTTACATGGGGCCGGCTGAGCACACCCCGCAACTGCCACAACTTGAGTGGGCGCGAGTCGCTGATGATCAGCGCCATCTCTCCCGCTGGATACAGCGCAGCAACTGGTGCCAGGGGGTGGAGGGGGAGTTTGATAACTCCCACGTCTCTTTTTTGCACAGCTGGCAGGACATGAGTCATTTTCCCACCTATCTGCAGGAAGTGATCGAAGCTGCCCAGTTTGACGGGTCGCCGCAGATTGAGGTGAAGGAGACGGATTACGGCTTCATTACCGGCTCGCGTCGCCGCAGCCCCGACTCTGACCAGCATCACTGGATGATGGCGCAGTGGATGATGCCGACCTACAGTCTGGTCGGCAATCCGGGCTGGCCCCAGGGCGGTCGGGTCTGGGTGCCAATTGATGATTACCACACCACCTGTTTTGCCTTCGCCTACCATGGCGAGCGGGCCTTAAACGAGTCGGAAATTGCCAGTATTGAAAGCGGTGTGGCCTTCCCGCCAAGATTGGAAAAAGGCACCTTTGCACTTCAGGATGGTTACGTACTGGATACCTTCCTGCCTGCAGCCAATCGGGAAAGTAATTACCTGCTCGACCGGAATGTTCAGCGGGATATCAATTTCACCGGTATTTACGGCGCTAACGAACAGGACCGTAGCGTGCAGGAGAATATGCCCAGCGCAGCAGGCATACCGGTGGGCGCGATGGTTGATCGCAGCCGAGAACACCTGGTTGCCACTGATCTGCCCGGCGTCACTTTGCGCCGACGGATGATCCAGGCGGCTAAGGCGCTACAGAGGGGCGAGGAACCGACCCTGCCCCATCAGGGCGACCTCTATCACGTGCGCTCGCCGGGGCAGCGCCTGTCTACCTGTTCTACGCTGGAGTCCCTGCTGGAGGAATCCGCCGGGGCCGATTCCCGGGCCGAGGTCTAGCGCTTGCCCGTGACTGAGTCTGAGGGACCGCCCCTGCGTCTGGGTATCGTGGGTCTGGGATTAGCCGGCAGTATCATGGCGCATAATCTGCAGGATCACCCCAGGATGCGGTTGATTGCTGCCTGTGATCTGAATGAGGATGCTTTGGCGGCTTTCGCCGCTGATTTCAATGCGTTCACCACGACTGATCTCGCCGAGTTACTGGCGTTACCAGAGCTGGATGCGGTTTACCTTGCCACGCCACACCAGCTCCATTGCCAACATGCGCAGTTGGCCGCTCAGGCTGGAAAACACCTGGTGGTGGAGAAACCCCTGGCGCTAACGCTCGCTGATTGCGATCGCATCATCGCGGCGGTAGCAGCCGCTGGGGTGCAGTTGGTAGTGGGTCACACCCACAGCTATGATCCGGCTATCGTGCACATGGCAGCGTTGATAGCCGGCGGCGAAATTGGGCCGCTGCGCATGATCAATAGCTTTAATTACACCAATTTTCTCTACCGGCCACGTCGCCCGGAAGAACTCGACACTGCATTGGGTGGCGGCATCATTTTTAATCAGGTGCCCCATCAAATAGATACCTTGTGCCTGTTGACTAATAGCCCGGTGCAGAGCGTGCGCGCGGTTACCGGGATCTGGGATTCAGACCGTCCTACCGAGGGGGCCTATCAGGCATTTTTAACGTTTGAAAATGGTGTTTCGGCCACCGTTACCTATAGCGGTTATGACTATTTCGATAGCGACGAACTGCATGAGTGGGTTGGAGAAGGTGGGCGGGCTAAACCTCCGGGAGGTTGGGGCAGCGCCCGGCGTGCGCTGGCGCAGGTTTCCTCTGCGGCAGACGAGGCGACACTGCGCCAACAAGCCGGGTACGGCGCGCCCTTGCCAGCCGCGCTTGGCCAGGGAGAGCTGTATCAGCCCCATTTTGGTCTGATTATTGTAAGTGGCGAGGGGGGCGATCTGCGCACATCGAAACACGGGCTGTGTCTATACAACGCAGACGGGCGATCAGAGATTCGCCTGGCTCAACCCAGCGGATTAATTCCCGGCTGGGGCGAAGTCATGGATGAACTTCATGCAGCGGTTCACGGAGTGACCCCGGTACTGCACGACGCCGACTGGGGTCGACAAACCTTATGCGTTTGTCTGGCGATTCTCGAGTCGGCCAAAAAGAATAAAGAAATATTCCTCTGATAGCCAACTTGAACTAGTTTTGGTTAGGGAAAAGCCGTGTATTGTCAAAAAATTTTACATTAAAAAGCAAAAATCCATACAGGGTATGTTTATAACTTGTTGATTTAATGAACATTATTGTATTTTTTGCGGTTTGATTAAAAATTAATCAAACGATTCGTCAAAAAACTTTACGAATTGGACCGGTTTCGCAGGCTTAATACCAGCTAAATATTTTATAAGTAATTGTTATATAAAGGAAAATAAATAAATTTGTCTTTTGGCATCATTGTTGCATAAAAATTTGTAAAGCGAACATTTGGAATGGATCCGGGGAGAAAATAGATGTTAAGAATCAGCTTGAAAGGTGTTTTGGCTGCGGTGTTACTGCTTGGTGTAACAAGTGCTAACGCGGTACTAATTGATTTCATAACAATGGCCGATGCTAATGAGGCGGGGCATAACCCTCTAGTAATCTCGTTTAGTAGTGTCACTCTGAGCATTACAGGACACGCTAGCGACGACGATGATAATGCGCAGTTTGCCTATCTAGATTCAGGTAATGCTGGGCTAGGGGCGTGTAAGGATGTTACTGGAAGCGCTCAATGCGCCCCGAGTAATGATGACAACGTAACCACCAACGAATGGTTGGAGTTTGTCTTCAGTGAAGACGTGATTATTGACAATCTATGGGCCAATAATAACCATGATGGAGGTTTTTCCTCTGGCGATTTGATTACCATTGCAGGGACGGATTACGCTGCGGTTAAAGGTGATCACAGTAGTGGTTCTGACCTAAGAACCGATCTAGCAGGCAATTTTGCTACTGGCCCTGGCGGCTGGTTGGTGAGCGCAAATACTGTGTTTGAGGTGGCTTATAATAACACCCAGTTCTATGTAGCTGCCCTTGAAGTCCAGACCGTCCCCGAGCCAAACATGTTGTTGCTGTTTGCACTTGGTTTAGGGCTAATCGTGGTTGTTAAGAGCTCGAAGCCTGCAGTTATAGCTTGACCTTAAGTTAACGAGTTTCAATATCATAAAGGCCCGTTACCGGAAGGTAGCGGGCCTTTTTTTGTTCTATCAACGTCTGGTAACAAGTTGTAATGGATAACGAGTCAGGTCACCACGACGTAATTATCATCGGTGGCGGGGCCGCCGGGCTGATGTGCGCCCTCACGGCCGGTGGCCGGGGTCGCCGGGTGCTGGTGCTGGAGCGCAGTAACAAACTGGGTAAAAAAATCCTCATGTCCGGCGGTGGGCGCTGTAATTTCACCAATCTCTATGTCGAGCCAGATAACTTTCTCTGCCGCAATCCCCATTTTGTTAAATCAGCCCTGAGCCGCTACACCCAATGGGACTTTATCGCGCTGGTTGAAAAACACGGCATTGCCTATCACGAGCGAAAACATGGCGAACTGTTTTGCGATGAGTCGTCCAAACAGATACTGGCCCTGTTAGTGGCGGAGTGCCAGCAGGCGGGGGTTGCGCTGCTGACCCATGCAGCCGTGGAATCAGTAACTGCCGAGCAGAACCTGGCAGACGGCAAGCGATTCAAGTTAACCACGGCGGAGCGCGAATACCGAGCTGAATCCGTGGTGGTGGCTAGCGGCGGCCTGTCCATTCCTACTCTGGGTGGCAGTGGTTTTGGTTATGAACTGGCCCGCCAGTTTGGCCTGGAGGTGCTGCCCACGCGGGCCGGTCTGGTGCCTTTTACTTTCAGTGGTGAGATGAAGGATTTAACCAGTGATCTCTCTGGTATCGCGGTGGAAGTTTGTGCCGCCACCGAGTCACGAAGTTTTACCGAGAATATGCTCTTTACCCACCGTGGCCTGAGCGGCCCGTCAATGTTGCAGCTATCAAACTACTGGCACGAGGGCGAGCCCATCTTTATCGATCTGTTAACCGGCACTGACCTGCACGCAGAGTTACGGCGAATGAAACGGGATCAACCCAGGTCCCTGCTGCGCACGCTGCTGGTTCACTCGCTGCCAAAGAGTCTGGTGTTAGCGCTGCAGGCGCGGATCTGGCCTGACTGGGCCGAGCGCCCACTGGCCGATTATCCCGATCTGGAACTCGACCGGATCGCCGAGGCGTTGAGCAGATGGCGACTTAAACCGTCCGGCACCGAAGGGTATCGTACCGCTGAAGTAACCCTGGGAGGTGTCAGCACCGACGAGTTATCGTCCAAAACAATGGAGAGCCATCAGCACCGCGGCCTCTATTTTATTGGCGAGGTGATGGACGTGACCGGCCATCTGGGCGGGTTTAATTTCCAGTGGGCCTGGGCCTCCGGGGCAGCCGCCGGCAGTTACGCCTGAGAATGAAGCGCGCTAATTTGTACGGACTTAAAGACGACTCATTAACGCGTTGATCTCTTTGATTCGTCCCGCGTCGGCTACTGGCCGGTTGGGTCGTGGGGCGGCGGCAAGGGCTTTTTTCAGGTATTTTTTAGCCTCTGCCTCATTGCCCTGTTGAGCGAGAAAATCACCGTAAAAATAATTTGGGTCGATACCGTCCGGGTTAACCTGCAGCGCTTTTTTCAGATATTGCTCGGCCTTTTCTTTGTCACCAAAACCGATGGGCCAGCCGGGCACCATGTAATAGAGTGAGCCGAGGCTGGTCAGTGCAGAGCCATTCAGCGCGCTCGAATCGATTTTCTCCGCCTCCAGTAGCAGGTCTCTCGCCTGCTTTACCTGGGGCATGGCTTTGAACAGGGATTTGACACCGCCCATGGCCCCGGCATAGCCGGAACGGGCGATTGCTTCCCATATTTTCGGTTCTGGTCGGGTTGGGTTGGCCGAGGCGAGTCGTTCTGCATTGGCCACCAGTTTCTTGAACGCTGCTTCTTTTTGCCCCCTGGGCAGCTGGTAGTTAGCGATTCCCCAGTTCGTCTGAAGGTTCTGCAGTTGCTCGTCAAAATCTGCCGCGGGTAGTGCCAACGGCAGACAGGCAAATATCACGGGAACAGTCAGGGCTAATAGTTTGCGGATTTTCATATTTATTGCTCCGGAGAAGAATCGACGGCAAAGCGTCGGGTTTCGCGGTTCTGTTTAGCGGTTGCCCGGTCGATAAAACCGGGCAACAGGGCGTTAATGCGCACGAACAATTTTTCTGGCCAGCCCAGATAGGCTTCGCTAGATTCTTTTTTTATCGCCTGAAAAATCTGCGCGGCTACCGCGTCAGGTTCATCCATGGCCATGTTGGTGGCCTCGGCCATCTGGTAAACCGCATCACTGTTAATCGCGGTTCGCACTGCGCGTGGCGCCACGTAGGTTACCCCCACCGGGGTATCGGCCAGTTCTCGCCGCAGTGCTTCGCTAAACCGTTGCAGGCCTGCTTTGGTGGCGCAATAGGTGGTGAAATAGGGCATGCCCAGAGAGCCGAGGATAGAGCCGATATTGACGATGTGGCCCCGGCCCCGTTGCAGCATATCCGGTAGCAGGGCACGGGTTAACAGCACGGGCGCAATCAAATTGGTTTGAAACATGGCTTCGAGTTCCGCCGGATCTTCTGCCTCAAAATTACGAAAAGTGTTGCTGCCGGCGAGGTTGATTAACAGGTCGAGCCCGCCGGATTGCGCCATCTGCGTCGCAAGTTGCTCACGAAAGGCTGCAGCGGTGATGTCCCCACTGACGCATTCGACGGTTGCCGGTGCCAGTGCCTGTTTGAGCTGATCCAGCGACGTGGAGTTGCGTCCGACCACCACCAGGTTTGCACCGTTACTCACCAGCAGGCTAGCCAGCGGGCGGCCGAGGCCACCGCTACCACCGGTCAGTAGTACCCTTTTGTTGGTTAATTCCATCAATGACTCCCCATTCGTTTGGATCTGGTCAGGAAAAAAGATCCGTTTCAGTTAAGAGCTCATTTATATCCTGAGCAGATCTGGCAGCGATAACTTAATCTAACGGCACTGACCGAAACACCTCAGCGTAGCAGTGATAAAAGACCCTGGCGCAATGCTCAATGGCGGCCAGATCCTCCGGATGGTCGATGCGATTGACCAGTCCGGCAAAATCATCCACGTGCTCCCGGTCAAGTTCGCCATGAGATCGCAGGTAGGTAAAAGCCGAATCCGGCAGCTGCAGCGATTTTTGCAGTGCTCCAGCCACCTGGGTTGCCAGCGCGACACTGGTCCCTTCAAGGACCAGCACCATGCCCAGGAAACCCACCGGATTACCTCGACTAACCGTATCCCAGGCGTAGGCCACCATCAGTTCGGTGCTTAAATGAGGCGTGCCGTTGCGGACCCGCTCAGCATCGCCGCCGCAGGCCGTAATGTCATTGAGTACCCACTCCTCGTGGCCGATCTCTTCGTCAATATAGTGGGCCAGATCGGCCCGTAACCAGTTAAGCCGTGGTGGCAGCGCCGCACCGCAGGCCATCAGCAGTGGTACCGTTTCTTTAACGTGATGATAGGCCTGGGTCAGAAAAGTAATGTAACTGTCCAGCGAGCCCTGGCCGGTTGCCGCCTGCTGTAACAGCGGGAGCTGCTGTAGCTGGATCCGGTCGGGTTCAGTTTGTGCGATGAGGTGATCGTAAGCGAGCATGAACTCGTTCTCCTGATTAGGATGAAGGCGGAGTTGAATCAGCGGGGTTGGATGCCATCGGTAGTGTGATTACTAATTCAGACTGTTGAGTTAATCGAGCATTCAGGGTCCGGTAAGCCGTTATAAAACTCGGTCACAGCGGCCCGGTTCGGCACGCCTCCCCGAGTTAATCGTCGGTTTGTCAGCGTTAGTCGCTGATCGCTCCTTCGCCAATGACCGATCTGGGCGTAGTCAGGCAACTGCTGATTAACCTGATTCAGCGCCTGGTCGATCTGCTCATCGCGGCACTCAGTGGCGATGATCAGTAGCGCCTCAAGCTGGCGCTGGCCGCCGCCGAGCACCACCGCCTGCTGAATAACCGGCTGGTCGACGAGCAGTAATTCAATCCATTCGGGGGAGACATTTCGACCAAACGAGGTCATTAGCAGATTGTCGTGGCGGCCTTCGATGTAGAGGTAGCCGTCGGCGTCGAAATGCCCACGGTCCCCGGTGGCCCACCAGCCATCGTTAACCGGCTGTTTCAGTCCCAGATAGGGATTAACGCCCTGGTGATCAATCCATATCTGGTGATCGTCAGTAATCATCACCCGGTGGTGGGGTAAGGGTTTGCCCACACTACCCGGGCGGTTCTGTTCCGGGCGGTTGACGGTTACCACCGATCCACATTCAGACAGACCATAGCCTTGATAGACGGGTAACCCCATTTCCAGTGCGGAGGCTAGCTGGCTGGCGGGTACCGCTGCACCACCCACCGCGACCAGCCGCAGGGATTTAACGGCATTCGGTTGCTGTTCAGCCAGCGCCAGCAGGCCGACCAGGAGTTCCGGCACCAGAATAAGGCTCTCAACCGGCTCATCAAGCATAATCCCGGCCAGTCGTGAAAAATCGAAATCGGTCATGCCGTGCCACCCCAGCTTGCCCAGCGACTCAAGTCGACAGGTAGCCCCGGCGAACAGCGCTACATAAAGGCCAGCCACGTTTTCAAGTAATACCGCCAGCGGCAGTAGACAGAGATGGTGGTAACCCGTGTCTACCTTCATCGCCGTGGTCAGTTCGGTGGCGACCTGCCGCAGTGATTCGCTGGTCAGGCAAACGCCCTTGGGATCTCCAGTGCTGCCTGAGGTATAGGTGATTTTGGCCGTGCCCTCTGGCAATGGTTGGCGCAATTCACTGAGACCGGCGGCACTGCTCCGGGTCAGACAGTTAATGTGATTATCTGCAACCCGCCGAGTGTCGGTAACTGCCCACTCTGGTGGGTCATCGCCCTGCGTGGTCAGCGCCAGAATTCGGTCAGGCTGATCAGTCAGTAGCAGCTCAACGTCGGCGTCCGCCAGTAGTCCGGCGATTTGCGCCGGTGAGAAAAATGCCGGGATGGGAATCAGGGTTTTGCCAGCGTTCATACAGGCAATGTCAATCAGTGCCCAGGCCGGGCAGTTGTCTAGCAGCAGCGCCAGGCGGTCAGTTTTTTGATTGTTTAGCCAGTGGGTCAGGGCTTCAATCTGGCGGCGAAGGTCACCGTAGGAAAGGGTTACCTCCCCACCGCAGAGGGCGGTTTTATCTGGCTGGAGTCCTGCCCATCGATCCAGCACTGTCATTAACCAGTTCACTAAATCCAGGCCGCCTTACCCCAACCCGGCAATGTGATCATCGCCAGCAGTGTTGAGTTCTCCGCTGCAGGATTTGCCGCAGACTGCGTCGTCTCGGTAGCTGTCTGTAGCGACAGCACATCCTGAAGGCGCCCTGCAACCACCTTTGGGGAACCCGCATAGTAGCTACCCCAAGTGTCGTTGTTGTCGTCGATGCTATCCCGGCTGGCATCAGCCAGGTGAGTCAGGGGGAGTTCCAGGCGTTTAAAACTGTTAAGCAACTCGGTTCTCGCCGTAAATACCACCCAGTCCACTTTCTGTTCGAGCAAAAACTGGCTGAGAAAGCAGATTACCTGGCGGACCGAGCAGCGGTCGACCATGGCAAGATTGCCGATTTCGACAATTTTTTGCTCGGCCCGTGTCTGGGGGTTTCGGTCAGTCGCCAGTAATTGCGTCACCGGCTGGCTGAGGTACTGCTCAACAAACAGCGGCTGCTTGCCGGCCAACGTCAGACCCACGGTGCCAATGATGCGTTGTTGCGCATCGAGCTTGACTAGCAGCTGGGCAGAAAAATGGTTGACCTGCGCCGAGAAAACTCGGCGATAGATCCGTTTTATATAGGCTTCGGCCTGAGCACGCAGCGGGTGAGCCGCATCAACGAGAATCACGCCGTGATCCTCTGCCACTGAGGAGTGGGTGAGTGGTGCAGCAGGCACCAGGTGACTATCGACAGATAATTGTTCTGATTTCATGGCCCGGATCTTAAGGGGGCGAACTTAAGGAAAACTTAAGTTGACGCTGATTTTAAGATTTGGGTTTCTGTTGCGGATTAAGTGGCACGAGCCGCAGTTATCACCGACTCGGAGTTAATCCTGTGTCGTGCCCAGCCGACCATTAAACCCTGAAATTGCCGGGAATTAAGTCTGCCCGCATGATCGGTTGTGCGGTGGGGATGGTTACCGTTTCGGAGCGGTTGTGAATGATGTGACGATCACTGAGCACTAGACTGAGTATTCAGCTAGGCCCTGATCATTGCTGATCACGGATTAGCGAGGGGTTACTCAGGACTAGCGCGATGTCACCCACCTGCTACCGGATCAGTCCCACCATTAATTGCGGCTGACTGGACGCTTACCCTCCGCGAAATTGGCCTACCGAAAACCGGCTAGCCAGGCTAAAAGGGAGCAGCACCCACGGTGCTAGTGTTCAACACCGCGTGGTACAGGAAGAAAGCAGTGGCCGCCAGGCCGGCGGCGATGATGCCACCAAGTATCCTAAGTGCCTTGTGATCGCGGTTGTTGAGGTAAGCAGCACACTGATTGCTGACCGGATTCATGCAGGGACTGGTTAAGGCCTGTTCGCTGTCATTCATGACGATCTCCATTAATAAATGGCTGGTTTAAATTCAGTGGAACTATGCTATTAATGTTCCAAATAAAAGAATAGATGGTTTTTATATAAATAACTATTGCAAAAATGGAACAATAATTCGGGGGCGGGAATGGCTGATCTGAATGAAATGGTGGTGTTTGCCAGTGTTGTGGACGCGGGCAGTTTCACCGGCGCGGCGAAAAAACTGGGGCAGCCTAAATCTACTTTGAGTCGGCGAATCAGCCGCCTGGAGGAACGGCTCGGTGTTCGACTATTGCAGCGCACTACTCGAGCGCTCCACCTTACCGACGCGGGAAAAACTTACTATGCCTATTGTGCGCGGATAACCGCCGAGGCGGAGGAGGCCGAGGAGGCGATCAACAATGCCAAAGCGGAACCGTCCGGACCGATAAAAATAACTGCGCCAGTCAACTTTGCCGGTTCGTTGCCCGGATTGGTTGGGGAGTTCATGCGCCGTTATCCGAAAGTGACCCTGGAGATAATCTGTACCGATAACCTGGTGGATATTATTGGTGAAGGCGTGGACGTGGCCTTTCGGTTTGGTGATCTACAGGATTCAACCTTCATCGCAAGAAAACTGGGGGCAGATCGTGGCGTTCTCTGCGCCAGTCCGGGCTACCTGCAGTCCGCCCCCGCGCTGGAAAAACCGGAGGATATGGCCCATCACCACTGTATCTCTTACAACCTTCCACCGCAGGGCGGCAGTTGGAACTTTCAGGGTCCAGGTGGCAAGAAAACCGTTAAGGTTTATCCGCGTCTCGCAGCCGGCAATCTGGAGGTGATGCGCGGAGCGACTCTTGCCGGGGTGGGAGTATGTCAGTTGCCGTCCCGACTTTGCAGCGCCGATATAGCGGCAGGCCGGCTGACCGAATTATTGCCGGAATGGTCATTTAGAACGGTGAATCTTAATCTCCTCTACCCAAGTAGTCGTCTGATACCATCCAAGGTTCGCGCTTTTATAGATTTTGCCATGGAGCAATTTAGAGAACGGGGGATGGACGAGTTGATCTATCCTTCAACGGAATAATTAGCGGCCTCCCAGGATCGGGTTAGAACAGAATAAATAGCTAAAATTCGAACTCCGTGAGCAACCGTAAGGTTTTATTGGGGCTTTTATCGTCGAGTCCGAAAATGGCTCCGACTTCCCATTTTAGTTTGCGTTTGCCGCCCAATCTTATCTGGCCGAGCAGCACCGGCCCCAGGGCGCGAGTATCTTCGCCGCTATAAAATTCAATGCCGGGTTCAAGGGCGCTTGAATAACGGTAGCGCGCCTGTAAACCCAGGGTTGATTCGACCTCGTTATCGATGTCGTGGCCCCATTCGTAGGTGAGGACAAAGTTGGCGGTAGTGCTCCATCTGCCCCACTCCTTTTCCGCCAGCAGTCCCGTTGAAAACTCCCAGATATTAAGTTCTCGCTCTTTTTCCAGTTCAAATAGCATCCCCCAGTCGGCGCTGAATTCTCCCTGTTCGGTGAGCTGCCAGAGCGCTTCCAGTTCATACCCCTCGATCTCGAAACTCTCTTCATCCGAGCGCTTACCGATCAAATAAACTTCTCCAGACCAGCGCTCTGTCAATGAGCGTCCATAGGCCAGCTGGTAAAGCTGCAGATGGTCATCCCTGCCGGGCTGGTCATCCTGGATTAGCGCTCGCAGTTCGATCTCCTGTTCCAGTGGCTGCACATAGGGGTGATAAATTTTATCGATGACGGCGCCGTCAGCACGGATTGCTCCGGTGTAACAGAGCAGCAGCGCGGTATAGATCAATCTCGTAGTTTGCTGTTTCATACTATCGGGGAGTCCTGCGCCCGCTATGGGTCGTTAGTTATCGAGGATTTCTGGCGCTGCTATTTTTCGGGCCCGGTTAAGGCGCAGGGCAATAAGCCCCAGAACCAGCAGGGTACCGGTCAGGTGGGCTGCAACCTGCTGGGCCGATGGCGTCGCCTCATACCCCAGAGCGGCGTACATGAGCTTGCCGGTGACGGACTGTTCTGACAGCCAGGCGGAGGTGTCCCAGCAGGCACTGGAGGCAGTGATCCAGTCGGCCTGGGTAAGTTGCAGTACCGATTGTGAGAGCATATTTCCCGCAAACAGCGCCAGCAACAGGGCGCTGCTTTGCCGTCGCCAGCGCCCCTGGTCGCTGCCAAGGGCGAAGAACAGCAGAGTGCCCAGGCTTAACCCAATGCCAAAGCCCAGTGCCCCGCCCGCCAGCACGCTGGGCAGGTGGGAGCCACTCAGGAAAAAACCGCTGATGTAAAGATAAACCTCAGACCCCTCCCGGGTAATGGCCAGGACAACCATGGCAGCGGCGCTGGCTGCGGCGACCAACGGAGTATGACGTGCCACTTGTGGCGAGTCTCGGTGTCTCCTTAAAGCCGACTTGGGAAGCGGAAAGACCACCCAGGCGTAGGCCAGAATAAACAGGGCTATGCCCGTCTGTAACAGGGCGTTGATGACCTCCTGTCCCGCGTAATCAAACCAGGCGGAGACGCTTCCCATATTGGTTGCGTAGAGGATTGAGAAAGCGATACCACCGAATACTCCAGGCAGCAGCCAGGTGACCGAGAGGCGGCGCTGATAGCAGATGCTGAGTAGCACACTGATGAGCAGGGCCGCCTCAAGGGTTTCCTGTAGCACCAGGATCACAGAATTGATCAGCATGCTGTTGCCGCCGAAGTTGTGAGTGCGCGGTGGCTATTCAACGATCACCACCCCCTGGGCAGTTTTTGGGTAAAACTCCCCAAAAAACGGATAACGGCCGGGCGGTAACGGGCCAACAAAAATCACAGCCTTGCTATTTCCAGCAATGACTTTCTCTCTATTCAGTTCGTAGCTTTCGAACTCTTCCGGCGTCGGGTCCTGATTAATGACCATCAGTTTTACTTTGGTGTTTGCAGGCAGGGTGATCTGTGCTGGCTGAAATAGATGATCGCGAATCAGAATTTCCACGATAGGGGTGGCCGCCAGTAACGTGGACGAAACGGTTAGTAGCGCGCTGGCCGCCATTAACCGTGCGAGCTTAAACGGCGCCTTCATGCCGGCTCTAATCGCCGCTTTTGTGCCTGGAGTGGTGGTCTGATTATTCATCTGGATCATGCGGGTTTTGGAATCGTCGAGTTATCAGGCGTACCGACTGAGTTACGTGGAAGCGTGACATGAAAGGCGGCTCCGGTTGCAAATGTCGAATCGGTTATTGCTATCGATGCGCTGTGTAAATCGGCGATGACTTTGACGATGGCCAGACCCAGACCAGACCCTGGTTGCTTGGAGGCATGGCGGTCGCCGCCGGCCCGGTAGAACCGGTCAAAGACTGCGTGCCGCAGTTCAACCGGAATACCAGGCCCCGAGTCCTCCACCGTCAAGGTCGCCGTGTCATTGTCGAATTTCAGGGCGACCCTTACCTCTCCACCCGCCGGGGTGTATTTGTTGGCGTTGCTGAGCAGGTTTTGTACCAGGGTGGTGAGCGCGAAGTGGTCGCCGCGGATGAAGCAGGAATCCCCGTCGAATTCGAGAGACTGGTTTTTACGATCAAAATCGGCGTGGGCATTGGCCATTGCCTGCTGAATCAGTGCCGCTAAATTGATATCGGTAAAGGCAGCGTGGTACTGGTCTGAGGAGTTTCGGTAGAGGTCGAGAATCTGTTCCACAATATTTTCCAGCCGGTCAGTGGTAGCGGTCAGCTGGGTGATGTTTTCATCCTCCGGCGGTAGTTCATCACGAAGGTTGTAGAGCTGGACCTTAAGCGCGCTGATGGGGGTTCGTAGTTCGTGGGCCGCATCGGAGGCAAACCGCCTTTCCCGCAGTAACGAGGTTTCCAGTCGCGCCAGTAACGTATTCGATGAGGTCACTATCTGGTCGATTTCCAGCCATGGGGCGTTGATTGACAGCGGACTAAGGTCATCCGGTTGTTTGCTACCCAGCTCATCGGCCAGCTGGCGCAACGGTTTTAGTCCCCGAGTGATAAGCACCCAGATCAACAGCGCCACTAGCGGCAGGCCGATCAGAATGGGCGAAATAGATTCCAGTACGACATTTTCAGCCAGGGCGTAGCGCAGGTCTGTGCGCTGGGCCACCAGAATCCAGTTGTCGCGGCTGGGTTCGTAATAGGCCAGGGTGCGCCAGCGGTAACCGCCAAAATTGCTGTGATCAAAACCGGGTGCGAGTGGGCCGATGGCGACCTCTGGGGCATTCGACGAGGACAGCAGTAGCTGACCGCCATGCCAGATCTGAAAGGCGATGTCGCCAGTTGGGTTAACAGTTTTAGCGGTGGGTTTGGGGTCGATGTTCGCGATGATGCGGGCGCTATCCAGCAACTGGCTATCAAACAGCAGTTCTGCCTCCACCAGGCTCGACTGATACCCACGCAGTGCTGCGATGAAATTAAACAGGGTGACAGTCGCCAGGACGACGGCGATCAGATAAATGCGGATGGAGTGCATGGCTTAAGCCGACAGGATTCAGGGGGAGGGGGCGTCAATTTTGTAGCCAACCCCGCGAACCGTGGTGATCAAATCCGCGCCCAGTTTTTTTCGCAGGTGGTGAATATGAACCTCCAGCGCGTTGCTGGCCACCTCTTCTCCCCAACTATATAGACGGGCCTCCAGCGCGCTGCGGGTTTGCACTCGGCCGGCGTTCTCAAGCAGGCTTTTTAACAACCGGTATTCCTGGCGCGGCAGGTCAAGTTCTCTGCCATTAACCTCAACGCTATCGTGATTAATATCCAGGGTGATTGGCCCCACGACAATCTTTGCGGTTTTGGCGGTGGTTTGCCGCCGCTCTAATACCCGTAATCGAGCAAACAGCTCGGCCATGGCAAATGGCTTGGGCAGGTAATCATCGGCGCCGCCGTCGAGTCCGGCGATGCGGTCATCCACCTGGTCCCGGGCGGTCAACACCAGTACCGGCAACGTGGGGTGTCCTTTCCGTACGCGGCTCAGCACCTCCAGGCCATCCATATCCGGCAGTCCCAGATCGAGGATGACAATGTCCGGCGTATCGGTATTAATCGTATCCACAGCAGCCATGCCGCTGGCCGTGATATTGACTGCGTAATGCTGTTTTTTCAGCGCCTGCTGCAGCGAAGAGGCCAGCGCCATGTCATCTTCTACG